>JAEEGL010784564.1_pt1 | contig 15619 bp, 15 predicted proteins | sample 9134231 | NCBI WGS metagenome assembly JAEEGL01 (sample SAMN16246548, study PRJNA631951) | gut metagenome | biome: gut microbiome; feature: rumen; material: fiber-attached | host: Bos | place: Iran: Karaj | collected 2018-10
AAGTCCAATATCGTGGAAACCATTGACCCCGGCGTGGAAATCAAAAAGGACCGGAAGCATGAGTACACCTCCTATCCCGGCGAGCAGTACCTGTATTCCGAAGGCCGGGAGGGCTACAAGGTGGAAGTTTACCGGGTAAACACCGTCAACGGGCAGTCAGAATACCTGTATCCGGATACCTACGAACCGAAGAACGCGGTATATTACGAAGGAGTGTGAGCTTGCTCACACTCCTTCGTAAATTCATAATTCATAATTCATAATGATATAGTGTCTTCCGCTAAAGGCAGGTAATACAGCGGCAGGGTGTCATTCCGGTTAAGGTATTTTTGGCTGTGCGGAAAAGGTCACAAGAAACATCAATACTGCCGGTAGGATCCATGGTATACTTTTTTCTACGGATTGTGAGTTCCGGTTTGGTATCCGGGAAAGTATAATGATGAAAATCCTTTCGGAGGAAACAAGATCATGGATAAGAAGATTCCGTACTACAAGGCTGAGGAAATTGCCGAAAAAAGCTGGATGATCACCAACGCGTTCATGGAGAGTTCCTACGCCATCTGCTACCTGGTAGAGGGCGAGGACTATGCCCTGCTCATCGATTCCATTCTCGGCATGGGCAACCTGAAGGCCTTCTGTGAAACCCTGACGGACAAGCCCATCCGGGTGGCCAACACCCACAGCCATTCCGACCACGTGGGCGGCAACTTCCACTTTGACCACTGCTTTATGCCGGAGCGGGACATCCGTTCCTTCCAGGACAGCATCGGCATCAAAAAGGAGCAGGTCGTTGAGATGGCAAAAGAGATGGCCCTTCCGGAATACAAGGACCTGATTGAGGCGGATGACAACTTTGCCGACTGGAACCCCATCAAGGTATACCCCATCCGGGACGGGGATGTTTTTGACCTGGGCGGCCGGGAGATCGAAGTAGTGGACGTGGGCGGACATACGGAAGGCGAGATCGTGCTCATCGATCACAAATCCCGCATCGCCTACGCCGGCGACGCCTGCAACGGCAACACCCTGCTGGAATTCCCGAATTCCCTGTCCATCATCTCCTACCTGCGGAACCTGCTGCACCTGAAGGAACACCAGAAGGAATTTGACAAAATGTACGGCGGCCACGAGATCTTCGATCCCTCCATTGTGGACGAGGCCATCGAGACCGTGGCCAGGGTAGTAGCCGGCACGGATGACAAGTGCGAGCGGCCCGGCATCATGGGCGGCACCGTCTTCTACGCGGCTGAAAAAGTGAAGGACGGCTATGCCCGGGCAGACGGTAAGCACTTCAACATGAGCTACCGTCCCGACCGGATTGTTTCTCAGGAGGAAACCCGGCAGATTATCCGGCTGCCGAAGCAGAAAGATTAAACCTGATTCCGACAATTACTCATATATATTTTTCATGATTCATCCTGTTTTTCAGCTTTCCTCCCGTGTAAACTGTCACTGTACCGGGAATCAGCCCGGTACCAACAGAAAAGGAGGAACTGAACCATGTACGAGTATGCTGTGAAGACCAGCTTTGTCAGAGATTCCGAAGGGCTCATGAATGAGATGGCGGCTGACGGGTGGCGCGTTGTGGCTGTCTGCGTCAACCAGGCCATGGGTTTCGGCCTGGTCATCACCTTTGAACGGCAGCGGTGCTGATAAGCCGCGCTGAAAGGAGAATGATTTTTATGAGGAAACTCAAGGCTATGGACTGGAGCATGCTGTGCCTGTCCGTTATCGGAGTAGTATTGCTGATCATCTCCGCGTTTGACGGAACCTCAAAACTGTTCTTTTCCCTCGGGCTTATATTCACCGGCTGTTCCGGCATTGCCAACGGAATCCGGATCTTCAGGAATAATCAAAAAGAAGGCCGGTAATCTTCCGGCCTTTCAACAAAAGACTGCCGCATTTTCCCGCGGCAGTCTTTTTTGATTTGTTCAGATCAGGATTCCGTCACAATGATCCAGTTCATGCTGGACAGTCTGGGCCGCAAACCCGGACAGAGTGCCCGTGCGTTTGTTCATGTCCATGTCCTGCCAGGTGACGGTGATGCTCCGGTACCGTTTTGTCTTCCGGACGCCTTCCAGCGACAGGCAGCCTTCCTCTGTCTCGTATTCCCCGTCTTTATTGATGATCTGCGGATTCAGCATCACCATAATCAGCGGTCCGTTGCAGAAAGCGATGATCCGCTTCCGCTTTCCGATCATATTCGCCGCCAGTCCCACACAGCGGTCCGCGTTGGCCCGCAGCGTATCCACCAGGTCTTCCGCAATCGGCAGGTCCGCTGAAGTTGCCGCCAGGGACTTGCGCCGCAGAAAGATCGGATCGTGAATGATCTCCCTTACCATGACTCTTCCTCCTCATGCAATCCTTTGCAGCCTATACAGTATAGGAAAAAAAACGTTTCGTTTCAAGCGACTTTGTCGCAAAACGTCTCCGGACGCAAATTCTTTACAACTGTAAACAAAAAAAGGAACGGTTTTCTGAAAACCGTCCCCTGTCTTTCCGGCCTTTTTTACTGTCTTTCTCTTTCTTCTCCCGCCGCAAAGTAGCGCACCAGCCGCATCACCTTTCCCAGTTCCCGGATATCCCTTCCCACGTGGCCGGTTTCCAGGGAATGATTGGCGTCCGGGCTTTCATACAGCGGAATTCCCAGCCGGCGGCAGTGGTTCCGGATGGTTTCCGTATCCGCCCAGGAATCCGCGGTGCCATGGAAGGCAATAGCCTTTGTACCGACATAGGAAAAAGTATCCTCCACCGGCGTAAAGAGCACCTGGCGGCAGTCGATGCCGTGGGCCTTCGCGTAAGCCGGTCCGACCACCGTTCCGACGCTCTTTCCGACAAAGAGGATATCGTCATACCGGCTCCACCGGACCTTCTTCAGCATGGCTTCCGCCTGCTCGGCCGCCATCCGGACACACTGTTCCTTTTTCTCCGCATTGCCCTTCACCCCGGCCGGAAAACCGGAATAGGGAACACAGACCACTTCCCAGCCCATCTTCTGCAGAAGATTCCGGCTGTAATACATCAGCGGCTTGTCACAGGTATACCCGATTCCCGGGAATAAGCATGCCAGTTTTTTCTTCGCTTTCATCTTTCCGGATCCTTTATTCCTTTTTTTCTGTTTCCGCGCTCCCCTGCGCGTCCGGCAGCTGTGCTCCAGGCTTTCCCGCCTGATGTCCGTACTTTTTCTCTGGCTTCAGTATATGAAATATGTCCGTACACTTCAAGGAACTTGGTCACACAAACAGGAAAAAAACAAAAAAACGCCTTCTGAAAAGCGTTTTTTGTCCCTGTCCATCCGATTCTATGCGTAAAGCGCCCGGTTACCCGGCTTTCCGCTCCGCCTGTCCGATCCGTTCCTGCCCGTTTTCTGCCGCGGTTTTTTCCCGCCCGGCCCGGATTTCCCGCGCAAAGCGGGTCCCCAGCAGAGTGAAAAACACCACATCCAGCACAGCGGCGGCAGCATACAGAAACACAGTAAATCCTTCCTTTCCCGGTCAGCTTTTTGATGTAAAAAGCATAACGCGGGACGCGGCGGATAAACAGCGCGGAAGCGGAAAGATACCCGCCGCTATTGCTCCGGATGCGGCCGGTTGTTTCCCCGTTTTCCTCTTTTTCCGGTCTGTTCCATCCTCTCCTGCGGGCCGTTTACATTCCCCTGTGTAATCCTTCCGTGTTTTTTGCAGCCCGGAAGCCTTGATTTTCCTCACTTTTCGATTCCGGGTGCAGGCAATTCCATCCATGCGTGTAATCGCTTCAGGTTTTGTTCTTTGATTGTTTTTTTCAGAGAATATGTCACAAAAACGTTCTCCGGACGTTTATATATAGTAGAGTGCATTGAAAGGAGTCTTCCTGATGGAATCGTATGAACTGAACGCCTGTGTGGAAAGGCTGAATAAGCTGAAAAAGGATGTGCAGCGAGCCCAGAAAAAGGGACTGCCTTTCATCTTTGCCTCCGTTGTCATCTGGGGCCTGATCCTGTTGAGCCGGATCTTCGCCGGAGACCTGCGGACCGCGAACCTGATGACTTTCGTATGCTGCTGTCTGCTGATCCCGCTGGCTTTCCTGTTCTCCCGGCTGCTGAAAGCCGATATTTTCCGGAAAACCGGCAATCCGATCAACAGCCTGGTGATCCTATCCACGCTAAACCAGCTGCTGTACCTCCTGATCGCCATGTGGGCATTCGACAGCCGGCCCGACGCCATGCTCATGATCTATGCCATGATTTTCGGAGCGCATCTGCTGCCCTACAGCTGGGCCTATGACAGCAAGGCTTATCTTATCCTGTCCATTGCGGAAACCGTCGGTGCGCTGATCATCGCCCATCTTCTGGGCACCACAGCCACCGCGGCTTTCATCCTCTGCGGGGAAATTGTGCTCAGTCTGTTGCTGTATAAGGAATGTAAAGCACTTTAAGGCAAAAAAACACCGCCCTTTTCTGCCGGAAAAGAGCGGTTGTTATGGGGGTTGGGAGGCGTTCTCCCTACTGTTTGCATGGGCGATTGTAGCAAATAATCTGATGAAATTCAGTGATTTTGTCACACACATCTTTACTTTTTCGCGGTTTTCTCCAGTTTCGCCAGGTCCGTCAGGACCACCGTTCCCCGCCGGTTTTCAATCATGCCTTCGCCGGCAAAACGCTTCAGCATCCTGCCCACGGTTTCCCGGACGGAATTGACCTGCCTGGCCAGTTCCTCCTGTGTCATGTGGATTTCCCTGCTGCCCGTATCCCGGTAGGTCTGGATCAGGTAATTTGCCAGCCGTTTATCCAGCCTGGAAAAAAGCGTCTGCTCAATCGCCGCCACCACCTGGGAAAACCTCATGGCCGCCAACTCATACGTAAAGCAGCGCACATGGATATTCTTCTCGCAGAATTCGCCGAACAGCTCCACGGGCACAATCAGGATACTGGCAGGCTGCTCAACCACCATATAGGATTCAAAATTGATCTGTGCCAGGACGCTGGCGGCGGAGATGATGCAGTTATCCTCCTCCCCCAGGCGGAACAGGGTCACTTCTCTGCCTTCGTCCGAAAGCAGATATGCCCTGGAAGCCCCGCTGAGAAGATGGATCATGCCCACGCTTTCCGCGTCAGGGCCGAAAAGCAGCTCTCCCGGTTTATAGCGCCGGATATAGGCGGCTTCCGCGGCCTGCTTTTTCTCACTTTCCGTCAGTGCTTCCCAGTATGGAAGCTTTTCCAGCGTCTCTGTCTTCATCGGATGGTTCCCTCCTGTCAGATTTCCGGGTATTTTCCCGGCGCTGATTTTTTTGCTTTTATATTGTTTTTCTTCCGGTTTTGTGTCACAATCTGATCTCGTGAGCGTTTATATGAATGGGGAGTGATTCCATGCTCATTGACATATTCGGCCTTCCGGTACACTTTGTTCCCTTCCGGGAGCTTTCTCCCCGGAAGATTCCGGTTACTTTCCGGCGTGCCAGCAAAGCCGAAGACAGGGCCGAAAAAATGGATATACTGTACACGCGCTTCGAACGCAAATTCCATCCGACCCTCTCGGATAAAGAAATAAACGAAAAAGCCGCACGCCTCTGGAAGCGCATTTGCCGGGAACAGGGCTGGGAAGAAAAAGACTTGGATTTAAATGACGAAAAGGAGAAATAATTTCTCCTGCGCTCCGGACTATGCCCATTATTTGTCAAAATGAGTATAGCATCTTTCAGACAAATTGACAATCATGTGACCTTGTCACAAAAACCGGCCGGCATTTCTGCCGGCCGGCGCTTTTTTCGCAGCGGTTTACAGGCCCGTATCAGGATCCGTTTCCTCCGCGGGAGTTCCGTCCGCGATATCCGCCGCGGGTGTTTCCTCCTTCACGTCCTCCGCGGGCTTTTCCTCCTCCGCTTCCTGCGCGGCTTTGCCGATCAGTCCGCCGGTGGTCACATTCCGGATCGCCCTGGGGATATCCAGTCCGACGGCTTCCTTTACGGCTTCGAAGGTCTGCAGCATGGTGCCTGCGGTATCCCTGGCCATAGAGGTGGCTCCGCCTTCGCCGAAGAGGATGATCTTTTCAGTCTTGCTCAGGGGCTCGGACACGGCGCGGGCGATATCAGGCAGCTTTTCGGTGACCATCTGCATCATGGCAGCCTGGCCGTAGAGCTGCATGGCTTCCGCCTTTTTCCGCATGGCTTCGGCTTCCGCCTCACCCTTCATCCGGATGGCTTCCGCTTCCTTCTGGGCGGTATACAGGGCAGCGTCCGCTTCAGCCTGCCTGCGGTATTTCTCCGCTTCGGCCTCGGCAATGGCGCGGTCCTTTTCGGCCTTCGCCTTTTCACGGATCTCCACGTTCAGTTTTTCACGCTCGATCTCAACAGCCTGCCGCTTCAGTTCCGTTTCCTTTTCCAGGCGGGTCATTTCAGCGGCCGCATGCTCGGTGGCAAAGGTCTTGTTGATGCGTTCCTGCTCAATCTTATAGGCCATTTCAGCCTTGGCGCGGGCTTCTTCCGTTTCCTGCTTGAAGGCAGCCTTCTGGACTTCCAGGTCACGGTTCTGGCGGGCGATTTCCGCTTCCGCCTGCATTTCGGCGAACTTGGATTCCTTTTCAGCCGCGGCTTCCGCGATACGCTTGTCCTGTTCCTTCTCCGCCACATTGCGGGCAGCCATGGTGTCGATGACGTTGCCGTCCTTGTCGGAGAAGTTCTGGATGGTCAGGTTGATGATTTCCAGACCCATGTTCGCCATGTCAGCCATAGCGGCTTTGATGGATTCCTGGGCGAACTTGTCGCGGTTCTGGACCAGTTCGGCGATGGTCATCTGACCGATGATTTCACGCATGTTACCTTCCAGAACGTCCTTGGCCAGCGCCTTGATCTGCTCACCGTTGTAGTGCAGCAGCTGTTCGGCGGCGGTGGCGATGGAAAGATCGTCGGAACCGATCTTGATATTCGCCACAGCGTCCACCAGCACGGAAATGTATTCCTTGGTGGGCACGGGCTGGGCCGTACGGATATCCACCTGGTTCAGGCACATATCCAGCTGGTCAATCCGCTCGATCGCCGGGATATAGAAGGTGGCGCCGCCGCGGATGATCCGGTAGCCGAACTTCTTGGCGGATACCGTGCCGTCCGAGTTGCGGACCTTATAGTTCCTGCGGATCAGGCCGGAGATGATCAGGGCAGTGTCCGGGGGGGCAATCTTGTACCGGGGGATGAACTTCACAATGATGATGATTGCCGCGATGGCAATCAGGATCCAGTACCAGCTGTCCCTGAGGAAATCGAGAATAGCGTCCATAGGTGTACTCCTTTCATTTGTCTGGGTATGTCAGTGTATCATTCCCTTTGTCAGATCCGCCGGTTCACAGGGGTTCCCCTCCGTTCGTATGTCTGTATTGGCGGTTTATCAACCGTCAGGGACATTTTACAGGTTCATGGATTCATAATACAGTACAAAGGGTGAAAAATAAACCGGTCTAATTCTCAAGACCGGTAAAAAAACATCTGGCTGATTCTCACACGGCCGGGTGCATAAACGGAAGTTCGTTATTGATGCAGTATTCCTCCGCGTAACTGCCTTCGCTGACATAAATGGCCTCCAGGTTCTCACTGCCGTCAAAAGCGGATTCCCCGATGTAAGTCACGGTTTCCGGAAGCGTAATTTCCGTCAGGTCGGGACAGAAGGCAAAAGCATAGTTTCCGATGGAGGTAACTCCTTCCTCCACAATGACCTTATCGATGACCTTATCCTCCCAGGGCGTATCCACGCACAGCATACGGCGGGCGCCGTCCGCGCCGCGGTCTCCGAAGATCCCTTTATAGTCGTTCATCCTTCCGCTGCCGGTAATCGTCAGCGTCCCGTCCCGCAGGTTCCATTTCAGGTTTTCCCCGCAGGAGCTTTTCATGCCGTAAATCAGCATCAGCAGAATGGCGGCAATCAGCAGCAGGATCCACATCCTGCTCTTTCGGATATCCATCTGTTTCCCTCCGGATCATCAGGCGTCGTTTTCTTAATATGAACGTGACAGGGATCACATTTCTTCCCTGTTTCGCGGCCCGTTGCGGGGTTTTATTCCCGTCTTTCCGGTATCAAGTATATAAAACCCGCTGTTTCAAAGTCATCAAGGAGATGTAACAATGTTGTAAATTGTATGTTCAGCCTCTTGACATTGCGCAAAAAAGCGGCGTCGCCTTTACCGCGCCGCCGCTTCTGAATTCTGTTCTTCTGTCAGGCTATATCCGGTTTATGAACGCCGATATACCAGTTTGTGTCCACTTCCGCTATCTCATAATAGGCAGCCGGAGCATACTCCTCCCGGATCAGCGCCGCTTCCGGATCTCCCTGTGTATGCGGAAGGAAAAACAGCTTGATCCGGCTGTAGTTCTCTCCCGCCAGCTCTATGTTGAGGGCGCTGCTGCCGGTGCCTTCATACTTGATCATCGTCAGCCCCTTGAGCAGTGAAAAAGCGTCCAGCATGGCCGCCTGCTCCTCCTGGGCAAAGTATACGTCGTTCTTCAGTTCCTCCAGGCTGTGCAGGCTTGAATTGTACGGATGGACGTTTTTGAGCAGGTATCCGTTGAAGTCCTGCCGCCGCAGCAGGATGGACGCGGCTGAGGTCAGCCTTCCGTTCATTTCCGGATCCTCCAGCAGGCTCCGGCATTCATCCAGCGTTGTTCTTTCCGGCGGTTTTCTTCCGACCCTGGCCGCCAGCGCGCCGACCGCGATCAGGATCATCACGGCCAGAATCAGCAGAAACCTGTATTTCTTCACAAAGTCTTTCATTTACTCGTTCTCCGCGTATTCATATTCCAGGTTGTTCAGGACGCAATATCTTTCCGCCGCTCTGTTCTCCCCCTCAATGGTAACCGTCAGTCCGGTGCATTCGGTGAAAGCTTCTTCCCCGAAAAATTGCAGGGATGCGGGGAAATTGATCCTCTCCATACCTGTGCATCTGGCAAATGCGTAATCACCAATCGTTTTAACGGTATCCGGAAGCGTGATTTCCTTCAGCAGATAACAGTTCTGGAAAACACCGAAGCCAATACCGCCGATTCCGGCCGGCAGCTTCACTCTCTGCAGATACCCGCAGGAGGAAAATGCGCTGTCTTCTATCGCCCTGACAGAATCCGGCAGGTCTATCCCGGTGATCGCGCAATCCCAGAAAGCCTCCTTGCCGATGGAAACAAGCGTATCCGGCAAATCAACCTTCGTCAGCTTCGGCTGAAGCGCAAACGCGTATTCCCCGATGGAAGTAACCCCTTCCTCAACGATCACCGCGGTCACTTCCTTTTCGGACCAGGGTGCGGTGGTTCCTGTTATCCAGTCGCCTTCCAGGAATTCTTCATAATAATCCATGTCACCGGATCCGGAAATCGTCAGTATGCCGTTCTCCAGCGTCCAGGTCAGGTTTTTCCCGCAGGTCCCGCTTGCCGCAGGCTTCCCGGCTTTACGGTCCGGTATTGTCCCGTCCGGATAGAAATACGGAAATTCTTTCCCGGCACAGTACTCTTCTGCATAGCTGCCCTGTTCAACAATGTATCTGTTCAGGGCTGTACAGTTTTCAAATGCCCTGCCTGAGATGTAGAACAGCGAAGACGGCAGGGTTATTTCTGTCAGTTTGGAACAGTAAAGGAAAGCAGACGTTTCGATGCGCTGAAGGGATTCCGGAAGCTCAATTCCGCGCAGGGCTTCACAGCTGCAGAACAGCCTTCCCGGGATGATTTTCAGTCCGGCAGGAAGCTGCGCATGCTCCAGGGAAGTACAGCCGAAGAAGAGTTCCTCGCCAAGCGTCGTAACAGAATCCGGCAGAATAATATCCTTCAGGAGCGTAAAGCCCAGGGCGTCCGAACCGATTGATTCCAGCGTGTCCGGAAGTTCGACGGACAGGAGTCCCCCACATTTGTAGAAGGCGTAGCTTCCGATCCGGGTAACCCCGTTTTCCACCACAACCCGGCTGAAACTGCGGCCGTACCAGGGTGCCGTTGTGCAAAGGAATTCCATGTTCCCATACGCGTCCGGTTCAGTATCCACAGGATCATAATCATCCATTTCCCCGGATCCGGAGATGATCAGCGTACCGTCGTTTTCCAGGCGCCAGATCAGGGCTTTTCCGCAGGTGCCGCCTGGCGCATCGGTGGGAACGGCTTCCGGGACGCTCCCGGTATAGATATAGGACAATCCCTTCTTTGCGCAGTACCGTTCCGCGTAGCTGTCCTTCGGCACGATCACGGTCTGCAGGGCCTGGCAGCCCTCAAAGGCGTACTCTCCCATCATCTCCAGGGACGCGGGCAGGGTAACGGTTTTCAGCGCCGAGCAGTTCAGGAACGTGTACATTCCGGCGCTCCTGAGGGATTCCGGCAAAGTGATCTCCGTCAGCTTCACGCATGTCTGGAACGCGGCGGTCCCGATGGACGCCAGGGAAGCGGACAGCCGGATCTCTGCCAGGCCGGTGCATTCGCAGAACGCAAACATTCCGATTTCGGTGACTGAATCCGGCAGGGAAACCGTCTTCAGGTTTTCACAGCGTTCAAAGGCGCCCTCTCCCAGAGAAACAAGTGTACCCGGCAGGGAAACCGCTGTCATGCCGGAACCTTCAAAAGCATAGTTTCCGATGGTGGTAACCCCGTCCTCAATCACCACGGCGGTAAATTCGCTGCCGCCCCACGGAGCGGATGAACCCGGCCGGGCTGTTCCGTCCCGATCCGGCATTCCATCGATCTGTTCATAATCATCCATCCGGCCCGTACCGGAAATCGTCAGCGTGCCGTTTTCCAGCGTCCAGGTCAGGTTTTCGCCGCAGGTGCTGCTTTTCTTAATTTCCGGTTGTCCGGGCGTCGTCGTCGCTTCCGGCGCGTTTTCACCGCCCGTATACAGAAGGCCGTTCTCCGCGCAGTACCGTTCCGCGTAGCTTCCCGGTTCAACGGTCACTTTTATCCGCTTTTCGCCTCCGGCAAACACGTCTTCTCCCAGGGCGCCGACAGACGCGGGCAGGGTAATCGCGGTCAGGCTGCCGCATTTGCTGAATGCTCTTTTCCCGATTTCAGCAATGCCGTCCGGCAGCGTAATCTCCTGCAGCAGATCACAGCCTTCGAAGGCAAATTTCCCGATGCGGATCACCGTATCAGGCAGGGTCACCGCTTTCAGCTGCCCGCAGCCCCAGAACGCGTAGTCTCCGACGGAGGTGATACCCGGTTCAATCACCACCTGCGTGATTTTCTGTCCGCTCCAGGGCGCGGTTATTTCCTCATTGGCGCCGAACTGACGCGTAAAGTCATCCATCGCGCCCGTTCCGGAAATGGTCAGCGTGCCGTTTTCCAGCTTCCATTCCAGCTGTTCACCGCCGTCGCTGCCAAAGATTACAGGCGTATCCGCATAGATATACGGGAGATTGTACCTGATGCAGTATTGTTCCGCATAACTGTCCCTCTCCACGGTAACGTTCTGAAGCTTGGTACAGGAATAAAATGATGACAGTCCAATGCTTTCCAGGGAAGCCGGCAGATAGATTTCCTTCAGCTCACCGCAGTATCCAAACACATAGTCATCTATATACTTTACCGAAGCCGGCAGCGTGACAGTCTTCAGCTTCTGACAGTTCTGGAACATGCCGTATTCAATTTCATCCAAAGAATCCGGCAGCTTAACGCTTTCCAGGTTATAGCATAACGCAAACGCGTTTGTTCTGATTATACTGACAGAGTCCGGCAGCGTAATGCTTTTCAGGTTATGGCATGCCTCAAATGCGCCTTCTTTGATTATACTGACAGAATCCGGAATCCTGATTTCCGCCATTCCGCAGCTGTTAAATGCTTCTTTCCCGATTGAAACAAGCGTATCCGGCAGTTCAACGCCTGTTACCCAGACATGGTTGAAAAACGCAAGATTTCCGACAGAGGTAACCCCTTCTTCAATCACAATCCATTTGAAATGATATTCATCCCAGGGGGCTGTAGTTATCATTCCTCTCTGTACGCTCTGCCTGTCATAAAAATCATCCATCGGCCCGGTACCGGAGATTGTCAGCAGGTCTCCCTCCAGCTTCCAGGTGAGGTTGGGTCCACAGGTGCCTTCATCGTCTGCCCGGGCGCACACGCCAAATACTGCTGTAAGCAGCAAGGCGAACAGCAGGCACACCGGCAGCCTGTATCTCCAGGATTTCATTCCTTAACCCCCAATGACATCTTTACTATTCTATTATATAGGATAAGATGTATCCGGGTCATCAATGCGATGTAACAATCTTGTAAATTCTTATGTAACAGCTTGACAGCCGGCAGCGGTTTGTTCCCGCCGGCCGGCTGTCAGTTCCAGTCTTCCATTGTCAGCTGTTCAGGTTCCCGGATCAACCCGTGGCAGTATCCGTAATACCAGCATTCATAAGGGTTTGAGCACTGATCCCCGCAGGGAACATCCGGCTCCTCCCTTGACTTTGCCACCCGGTTCAGATCCCAGATATTGTCGTTGATCCAGTCATAATATCCCCGGACTTTTTCCGTGACATCGTTGGGCACAAAAGGATTGTCCTCATCCGGACCGTGGGTCACGATGAAGATCCGGTCAATCCGCAGCCCTGTACGCCGGATAATATAGTACTGGAAAGCCGCGTCCCGGACAAACTGCTCATAGACCGCCGGGGCGTTTTTCACCTCATACAGGTCATGACCGGTCTCTGTTTTCCGCAGCAGGTCCACAGCGCAGTAGTTGTTGTAATTGCTGAAGGCCGCCTCGCAGATCACGGGAACCCCTCGGACCAGGGCGTCCTGTGTTTTTGCCAGCATGGCCTGTTTATCCGGGATCCGGGTTCCCGGGCGGTATACCGTCATTTCCTCATAGGGACCAAACATGGCCATGGCCCGGTCGCCGAAGTCGTTGCCTGCGTCCAGCCGGGCCTGAACCTCCGGCGGAATCACCCGCATTCCGGGTTTGTGCCGGTCCAGCCAGAGCATTTTCCGGCACTGCATGCCCCGCATAAAATCCGTTTTGGTAATGGCCATGGTTCTTTCCTTCCGGTACGTTATTTCCCGGAAAGTATACCATTTTTCCCGGGGCGGAACAATCCGGGCCGGCTGCAAAGCGTGTATTGCGCATCCCGTGTCCAGCGTGAACTGCTGAGTCCGTCAATAAAGGCCCCGTTCAGACGAACGGGGCCTTTTCTGCTGTTTTTTCCTTATGCTTCCGCCTTGCTGAACTGGGTTTCGTACAGTTCCTGGTAGGTACCGCCGGCATGCACCAGGTCCTTGTGCGTCCCCCGCTCCACAATCTGTCCGTCCCGGACCACCAGGATCTCATCCGCCGCCAGGATTGTGGACAGCCGGTGGGCGATCAGGATGGAGGTCCGCTCCTCAATCAGCGGATTAATGGCCGCCTGGATCGCCGCCTCGGAAATGGAATCCAGGGCGGACGTTGCCTCGTCGAAAATCAGCAGCGCCGGATCCTTCAGCAGCACCCGGGCAATGGAGATCCGCTGCTTCTCGCCGCCGGACAGCTTCAGGCCGCGGTTGCCCACCATGGTGTCCAGGCCCTCCGCCTGGTTTTTGATGAAGTCATAGATGTTGGCCTTTTTGCAGGCCTCGATCATTTCCTCCTCCGTGGCGTCCGGTTTGGCATAAAGCAGGTTCTCCCGGATGGTTCCGTTGAACAGGTAGGTTTCCTGGGTCACCACGCCCACCTCGTCCCGCAGGGAATGAAGCGTGTAATCCCGCACATCCGTCCCGTCAAAGGTCACGCTGCCGCCGGTGGGATCCCAGAGGCGGGGGATCAGGTTGACAATGGTGCTCTTGCCGCTGCCGCTGGGCCCGACAATGGCCACGCAGTCCCCGCTGTGCAGGGTGAAGGAGATGTCCTTCAGGATCATCCGTTCTCCGTCATAGGTAAAGTTCACATGATCGAAGACGATTTCGCCCTTCGCGTTTGTCAGTTCTTTCGCGTCTGGCTTGTCGTCAATTTCCGGTTTCATGTCGTAGTATTCGAAAATCCGGGTGAACATGGCCATGGAGCGGATCCATTCCACCTGGATGTTCAGCAGACTGTTCACCGGGCCGTACAGGCGCCCGAGCAGCGCCACCAGCACCGTGATATCACCGACGGACAGGCTGCTGTCATGCTTCATGATCAGGATGCCGCCCACCAGATACAGCACCATGGGACCGATGGAGGTCAGCGTACTCAGCAGCATAAAGAACCAGCGGCCGGCCATCCGCTCCCGGATGTTCAGCTTAATCATCCGTCCGTTGGTCTCTTCATAGCGTTCGTATTCCGCCTTTTCCCGGCCGAAGAGTTTCACCAGCAGCTGGCCGCTGACGGAAAGGGTTTCGTTCAGGATGCCGTTGATCTCATCATTGCAGGCCTGGGCTTCCCCGGCCAGCTTCCACCGCCGTTTGCCGGCCATCCGGGTGGGCAGAACAAAGAGCGGAACCACCGCGATGCCCACCAGCGCCAGGATCCAGTTTTTCTGGAACATGGCGATCAGGGCCACCACCAGGGTGATGGTGTTGGACAGGATGCTGGTGAAAGTACCGGTCACCACGCTCTCCACACCGGAAATATCGCTGGTCATCCGGGTGATGATATCTCCCTGGTTCGCCGAAGTGAAGAACCGCTGGGACATCTTCTGCAGATGGCGGTACATCTGGTTGCGCATGTCAAAGGAGATATGCTGCGCGATCCAGCTGTTCAGGTAGGTTTCCCCCACGCTGATCAGGTTGGAAGCCAGGTACAGGATCAGGGTCAGGATGATCAGCCGGATCAGCGCGGACAGCCCCGCGCCGAACCAGCCGCCCAGATCCTTGCCGGTGAGCACGTCGATGATGTTACCGGTGAGGATGGACGGAAACAGGCTGCAGACCGATGATACCACTATACAGCCCAGCACCAGCAGCAGCTGCTTCCAGTAAGGTTTCAGGTAGGAAAACACCCTGCTGATCAGCTGCCTGGTGATTTTCGGTGAATTCTGTTTTTCTTCTTCCGTGAGGAAACTGGCTCGCCTTCCGAAGCCGCCGGGACCTGCCATACGGATCCCCCCTTTTGTTTCATTATATGCACCATCCGTGATCAGGGCAAGAATTTGTACCGCCGGTCCTGTCTTTTTTTGTTCCCGGAATTCTGGTATAATCGGCGAAGAACTCATCTTCACATTTTCCGCAGGAAGGGGACTGGCGGATGAACATCTGGAACGACAGCGGGAAACGCAGGGAAAGCGTTTCCTATATGGTGGATGAAATCACCCATATCTGCCGGAAAATCGGCAGGCGTTCTCCCGGCAGCACGGGCGAGCGGGCCGCGGCGGAATATTTCGCCGGCGTGCTGCAGAAAAAATGCGGCTGCACGGACGTGAAAACGGAATCCTTTGAGGAGCATCCGGATTCCTTTTACGGATACTTCTATTTTTCCGCCTTCTGCGACGTCCTCTGCTGCCTGCTCTTTTTCAGCAGACCTCTCCTGAGCATCCTGTTCGGCGCGCTGGGCTTCCTGCTGTTCATCTTCCACTTTGTGCTTTACCGCAGGCCTATCGATCTGCTGTTTCCCAAAAAACAGGGCACCAACGTCACGGCCGTGCGGCCCTGCGCCGGCGAGGTCCGGCAGCGGATTTTCCTGAACGGGCACACGGACGCGGCCTGGGAATTTCCCATCAACTACCGGCTCGGAGGCATCGCCTTTGAGATTCCGGGCATC
>JAEEGL010919555.1_pt1 | contig 15619 bp, 12 predicted proteins | sample 9134231 | NCBI WGS metagenome assembly JAEEGL01 (sample SAMN16246548, study PRJNA631951) | gut metagenome | biome: gut microbiome; feature: rumen; material: fiber-attached | host: Bos | place: Iran: Karaj | collected 2018-10
ACCTTGGTTTTCATTTATTCGTGGTGATAAGGGTCGTTGTTGAGGATACTTAGTGCGCGGTAGAGCTGTTCGGCGAAGATTGCCCTCACCAGCTGGTGCGAGAATGTCATCCGCGACAGCGACAGTTTGTAGTTGGCGCGGGCGTACACATCATCGGAAAATCCGTATGGACCGCCGATTACGAACACGAGGTTCTTCAGTCCCGACAGAGACTGTTTTTCGATGAAGGCAGCGAACTCCTTCGACGACGGATTTTTCCCGTTTTCGTCGAGCAGAACGACAAAGTCTGATGGCGAAAGTTCATCGAGAATCTTCTCGCCCTCGAGTTTATTCTGCACGGCAGTAGTCACGCTCTTCGCATTCTTGATGTCCTTTACAACCTTGAATTCGAAGTTCATATAGCGTTTTATGCGCTTGAAATACTCCTCAACCGCCTGGTTTATATAGTCCTTGTCGGTCTTTCCGACCACAAGCAAAGTAATGTTCATAATTACTGAATAAAAAGCGTGTAAAATTACTTCAAACTTTTGAAAGTATCACTAACATTGCAAAAAAATTGAGGTTAAATATTGTAATCATGAAAACTATTCTCACAATTTTACTCGTTAGCCTTTCTGCTCTGGCAGTTACGGCGCAGAACTTTGTCACAATCGACCAGATTAGCGACGGTTGGGACAAGAAAACAATCACAGGCGTTAAGGACGGTAGCATACTTTCTCTCGTAAAGGCATTCAATGACACATGGCACAACCGTCCGACCACCGACCTGCTGAAAAATCCCGTCAGCAACGACGGCGAAGGCGACTATGATATAGTTGTCGACAGCCCCAACGGTTATGTTTCGGCATTTGAACTTGGCGATGACGGTGAATCGTTCTCGGCGTGCGTGTGGAAACGAAACAACGGACATAGGCTTTTCGCGTTCGTGTTCCAGAAAATGCACGGACTGAGCATAAGCCAGATAATCCTGTTCTACGATTACGACCCTGACGAAGGCACACTCACGCCCGAGTACAACGAACTGTCAAAATTCACCCCTTCATTCAACGACAGCTACCATCCAATAACCTATCTGTTACCACGAAAAGGCAAGGATATCGTTGTAAACGAATACTTTATGAACTGGTATTCTTCCATCAGACATATTTACAAATGGGACGGGATGGAACTTTATTATCATTCTGTTGAGATTGAGAAATTTGACGTTATTCGCAAAGAGTACGACGAAATGTACGATGCTTTTGAAGACTCAGATTTTACAAAATATATCCTTTACGACTTCGACGAGGACGGCAATCCAGAATTATGGCTTTCGTCGCAAAACGAAGAATATCAGGCGATTTATTCAATAGTCGCAGGCGAAGTAAGCATGCTCGCGTCAACATACTTCAAGACTCATTTCGTCTTTTATAGCAGTGGCGCCTTAGGTGTGGCTGGCGGATGCGGAACAGGGTGCTTCTATACAAACAGCATAGTGCTCAAGGACAGCAAGGCTTCAAACAGTTACGAGAAATTCCAATTGTACGATTTCGAAAAGGACAAAATCAATAACGAATATTCAATCAACGGAACCGAAGTTTCAAAGAAAGAAGGCGAACAAGCGTTCAAATCACTTGGCGAGTCAATAGAAATCAAGCCAATATTTAGGAACTTAAAGAAGTAGAGAAATACATTTCGCCGCTCCGACAAAAATTCCTTGTTCATAATTTCTGAATAAAAGTCACCGACGAAACTTCTCACCTTCCAATTTTTGACTAACTTTGCATTGTAAAAAATTGGTTCAATTTTTGCATTACAGATGTTGTTTTAAAACGCATACTAAGATGAAAAGCATAAGACTAATAATTACAGCGTTGGCGATGCTGATAACATCGCTGGCATTTTCGGCAATCCCGCCAAAAGTTTTTGATGCAATGAAAGTCGGCAATTCTACCGAACTTTCGAAGTACTTCAACAATTCGGTAGAGGTGGCAATTCTTGAAACCGAATCGGTTTACAGCCGTCAGCAGGCCGAACAAGTAGTTAAGAATTTCTTCGAGAAAAACTCTCCGAAGAACTTCACTCTGCTGCATCAGGGAGGAAAAAGTGAAGCTCAATACGCAATCGGAACTCTCGAAATAACAAGCGGCAAGAAATTCCGCGTTTACTTCCTCGTGAAGGAACAGTCGGGCACTCCGCTGATTCACCAGTTAAGAATAGAAGAAGAACAATGATTCCGGAAAAATATCTCACCTCGCTCATCGCTAGGGCGTTCGAGGAGGATTTGGGCGACGGCGACCATTCTACATTGTCGTGTATCGATAAGTCGGAACAGGGAAAAGCTAGGTTGCTCGTCAAGCAAAACGGCATAATCGCTGGCGTTGAAGTGGCAAAAGCAGTTTGCAACTATTTGTCGAAAGACCTTAAACTCAACATTTTTATTCAGGATGGCACTCCCGTAAAGGTCGGCGACATTGTGTTCGAACTCAGCGGTCCACAGCACGATATTCTCAGCGCCGAACGCACAATACTCAACTTCATGCAGCGAATGAGCGGGATCGCCACTGTCACATCCGAATACGTGAAGCAGATGGAAGGTCTGCACACCAAAGTGCTCGACACCCGTAAGACCACACCCGGACTGCGTCTAATCGAGAAGGAAGCCGTGAAGATTGGCGGAGGAACAAACCACCGCATAGGTCTGTACGACATGATTATGCTCAAGGACAACCATATCGACTACGCTGGCGGAATCGAGAAAGCAGTTGCCAAGGCTCACAAATATTTGCAAGATACAGGACGCAACCTGAAAATCGAAGTCGAAACCCGCAACCTCGACGATGTGCGCGAAGTATTGCGCATTGGTGGTGTTGACCGCATTATGCTCGACAACTTCGACATTCCAACCACACGCGAAGCTGTGAAAATAATCGACGGAAAGGTCGAAACAGAATCGAGCGGCGGCATAACAATCAGCAACATCCGTCAGTATGCCGAATGTGGTGTTGATTTCGTATCGATTGGCGCACTTACACACCAGATAAAAAGCCTCGACCTCAGCCTAAAGGCAGTAAAGTAAGTTTCTGCCCCGATGAAAAAGTTCAATTTCCGCGCCCTGCTCTTCGGTTTCCTCGAAAGACTCGATGCCATGATAAAAATCATTGGCGACAAGATTGTCATACCGGGGTTCGGCGGATTTTCACTGTATTACATAGGAAACTTTTTCATAACAGGCTTGTCGAAAGGCTCTTTTACCATCCGCGCCAAAAGCGTGACCTATAGCCTTTTCTCGGCAATATTTCCCTTGTTAATTTTCGGATTCAGCTTGATTCCATTCATCCCGATTCCTGGATTTCAAGACACACTGATGGAAGTGATAACCGAAATGCTGCCTCCTGCAATCTACGAAGTTTTCTTCGACACCATATCCGACACAATACTCAACCCGAGCGGAACATTGCTGTCTTTCGGTATCATAACTTCGCTATTTTTTGCATCTAACGGCATCCTTGCAATCATCGAGGCGTTCAACGCATCGTTCCACCACGTCGATAGACGCAACCTTATCAGCAAACGCTTGATTTCCATTGCAATGGTTTTGATATTGTGCACACTGATCTTTGCTGCAATGACGGTGATAATCGGAGGTTCGAAATACATCGACCACCTTGTAACCCATCACACGACAATAGCCGACAGCACATTCTGGTACGTCTGCCTACACATTGCCAAGTGGCTGATAATCATATTGCTGTATTTTATGGCAATATCGTTCCTCTACTACCTGGCCCCATCAAAGAAAAGCCGCTACAAATTCATTTCGCCAGGTGCAATTCTGGCAACAATCGTGCAGATTCTCTGCTCGTCGGGATTCTCGTTCTACCTCAACAATTTTGCCAACTACAATAAAATATACGGCTCTCTCGGTACGATAATAATAGTACTTATGTTGTTGTACCTCACATCAATTTCGCTTATTCTCGGTTTCGAACTGAACCTCAGCATAATGTCGGGCAAAAAGAGTGACGCCGAAGAAAAGCAACGCGAAAAGGATAGATTTGAAATGTGGAAGAGGAATCACGTATTCTCCAACAAGTTCATTAGGGAGTAGAAGGCAAGAAGGCAAACAGGCTAACAGGCGAACAGGCGAAAAGGCTAACAGGCTGAAAGCCATTTGTACAGACAATTCATTGCGTCTCAAAAACACCAAAGCCATTAAACATTAGTACTGTCGCGGCGCGCCACGACACAACAACAAGAAACCCAGAAACGGCTTTAGCCACAGAAACTCAGAAACTTTTTCTTCCTTACAAACGCCACCACCAGCACCGTCGACGATACCAAATATGAGCAAGAATTAACCACACAAGCCCCCTCTATACCCCATATCGGAATAAGCCAAAAGGATAATGACAACGTTGCCACAAGGCCCACAGACGACCTTAGCAACAATATTTTAAGCCGACCAAGTGCAGAAAAGTAATTGAAGAGCACTTGTGCCACCGAATTTGCAGCTATTCCAACAGCAAGAATCAATATCACAGTCTTCGATTCACCAAAACCATCTCCGAAAACAAACTCAAAAACAGACATCGGCACGCAGACTGCCACGGCAATACAAAACACTGTAATTGCGAATGTTACAAGCGTCACTTTACGTGTTTCGAACCAAGCTCCGGAAGTATCCCCCATCTTCAGCACCTTTGAATATTGCACGAGTGCTATGCTACGACTAAAAACCCATATTGCTTCCGAAATTGTAACACCGACAGAAAAAATTCCAACCGCCGACATATTGGCATAAATGCCTATCAGATAAAAACAAAGTCTTGCGTTAAGAAATTGCATAAACGCACTCAGTTCCTCCTGCCATCCAAAATTGAAAGCCTTGCGGAAGGTATCGAAACTAAACGAAAAGCGTATCCGTCCGAAAATCTTGTGCGTGAAAATATGGCATAGCACAAGCACTAGGCCGTACGACAAGATTTGAGCGTAGAAATATGCATGATAGCCTGTCTCGGGGAAAATCCAATGAATCAAAAGCATGAAAATCAACAACAAAGCCGACATCAGCAAAGTTGCGACATTGTACTGGAAGATTTTTTGCACGCCCAAAAACAGCGACGAGTGAAAAGTTATGCATCCCGACAAAACCGCCACCACGAAAAATGGGAGCACTGGCACCGACACGTCAACAAACGCTACTACCACAGCCGCAACCGACGACACTATAAACGTCCATAGGAATGCGAGTGTCGCCAATGGCGAATGCCCGATTTTCTTCAAAAAGAACGAAACGCTGCTGTTGGTGAGAATATTTGTAAACGTAGCAACCAGACTTATGTCGGCAACAAAGATTGCAATGAAGCCCTTGCCCTCACTTCCCCACAATTGAGTGGTAAAAATTACAGTAGCAAAGTTAAGCAAGAGTATCAGCACCTTGGTCGATGCTGTCACTATAAAATCCTTGTCTAAACTAAACGTCTTCATGTTGGAGATGCAAAAATACAAAATCGATTAAAATAAATGCATCTATAAAAATAAATATGCTTACCTTTGCGCGATTTTTATGGACAGCATAATCGCAATATTGTCATCAGAACCGTTTTTCTACGTCGCATTGGTTGCAGGCATAGCACTTTTGGTGTATGCAGGCGACTGGGTTGTGGAAAGCAGCAAGCGCGTGGCCGAATACTTCAACGTTTCGAAGCTAATCATCGGTGTAACAATCGTTTCGATGGGCACATCGCTGCCCGAGCTTTGCGTCAGCGTAAGCGCAGCGCTCGAAGGCTCGGCAAACATATCGATAGGAAATGTAGTGGGAAGCAACATTGCCAACGTATGCCTCATACTTGGAATTACGGCAATCATCATTACCCTGCCCATCGCACGGTCGGTGATAAAGCGCGACCTTATGATACTCCTCGCTGCGACACTGCTGTTTGCATTCTCGCTGATCGACAACGAGATAAATATGCTCGAAGGCATATTCATGTTGCTTCTGATGGCTCTTTACATGTACTTGACTTTCAACAATGCAAAAAAAGAAGCCAAAGCCGAAGACTCCGAAACTAAACCCGACAGGTCGCACAACATCTGGATTTCGCTGCTGCTTGTAGTCCTAAGTTGCGCCGGACTGATTGCAGGCTCCGAACTGCTGGTATATGGAGCCAAAAACATAGCATTGTCGCTAGGCGTAAGCGACAGGGTCATCGCGGTTACAGTTGTAGCCATCGGCACAAGTCTGCCCGAACTTACAACCTCGATCATCGCTGCCATAAAGAAGGAACTCGACATATCGGTGGGTAACATTATCGGCTCTAACATATTCAACATCTGCATGATTATCGGAATCACTTCGTGCATAACGCCCCTCGAGGCCGAGCCGACAATCCTCAGCTTCGACGTATGGTTCCTGCTGGCATCGCTGCTGTTGCTCGGAATAACAATTTTCCCCATCAAGGGCAAAACCGAAATTGTCCGCATCGAGGGCATACTTCTACTGCTGCTCTACATCGGATACTACGTTGCCATGGGACTTACCGGACAATTTGCCACTCTGGGATAAAATAAATTTCGTCACAGGCTCATTGTGACAAAATCCCCCACCTTGTGATAAAATGCCAAATACAGGGACTAATCAATATTTTTTGTGACAAAGATTTCTGTCAATTGACAAAATTACTATTGCAATAAAAAATACGCATATATACTACTAAAAAAATATCTGTAATTATAAGTATATATTTTGTATCTTTGCGGTCTTAACAACAATAGACTGATGAGAAACATATATATAGCGTTAACAATCATAGCAATAGCACTTACAATGAGTTCGTGCAAAACGTTGCGTCCATACGAAATGCTGCGCACCGACAAGGATTATGAATTCGCACAACAGGAATCTACACATGTCGAATACGTGATACAACCCAACGACAAGCTCAACATCAGGGTGCTGAACAACAACGGCGAAGCATATTTCGGTTTTGGCGGCGGGAACAATTCTAACAACAATAATTTCAACAGCACCCAGAATCAGGCCGGTTTTGTCGTCGAATACGACGGCAAGGTCAAATTGCCGATACTCGGACGAATCGACATCAGCGGAAAAACACTTCGCCAGGCCGAAGACACACTTGAACTGCTCTATGCGGAATATTTCCCCGATCCATTCGTACTTGTAGAAGCCAACAACCGCAAGGTTACCATGTTCATGAACGGCGGCTCGAGAGTACAGACTGTTCCTATAACCAACGACCAGTTTACCCTAATAGACGCAATCGCAGCCTGCGGCGGACTTACCGAAATAAGTCGTGCCTACCGTATAAAACTCATCCGCGGCAACCTCACCGACAAGCCAAAAGTCTACCTGTGGAACGTATCGTCGCTTGAAACTCTCGACGGCACAAATCTGCTGCTCGAAGCCAACGACATAATATACGTAGAAAGCCGTCCGCAACATGTGACAAGAGTACTTCGCGAAATTTCACCATACCTTACACTTGTGACAACATTAATGTCAGTATATGGAGTAATAACGGTTTTTACTAAAAAATCTGGCGATTCCGCACCAGCAACACCGAACTAGAACATGAAGAAAAAAAATAAGATACCAACCCTAAACCAGGATTTCGAACTCGAAACCTTCATTACCGTCTTAAGGAAGAACTTTATTTTCGTAATAATCTTCTTCGCTCTGGCAATATGCGGCGGTTATATATATTTCAGATATACCCAGCCTATTTACAGTTCCTCGTCGGTAATCCAAATTAAAAAGGAAAACAAAGCTGGTGAATTCCTCGGAATTAACAACGAAGTCAAGATGGACCCGACTATAGAAATCATGCGTTCCGAAGAATTCCTGAAAACTGTCGTCAAGAATATGCCGCTTGGCATAAGCTTCTTCACCGAAGGCGCTTTCCTCGTAAACGAAAACTACGGAACAATACCCATCAACATCGAATTCGACATTACCGGCTCGAACATTTACGACACCCCTATTTACTACGAACGCAATAGCGACAACAAGTCGTACGACATAAGCATTGGCAAGAATGGAGCCTCGCACAATATCCCATACGACCAACCGACAACCCTACCCGAAGGCATCACAATAACCATGTCGGCACCAACAAGCTCGTACAACGAAAAGTCGAGCCTGAAGGACAAATACTACTTCACAATCAATAGCGAAAGAGCTACAATAAAGGGAATATCACGCGGACTTAACATCAACGCGCTGAACAACGATGCTGGTACTATCCAGATAACATTCGACTGCTTCAACGCCAACAAGTCGGCCGATATTGCCAACGCAATAGCAGAACAATACATCGAGTTCGACATTATGAAAAGCCGCGAAAGTTCGCTGTCGACCATTGCCTACATCGAAGAACAGATGGACAACCTGGCCGATGAGCTTTCGACAATAGAAACCCAGCTGCAACGGTTCCGCATAGCAAACGGAATAACAAATGAAGATGCAAAGCTGCACAAGAACAGCCTTGCCGAAGCCAAAATGTCAAACATCGAACAGAGAATTGCAGAACTGGAATTCGAAATCGAGACCTTGGACGAAATACAAAACGAACTGAAGACAAATCCTGACCTCAATGTATACGAAATGATGGCTATGATGTCGGGACAATCGTCCAACGCCTTCATATCGTCGATGCTTCAGTCGCTGCAAGACCTTATTGCAAAACGCGAAACAATGCTTTTCGAAGTCACCGAGTCGAGCCACAAGATTGTTGTAATCGACAAGCAGATTGAATCGAAAAAGGAATCGATAATCGACTTCATAGGCAGTTCGAAGGCTAGGCTCGAAAAGCAAAAGTCGGAATACAAGAACAAAATGAAGGACATTCGCAACGGAATATTCGAAAACAGCGACTACGACGAACTCGAATACTCGAAGTTGCAGCGCATATACTCCATAAACGAGGCCTACTATTCGCAACTGCTCAAGACCAAGACCGACATTATGATATCGCAGTCGGGATACGTAAGCACCAACCTCGTGCTCGAGAAAGCAAGCGCTCCCGGCAGCCCAGTTTCGCCGATACTGTCGAAAACAATGACTATGTCGATATTGCTTGCCTTGGTGCTTTCGATATTGTTCTTGCTGGCTAGATACTTGTTCTACAATAAGATACTCAGCAGTAGCGACATTAGCAAATACACCGAAATTCCTGTAATTGGCGAGGTCGTAGCCAACAGACACAAACTTGACTTGTCCAAGGCTGTAGTACACAAGAATGCACGTTCGCACATTACCGAAAATTTCCGCAAGATACGAACCAACCTCGATTACTACCCACTCGAATCAAATTGCAGAGTAATAATAACCACATCGACGGTACCTGGCGAAGGAAAGACATTCGTCGCCATGAACACTGCCGACATCTACGCCATGTCGGGCAAAAAAGTCCTCATTGTCGACTTCGACCTCCGCAAGCCACGTCTCGACCAATGTTTCGAACTCGACAACGACAATGGTACCTCGACAATACTTACCAACCGCAAGGACTGGCGCGAATGCCTGCATAAGAATGTAATCGAAAACCTCGATGTAATAACAAGCGGACCGATAACCCCGATTGCAGCCGAACTGCTGACCGGCAAGCCGCTGGAATCGTTCATGTCCGAAATCAGGAATGAATACGATATTGTAATCCTCGACACACCTCCTCTCGGAATCATTCACGATGCCATAACAATCTCGAGATATGCCGACAACATTTTCTATATAATGCGACATGGAGTAAGCGTCAAAGGCTACATCGAATACATAAACACACTGAAAGAAGAACACGACATAAAGAACATATCAATAGTGCTTAACGGAATGCCAACAGGAAAACATTCGTCGTACGGCTACGGCAGATACGGATACTCAAGCTACGGGTATGGCTACGGATACAGCACCGATGATAATGACTCGGAAACAAAAAGTAAAAGCAAATTCAAAAAAATATTCGGAAAGGATTAACGGTACTGGTTATGGAATGGATATTATTGGCTAGCGCATTGGTAGCAGTAGGATTTTCGGCATTACTTGGGTTATTTTTCATAAAGGGCACTTTCAATTTTCTTACCAAGAGGACAAAAGGAAATGCAGAACGCTTCAGTTCTCAAAGCAAGCCCATATACGGAGGCATACTTTTCTACTCAGTATTCCTTTTGTGCGCCCTGATATACTTCTTCTCCCCTCTTTACACACCCGACGAAGCCAACAATTTCATAGCCTTGATGATAATAGTCAGCATTTCGTTCTTCATGGGACTTGCCGACGACCTGCTCAACACACCTCCGCTGTTCAAATTCATAGTACAGTTTGTATGCGCATTTGTCCTCATTAAGACTGGCATAGTCATCACCATATCGCCAATGCCTTGGGTGAACAACATTATCACCGTATTGTGGGTGGTTGGCATAATGAACTCCATCAATATGCTCGACAACATGGATGCCATAACCAGTTCGATAAGTCTTACAATCATTGTTCCATGCGTAATAATGCAGATTATTAATGGCGACACCAACATCGACACCATGGTGATGGTAACAGCAGCAGGTGCAATTCTGGGATTTCTTATCTACAACTGGGCTCCTGCCAAAATGTATATGGGCGACAACGGCAGCCAGTTCCTTGGCATTCTGCTTGCCTACATTGGAATAAAATACTTCTGGAACGGAATACAGATTACCGACGATATAAACTACGCATACAACGCCAAGCAGTTCATAATGGTAGCATTGGCATTTATTGTACCGCTGTCCGACACGACAACCGTCACAATCAACCGGCTGCTCAAAGGCAAGTCGCCTTTCGTCGGTGGACGCGACCACACAACCCACTACCTATACTACCGAGGACTGACAGTACGTAAAGTGGCTGCGGTTCTTATCGTTTTCAACCTCATCGGGGTTTGTCTCGCCCAGGTAATCATGTATTGCCCATGCTTAAACTACAATGTCGTTTACGCATTTGCAATATATCCAGTAACAATATTCGCATTGCTATACATAAACACTAAAATCACAAAACAGAAATGACAGATAAAATCAAGATACCGCTATTCATTGCTCTCGGTGTCGCCGCTGGCGTACTGCTGACATTCGGACTGATGTCGCTCACGACCGACGAAGATTCTACCCAACAGGAAAACCACCACAAGGAAATGCCACTATCACCGACATCTTCGCAACCATTTATTCCCGACGAGATAATCTTCTGCGAAGAACGAGTTCCTCTTGAGAATTTTGATGTTTACGAAGCACTTGACTATGAGCTCGTTGTGAATATGTACCGTCACTCGGCAACGATAACCTATCTTAAGAAAGCCAAGAGATATTTCCCTGAAATAGAAAAGGTGCTGAAGGAAAATAACATTCCCGACGACCTAAAATACCTCTGCGTTGCCGAAAGTGGACTTAGCAATGTGGTTAGTCCAGCAGGAGCAACAGGTTTCTGGCAGTTTATGAAATCGGCTGCAAACGAGTACGGTCTGCGCATCGACACCAACATCGACGAACGCTACAACCACCACAAGTCGGTAGTTGCCGCCTGCAAATATTTCAAGGATGCATACAAGAAGTTCAAAAGCTGGACATTGGTGGCTGCTTCGTACAATATGGGCATGGGCGGACTTAGCAAAAGCATTGAGAGTCAAAAAGTTGACAACTATTGGGATTTGCTTCTGAATCAAGAAACAGCAAGATATGTCTATCGTATCATTGCGCTCAAGCTGGTTATGGAAAATCCAAGCACCTACGGCTTCGACCTTGACGAAAAGGATTTGTACGACGAAATTGAAACTTACACAATAAAGGTTGATACGACAATAACAGACCTCACTCAGTTCGCTATCGACAACGGCACTAACCTCAAGATGCTCAAGCATTTCAATCCGTGGCTTCGAACCAATACGCTGCCTAACCAGTCGAGACGGGAATTTGAGATTGAACTGCCGAAGAAAGGCATAAGACCCTGCAAAACTACTAAGTGATGAAGAATGAAGATGAGAAGATTGAAGTCAGGGGCGCAAGGATTCACAACCTCAAGAACCTTGATGTTGACATTCCGCAGCATAAGTTGACAGTTGTCACTGGATTGAGCGGTTGCGGAAAGTCATCGCTTGCCTTCGATACAATATACGCCGAAGGGCAACGCCGTTACATGGAAACATTTTCGGCATACGCGCGGCAGTTTATCGGTAGTATGGAACGCCCTGATGTTGACCAGATTACAGGACTTAGCCCCGTAATCGCCATCGAGCAGAAGACTACCGTAAAGAATCCGCGTTCCACAGTCGGCACAATAACCGAAATTTACGACTACCTGCGTCTGCTTTTTGCCCGTGCGTCAACGGCATATTCCTATGTCACTGGCGAGAAAATGGTGAAATACAGCGACAACCAGATAGTTGACATCATAACCGAAAAGTTTGGCGGAAAATCGATTTATGTTCTCGCACCGCTTGTAAATGGACGAAAAGGTCACTACAAGGAACTTTTCGAGAATATTCGTCGCCGCGGCTATATGACCGCCCGCATCGACGGCGAAATCACCGAAGTGGAATACAATCTCAAGCTCGACCGCTACAAGAACCATTTCATTGAAGTTGTTGTCGATAAGCTCACAATAAAAAGCGACGACGACAGCCAGCGTCTGCGCAAGGCCATCGAACTTGCTATGCAACTCGGCAAAGGAATCACGATGGTTTTGGAAAAAGGTTCCGACAAGCCGTCGTTCTACAGCCGTTTCCTGATGTGCCCCACAAGCGGAATTTCGTACAAGGAACCTGCGCCACATTCGTTTTCGTTCAACTCGCCGCAGGGTGCCTGCCCTAAGTGCAACGGACTTGGAACCATCATCGATGTTGACCTCGAAAAACTTATTCCCAACCGCGACCTTTCGATAAACGAAGGTGCAATAACCACAATTGGCAAACGCAAGGAATCGGTTCTGTTCTGGACCCTTGACGCTCTTGCCGAAAAACTTGAGTTCTCGATGAAAACGCCGATTAAGGATTTGCCCGAAGACATTCTCGACACAATACTTTACGGCTACAACGGAAACCTCAACCTCAGACACACACCACTTGGCGAAGATTCCAACTACATCGTCACCTTCGACGGCGTGATAAACCGCATGAAACACAGCAGTAGCGACGACGATTCGGACAAGGAGAACGCCAAGTTTACAAAATATGTAACCTGCCCCAAGTGCGGCGGAGCAAGGCTCAACCGCGAGGCTTTGTGTTTTAGGTTTGCAGGCAAGAACATTGCTGAACTTGCTAGCATGGATTTGCCAGAACTTTACAATTTCTTCGACAACCACAATGCCGAACTTTCGGAAAAGGAGCAAAAAATAGCCCACGAGATTGTGAAGGAAGTTAAGACAAGGCTCAAATTTTTGCTCGATGTAGGACTTGATTATCTTTCGCTCAACCGTCCTGCCGAAAGTCTTTCGGGCGGCGAATTGCAGCGTATTAGGTTGGCAACACAGATTGGTTCTCGCCTCGTGAATGTGCTTTACATCCTCGATGAGCCCAGCATTGGTCTGCATCAGCGCGACAATCAGAAGCTCATACATTCGCTTAAGGAACTGCGCGACCGTGGCAACTCGGTTATTGTCGTCGAGCACGACCGCGATATGATTGAAAATGCCGACTACATTGTTGACATTGGTCCCGGTGCTGGTCGCAAGGGCGGACACCTTGTCTTTGCCGGCACGCCCGAAGAAATGCAAACCGCCGACACCATAACGGCAAAATATATTAGCGGTTCGTTGAAAATCAAAGTACCGAAGGAACGCCGTCCGTTCGACAAGGACAGATGCGTTAAATTAATAGGTGCAACAGGCAACAACCTGAAAAATGTGGATGTAAGTTTTCCAACTGGCATAATGGTCTGCGTAACAGGCGTTTCGGGAAGTGGAAAGTCGAGTCTTGTAAACGGCACTCTCGTACCTATATTGAATAGGCATTTCTACCGTGCCGAAACAAGTCCGCTGCCTTACACAAAAATTGAAGGCATCGAGAACATCAACAAGATTATTGCTGTTGACCAGTCACCGATTGGACGCACACCGCGTTCCAACCCAATGACATACACGGGACTTTTCACCGAAATCCGCGACCTTTTTGCAGCATTGCCAGAGGCAAAAATCAGAGGCTACAAGTCGGGACGCTTCTCGTTCAACATTGCTGGCGGACGCTGCGAAACCTGCAAGGGCGCAGGCGTACGAACTATCGAGATGAACTTCCTTCCCGATGTTTATGTTCCGTGCGAAACTTGTGGCGGCAAGCGCTACAACCGCGAAACTTTAGAAGTCAAGTTCAAGGGCAAGTCGATAGCCGATGTCCTAAATATGACAATAAATATGGCTGTCGAGTTTTTTGAGAATATTCCACAGATTTACAAGAAGTTAGTAATCTTGCAGCAGGTAGGACTTGGCTACATAACTCTCGGCCAGTCATCGACAACGCTTTCTGGTGGCGAAGCTCAGCGCGTAAAACTTGCCACCGAACTTATGCGTCGTGAAACCGGCAAGACATTGTACATCCTCGATGAGCCGACAACTGGACTTCATTTCGAGGACATACAAGTGCTTATGAAGGTGCTTAACTCGTTGGTTGACAAAGGCAACAGCATGATTATCATAGAGCACAACATGGATGTCATAAAGTGTGCCGACTGGATTATCGACATGGGACCCGAAGGCGGTGAGAAAGGCGGAACCGTACTTTGTTGCGGAACGCCCGAAGAAATTGCCAAGCACAAGGAAAGTTACACAGGGCAATTCCTGAAAAAAGAACTAAAAAGATAAGCTATGCATTTGAACAACATATCGTTAGTCAACTTTAAGAGCTTTGAGGAGAAGGAACTACAGTTCTGCAGCAACATCAACTGCATAATTGGCGACAATGGCATCGGCAAGACCAATATCCTCGATGCCATCTACCATCTTTCGATGTGCAAGAGCTACTTCACGCAACAGGACAGGCAGTGCATACGCAACGACGAAGATTTCTATGTCGTTCAGGGTGAATACGATATAGATGGCAAGAGTGAAAAGATTTACTGCGGACTGCATAGGGATGAGCGTCACAAGTCGTTCCGTCGCAACGGTGCCGAATACCAGCGGCTTACCGACCATATTGGGCTGATACCCATTGTTTTCTCGTCGCCAACCGACACCATTTTGATTTTTGACAGCGATGCAAGGCGTAAATTCGTTGATTCGATAATTTCACAGTTCGACAACATCTACCTGAAGAGCCTTGCAATGTACAAGCGTGCGCTCGAGCATCGCAACACCTTGCTGCACAAGCTACACGATGGATTTTCGGTGAACGATGCTGAGTTCGAAATCTGGGACATGCAGCTTGCCGACTATGGAACCAAGATTTATGAAAAGCGCAAGCAGTTCATCAATGAGATAATACCTATATTTCAGAAATACTACGCGCAGATTTCGGGCGGACGTGAAGAAGTGAAGCTGATTTACGACTCGGAACTCAACGAAATGACTTTCGACCAGCTACTTGCATCGCACCGCGACCGCGACAGGGCAGCAAGCCACACCACTGGCGGTTCGCATCGCGACGATTTCACATTCCTCCTTGGC
>JAEEGL012848983.1_pt1 | contig 15619 bp, 11 predicted proteins | sample 9134231 | NCBI WGS metagenome assembly JAEEGL01 (sample SAMN16246548, study PRJNA631951) | gut metagenome | biome: gut microbiome; feature: rumen; material: fiber-attached | host: Bos | place: Iran: Karaj | collected 2018-10
ATCCGCAAAATACTCGTCGTTGATCAGCGCGTATTCCATCCAGATCGCCGTCAGTTCACCGCGATCATTTTGAGCGTAGCAATCCAGAACGAACGCTCCGTCCTCCCAGCGGGTGCCAAGCACATAGAAAGCATAGTCACCATCGTCCAGGAGGATGATATCGGTATCACCGGGCACGTAGGTGTCCGGCTCCTTCGCGGCCTCTTCCCCCTGCGGGAAGTAAGCGCACTCCGCTGCAAACGACGCTTCACCGCCGCCATCCTGCTGCCAGCGGCCTACGAATGTAAAGCGGACGGTATGGATATCCTCCGGGGCGATGTGCTGCGCTTCCAGTAAGGCCTCGGGGAAATGGATCCTGAAGCTCCCGGTCTCGCCCGCTTTGACCTGATCAGCCCATTCCAGACTCACGCGCATTCCGTTCACGGTCTCGTTATCAAGTGAGACCTCCATATCGAAACCGCTGAGGTTCGTCACTTCCAGCTCCAGCCAGAAGCCATCCTCCGCCGCGGAATTCGTCACGATCGCCGACGCGAATTCATTTTCGAACAGGTTTGCCGGAGACTCGGTTTCGGTCACTTCCTCGATGGAAGACTCGCTCACTTCGGTCGAATCCTGACTTTCGCTTCCCGTCGAGCCCTGGCTTTCGGTCTCCGTCGATCCCTGACTTTCGCTTCCCGTCGAGCTCTGGCTTTCGGTCTCCGTCGAACCCTGACTTTCGGTCTCGGTCGCAGTTTCGTTCTCTTTCTGCCTTTGTCCACACCCGCTAAGCATGGACAAAGCCAGCATCAGAGAGAGCGCGAGCGCAAACAGTCGTTTGATTTTCATTGCATTCTCCTTAAAACAGTCCTGTGCGTGAGGTTCCCCACGCACAGGCATATTTGAATCGGTTTCGTTAGATCTTCATTGCGACGTCCCAGGCACGCCAGGTGACGCTGCGCAGGTTTCCGACCCCGTTGCAGTCGCCGACAAGATGGACGTTCTTGGCCTTCGGCGCGACCGGGTCCGGCACGTAGCCGACGCTCGCAATGACACTGTCGCAGGCGATCTCGATATCTTTGCCGTCCTTGGTGCAGATGATCGACCCGTCCTTGACTTCCTTCAGCGCGGTCTCCAGATAGACCGGTGTCTCGTGCAGCTCGAACCACTCACGCAGGTAAGAGCTGTTGGCGAGGCAAACGCCCTTCTGTTTTACCAGATCGTCGAGCATTTCGACGATGATCGGCTCCTTGCCCTGCAGCGCTAGCTCGTAGGCGATCTCGCAGCCGGTCAGACCGCCGCCGATGATCGCGACCTTCTGTCCGACATCCTTGCCGGTTAAGAATTCGCAGGCCTCAATGGTCTTGTCAAAACCGGGCACATTTCTCAAAACACGTGGCTTCGCGCCGGTCGCCACGATGATCTCCTGCGCCTGCAGCGTAGAAATATCCTTGATCTCCGTGTTCAGATGGACCTCGATGCCGCGCTTTTCGATCTCGCGCAGGTACCAGGCCAGCAGGTCACGCAGCTTTCCCTTGTAGGATTCCGCGCTGGCAGCTACGAAGGTACCGCCAAGATGATCGGATTTTTCATAGATGACCGGCTTGTGGCCGCGATCCTGCAGGACCATGGCGGTCTCCATGCCGGCGATACCGCCGCCGATGATCGCGACGACCTTCGGGGCCGCTGTCTTCCTGATGTAGTGCTTGTCGGTCTGCAGCGTGCGGGCATTGACCGCGCAGCGCGCCAGATGCAGAGAGTCGTGAAGATCCTGATCATTCGGGACGCCCTTGTAGTGGCACATGTTGAAGCAGCCGTTATGGCAGAGGATGCAGGGACGGATGTCCTCTTCGCGGTCCTCCATCAGCTTCGTGACCCAAGCCTGATCGGCAAGGAACGGGCGCGCGAAACCGGCGCCATCGAGCTTGCCGGCCGCGATCTCTTTCGACGCGACGGCCGGGTCGAGACGTCCTGCCGTGACGACCGGGATATCCACGAACTGCTTGATATGTTCGACATCTTCGAGGTTGCAGTTTTCCGGCATGTAGATCGGCGGATGTGCCCAGTACCAGGCATCGTAAGTACCGTTGTCGCAGTTCAGCATGTCATAGCCGGCATCCTGCAGATACTTCGCAGCCCACTCGGACTCTTCCATATCGCGGCCGACCTCGGTGTATTCCTCGCCCGGCAGCGCTCCTTTGCGGAAGTCCTTGGTCTTGGAGACGACACTGTAGCGCAGCGAGACCGGGAAATCCTTTCCGCAGGTCTCTTTGATCGCCTTGACGATCTCGACCGGGAAGCGGTAGCGGTTCTCGCGGCTGCCGCCATACTCGTCGGTGCGCTTGTTGACATATTTCAGCGTGAACTGGTCCAGCAGATAGCCCTCGTGGACCGCGTGGATCTCGACGCCATCCACTCCCGCGTCCTGCAGGAGCTTGGCGGTCTTCGCGAACGAATCGATGAACTTCTGAATCTCCGCCTTCGTCATCTCGCGGGACGGAACCTTGTCGCTCCAGCGGTTCGGAGAAGGAGACGCGCTGGCCGTGATCATGTCGAGATCCATGACTGGCTTGGAGAGCGCGCGCAGCACCGGATTGGTGTAGAGCTTCTCCATCATCTCGCTGATGGTGAAGGAACGGCCGAAGCCTGCAGTCAACTGTACGAACAGCTTCGCGCCGGTCTTGTGAAACTCCGGCATCCAGGCTTTCAGGTCTTCGTAGGCTTTCTTGTTCTCGTGGAGCCAGCTCCCGAACATGGGGTTGTAGATCGGCTGGCAGCCCGGAAGGACGAGACCGGCGTTGTTCTTCGCGACTTCCATGATGAACTCCGCGCCGGCCTTATCGAAATGGGTCTTTTCCATCCATCCGAGAAGGTTCGTACCGCCCATCGAAGTCAGGACGATGCGGTTCTTGATCTCACAGTTGCCGATCTTCCAGGGTGTGAATAATGCTTCGTACTGCTGCTTCATCTTGTTTAGTCCTCCACCGTCACGGTGCCGTCCTCCGCCACCGTGATCTTCATACCGTCCTTAACATAATCCAGGAATTCCTCTCCCAGCTCATCGAGGACCGGCATCTTTGCCTCGGTCCAGTTCGCCGCGAGGATCGCGCCGGAGGCAGCGAGGGAATCGATCGTCTTGGAAAAGAGCATGCAGGCGGGCTGCTTGTCCAGTGCGCAGGCCGAATACAGGACCATGCCACCCGTTGTCGAACCGATCGTCTCCGGCAGGCACAGCGCCTTGCGGATCATCGGCTTATGATAGAGATCGGCGTTGTTCTGGTCACCGCATTTGACTTCCTTTTCGCCGAACATCAGGGCCATCTGATAGCTTGCCAGCGTATTGAAACCGCCGTGGGAAACCAGCGCTTCTGCCGTTACGGTGCCGGGAACGATGACCCGGCCTTGAAAAGTTTTCGTCATGGCTGTTTCCTCCTTAGTTCAGTCCCGTGATCTTCAGGGCGATCTCGTCTTCGGTGTAATAGCGGGCGCTTGTGTAGGTGCGCAGCTTGTTGGACGACGTGATGACCGGCATGATCTTGCAAAGCGGGTTGTTCATGTACATCAGCGGACAGATGTAACTGACGATGATGCCCGTTTCCTTCAGGCGATTCGCATATTCGGTCTTGGCAAATTCCTTCATGACGCCCGGGGAGGCCGTGAACACGGTCGGGATCGCGACGCGTTTTCTGCCGGAGGTCTTTAGCAGCGCTTCGATGCGGACGGTCCAGTCCTTCAGCTGCTTTAAGGTCATATGCGGGCAGCCCATGAAGCACAGCTTCGGCTTGGCATCCTTGTTCTTCCAGATGACCGGATAGCTCGCCTTGACGCGCTCGAGCTCCGCATCGTCCACGACATAGACCTTCGCATCCTCTCTCAAGAGGCTTCGGCCCGACTCCTTCGCTTCCGGCGTCAGATTTTCGATATGGTACAGACCAACCGAACCGTTCGAGGCCGTGGCCGCGCCGAAATCCTTCAGATACGCGATCGCGTCATCATTCAGCTCGTCCCCGATCCACTGATCGAGCCCGACCACGTACGGCACCTTCTCCATCACGTGCATGCCGATCGCAGATCCAAGCAGCTGCGCTTCGGGCTTCTTTTCGGTCCGAATCTCAACGATATAGTCCGCCTTGCGGCCGTCGTCCGTCAGGAAACCGAACTCCGGGACCAGTCCGGCGATCGAACCCATCAGCTCGATGATACCGGAATTGCGGTTGCAGCGCGCGCCGAGCACACTGTTCGCGAACACGACGGCTGAGGATTCCGCCCACGAAAGGATGTCGCCCTTTTTCGGGGTGTTGCCGACCTCGGGCAGGTAGTTGGTGCAAGTGTAGGCGTCGTCATCGATGATGCCGAACTGTCTCAGCTGCTTTTCATAGCGCTCCTGCTCCTTGTACATGATCTTGAAAACCAGATCCTGCAGCACGTTGGACGGAACATTTTTGTCCAGCGGCCTTGGATCCGCGGAAAATTGCTGCTTCGAGACAGCGCCGGCCTTCAGCAGCTCATCGTACAGCTCGTAGACCGGCTGCATCGCGCCGATACCGAAGCTGATGACCGTGTGACCGTACTCGCTCGTGATCGGCACCAACCGATCTGCGTGGAACGTGTCACCGTACATGACCAGGGTCTTCATCACCTTGGCCATGGTTTCGCCTTTTGAACCATTCAGTATGGCAGTCTGTTCTTCTGTGAGTCTCATTCTTTTACCTTTCCCGAGTGGAAACATGGCTTTTGGTTAGCCCGAAAACACCGTTTTCATACCTTTTCTATACGTTCTACTTTACTACGAGCCAGAAAGTGTGTCAAATATTTAGCAAGCCGCCATATATTATTTTTGTCTGAACTCCCGCTCTGTCCGGGTTTTATGCTATACTTTTTCTATTCTAAGTTAGTGGAGGCAGTGATCATGGAATATGCCGATATCTACAACGCAAACCGGGAAAAGACAGGAAAGATCATCCTGCGCGGCAGGGATGAACCGCAGGAAGGCGAATACGTTCTGTGTGTCGGCTGCTGGATCTTTAACTCCCGGCATGAGATCTTTCTGACAAAGCGTTCTCTTACGAAAAGCTACATGCCGGGGCTGTGGGAAAATACCGCCGGCCATGTCATAGCCGGAGAGACCGGGCGCGAGGCGATAGCCCGGGAACTGCTGGAGGAGACCGGCATTAAGGCTGCTCCGGAAGAATTCATTCTTTTCGCGGAAACAGCTAATCCCGACTATTCACTGGGAGAGGAATATGTGCTCTTTCGCGATGTTCCCCTCGATGAGGTCGTCCTGCAGGAAGGAGAGACCTGCGATTGCAAGTGGGTCAGTGAAGAGGAGTACGAACGGATGGTCCGTGACAAGGAGATCGCGCCCGGGGTTTCGCGGACACTGGCTCCCTACAAGGATATCTGGCTCAAACTGCTGCGCGGCGAATAATCTTTATTTCGGAAAACAAACAGCCCTTGAAGACGTTTAAAGGTCTTCAAGGGCTGTTTTTGATTTCTTCCATTCTTAGTCGCAGATCAGCTCGTATCCATCCTCGGTGACCGTGATCATGATTTCCCACTGCGCGGAATCGCTTCCGTCCTCGGTGTAGATCGTCCAGCCGTTGTCCTCGTCGCAGAAGATGTCCGGCTCTCCGGCATTGACCATGGGCTCAATCGTGAAGGTCAGGCCCGGCACCAGCAGCATGCCCGTCCCCTTCTTCGTCGTGAAGCCGACCCACGGATCCTCGTGGAATTCCAGTCCGATTCCGTGTCCGCCGATCTCGCGCACAACGGTATAGCCGTTTTTCGTCGCATGCTCGTTGACAGCCGCGCCTACATCGCCGAGGCGCCCCCAGGGCTTCACCTGTTCCAGGCCCTTCATCACACATTCGCGTGTGACTTCGACAAGGCGCTTTCTCTCCGGCGAAACGTCGCCGATCATGAACATGCGGGACGAATCCGAGAAGTAGCCATTGAAAATCGTCGAACAGTCGACATTGATAATGTCGCCGTCGATCAGTTCGATGTCGTCGCTCGGGATCCCGTGGCAGACCTCATCGTTGATCGAGGTGCAGACACTCTTCGGGAAACCCTCGTAGTTCAGCGGCGCGGGAATCCCGCCCATGCCCGTCGTAACTTCGTAGACGATCTTGTCGATCTCTTCGGTCGTCATCCCGGCGCGGATCTGTTTGCCGACCTCGTCCAGACACGCCCGGTTAATGACCGCGCTGCGCTTCATGCCTTCCACCATCGCCGGTGTTTTCAGCAGATTGTGGGGCGGCACGATCACGCCTCTGTCCTTGAACAGGCGCACTTTATCGTCCTGCGCCATGTGGCATTTCTTGTATTTCCGTCCGCTGCCGCACCAGCAGGGATCATTCGGTCCGATTCTCATGGGTCTCTCCTAAACGCTTGGTCTATATGTACGCAACAGGTTTGTCATCGCTTACTTCTGCGTATTATACAGCGTTTTCCCAAAAAAGGAAAGATGACGTTTTTCTGTCCTGCTTCCAATTAAGGGGCAATAGAAACAATTCTTGCTTCCCTGCCTTTTCCTGTGCAGTTTTCCCATTGCTTTTACAACGCATTTCTGATACCATTAACGAACGTGGTCTCTTCGGCTTTATTACGGATTATTTCGGCCGTTTTCGGCATTTGCATTTAATTGAAGAAATCAAACAGGTAGACTAACACGATGAGTCAACTCAATCCTTCCGCGGGCAAGGCTCCGGCAGCCTCGTCCGTCACCTACAGCAAACTGGGCATGACCTGGCATTTTCTCCACGGTTGTACCCACTATTTCATTCTCAGCATCCTCGGATCCTTCCTGATGACATTGTCCGAAATGCTGATCCCGCAGATCGCGAGAACCCTTGTGGACTCCGTCATCGGCACCAAGCCTTTCACCTTCCCGGCCTTCATCACCAGCCGGATCGAAGCCTTCGGCGGTGCGGCTTATCTGCGCGAACACCTCTGGATCATGGCGACGCTGATCATCGTCCTGGCCCTTCTGATCGCGGTCCTGCGCTATGCCACGAACCAGCTGAACAACCTCGGCGCCGAGACGCTGCAGCAGCACATGAGAGAAGAGCTCTTCTCCCACATTCAGGAGCTGCCCTTCAGCTGGCATATGGAAAACAAGACCGGCGACATTATCCAGCGCAGCACCTCCGACGTTGAGCGCGTGCGCGTGTTCATCGCGGAACAGCTGACCTCGGTCGTGCGCATCGTCATTATGATGGGGCTGTCTTTGTATTTCATGTTCTCGATGGACTGGCGGCTGGCGCTTGTCGCAGCCTTCTCGATCCCGATCGTCATCGGCTATTCGGTCTTCTTCCACTCCAAGATCGGCGAGCATTTCATGGAATGCGATACCAATGAGGGCATCCTTTCCACGATCGCGCAGGAAAACCTTACCGGTGTGCGCGTGGTCCGGGCCTTTGGCCGTGAGGAATTCGAGCGCGAGCGCTTCGAAAAGCAGAATCAGTTTTACACCAAACTCTGGGTCCGCCTCATGGGCCTGATGTCCCTGTTCTGGGGCGCCGGCGATATTATTTCCGGTCTGCAGGTCCTTCTGATCCTGGTGCTGGGTTCGATCTTCTGCGTGAGAGGTTCCCTCACGCCCGGTGAATTTATCGCCTTCCTGTCCTACAATTCGATGCTGATCTGGCCGGTGCGCCACCTTGGCCGCGTCATCTCCGAGATGAGCAAGGCCGGTGTTTCCATCGACCGAATCCGCTATATCATGAATTCCGATATCGAGCATGACAGGGAGGGCATTGCGGAGGAAGTCCGCCATCCCGACATGCACGGCGATATCGTTTTCGATCATGTTTCCTTCAGCTATACCCCGGATGTGCCCGTCGTGGACGACGTTTCCCTGACGATCAAGGCCGGCTCGACCCTCGGCATTCTGGGTTCCACCGGTTCGGGCAAAACGACCCTGATGCACCTGATGAACCGACTCTATCCGCTCGCGGAAGGCGGCGGCAAGATCACGATCAGCGGTGTGGACGTAGCCGACATGGACCGCAAATACCTGCGTTCCAACATCGGCATGGTCCTGCAGGAGCCCTTCCTGTTCTCCCGCACGATCGCGGAAAACATCAGCATCACCAATCGCAAAATGCCCCTGGAGGACATCCGCCGCGCGGCTTCCATCGCCTGCGTGGACGATGCCATTACCGATTTCAAAAAAGGCTACGATACGATGGTCGGCGAGCGCGGCGTAACGCTTTCGGGCGGACAGAAGCAGCGCACGGCGATCGCGCGTATGCTGACCCAAAAAGCTCCGATCATGGTCTTCGACGATTCCCTTTCGGCGGTGGACGCCGAGACCGACGCGAAGATCCGTCAGCAGCTGCACCAGAATCTCGGCGATTCGACGGTCATCCTGATCTCGCACCGCGTGACAACGCTCATGCAGGCTGACCAGATCATCGTCATGGACAAGGGCCGCATCATCGAGCGCGGCACTCCGGCCGAACTGCTCGAGAAAAACGGCATGTTCCGCCGCATCTACGATATGCAGCTGTCCCTGGATATGGACGAAGGGGAGGAGGTGTAACGATGTCTGAGAATACCCAAAACCTCGCTTCCGAAAAGGAACAAAAGCAATATGTCCATCTGCCGTATTTCGGCATTCCGAAGCTCATCCCGTTCGTCAAACCGCATGTGAAGACGGTCGCGGGCATGGTCGTACTGTGCCTTCTGGCCGGCGTTATCGACATCATCATGCCGCTCTTCCAGCAGTACGCGATCAACCACTACGTCGGCGGATCGACGCTCGATACGCTCGGCTGGTTCATCGGTCTTTACCTCACGATCCTCCTGATCCAGACCGCCGGCAACACCTATTCGTCCTACCTTGGCGGCAAGATCGAGATGAATATCACGCGCGACATGCGCCGGGCCAGCTTCAATCATCTGCAGACGCTCTCCTTCTCCTACTACAACCAGAACAGTGTGGGATACATCCATTCCCGCATCATGTCCGATACCAACCGTATCGGCGGTCTTGTCAGCTGGAGTCTCATGGACGGTGTCTGGAACATGTCCTACCTCATCGGTTCGATGGTGGCGATGCTCCTCATCAACTGGAAGCTCGCGCTTCTCGTCATGGTCATCGTACCCATCACGTCCGCGGCCTCTGCCTATTTCCAGGGTAAGCTGGTGCGCTACAACCGCCGCGTGCGCGAGCTGAACTCGCAGATCTCGAGCAACTTTAACGAAGGCATCACGGGCGCGAAGACCACCAAGACGCTGGTGGCCGAAGACCGCATGAACGAGGACTTCAACAAAACGAGCCGCGAGATGACCCGCACCGCGGTCAAGACCTCGCATTTCCGTCAGCTCTTCGTCGGTACGATCTCCTTCACGTCCTACCTCGCGGTCGCGCTCGTTCTGTGGCGCGGCGGCTATATCACGATGAACGGGCTCATGCTGATCGGTACTCTTTCCGTCTTCACGACCTACGCGATGAACATGATGGAGCCGATCCAGTGGGTGGTCCGCGCGATCTCCGACCTTGTCACCGTGCAGGTCAACGTCGAGCGCTTTACGCGTCTGATGGAGACCGAGTCCGATGTCGCGGATTCGCCGGAGGTCATCGAAAAATACGGCGATGCCTTCCATCCGAAGAAGGAAAACTGGGAACCACTCCACGGCGACGTGGAATTCCGCGATGTCTCCTTCATGTATCCGGATGGCGATGAATATGTTCTCGAACACTTCAATCTGAAGGTACCGCAGGGCACCAATGTCGCGATCGTCGGCGAGACCGGCGCCGGAAAGTCTACGCTGGTCAACCTTGTCTGCCGCTTCTTTGAACCGACGAGCGGTCAGATCCTCATCGACGGGCGTGACGCGCGCGAGCGCTCGCAGCTCTGGCTCCATAGCAACATCGGCTATGTGCTGCAGACACCTCACCTCTTCTCCGGCACCGTGCGGGAAAACCTTCTCTACGGTCGTCCCGACGCGACGCAGGAAGAGATCGAAGCCGCGGTCAAAGCCGTTTCCGCGGAAGGCGTCATCGAGCGCATGGACAAGGGCTACGACAGCGATGTCGGTGAGGGCGGCGACCTCCTCTCCACCGGCGAAAAACAGCTTCTCTCCTTCGCCCGCGCGATCCTCGCCGATCCGCGTATCTTCGTACTCGACGAAGCAACGAGCTCCATCGATACCGTCACCGAAAAGCTGATCCAGGACGCGATCAACAAGCTGATGAAGGGACGCACGTCCTTCGTGATCGCGCACCGTCTCTCCACGATCCGCCAGGCCGACGTGATCCTTGTCGTCAAGGACGGCAAGATCATCGAACATGGCCGCCACAAGGAACTGATGCGCCAAAAAGGTTACTACTACAACCTCTACACCCGCCAGTTCCAGGAAGAATCGATGCAGCAGCTTTCTGTGTAAGTCAAAAACAGCCCAAAAAAGTGGCTGCAGCAAAATTTGCATTTTGCTGCAGCCTTTTTGTGTAGACTGGTTACGTAACATTGTCTGTTTTTTCAGATTTAGTACGTAAGGAAGTGCTGTCAACTCTTTCTTTTTTTGGGGCGACTACGTAACAATTCCTTGTTTTCCCAATTTAGTACGTAAGAAAGTGCTGTCAAATCTCCATTTTTCTTAGGCGACTACGTAACAATTCCTTGTTTTCCCAATTTAGTACGTAAGAAAGTGCTGTCAAATCTTTCTTTTTTTGGGGTGACTACGTACTATTTGTTGAAATCACGAAAAAAGTACGTAGGCAAAAGGTGGTTTACAGACATTTTCATTCTAAATACTACGTACTAAAATGCGAAAAACCTGAAAAATTACGTAGAGCAAGCTTATAAAGAGAAGAAAAAGAGGGTTTGGCTACGTAAAAAAAACCAGAAAAGTCAGATTAGTACGTAATCGAAAAAAGAGGTTTTTTCAATTTACGTACTAGGAGTGAAAAAACCGCATTTAGTACGTAACAGGTTCCCCGGGCAGAGGGTTTTTGAGGTAAACAGGTCCCCCGGGCAGAGGGTTTTTCAAGTAAGATGCCCTGCAGGAAAAAGAAACCCAGATATCCCACCAATCGAAATGGCCGGCTCATCCCTTCAGGAGATCGGGCCGTTTTTCTTTTGTCTTTTCTAGGGCAGCTGCCTGTCTCCAGGCCGCGATGGCTTCGTGGTTTCCTGAGAGGAGCACCTCCGGAACCGCCATGCCTTCGTAGAGCGCGGGGCGCGTATACTGCGGATACTCGAGCAGTCCGTTTTCAAAGGATTCGTCGTCCGCGCTGCCCTCCTTCAGTACACCCGGGAGCAGCCGCACCACCGCGTCGGTCACGGCCATAGCGCCGATCTCGCCGCCGGTCATGATAAAATCTCCCAGCGAGATCTCGCGGTCGACGCGGCTGAAGATCCGCTCATCAAAGCCTTCATACTGCCCGCAGATCAGGATCAGATGGGAAAGCTGTGTCAGTTCGCGCGCCATCTTCTGGTCGAAACGCGCCCCGGCAGGCGTCAGAGCCGCCGTGACGCAACCGGGATCGTCTTCCCGGCTTCCTTCCTCTTCTGTTCGGTTCCGTGCCCTGTTTTTCACGGCTTCCAGCGCCTTCAGCACCGGCTCGCAACGCAGGATCATGCCCCGGCCGCCTCCGTAGGGAGAATCATCCACCGCGCGAAAGCTGCCTGCCACAAAGTCCCGCATATCGACGATCTCGACCGATGCCGCGCCGAGAGAGGCAGCGCGCGCGATCACATGTGACCGGAGAAAATCCCCGAACAGTTCAGGGCGTACGGTCAAAATCGAAATAATCAACTTGTTTTCCTTTCTCATACGGATGGCGTGCTGAGCAACGCATATTCGCCCCGCACCTCGATCATATCATTGTAAACGACCGGCTGGTACTGGTAGGTCACGCCTGGCTCCAGGCCCCTGGCCGTGACTTCGTATGTCCCTGTTTCGGTCAGTTCGCGCTTCAGCTCGATCCTCGTCCAGTCCTTCGGATCACCGTAGGAGGACAGCGCAAACCCGGGGTACTTCCGGATCTCCACGCGAGCCCTTGCCTTGCCGAAGCTGCCAAGCGAAATGACCCGGAAACGCAGCTGCGCCTTATCTTCCCTCAACTCGGCGTCGTCCGGCATCGTTTCGACCGCGAAGCTTTGAAATGTCACGATCGGATCGGTGATCTTGACGACCACCGGGTTCTCCCATTCGATGCCGCAGTAGATCCGCTGCGTCTTCATCACGGAAATATGCAGACCGTCGGCCTCCTGTGACAGTCTGTGCGCGGCGTCCAGATCCGGGCGGTATTCCACAAGCTCTCCGGAGGCGCCAAGGACGCTGATCCGACTGCTCTCTGAGGCGCCGACCGAGGTCAGGATGAACTCACGTCTCTCGCCGCGCTTCCACTCCTCTTCGCCCGCGATCACCGCATAGACCGCCGTTTCGTCCTTCTTTTTCAGCAGGTAGATATCGTTTTCTCTTGTCAGGTTCCACGGCCGAACGTTGTGGATGCACTCACCGTTGATAAAGTGCCACAGCGCCAGCTCCCTCAGCAGCCCTTCCTGCTCGCGGCACAGTTCGCCCAGGGCGTCCGGTCCGACATTGAGAAGCAAGGTTCCGCCCTTGGAGCGCGTATCTGCCAGCATGCGGATCAATTGAGCCCCGGTCTTGTATTTTTCATTAGTCGGCTGGTACTGCCAGGCGGTCCCCAGCGTGACGCAGGCCTCCCACGCCTCCTCCGCGCCCACACCGGGCAGCTGTTGCTCGGGAGTCGGGATCGCGCCGCGCGTGATCAGAACGTCCGGCTGCAGATCCCACGCAAGGTCAAGGCAATACTGCTGCAGGCTGATGCCGTCTTCGCCAATCATGCTCTCGCCGCCGTCGAAGAACAGCACATCCACCGGGCCGTAGCCTGTCAGAAGCTCTCGCATCTGCGCCCCGACATAGGCACGGTAGCGGGACATGATCTCAGGAGAATAAGGCTCGGTCGGCGTGCGCGTGATGGTCAGGTTTTCGCTGCGCAGAAAGCAGAAATCCTCCGGTGAGAAATAGAAACCCACCTTAATTCCCTGTCTTCGGAAGGCTTCCGCGTATTCCCGCACCAGATCACGCGAGACCGCGGTATGCAGGATATTGAAATCGGTCGTTTGCGTATCCCAGAGGCAGAAACCGCAGTGGTGCTTCGTCGTTAAGATCGCGTACTGAAAACCGGCCAGCTTCGAGAGCGACGCAAGATGGTCGAAATCCCAGCGGCCTTTCTCCAAAGTCTTCGGAAGTTCCTCAAAGAATCGATCGGTATAGTCCTTCGAAGCGCCGACCAGCGAATGACTGATCACGCAGCCGAGCTGTGCATCCAGCGACCAGTGGATGAACAGCCCAAGGCCCGCGTCCTGCAGCCATTCCAGCTTTTCGGGCTTGTTGCGGGACGTGAAGCTGCGCTGCAATGTGTTGTCCATCACGACGGACTCGTCCACCGCGTCCCCGGCTCTTTGTTTCATGGCTGCCTTCACCTCCGGCAGCAGATGTGCGTTCAGATCCATCTTCACTCCTGTTTCAGCTTTCTCATCCAAGCAGTAAAATCTTCGGGAACCGGCGCGGATACGACCAGTTCACGCCCGGTAAACGGATGTACCAGACTTACCTTGGCACTGTGAAGCATCGTCCTTTCGGCTTCGCCCGGTTCGCCGTACACATTCTTTTCAGCCTTCGCCTCTTCCCCATACAGTCCGTCGCCGAGCAGCGGATGTCCCATCGCGGCCATGTGCGCGCGGATCTGATGCGTCCGCCCGGTCAGCAGATGGAGCTGCACGAGGGTGATCCCTTCCGGATCATCTCCTATCGTGTAGTGACGAATGGCTTTCCACTCTGTCAGCGCCCTAAGCGCGCCTTCCTCCTCGGAGTCCGCCGGCGCCATGAGGCTCAAAGGATTGCCATGGCCGCCCCTTAAGGTCTCGCTTTTTACGCGCTTCAAAGGAATCGCGCAGAGATCGCTTCCTTCCAGCTTTCCGTGTACCAGCGCGAGGTATTCGCGGCAGAGGATCCCCCTCTTGCGCTCTGCTTCCAAACGCGTCGCCGCGACCGTGTTTTTCGCCGCTGCGATGACACCCGACGTTTCTTTGTCGAGCCGCCCGATCAGCCGCACCGGCTCCTGATAGCGAGCCGCCAGATAGTTCACGAGGGTATCGGTAAAATGACCGTTGGCAGGATGGCAAACGACCCCCGCCGGTTTGTTGAGAAAGACCAGATCTTCGTCTTCATAGAGGATCCCGATCTCTCCGCCCACTGTCTGCGCCGCTTCACTTGGCACGACGCTCGGTCCTTCATCCTGAAAAAAGGCCGTGATCACATCATTTTCATGGATCACGGTCCTTGTTGTCACGTACCGGCCGTCCGCTTCCCGCGTTCCGTTCAGCTGCAGGCCCTCCGGATCGAACTTGATCTTTCGGATCTGCCTGACGGTCAGGCCGAGGCGGCTTTGAAGGACTTGGCCAAGACTCATCCCTTCGTCTCCCGCCTGTGCGATATATTCAATTCTTTTAGACATGTTCCTCTTCCGGGCTTTTCTCCATCTTCGGGATCAAAGTCGCGTCCCCTTTGACGCCGCTCTTTTTTAGTTCTCGCCAAAACCGGATGTAGTGATTTAGGTACAGCAGCATGGTCACCACCATCACCGCGCTGACCGCGATCACCATGATCAGGCGCGTCTTGTCACTCATCCCCGGGAATACCAGGAAGGCCAGCAGTGCCGCGTCGATGAGCGTCGTTCCGACTTTTCCGAACCATTCGGCTCCCTTCAGCTTGGATCCGTAATGCTTCAGCGTATAGGTGCCGGCCGCGATCATGAATCCCTCTTTCAGTACTTCAATGCCGAACATGTACCACATGATCGGATATTTGATTCCCAAACAGACGACGATCGTCCCCTGCGTGAGCTTATCCGCAAGCGGATCCAGCAGCATTCCGAGCTCGGTGACCTGATCCAGTTTGCGCGCCAGCTTTCCGTCGAGCAGATCCGACAGTGTCGAGACCGCCAGCACGATGATCGAGGGCAGCCATTTTCCCGTCAGATACAGCACCGCAAATACCGGGATCAGTACCAGCCGCAGGAAGCTCAGCATGTTTGGAACAGTAAAAACTTCCCGTTTTATATATTCTTTCGAGATCATCCAAACTTCTCCTCCAAAGCGATGTGACTATTATATACGATTCTTCCATCGCTTTACAAGATGATTGTGTTATAATCGACTTACCATTCACGGAGTGCGCCGTTTTGCCGGCGTGGGAAGGAGTTACTATGCAGTATAAGGTCATGACTTTCAATATTCAGCACGGCCTCGATCATCTCCGCCGTCAGTCCCTGCCCAGACCGGACTACAGTGGGCTTTCAGACGAACAGAGAAAAGCAGCCCGCGAAGCCTACATGCTCGATCTCGATCTTAAACTCATCGATCTTCCGAAGGTCGCGGGTGGCATCCGTCTTGTTTCGCCCATCTTCTGCGCTCTGAACGAAGTGCGGGACGCCTCGGATCACCCCGGCTACACGGACCAGGCAAAAACGATCGCGGAAGAAGCCGGTATGGGATATCACTATTTTGCCAAGGCGATCGACCTGTTTGAGCAGGGTCCTTACGGAAACGCGCTTGTCTCCTCCTGCCCGATCCTTTCCGTCGAAACGATCGGTATTCCCGAT
>JAEEGL013389734.1_pt1 | contig 15619 bp, 14 predicted proteins | sample 9134231 | NCBI WGS metagenome assembly JAEEGL01 (sample SAMN16246548, study PRJNA631951) | gut metagenome | biome: gut microbiome; feature: rumen; material: fiber-attached | host: Bos | place: Iran: Karaj | collected 2018-10
GGCCAAACAGAAGGTAACAGATTCGAAGGATCGTATTAAAGCACTTAATAATGATATAACCAGGCTCAATAATGAAAAGACAGAGCTTAACTATCAGTTAGATGACACACAGGCCGATCTCACTGAGTTTCAGACAAAGCAAACCGAAGCAAAGACAAAAACCAACGAGGCAAAGACAAAGTGGGAAAGCGCGAAGGAAAGCACAAAGACAGCTGAAAAAACGTATAAAAAATCCATTGAGACTATGGACGACTCCCGCCGATCAAATAATAAGGCAGTTGCAGACGGACAAAACAATCTCAAGGAAAGTGAACTGACCGGTAAAAACAGCATCTACTCAGCTGAAAAGGAAGTTGAAAAATATGAGGAACAAAAGGCAGATGCTACGGTCAAAGCTCCATCTGACGGCATTATAACAGCCCTTTCCATTAAAGAGGGGGAGCGTTACAAGGGCGGAGAGCTTGCGGCCATTAAAAATGATGCCGGGCTTTTGGTCAAGATTTCAGTGGATCAGTATGATATCAGTGATATAGCCATGGGCATGAAAGCCGTTATCCACACGGATACCACCGGGGATGATGATATGGATGGCAGTATCACATTTATCTCACCTGTTCCCAAGACCAGTACATCCACCACAACTGTTGACGGAACCACAGATACTTCAGGGACCACAAACGGCGAGTATCCCGTTGAGGTAAAAATAGACACTCCCAGTGACCGTCTCCGTTTTGGCATGACAGCAAAGGTTACCATTATTCTTGAAGAGGCAGATGATGTGCTCATATTGCCTGAGGCAGCGGTGCAGGAAGATGAAAACGGCGATCCCTATGTTCTTGCTGTTACCGGAGAGGACGGGGAAACAAAGGAGCTTTTGACAAAGGAGATACCTGTTACGTATGGTCTTAAGACGGATTATTATGTGGCAATTTCCGGCGATGGGATCACCGAGGGACTTGAGGTACTGGTTCCCGGCCTTGATGAAGAGGAGGAGACGCCGGAAGCAATGCCATAGCCCGGTATCGTCCATGCAAATCTGTGAAAGGAGGTTTATATGCTGTATGAAAACATCAGAATGGCGGTTACTGCCCTTAAGATGAATAAGCTTCGCACTTTTCTTACCATGCTCGGCATCATCATCGGCATTGCCTCCGTTATTGCCATACTTACCATATCAAACGGCATGAGCAAGAGCGTCATGGATTCCATGGGCAACATGGGGGCGAATAATATAAGCCTCTATGTGGAAAAAAAGGGTATGAGGGATGCCTTTGACTATGAGTCCCTGATGGATGATGATTCTCCTACACGAAAAATGAAGACCCAGGATTATATCAATGATGACATGCTCGAGGATATTTCCAATCATTATAAAAATCAGATCACGGGTTTTTCCATGTCTCAAAAGCTTGGAAATGCAGAGATCAAGGATAAAAAGAAAAAGGCTAAGATCGCATTGATCGGGGTAAACGATACGGCGCTTGATGAAAAAAATCTTACGATCGTAGAAGGCAGAGCACTTTTAGCCGAGGAGCAAAACGAAGGCAAAAAGGTGGCCATGGTATCGGATAAATATGTGGCAAAGATGTATAAAACCGATGCATCACAGGTGCCGGGTCAATCCATAGATGTGCTTATTGGAAACAAGTATTATTCCTATACCATAGTTGGTGTATATGAGTATAAAGCCCAGGCAGACTCTCTCATGGGCAGCAACAGCTCCAATGTGAGAACGGATGTGTACATTCCCTTTTCCACATCAATGCACCAGTCAAAGACTGACGGGCAATATCAGTCGGTGGAAGTGGTTTCCCGGATTGGAGTGGATTCGCAAAGCCTTGCCACAACTATTGCGGATTACATCAACAATAAGTATTATATGAACAATGATACCTATCAGGTTTATGGGTACAGCATGCAGCAGATCATCGGGGAGATGAATTCCGTGCTTGACACCGTAAAACTTGCATTTATGGCCATAGCAGCCATATCCCTTTTGGTGGGCGGCATAGGAGTTATGAATATCATGGTGGTTTCGGTTACGGAGCGAACCAGGGAGATCGGTACCAGAAAGGCCCTTGGAGCCACCAACGGATCCATCAGGATGCAGTTTATCACGGAAGCTGTTATTGTATGTCTGATGGGCGGTATAATAGGAGTTATATTTGGTGTTTCCCTGGGGATGCTCATTACCGGTTTAATGGGAAGCCCGGGCACGGCATCGATACCCGGAATTGTGGGATGCGTTCTATTTTCCATGTTTTTCGGTGTTTTCTTCGGATACTACCCCGCAGGAAAAGCAGCCAAAATGGATCCTATCGAAGCGCTCAGGTATGAATGACAATAATACACAAAAGAAAGGACATGAAATGAAGAAGACATTATCGGTATTACTAACTTTGGCATTGGTCATTGGGCTTTTGGCAGCCTGCGGAGCAAAACGGGCTGAGGCCCCGGATGATGAGGAAAACTACGAGACAGGAGATGCGTCTTTAGATGATCCCAGAAACGGTGATGATATAGGTGAAAAGGAGATTCTGGTAGTAAGCTTCGGCACCAGCTTCAATGACTCAAGACGGCTTACCATAGGTGCCATAGAAAGAGATATTGAAAAGCAGTATCCTAAATGCTCCGTGCGCCGGGCATTTACCAGCCAGATCATAATCGATCATATCAAGGAGCGCGACGGTGAACAGATAGACAATGTGGATGAGGCCCTTAAAAGAGCAGTTGACAATGGTGTTAAGGAGCTTATCATTCAGCCCACACATTTGATGAATGGTATTGAGTACAACGATCTTGTTGCTGAGGTGGCAAATTACGCAGATGCTTTTGAAAAGGTATCTATAGGTGAGCCCCTTTTGACCTCATCTGATGACTTTGTGGAAGTGATAACTGCCGTTGCCTCTGACTCAGATCAGTATTTAGAAGATAAAACTGCCGTTGTTTTAATGGGGCATGGAACAGAGGCTGAGTCAAATGCTGTTTATGAGAAAATGCAGATGTATTTTTCTGAGTCGGGTCTGAGTGATTATTTTGTTGGAACTGTTGAGGCCACTCCCTCCCTTGATGATGTTATTGCCAAGGTTAAGGAAGGTGATTATAAAAGGGTAGTTCTGCGTCCCCTCATGGTGGTTGCAGGTGACCATGCCAACAACGACATGGCAGGCGATGATGAGGACTCCTGGAAGAGCAGATTTGAAAAAGAGGGGTATGAGGTTGTTACCGTTCTTTCCGGCTTAGGAGAGATCGAGGATATAAGAAAGATATATGTTCAGCATGTGGCTGACGCTTTAGGGTCATCTGAACAATTGTCGGATGCTGATGCTCCTATGGATCAGGTTGCGGATAAGTCGGAGATGACTTCCGTTGATGAGGTTTTGGATCCCGATATGACTCCCGTCACTTCGGCTGATCTGAACCCCGGAACCTACAAGGTCAATATGCGTTCATCCTCATCCATGTTTAAAGTGGGCGAAGCCGAGGTTAAAGTGGAGCCGGACTCCCTTGAGGTTACCCTTTATATGACAAGCAAGGCTTACAGCAGTATGTTTGCCGGGACGGCAGAAGACGCTTCAAAAGCTGATGATACCATTCCCCTGCAGGAACTTGAGGATGGAAGAGGGACATTTTCGTTCCCTATAGATGCCTTAGATGCTGAGGTTTCCGCAGCGGCATTTTCCGTAAAAAAACAAAAATGGTATGATAGGACACTTCTGTTTGAGGCGGCGTCTCTTCCCGACGAGGCCTTTGTAAACAGACGTTTCATGACAGCTGAGGATCTGGGATTGACTGATGGTGATTATATCTGCGATGTGGCTCTTTCCGGCGGTTCCGGCAGGGCATCAATTACATCCCCCTGCAGGATCAGGGTGGATAAGGGTTTCTGCCTGGCTACCATTGAGTGGAGCAGTGATAAATATGATTATATGGAGATTGACGGAACCAGATATGAGCCGGAGAACACCGAGGGCAATTCAGTTTTTACCATTCCGATAAAGGGATTTGACTATGAAATGCCGGTGCAGGCAGACACCACTGCCATGAGCCAGCCCTATCTTATTGATTACACCTTAAGATTTGATTCATCCTCCATAAAATGAATATGTCAGCAAAAAGATATCCGGCTATCATATCCATCATAATATTGGCTGCGCTCATTTCAGTGGGATGCAAAGGGGAGACGGTTTCTGATACTCCCGGCGCGTCGGCTGAGGTGCAGGAAAACGATGATATTGATATTAAATATGCCAACGGTTTTTCAGCAGTAAAGAATGATGACGGAAGCACCCTTGTTACTATCGGAGATGAAAAGTATCTTTTGACAAAGGATGAAAAGAGCAGCATTGATGCTACGGTTATACATGTTCCTGTTAAAAATATCTATCTTGCGTCGTCCTCTGCCATGGACCTTTTCTTACACACGGACGCTTTGGATAATGTTATCATGACCTCAACAGATGAGGACAGTTGGACTTTGCCCGAGGTGAAGGATAAGGTTTTAAATGATGACATACTCTACGTCGGAAAGTACAGTGCTCCGGATTACGAGGCCATTTTGGAAGAGGGTTGCGATCTGGTGATCGAAAACACCATGATATATCATTCTCCCAAGACTATGGAACAATTAAAGCGGTTAGGACTTCCGGTGATAGTTGAGACTTCAAGCTATGAAGAGCATGTTTTGGGCCGGATGGAATGGATCAGGCTATATGGGCTTTTGACAGGACATGAGGCCGAGGCTGATGCATATTTTGAAGATGCCGAAAAGCGTCTTAATGCAGTTAAAAGCACAAAACCCACCGGTAAAAAAGTGGTGTTTTTCTATATCACATCATCGGGTTATGCAAATGTAAGAAAGCCCGGGGACTATATCTCGGAGCTTATAGAAATGGCGGGTGGAAAGTATTTCCTTGAGGATGCTGACTCCGATGACAGCCTATCCACCATGAACATGGATATGGAAAGCTTTACGAATATGGCCCATGATGCGGATGTACTTATTTATAATTCCACCGTGACGGGGGAGCCAAATTCTGTGGAGGATCTTATTTCAGAGGCGCCTTTTCTTTCGGATTTTAAGGCGGTCAGATCCGGCGAGATATGGTATACGGGAGGTAATATGTTTCAGATGACAGGTTCCATGCCTGATGTGGCAGAGGAACTTGTGCATGTTATAGCAGGAGATGATGATGAGGGATTATCATTCTTTAAAAGGTTTGAATAATAAAAGGATTGTGATCTCCTTTATCGTCCTTTTCATATTGCTTTGCCTGCTTTCCGTTGTCAATCTGTTCATCGGGAGCGTCGGGGTTTCTCCCCGGGACGTGACGGATATTTTATTCTTCGGCGGTGGAGATGAAAAGGAGATACTTATCATTTGTACCATCAGATTTCCAAGACTTTTAGCAGCAGCTCTTTTAGGCGGTGCGCTGGCCCTTTCGGGATTTTTGCTTCAGACCTATTTCAACAATCCTATAGCCGGCCCCTTTGTTCTTGGCATATCCTCCGGGGCTAAGCTTTGTGTAGCCATAGCAATGATATTATCTCTTTCCCGTGGATTTATCATGTCCTCTTTTTCCATGATAACAGCGGCCTTTTTGGGAGCTCTTTTATCCATGGGGCTGGTCATCCTTTTGTCCGGAAGGGTAAGGTTTTCCGCTGTACTTATTATCTGTGGCGTGATGATAGGCTATATCTGTTCTGCCATCACTGATATTGTGGTCACCTTTGCGGATGATGCTGATATCGTAAACCTGCACAACTGGTCAAAGGGCAGCTTTTCAGGTATCAGCATGGAAAATGTTTCGGTGATATTTCCTGTGGTCCTTGTGACATTTATCCTCACATTTTTGCAGTCCAAGTCTATGAGCGCATACCAGCAGGGTGAGGGTTTTGCCAAAAGCGTGGGAGTGGATGTACGTAGATTTTCCATTATCATTATTCTGCTTTCAAGCGTTTTGTCTGCTGTGGTCACTGCGTTTGCGGGCCCCATTACATTTTTGGGAGTGGCTGCGCCCCATCTTATGAAAAAAATGCTGGGCACCATAAAACCCATATATATGATACCGGCGTCATTTTTGGGCGGAGCCTGTTTTTGCCTGTTCTGTGATCTGGTGGCAAGGACGGTTTTTGCGCCTACGGAGGTTTCCATCAGTACGGTGACCGCAGTGATCGGTGCGCCCATAGTGATATGGGTTATGTTGAGCAGGGCAAAGAGTAAAATGGTGGTTTCATGATGGATGGTAGAGGTGAAAAAAGGCTGACTGCAAAGGATCTGTCCGTGGGATATGATGGCAGGGCTATAGCAAATGGGATAGATTTTGTGGTCCGCTCCGGCGAGGTGGTGGTTGTCATAGGCCCCAACGGTGCAGGAAAGTCTACCATGCTTCGCACTATAAGCGGCCAGATCCCACAGGTGGATGGGGATGTTACCATATACCCGGACTCCGAAGAGGTCTCTGTTTTTAAGATAAAGCCTGAGGTGAGAGCAGGATATATGTCGCTGCTTTTTACGGGACACAGGGGAGCTGAGATGATGACCTGCCGTGAGGTGGTTGAAATGGGAAGGCACCCTTATACAGGAAGGCTTGGGATCTTATCTGATAAAGATCATGAGACAGTGGATGCGGTAATGAAAAGGCTTGATATTTTCGGCCTTTCTGATACCTATTTTGACAAGCTTAGTGACGGACAAAAGCAGAGGGTGCTTATCGCAAGGTCCCTTGCCCAGGAGCCGAAGGTACTGATACTTGATGAGCCGGCTTCTTATCTGGACATCAGATATCAACTGGAGCTTGTGGAAGTGCTTCGATCCCTTGCGGACGAGGGACTTTCGGTGATTTTAAGCATGCATGAGCTTTCTCTTATTAGAAAGTGCGCGGATCGGGTGCTTTGCATATATGAAAAAAGTGCGGAGCTTTTTGATAATGTGGATGAGCTTTTGGATGGGAGAACTCTTTATCATATTTTTATGATCCCGTATGGGAGCATTAAGTTTTAAATGAATTGCTGTGATGCATTTGCCTAAATTTACGGGATGGACTTGGATCATTATGAAAAAGATCATGATAGCTGCCATGGAAAGCGGCAGCGGAAAAACTGTATTTACCTGCGGTCTGATCCGGGCTCTTTTATGCCGGGGTTTTGATGTAATCCCATTTAAATGCGGGCCGGACTACATTGATCCCATGTATTTAAAAAAAGCGGCGGGGGCGCCCTGCAGAAATCTGGACCTCTTTTTACAGGGACAGGATGGCGTAAGAAAAAGCTTTGAGAGGGGGATCAGATCTGTGGGGCGCGGCCAAAATGTCGCGGGTGAGAGTCTCGGCCAAAACAGGGCGGAAGAGACTACCATAAATGGAAGGGAAGCATTTGCCGTAACGGAAGGTGTCATGGGCTATTATGACGGTCTTTCAGGGACCACGGAATCAAGCTCTTATGAACTCGCAGATATACTCGATATTCCGGTGATCCTTCTGGTAAAGCAATTTTCAAACAGCGTTACACTGGCGGCTCAGATAAAAGGAGTTTTGGAATATAAAAAGCCATCACACATCAGTGGTATCGTTTTTTCCGGCTGCAGCGAAAGCTATTATAATACAGTAAGCCCCATAATAGAAAGGGACTGCGGCATCAGGGTATTTGGATTTTTTTCCAAAACGGATGAGGCGGTGATACCCTCCCGGCATTTGGGACTTTTGACAGCAGATGAACAGCCGGAAATCGTGGTTCGTTTCGATGCCATAAAAGATATGATAGAGGAAAATGTAAATGTGCAGGATATCTGTGGCCTATGACGAGGCATTTGCCTTTTATTATGAGGACAACTTAGATCTGCTGAGGAAGGCAGGGGCAGATATTGTTTTCTTCTCACCGCTGCATGATGATGTTTTGCCGGAGTGTGAGGGACTATATTTGGGAGGGGGATATCCTGAGGTTTATGCCGAAAAGCTTTCCCAAAATAAGTCCATGCGAAAGAGTATCTGTGAAGCTGTAAAGGACGGTATGCCAACTGTTGCCGAGTGCGGCGGATTTATGTATCTGACTACAGCCATCATTGATGAGACAGGGGATGAGTACCCCATGGCGGGAGTTTTTGAAGGGATCTGCTGTCCGAAAAAAAAGGCCGTAAGATTCGGTTATGCCGGGGCTGTTGCCGGGAAGGACAGTATGCTTTTTAAAAAGGGAGAGGTCATCCCCTTTCATGAATTCCATCACTGGGACTGCGACCTTTGCGGTGATGATCTTTTGGCAAAAAAGAAAGACGGCAGACAGTGGCGGTTCGGATATGTTGGTGAGAATCTCTATGCAGGCTTTCCTCACCTACATTTCGGGGGTGAGATACCTATGGGAGAGAGGTTTTTTGAGGCGGCAGAAAAGTATAGTGGCCGCTATACAAAAAAGGGAATATAAATATGGCATTTTTCGAAACCATAGCCGTGGCGTTTTCCGTTTTTTCGACCATACCAATGCCCCGGTTTGACTGGAACAAAAAGAATATGAAATATATGCTTTTGGCCTTTCCCCTTGTGGGAGTGGTGACCGGCGCCATTTGCGTATTGTGGCTCATCTTGTGCCACGGGCTCAGGCTGCCGGGCATACTTACCGGGGCCGGACTTACCCTGATACCGGTACTTTCCACAGGTGGCATTCATCTTGACGGTTATGTGGATACCTGCGACGCCCTTGCATCCCATGGGGATTTTGAGAAAAAGGCTAAGATTCTTCGTGACCCCCACATAGGGGCTTTTGCGGCTATTCGGACAGGGGCATATTTTGTGCTGATGCTTGGGGTGTGGAGCAGCTTACCAGAGGTTAATGATTCTAAAGTGACATGGCTTTGCTATGGTATTTTCGGTGATGTAAGAGGCTTATTTTTACAGATTGTTTTACTTTTTACTATAAGCCGTATCCTTTCGGCGTTGGCTGTGGTATCCTTTAAGAGGACGGTGCAGGAAGATCTTTTGCATGTGTTCTATGATCATTCGGATGCGAAAAAAGTAAAGATCGTGCTTATTGTAATGGATTGTATTGCGATACTTTTGCTTGGCACCACCGGACTTACGGGACTTCTCATGGTGCTTGCAGCACATTTGGTATATCTGTTTTATAATAAGCAATGCATCCGGGAGTTTGGCGGGGTGTCCGGAGATCAGGCAGGATGGTTTCTGGTCCAGGCGGAAAAATGGATGGCCATAGTTTTAGTGGGGATGCAGTATCTGCTGCCTGCGGTGAAAGGAGGCCTGTTTTGATATTTGTAACAGGGCCCATGTATTCCGGAAAGGAAAAATGTATATGCGATCTGCTTGGTATCACCCATGAGGATTTTTTGGCTCGGGGTGTGCGGGATGTGGAAAGGCTTACGGAAAATGACTGTGACCTTGAAACTCTTGCAGAGGGACTTTGCAAAAATGAGATAGTCATAGCTTCAGAGATAGGTGCGGGAGTAATATCCATCGATCCGGCTCAAAACGCCATGAGAGAAAGGGCAGGCCGGTTGTCTCAGCTTCTGGCAAAGAGGGCAGATGTGGTAGTAAGGGTAATCTGTGGGATACCTCAGATAATAAAAGGAGAGTTATGAAGAGTTTATTATTGATATTATCCATAATAGTGCTGGATCTGTTTATCGGGGATCCGGAGATGCTTCCCCATCCCGTAAAGATATTCGGCAGGATCATAGAGGAGTCGGAGGGCTGGCTTCGAAGCAGGTTTTCCATGACCCCCAAAGGAGAGTTTCGTGCGGGACTTATCCTTGCCATAGCTCTTCCCGTACTTACCCTTGTTTCAACGGGGCTGATCATGCTTTTGCTCTATGAGTATTGCCTTCCTCTGGCGGTTATCCTTCAGATATTCTGGGGATGGCAGTCCATAGCCATTAAGGATATGATCCACGAAAGCAACGGTGTTCATGCTAAGGTGACAAGTGGGGACCTTTCGGGTGCCAGAGCAGCCGTAGGCAGGATAGTGGGCAGAGATACAAAGGATCTTGGCTTTGAGGGGATCATAAAGGCCACCGTTGAAACCGTGGCGGAAAGCTTTTCTGACGGATATTTTGCTCCCCTTTTTTACTTTGCCATAGGGGGTGCTCCCCTTGCTCTTACCTACAAGGCCATCAATACCATGGACAGCATGATAGGTTACGATAATAAAAAATATGAGTATTTCGGAAAGGCAGCCGCCAGGCTTGATGATGCGGCAAATTACATTCCATCCAGGATATCTGCATTTTTACTTATGGGTGCATCCAGGATACTCGGATATGATGAGAAAAACGCTTATAGGATATGGCTTCGGGACAGGAAAAAAAGTACTTCTCCCAACTCAGGCCAGACGGAATCTGTTATGGCAGGAGCTTTGCATGTGAGGCTTTTGGGACCGGCTTATTATTTTGGGGAATATCATGACAAGCCATATATAGGAGAGGACATCCGACCTGTTGAGGCCTACGATATAAAAAGGGCCAATAATATGTTTGTGGTTGGGGCTTTGATAGGGATGATCCTGGCGGTGATAATCCGAGTGATTATTGTTTGACATTGTGACTGTGTAATTTTATAATTGTTTTTAACTGGGGAGTTTATCACTTAAATTTGTTAATAAGTGTAGAGGTGAAAATGCCTTACGGCATTTTCCGAAGTTGTCATGCTTTGCAAGACAACAACCAAATGATTGGGAGGAAGTTATGGCAAAGAAAAAAGAGGCGAAGGTTAAGAATTCAAACGAGGTGGGATTTTTCTCATCACTGGCATTTAAGATCGTGCTTGCAATCCTCGTGGGAGGCGGTCTTGCGGTGGGTATTATCGGAGTTTTGTCTATTAATAGCTCAAAGGCCACCCTGGAGGATGTTTACCAGAAATACACCATGAATGTGGCTGAGTCGGCAGCTTCAGCTGTTGACGCCAGCATGCAGGCAACGGCAGATGCAATGATATCTGCAGGACAGCTTCAGATAGGCGTTACATCCGTTGATATGGAGCACTATATGCTCAATCTTATCACAGATGATCCCGATGCCAATAGAGGCCAGCTTTCTTCTACATATGCCCAGGCTCTCGGGGATATCACTCTTGAGGGAGTTGAAGGTTCATACGCTTATTTCGTCAGCTCAAACGGTATGATGATGTGGCATCCCAAGGAAGAGAAGATAGGCGCTGAAGTTGAAAATGCTGCAGGCAAGGGTCTTGTGGAGAGACGGCAGGGCGGTGAGAGTGCTGAGCAGATCGGCAACGGCTCCGTTATATATGAGTACAAGGGCGAACTTAAATTTGCAGGCTATGGCTTTACCCAGGGTGGCAACATGGTAATAGTCACCGGTGACTACAATGAGATCATGAAGCCCGTTACCAAGCTTACAAATCAGATCATAGTTCTCATGATAATTGTTATCGCACTGGCAATGGTATTTTTCTATATCATTATCAGGATGCTATTAAAACCCCTTCAGGATGTAGGAGAGATCATCGACAATACTGCAAAGTTTGATTTTACCCATACCCAAAAAGGCGCGATCCTTAGAAAGCGTAATGATGAGATCGGTATGATGGCCAAGGCGGTGGCACAGATGAGATCCAACCTCAGGCATATAGTGGGTGAGATTTCAGAGACGGGGCTTCGTATTACCGACAATGTGGATACCCTTAAGAGCACTACTGATGATGTTAATACCATGTGTGCGGACAACTCTGCTACCACACAGCAGCTGGCTGCATCCATGCAGGAGGCTTCAGCTGTTACCGATACCATCAATTCCAATATCGGGGATGTTCAAAGTGAGGCTGAAAAGATCGGCGGACTGGCTACCGATGGTACCAAGATGTCCCAGGATATCCAAAAGAAAGCAGCAGGACTTAAGGCCGAGACGGAGGCAGCAGCAGCCAAGACCCGTGATATGTATGATCAGGTAAGAGTTCAGGCTGATGAGGCTATCGAAAGCAGTAAGGTTGTTAACAAGATCAACGATCTGACAGATACCATTATGGAGATCTCATCCCAGACGTCACTTTTGGCGCTCAATGCTTCCATCGAGGCAGCCCGTGCAGGTGAGGCAGGCAAGGGCTTCGCTGTTGTTGCAAGTGAGATTGGTAATCTGGCAAACGATACTTCCTCTGCAGTGGGCAACATCAATGATATCGTTGGTGAGGTCAATGCAGCTGTTTCACAGATGGCTGACTGCCTTGAAAAGACCACTGAGTTTCTTGCTAAAAATGTTCTTTCAGATTACGAGAAGTTCGAGGATGTCAGCGTTCAGTATCAGCAGGATGCAGGTGCATTTGGTGACAGCATGGAGACCATCAGGGATGGCGTGGACAACTTAGATTCCGCCATCAATGAGATTGCCAATTCCATCAGTGACATTACCCATACTGTTGGTGATTCTGCAAACGGTGTTACTAATATCGCCGAAAAGACTACGGGTATTGTTTCGGGTACCAGTGATGTTACCGATCGTGTTTCTGATACCAGGGATGCGGTTGAGACTCTTGATGAGATCGTAAGCCGCTTCAAGATGGAAGGATGATACTTTGGCAAAATGCATCATGGTACAGGGTACCATGTCAAATGTAGGAAAGAGTATTTTTGTGGCCGCCCTGTGCAGGATATTTGCACAGGACGGTCTTAATGTATGCCCTTTTAAAAGTCAGAACATGGCGCTAAACAGCTATGTGACTGATGAGGGTGAGGAGATGAGCCGGGCCCAGGTCCTCCAGGCTCAGGCCGCAGGCTTATCCCCGGATGTCAGAATGAATCCCATTTTATTAAAGCCCACAGGGGATATGGGCTCCCAGGTCATTGTAAATGGAAAGCCCGTGGGAAATTATCCGGCAAAAGAGTATTTTAAAATGAAAAAATCCCTGATCCCAGGGATAATGGAGGCATATAACGGGCTTGCTAAAGAATATGATGTAATAGTCATTGAGGGGGCAGGCTCTCCGGCAGAGATAAATCTCAGGGAGGATGATATTGTAAACATGGGCCTGGCTGAACTTGTGGATGCACGGGTTATCCTGATAGGTGATATTGATCCGGGAGGAGTTTTTGCGCAGCTTTACGGTACCATGGAGCTTTTGCGTCCTGAGGAGAAAAAGCGTATTGCAGGCACAGTGATAAATAAATTCCGTGGGGATATCGACCTTTTAAAATCGGGACTTGACCAGATCGAAGAGCTTACCGGGGTTCCGGTACTGGGGGTCGTTCCTTACATGCAGCTTTCCTTAGATGACGAGGACTCCCTTTCTGAAGGATTAAAGCTTAAGCATTCAGACCGTCCGCTGGATGTGGCGGTAATTAAGCTTCCCCATATTTCAAACTATACGGACATCACACCCATTGCTTTTCATCCCGCCATGGGCATAAGGTATGTCAGTGATCCGACAAAGCTTGGTGAGCCTGATATGGTGATCCTACCGGGCACCAAAAATACCATTGAGGATATGGGTTGGCTTAATGTGAGCAAAATGGGTGAAGCCATTAAAAATACCAACGCAGCCGGGGCGGTGGTGCTGGGTATTTGTGGTGGGTATCAGATTTTGGGGATCAGCATATCCGATCCTTTGGGGATCGAGACCAGGCCCGGGACATCCATATCCGGCCTTGGGCTTTTGCATGTGGATACGGTATTAAATGAGGATAAGATCACCTGCAAGAACGAAGCTTCCTGCATGGGAGAGCTTTCGGATGTAAGTATCACGGGGTATCAGATACACAATGGCAGGACATGTATCATTGATAAAAATGACAGGGATCATCCCGGTCATGCGATAAAGACAACTCCATTTTGCACTCTTGAAGATGGAACAACTGAGGGTGCCATCCGTGGCAGGGTTTTCGGCACCTATCTTCATGGGCTTTTTGATAACGGAAATCTTACCACGGCTTTTGCGGATATGCTCCTTTTAAAAAAGGGCATGGAAAAGCTGTCCCTTTCCCCGGTGGATTTTTGCAGCATCAGGGAAAAGCAGCTAAACGAGCTTTCGGATGTTGTAAGAAAAAGTGTGGATATGGAAAAGATTTATAGTATAATAAGAGGCGAATAAAAAAGAGGAGGATAACATAATGAGTATAGCAGTTAGATATTATTCAAGATCAGGCAATACAAAGATCGTGGCGGATGCCATCGCAAAGGGAGCAGGGGTTGAGGCTGTTTCCGTTGATATGGAGGGCGCAGCCATAACTGAGCCGGTGGACGTATTATTTGTGGGAGGCGCACTTTACGCCTATGGCATTGACAAGAGGCTTAAGGCATTTTTAAAGGGCCTTAAAAAAGAGGATGCAAAAAAGGCAGTGGTTTTCTCTACCTCATGGATATCCAAGCATTCTGTTGATCTTATAAAGGATGCCCTTTCAGAGGCAGGCATTCCAGTTGAAGAGGAGTTTTTCTATGTGAAAAACAAGGCCAGTGAGGAAGAGAAAAAGTCGGCAGAGGAATTTGCAAAGAAGTTTTCCACAGTCGGATAAAGCGTTCCCCGTTTTTCGACTGCAAATAATATCGGAACAATGATAACAAAACCTGAAGAAATAGAAAAGAAGAGCATGGAGATCATCGGCGAGGAGCTTGACAGAATGGGTGTCAGGCTTTCGCCGGATTTTGATTTTATAATAAAAAGGGTGATCCATACCACGGCAGATTTTGATTTTGCAGATAATCTGGAGTTTTCTGCCAAAGTATCCGGACTAAGGCTTGCCGGTGCTACCATTATCACAGATACAAATATGACACTTACGGGTATCAGCAAACCGGGGTTATCAAAGCTTGGGGCAAAGGGACTTTGTTTTATGGCGGATGAGGATGTGGCTAATGAAGCGGCAAGGTATGGTATAACAAGGGCTGCTGTATCCGTTAAGAAAGCTGCTACCATGTTTTCCCATGAGAGCGGTTCGGACGAAAGGATAGTCTATGCAGTGGGCAATGCTCCTACGGCGTTACTGGAATTGTGTGATCAGATAGACGCAGGCTTTCATCCCGGGCTTATCATTGCCGTACCGGTGGGTTTTGTGAATGTGGTGGAGGCAAAGGAGATGGTGGTGGATGTCTGCAAAAACCATGATATTCCCTATATCGTATCACACGGAAGAAAGGGTGGCAGCACGGTATCGGCGGCTATCTTAAATGCGATGATCTATCATGAGATCGGATGATGATCACAGGATCCGGAGATCATATTATACACTTGGAGGCAGTGAGTTATGCATGGTGGCAACATCTATGATCATATAAAAAGCTACGGTAGGATGCCCCTGGATTTTTCCGCCAGCGTAAACTATCATGATGTGTCCGAGAACTTGATCATGGCTTCAAATGATGCTATGGCAGGCATTAACCGATATCCCGATCCGGAGTGCAGCAGACTAAGATTGGCTATAGCAGAGCATTTAACCTGTGATGAGGATGATATTATTTGCGGAGCCGGTGCCTCGGATCTGATATATAGATTTATTTGCGCCAACAGGCCTAAAAGCGCTCTGATCGTTACGCCGTCGTTTTCGGAATATGAAAATGCACTAAGGCTTTATGGCTGCATTGTGGATCATTACGGATTATCCCCGGAGAGTGATTTTTCACTGGATGACCCCATAGTTGATGCAATAAATGAGGGACTGGACCTTTTTATCATAAACA
>JAEEGL013537887.1_pt1 | contig 15619 bp, 12 predicted proteins | sample 9134231 | NCBI WGS metagenome assembly JAEEGL01 (sample SAMN16246548, study PRJNA631951) | gut metagenome | biome: gut microbiome; feature: rumen; material: fiber-attached | host: Bos | place: Iran: Karaj | collected 2018-10
ATCTGGATATCTCATTGATATAATGATGTAATCTGACATTGATTTCATTTATACGCTGTTGGGATTCAATGTATGAGTATCCACATGATATGATTATAAAGAAAATTACCAGAACCACAAAAAACCGGTGCGTGCCAGAATCACATAATTTGTATTGTTCACACCTGTTGCAAGGTGGAGCCCATTTACTTAAGTTCATTTTGACTCTTTCTTAGCACCCTTCTCGTCATCAGATTCTTCATCTGGATGTAAATACGGATCTTTATACTGCTCAACATCCTTCTGAAGTTTACGGATGGATGCTACTTCAAGGTCAATAATAATACCAATAATAAATGAAGGAATCGGTATCGCACGCCAGATAAACAGGTCCTTCACGTTATTAATAGCCTCTTTACGTTTCTCTTTGTTAGACATATTATCAGCAAAATGATCCAGCTGATAAATAATATTTCTTACAGCATTCTGTGTTTTTTCGCTGCCTTCTGATATATAAATCTTGAAAACAAGCTTCTGGAACAGGTTTACCACCAACATCAGCAATGCAATTATCAATACGATTGTAAGGATGGTTGCAAATGCCTTGCCAAATTCAGTGGCAACTGTAATATCCAGATGCTCTTTTAATAATTTAGCTATCAAGTCCATCATTTCTACCACCTTTCCTCATAAACTATTTAAGATGGGTTATATAAATGTGCTTAATCGCAATATTACCCATCTTAAATATATATTATTGATGTGGACAGAGATGTCCAAATAATTAAAGGAGGTATAATTGTCCTATGTTAAAAATGAAAAAGGGTGTTCCTCTCAGCAAGTTCGAAGCTGAGATGAGCGCAGCACTTCTTAATGTGGATATTCATTCGTCAGGCTTTATGTATGGTCTGACGGATAAGGAAGATCCACAAACCGTAGTTTATAACTACGTGACCGGTTGGTTAGAGAAGGGTGATCTGATAACCAGGTCAATGAAAGAATATAAGTCGCTTAATCAGTATTTGCGTATGACCCCGTCAATTAAACCAATGATGGAATCACGACGTCAATTTTTCGCATTCGATGCTGTGTCAGATGCAATCCGTAGTAATACTGATGGTGAAAGAAATTTTTGGTACTGGTTTATTCCAAAGTCGATAATCCAGTTGACCAAAGATCAGAAAGATATGTTCGATAGAAAAATTGGGTTTGGTGTGTATCGGTTATCGGCTGTTCCACTTTTAGAAGTATATTTGTATGATAGTGGTGTGAAAGTACAGCTGAAAGAAGATATCGAACATCAATTGATTTCAGTTAATAGAGGTTTCGAGGCCTTTTATCTAATTGAGCTTCCGTACTATAAGCACGACCTTATGGTATTCGAACCGGAACTCAATGGGTTAAAAGCGTTGTTTAAACGCATTAAGCAAGTCGATGGATTTGTCAAGAATCCGTATTGATGCTAATATTAATTGCCCAGGATTAGGGCGGAAAGGAGTTATCTAATGGATAACAAAACTATTTATGAGCGTTTTCAGAGTATTACCAGGTTTAGTAATGACACTATTATTCCGGTAGATGTTATGACAAGGGTACTTAATCTCTCCATGTTAAAATATGGCGAGATCAGCGAACAGCAGTTAATCGACGCAGTGAATGAATTCGATCCTAGCTGTGTTGACACCTTGTTTGGGCATCGTAGATTCGTTGGCATTGAAATCGATGAAAATTTTAAAGTGCATCTCCGTAATGAAGACGCTGTAAAAATCGAAACTGGCATGAATGACTATGTCCGTAAGTTCAAACGCCGTGACCCGATTTTGAGAATGGCTCTGGAAGAAAACTTTGGTTCGACTCCGGATGGATCTGGAGTAATTGAATCGAGGAAGATGTTAGGTATTCTGCACGCCTGGGTAAATAATAATCCCAGACACAATAGGCTTGTAAATTTACTGAGGAGTGGCAACGACTTTGTTGTTGCAATCCATGCCTTTTTGGGCGCAAAGGTCGAGCAAACTGTTGGCAAGAACTTCGTAGTACATGGAATCATTAACACCAAAAAATATATTAACGGTGTATTGATTCCTGAAGAGTCGGTTTCTGCTAATGAGCTGAACTTAGGAATTCTTAAGCAAGTATTCGAAGCTCATAATATTAGTAAGAGATCGACATTAATTAAATCTGAACAGAAGACGACCGTTGCAGAAGTCAAACATACCGAACAGCCTAAACCTGTTGTAAAATCAGCGGCTGCAGAAGTAAAACCTGTTGAAGTAAAGAAGATCGAGACCAAACCAGCAGAGATCACTGTTGCTAGAGCACTGAGAAATGTTGTCAGTGATTGGCGTGCTGTAATTACGTCAGGACTTAATGAATTTTGTATCTGGTTGCAGGGTAAATTATTTGCGGCGTATGAGGGTAACTCAAAAGTCACCCAGGATGAGATTAATAAGTTAATCAAATACTATTGCAGTAACATCAAACCGCCTAGCAAAACTTTAGCAGCTGCAACAGAGAAAACGGTTGCTGATTCCCTTAATCTTCTCAAAGACGTATACACAAATAAGCCAATCAGCAATAAATCATCACTGATTGGAAAATTTGTCGTTAAAGGTACGGGGTATCATCTTCCTGGGTATAAACTTAGCGATGATTTAATCGATGTCATTAAGCCGGATAAACCTGAACCCGTTGTTGCACCGATTGCAAAACCTATCAAGGAGACCAAACCGCTGTTTGAGAACAAAGGTCTGGTTGAGAAAGAGATTGTGAATTACAAGGAAAATCTTATTAATACAATCACTTTATTCGTCCATTCTGAATTCAATCTCACAAAAGGCGGTACTAAGATCGATACCCATAAGGTGTATGATGCCTTTATGGCTGATTATGCTAAACCCAGAAATTTAACATGTGGGTATATCCTGTTCTGTAAGTATCTTAGGAAGACATTGCCGTATGGATATGTAACACTGTCATATGGAAACGTTCCGTCTTATCTCGTTAACTACGAGTGGAAGGATGCTGCTAAAAATATTGATATTATTAAGCCCGAACAGAAACCGGCTGCAAAACCTGTCACGATTGAATCTAAATCGGCGGAGCCCGCTAAAACTAAGATTGCTAGTCGGTCAACTACACTGACTGGAAAATTGGTTGACTCCACTTACGCCAAACCTGTAGAACCGCCTAAACATGTTGAGGTTGCTAAACATGTTGAACCTGAACCGGAAGTGAAACTTACCAAGTTGGATGTTCAGAGTATGGCCGATGATATTACCGGTGTACTTGAAATGATCGACGGTAATAACAAATTGAATAGCATATACAATGCGAACTATGTGGTCATCGACGAGCTGCTCAAGAAACTTGACTGCGACAGGTTGTGGGTAAGATTTGGCCATAACCTGGGCGAATTTGATATTAACATCAATGCTACCCGGGTATATGGTACTGCAGGACCCAAACGCGGAGTAAAATTATCCTATATGAATAACGAGATCATTATCATGGAGGACGTTGAGGCCAAGACGTTTGCATTCAAAGCCAAGACCGATATCCCTTATTTTAAGGTGATTTTCTGTCGCATGCTCAGTGATGTGATCAAAATCGTTGATCATTACACTAGCAAGTAATTTTAGCGGCAATAAGAACCGTGGGAAATATTCCCACGGTTCATTTTTTTAATTTTTTTTCATATATTCAAAATACTGCATAAATTTAACAATAATATAATAGGATAATTTGTGTGTACAATGAATAGCTGATAGCCTAAACAGCATTAGACTAATTTGGTACACACAAATTATTTATAGTAATCAGTTACCAATTTTATCGATTTTATATAACGACAGTTGGCTTTCAATAGAATCACGAATCATTTTTGATACTTCTGATAAAACATCTAATTTATCACTATTATTTTGCAGTTTAACCAATCCACTCATTTTGTCATTTATATCCATAACTTGCTGAATTCCAAGATCATATACAGATTCATACTCTTGTAATGCACGACGAGCCAATTCTTTAGTAGTACAAAATTCATCAATCGAATTGGTAGCTGGATTGGTGCATTTAATAATTTTACAACCCTCATTACCATCAACGGAACAGAAAAAGCTGGTAACCATAAACAGTTTCCATCTTTCACCTCCAACCATATAATGCTTATTACCATCTTTGTCTATTACACATAAAGCGGGGTTAGAAACCAGGGCAAGTAACTGAGATGCATTTTGGCTGAAGGCCCCAATGAACTGGTTGAACACCTGTTGTTGTAAAAGATATTTTCTAGCTTCATCAATACATTTATCCATCTCATCAAGGGATGTGCGAATCATCATTTCTACTACATCATTCATATTTAGTCAGTCTCCTTTACTGATTTAGTAAAACTTACACTATAGTTAATATTGCTATACCGCACAATTGGTTAAACTGATAATTGATATAAGGCAGGTTTATGCATATGAAAAACATGTTTGAAAACAAATCTGATGAATATGTACTGGAAGCCGTCAATAAAGCTGTCGATGCATTTACTGGTGGTATACTTAATAATGATATCTCACGTAATAAAGGTGTTATACCTATAAAGGATATTGATGAAATAACACTTTCCAGTATTGCTACAATTAGCGACGGTCTAGACAAAATTATGTCTAAAGCCAGGGCTAATACAGTAACAGATATCATTACCCGCACTATTGGGTTATTTGATTCTGATATGACTGAATTGGGCGCTAAACGTTCTGAATTACTCCGTAAGGATAATGTAAAAAATTATACATATAAACATCATATCTGGAAAGCAGCATTCTTTACTATTGAATTTCGTAATCTGGTTACAATGATTAACAATGTATTGTATTGCACGCGAATTGTTGTAGACAAGAATTCTCGTAACTGTTCTGCGGTTGCAGCTAAAGAGTGGGCTGATGAAGCATACAAAAATACTATCGATGGATATATTGAAACCAAGATCTGTGGATGGACTAAAGGTGCATATGAAAAAGATCTCCGTGTATGGATGATTGGCGATGGTAAAAAAGAAGTTATTAAACAATTTAATTTCCAGGATGACTGGTCTATCAGCGATATGTTAAAATGGGAATCTGAGATACGCAAAGAAGTACTTGATGAAGATAAAGAATATCAGGAAGCAGCTGTCAAAGATTTCAATGAACAGATCAAAAAAATTGTCAAGAATTTTAATGATATTGCTAAAGCTGATAAGGCTAATGCCAAGATTTATGCTGCTGAAATTAAACGTTGTATTAAATACACCAATCTTTTCTTAGACAAAATGGTTGAGTTCAATAAAGCAACATATTATTGTCTGAATTTACAACGTGAAGAGATCCATAAAGTATTAAAAGGCCTGTTAGAATATAATGGCGACTAATAAAGATAGGGTACAAAATGTACCCTATCTTTATTCTTATGGCATTATAACATTGAAACCTTGTGTTTTGAATTTCTTCACACTCTTCTGATCGTCTATATTGATTGGATATATGTGTGTTCTTAAATCTTTTTTAATGGTTTTGCTAATGCGTTCCTTGTAGCAATGGGTCTCATCATTGATATTGAATGTCATATCATGATAGATTGTTTTTTCACCAGGTTCAGCCAGGAATGTTGCTAATACAGACTCATCGATAAAAGTTCTATTATCGGGTGAATAATATGTGCTCCAATTGGAACCTGTCTGGTTAATGAACAGATCTCCACCATAGATAACATATGCAAATGATCTGATAATACCATCGTGTGCGACTTCCCTTGGGAATACCTGCACATTATCATCTTGATAATAGTCGCCACGCATTAAATGGCAATCAGGTAAATTTGCACCAACAATTTCCAAATAGTTTGAACCCTTCATCCAGATCTCAAGTGGGAAAAATACCATTCTTGGCATATCCATAGTAACCAATATATCGGTTAATGTTTTAAGTCCACCAACACGACTCTCTTTAAGGCTAGTAATAAATACAACAACCCTGTTTACTTTATTAACTACACTCTTACCTTTTTTAGATAGGAACCATGCTGCTGTAGTATACGGCACATCAAATAAATACATTGTTGAATTAAGTAGTAAATACCATGATGTATATGGCCCCTCACTATACTCGCTATAATTACCAATAGGTATTAATTCATATCTTTCCATATGGTTTACCACCACCTTATTTATAACTAAAATTAATTTGGGGTTGAAGTTTCAACCCCAAAACATTTAAGATTTTTTAATTGGTGTACCTATTTACAATATTACAGGTTTCATAAACTCTTCATCATTTACGCCGCATTTAATCTTAAGTGAACCTTTTGGGTTTTCAGGATAGTAATTACTCATATCATTCTCAAAATCATCCGGGAATGATACTTTGATACCATTAAGACTATTACGAACTTTTAATTTAGCCTTATAATATTCATCAGGATTATCAGTACCAAAGTATATACATTGTGTATCTTTATTGGTCTTACTGAAATATTCTTTACTTGCTTTATAGATCTCGTATTCAGTATTCTCTGACTCTTTCTTGGAATCAAACCATAATTCATCTGTCTTAGCGAACGGGCTTATACCATTAATCTTCAGTTAGGCTCGTTACTTCCTAACCCGCTACTTAGCTGCTGCATATCGCTATGCAGATGAGACTATATCATTACCTATATACATAGGCAGCTCCCATTTCCACCCACTTGAGTGTACGTCAATAATGACTAGTCGTTGAACCTTGCTATACAGCCTTGGCTGCTGATTATCTCATTATGAGAGTTTCCAGCAATTAGAGAGCTTTGCTATCGCTATCACTAGCAATAGGGACATAAATGTCTATCCACTTAAACCCGGACTTGATGAACTACATGTATTAAGCATATACCTTCAGTTAGGGTCGTTAATCCTAACCCGTCATTTTATGACTGCTGTATGTCTCCATACAGATGAGACTATATCTTTGAATAGCGTAACTATTCATCGCCCTGTTTCCATCCACTTGGATGTACTTCCATACGGAATAGTCGTTGAACCACCATATTGATGGCTGCTGATTGACTCTATTGTGCTGATTGTCACACTATGGTACAGCACACCTAACGAGTTCGTCCCAGCAATTAAGGGCGAATGGACCTTATAGTTAATCCAATTTTCCGATGTAACTCGGATGGCAAGATCTATATTTGATACTGATATTACGGTCACTTCTGTTACCAAGCGAATTCAATTAATGTTCCATATAGGTCGTTAATCTATATGCGTTATTAACAGCTACATGTCGCCATGCAGATCAGACTATATTTTCACCCAGTTTTTGGGGTCCTCTCTTTCCACCCACTTGGGTGTACTCCTATACAGGATAGTCGTTGAACGTTCCATATAATCATATGGCTTCGCTGCTGATTACCTCATAGAGGCTTTCCAGCAATTAAGAGGATTTGTACAAAGAGATTACTCTCCAAGGGGCCCAATTCGCTAGTTTAGGTCCACGTACAGAATATCTCAATGCACTAAATGCATCAAGATCATTTACTGCATCATTGTATTTAAGCAATGGAGATGAATAGAGCAATTGGAAGATCAATGTACCAGGGAACTTAAACACATCCTTGACCTGTTTGATCTTGATTTTATTTCCCAATGTCAGCAATCTATTGATTGCTTCACCCATCCGTTTCGACAGTAATGCAGCAACATATTCATTCAATCTCAACCTCTTATTATCAAGGTCAAGGTTATCTTTCTTCTTGAGTTCTACATAGTTCTGTACCATCCATTTAACTACGGAGTATACAGAGACTTTATTAATGTCGGATATTTTTAATTTCTTCTGGGTCGTTATATCCAACAGCCGTTCAAAGAATGCTACAGTGGACTTACCTGATTCATATAGCTTATACGATGTATTAGTGTATAATGAACCAAGTCTTTGCATCCAATAGTATGTATTCTCTAAATCAGCAACGGTTGTTTTGGTATTCATACAACGTTTGATCATCAATACCATGGACTGTACATAGAGGTATTTGTCGAAGAAATATTTCAGGACTCCAACAGTCATTTGTTTGTTAATAGTGAAGTAATAGTAGTCATTAGAGTTCTCAGTTACCTTATATGGTAAGATAACAATAAACTTACTAATGGAAAAATACTCCATTGTATTAGCAAACCCAGTCTTACAGAAATAGAACAGGAATGTTTCAATCTCACGTTTGAAGGCATTGATATAGTAATACGGTACATCATATACATTACCTTCCACATCTGTAAGTTTATCCATATTCTTATTAATACAGATAGGCATCAGCGACTTTAATGTTAACCCGCTACGGGACGTATAAGTTGAGTTGTCAACTAACTGATACAGCAGGAAGTATTTCTTACCACGTATCGTATAGTAGTTATTTTCATCCAACTTGGGCACAAGGATATTTTTCTGTACCAGTGCTTCTTCACCTTTGACATGGATCTTAAAATTAAGCACTAACTCAACACAGCGATCAGGGTGGATATACTGATACTTGATGTCTTTGTCCTTCTTTTTGACCTTTTTACGTGTCGTGATATATTTATTAAAATCAATTTTTGACTCATCATTAATGACCCTATATGATTCGAAAGTTATATAATTGGTGATTTCCAATGATCTAAATATATCAACGATAAATGTAATGAGGGGTTCTTCGCTACGTCTTTTAATGAGGTCAGTGTTGACGTTTTCAGCTTCCTCATTATAAAATTCCCTCAAAAATTTTTTCATAATTATTCACTATACCCTTTCAATATAATGGTAACCGTCTGAAAAAATAACATGTTCGTTTACTTGTTAGAAAAGCGACTTGATTGATATAAGGAACCACATGTAAATTACCTTTATACCAAATCAAGCCGCTTTAATTAAGTCAATTAATCGTCCGATTCAGTGAGCGAGTCATTCTTAGCCAGCTGTTTCAGCTTGGGACCGGCAATAAATACCAGATTCAGATTGCCCTCTTTCTCAGCATCCTCTTCAGTCCGCAGGTCTAACCCGATAGTGATATCTTGGTGGATCGATACACGGACTTCACCATTGTTAGCCCTTGCCTGATTACCTAACTCCCGTACAATTTCTTCCAGCCAAATAATACCAATGGTATTGATAGCTTTCCAATCTTCGCATTCGATGTCGTTTTCGTTTTTCAGTCGTACCTTACCGTTTTCGCACACGGTTTCCATGAATGCTTTTGTTTTCTCGTCAATGACGATTGGATTATACATAATAATCCCACTCTCCTTTCAATTAATTACTATCTGAATATCGTTAACTCATATTCAGATAATTTACTGTTGCAATGTAAATATTTTGCAACACAAAATAATGATATCTATCTATTTTAGTAAGTTGATTTATTTCACCATACATGATAGTAATAGAGAATATATTATGAACGAAAAGTTTTTGGTAGCAGGATGATACTTGTAGTCAAGAAGGTAATTTAATTACAGCCTTGAAAAACATCATAATTGAAATTCCTGACAAATGCTGGCATGTTTGTTTTATGTTCTCATCTGTTAAGACAATTAAATTATATAAAATTATTTTCCGATTCTCCCGATTTTATAATTAAAATTGTCTCATACATAATCATCGTCAGATGGGTACTACCTTTACAGGTAGTACCCAATTTTTTACGTAGGTGTCTAGATGCAATGAACTATTATTGCATCTAGACGGCATCAAAGTTCCCTATTATAAATAGTAATATCAGAGGAATCAATCTTATGAAAACCATACAATTATTTATCTGGTTTACACCATTAATAACCTGTTGCCGCAAATATAAAAATTTTTATATTCACCATTTGAACACGAATATATGCATATAGTATAATTTAAACATTGTATGGAAATTAACTTTTGTAATTATGAGAATATTTTATAATGATAAAAAACTAAGATGACGTTGAGTACAGCAAGTATGATAGCTCGGTGAACTATTACCTACTACATACTTGCTGTATCAAATCATCTCTTATACCGTAAGATTTTCTGATGTTATATTAAAGTTGAGCCTTTTTGAACCTGACTCTAATGTAATAATATTATCCCCAATAGAGGATACAAAATAAGGCGCTTTTTTGTTGATAAAATCTCCGGTCTTTTCAGAATAGAGCTTAACTATTTGCCCTATCTTAATATTCGAGTAGTCGGTGATCTTCTCGAAGTCCTTTTTATGTTTTATGTAAATTTTCATATATATCAAACCTTTCCTATGGGTATTTACACTATTAAATGTGCGATTATCAATATTGTTATAGAAAGGATATATACTATTATTTACTATAACCAAACTTCTTATATGCTGTCCCAATATCTATAATCGGTATGTTTAATTTGGTAGCTTTAGTTACCTTGGATGATGTATTAGACCCAGCTACAAGATATGCAACCTCTTTTGTAACATCATCCGCAATACCAATACCCTGACTCATAAGATATTTCTCAAAATCATGATCGCGTATCTTAGTAAAGCAAATTTTCATTTTGTACGCCGTTGCTTTTCTAATAGTCAGGTGTTTTAATATTTCATTAAGTTCATATCGTATAGAATATAAACCTTCCAATATCCTTCTGGCTGTTTTATGTTTAATACCAGGGATAGTTGTTAGTTTAACTTCGGACTCATATGTGGGCTCCATAATAACTAATTCATTGAATGGTATCACCGTTAAAATCTTCTCAAACATCTTACGTCCTACAGACGGGATTCCCAATGCACCAAGCAATACAGAATCATTTACTTTATTTACCGCATTAATAGCATCGATTATTTTTTTAACTGATTTAGAACCGAAACCTTCAATGTGTTTAAGTATTTTAGCTTGACTTTCCAATCGATAGATATCAGATATAGATCTCAATAACCCGTGATGATATAATGTGGTTACTGTCTCTTCACCGATCCCTTCAATACCGAGCTTAGCGCAATAGTTGTATATTTTACCAACTATTCTGCTTGGGCATTCTAAATTAATACATGATAATTCGGGAACCTTTGCTAATACACATCCGCAATGAGGACAATGATCAATCACTTTAATGGGTTCATTACCAGATCTCTTGCATGTATTATCGATTGTCAAATATGGTATGATATCATACTGCACAATGACTTCATCACCTATTGCCAAATTCAATGATTTAAACCTATCAAGTGACCCAAGACTAATAGATTTGATAGTTTTGTTTTTAAGTTTCACTGGTTCCACTTTTGCAGTAAAACTAACCTTGCCAAGTAGTCCTATTTCTTGTTCAACATCTCTCAACACCGTCTTAGACTGTGCTGGCGGAAACTTATAAGCTCTTTCCCAGTTGTTTATGCAGTCATCAACATTCCTACCCAGCACTCTGCGATAATTTTCGTTTAAGATCCTAATAACTATCCCATCGACAGGATAATCGATGTTCTCGATAGCTTTAGTCATAGCATTAATTGCATTGGAAATCTTAGCTAATGCCACACTAAATGACTTAATATGTAGGTCCAGTATCATTGCAGGAAATTCATCGTCAAGCCAGTCAAACGTGTTACGAATATTATCAGGTACACTATCATCCATTACTGGTAACGGATATTCAACACCATCAATTTCAACCATCAACGGCATCAATGTCAAATACTGTAACTGTGCAGGTGACGGGCTGTCGTTATTCATGATAGAAGTTGCTGCTGTGCGTTCATCAATAAGCTTACCATCTCCAAATCGTTTATTATATACATCAAACATAGACTTCGGCACTAATGCTTCACATTTCATACCAAATTTAGATGTATTTAATGAGCTACATTCTTTATCAAATGTTGTGATCTGGAATACATTTGTTTTATTTTGACCTTCGCCGGTTTCTCTATCGCCTCTGGTTATAGCAGATTTAAGTCGCCCATTTTCAATTTCCAATATTACAGATAGCCCATCAAATTTGGTATAGAATCCGAGTTCCATATGACCATCATATACACCGGCATCTCTGAGAGTTCTAACTACATTAAGTAACCAGGTCTCCAATGATTTCTGAGACTTGACTTTACCATTAGCCAGTCGATCCTCTTCGGTTATGAAATGTACCTTACGGATCGTACCTTTAAGATCCGGATACGCATGAACTGCTTTATCCGTACTACTCATGTCGCCCCTTATAACTTCACCACCATTATCCAGATACAGTTCATGAATTTCATCATACTCATTATCTCTTAATGGTGATTCATAACCCTCTTGATACACCCTGTCTAAACATAACAGGAAATACTTCAAATTCTCCATGTCATCAATACCAGATTCAAGTAACTTGGTATAATAATCATATGCAACAGCATTGAGTTGAGATAATAACTCCAATGTGTTACCGAGTTTAAATAACTCCTTAAATTTCATAACGAAATCAACCCCCTTGATTTCTAATAGTATATCAAAAATATAATATATACCCAAAAAATGAGTTGGATTATTCATCCAACTCATTCGCCGAGCCAACGGCCTTACACTAATACGTCATTGATCGCAATGGATGCGGCCAATAATTTGTCCATAACCCAGTTCTTTGCTCTACCGATCATTCTACCTGCACGAGTCTGGCGTTTGTAAATTACTACAGGCTCAGCCTCCTCATATGCATCTTCTTGATCTTTCTTGGACCCTTTGCCCAGCTTAACCTTCATGGGCTTCAGTGTATCTTTCACCCATTTCAGTTTGGCCTTGTTCAGGACTGCTTTGTACACACTATCCTGCACATACTGTTTGTACGGTTTCAAGCTGTCCAATCTTTCCTGGTCTTTTTTGGACAGATCTTTCTCGTCCAGCTTTTCAAGGTCCATCTGGAACCGATAAGCCAGATACATTTTCAGGTTAGCGCTGTCCTCCTTTAAGAACCCCTTTGGGTCGTCCACTTTCTTGCTGTACTTCTTGACTGCTTTTTCAGCAATCGGACTAAATTTAATGCCCATAAATAATTACTCCCTTCTGTAATATACTGAACACTTGGCCAAGTATTCACTATAATGATATATATTCAAAATGGGAGTTAAATACGATTTGTTTATTTACCAAGCTTAATTACCAATGCACCATTCTTAGCCTGTTCTTTGGCACGTTTCTTACGTTCCTTCTTACTCAAGAACGATGTCTTGTTGAAATCCTTGATTTTATCACGTTCAGCCTTGTCAAATTTCTTATATTCTGCATCGATATATTCAGGTGATCCAACGTGTAATGTATTCTTGAATTCTTTATGATACCTTTCTTCCAATAATTTCTCACGCATACCACGATATGTATTCAGATGCAAACCACCTTTATACATGATGCTATGCATACCGGTATCAAAGTTGTTAAGTCTAATACCATTAAACCCGTAGTTCAGCCTACGACCAGATGATTTGAAATATGCTGACAAGATTTCCACATTGCGGTTTTTGAACCGTTTCTTGACCTTAAATTTCTTGAAATTTAACGGATCTTCAGTAAACAGTTTTTCAATCTCGCGACGTGCTGCAGGTGAAGACCTATAGAACAAATGGAATTTAGCCAGGAAATATGAGTCAAGACCGATACCCAGATTGTTATTCTCATCACGTCCAATCTTAATGGGTGTGGTGGAATAAATCTGCTGATTGTGTTTAGCCTTGTTGGATTTATCAGGCAGACCTTTCTGTGACAGATAGCCGGTAGACCTTGCACTGAAATTCTTTTTGGCTGTCTGTTTTAACCTGATAATGTACTCTTCACCACATACAAGTTTATTCATCATGGGGATAACACGACCCCATTTCTTAATGTAGCATGTATATGGTTCGATCCATGGAAATTCTTCATACAGCTCAGAGATAATATCAAATAACGGTTTCTTAGCTGTACTGATAGGTGGGAGATTTACATAGATACCATTAACAAAGATATCCTCAAAGAACTCCCGTTTCTCAGTTGTACTAAGTTTGTCATAATATGCTCTAAGCTTAGTAGCCTCACCACGTTCATTGAAATGATTGAGAAATTGCCACAGCATCTTCTCTTTCGGTGCCAGGTTTTTCATTTCCTTCATCTTGGCTATCAGGTGGTCAGCTATAAAGTTAATAGATACTTCAAATGATTGGGCTGAGTTAAGTCTGTTAATTACACCCAATGCATTATATACCAGATCAAGATGTCTACCATCTTCAAGTGTCGGCATTTCATCATCTGGTATAATACGAGAAATGACAGATTTGTTCAAACAATGTTTAGACTATATCACGATCCATGATAATGGACCCTCACCACTTCCATTTAAGGGATTCTCACCCACTCATAATATGAGCCGTACTCCTATTGATACTTATTTATGGACGCTATCTGAAGGATAGTCGTTGAACCTTCCCTACAATATAGGGCTTGGCTGCTGATTGTCTCTAACCATTCGATTGTCACCATATAGGTACGAATGGTATAGCGAGAGTTTCCAGCAATTCAATGAGTTTTTCATATAGCATTACTGCTATAAGCGGCAACAAAACCTGTCAATTTTGTATGTCTACCGTAACGTCCTGTAACTTTGTAACCTACATTCAGAGGTACATCACGCTGTACTGAAATTTCCATGATGATGTTACTGAATACAGAATCGTTGTCTTTCCATTTGTAATTAGGATTGAGATAGTTCTTAGCCCGTCCTAATAAATAACCAATATCATCATCATATGATGCACCAGAATCAACTATTTTCTGACATATTTCTTTTATCTCAGTCCAGTACCGTTTTTGATTTTTTAGGTACTGAATAATCTGCTCATTAGCAGGGATATCAGGTATATCATCAATATCCTGATTGCAATAGATATCAACATCCATTACAACCCCTTTAGAATAGAACTGTTTATCATTAAGGGGATTTGAGTTAGTAAGGTTAGACCTCTTCATATCGTACAGAAGCTGGTAGTTATCAATACGACGTTTAGAACACAAGATTTTATTCTTAACCTTGGAACCGATATCAGGAAATCCTTTATGGTGTTCCTGATCTCCATAGAGATTAAGTAACAGATCATTGTCGTTGATAGTGATCTTAATTGTCTCGACCTCTTTAGCCTCCATACGCTTTGCAAATGATTCAGAGCAATATGCAGCATCTTCAATGGTTCGGTTATCAATGAGATACCCGGTTAATGCATTTACTCCATAACAATAGTTATTGTATTCATCATATGAATTAGATTTCCATAATGTAGCACCAGCTTTAATTTCCTCACCCTCCTCAAGTTTATCCAGGTCAGAATTATTAAAGCCATAACCAAACTTTTCAGTCAACTCTTCAGCTATCTTCTTGATGACACAAGTGTAGTGGTTAGTATTTGCATCATACAAAAATACAACATAGAGATGTTTAGGATCCCATTCAAATTTCGGTACGATCTTTTCCACTACACAATCTGACTTTGCCTTATACAGTGAGGATGATAAATCACCAAATATATTTTCATAATTGGTAAATACTCTTGGGAATTCAGGATGGTTAAGTGATACCATCTGTTTAAGATGGTTAGTGAACATGATTGCGCGCGATGAACTAATATATTGCGGCAATGTAAATAATTCCGGACCAAGTAAATG
>JAEEGL014296313.1_pt1 | contig 15619 bp, 17 predicted proteins | sample 9134231 | NCBI WGS metagenome assembly JAEEGL01 (sample SAMN16246548, study PRJNA631951) | gut metagenome | biome: gut microbiome; feature: rumen; material: fiber-attached | host: Bos | place: Iran: Karaj | collected 2018-10
CAAGGGGTCCTAGGTTCAAGTCCTAGTTGAGGCGCCATTTTTTTTTGGCCAGTTGGTGAAGTGGCTTAACACACTGCCCTTTCACGGCAGCATTCATGGGTCCGAATCCCGTACTGGTCACCAATAGAAATTAACGAACTTAAGTTCGTTTTTTTGTGTTATAATGTTTTTATTGGCGGTGATAATATGAAAAAAGATTTATCATTAATGGTTGATGGATATAATTTAAATATTCGAGTAGGAATTATCTTTAAATATCATGGAAAAGTTCTTATTGAAATAAGAAAAGATCGAGTAGGCAATTCCGTTATTCCTGGTGGAAGAATGAAAGTTGATGAAAATCGAGTAGACACTTTAAAAAGAGAAATAATGGAAGAGATGCATTATCGACTTGATGAAGATAAAATTGAGTATATTGATACCATTGAATCTTTTTTCAAATTTAATGGTGTCAAAGTACATGAATTCTTTTTTGTCTATCAATATGATATGAATGATAAAATATATGATAGTTTGTCACAAATAAAAGAAAACTTAGATGGAACAAATACTGATTATATATTTGTTAGTCCTTCAGAATTTAATGATGTTAATTTATTGCCAATGGAATTAAGAGATATTATTAATAATCGATAATATCTTTTTTGTTAAATATCATGTTTTATCCTAAAATAATCAGAAAATACTGCCAACTTTCTTTTAATATTTTACTTTCTATGCTATCATATTATTAGTAGGTGAGAATATGAATTTAGAGGTAATGGTTAATGATTATTTACTAGCTTGGTATATATTATATGGAGCTTCTTTATCTAAAGAAATAGATAGATTTAAAAAAAATTTGTTTACGAAATATAAGAAAGAATATAATTTTTGTTATAAAGATCGTACGGAGATATTAAAATACGGAAAAGACTTTATTCCAGATAATGATATATTATATAATGCAGTTTTAACAAGTAGTTTATTCAAAACGATAAAAAAAGAAACAGTAAAACATCGAAATAATATTGAGAGAATGTGGCAAGATAACAGTGAGATAATTAATAAACATATTAATAATGTTATTCGTTTTCCATTCCCTAAGATAGTACATGTTTATGTTATTCACCCAAGATTTGAAATAACTGAATATGTAAAAGATTTAAAAAGCATTGTTTGGGGAAGTGAAAAAGATAAATATGATGTCTTAACTATTTTTCTTAGTTTAATAACTAAGGGACTATTAATTGAAGCGGATGAAAGTTTCCAAAATAATAAAGAAATACTTAATTCAATAATAGAGTTATCTGTTGTTAATGAGATAGGTAAGTCATTAAGTAAAAACTTTAGTTATGATTTGGGCAATCCAGCTTTAAAGACATTTAAAAGACAGATATATCCTTATTGGTTAATGTATTTAGGATATACAGATAAAGAAAAATTATTAAATAAGATGATTGATGATAAGATTGGATTTGATCTTGAAAAATATCCTCTTGATCGTGCATTAAAGAAAATGAATTTGCGAGTATTTATTGAGTATTGTATTAAAAATAGTCGAAGTATTATCAAATTAAACAATATTATGAAAATAGAAAAAAGTGAAGAAATAGAAGTAATTTAGGAGTGCTATGGATAAGAAATTAGAAGAATTATTGAATACAATTAATTTTCCAGAAGAAGAATATTCTTCTTTTTTCAATGTGTCTTTAAATAAAGTTAAAGTAAGTAAAGAAAAGATGCGTATTATTTTAAATAGTGATATACCATTAAAATTAGATATTTATTTAAAATTTAATGAACTATTAAATAAGTATTTTGACACTAATTGTATTGTAGAAATAAGTACAAATAAAAATGATTTAACGTATTTAAGAGACTGTTACAATTATGTAACAGAAACACTTACTCCAATTTTAAAAGATCGACTTAAGAATAATTTTAATAACTATTATATTGAATTAAATAATGAAAATGAGTTAAGACAATGTGAAAAAGATATCAAAAAAGCTAATGAATTATTAGAATTAATGGGATTTAAAAAATTAGAATTCATGGTTAATGAATTAAATCGTAATAAAATAGAAAAGCAAATAAATAAAGATTTAGAAGTAAAAGTAGTTGATACTCCTACAGTAGAAACTTCTAAAGAAGATAAATTCACTCCAAGACCAAGAAAATATAAAACTGTTGATGATGAGAGAGTTTTATATGGTAAGGTAATTGACGAAGAAATAAAAGAAATAAATTCCATAGTTGGTGAAGATGTTGATTTAGCTATTGAAGCAGAGATATTTGGAATAGAAAGTTTTGAATCAAGCAAGAGTGAATTTAAAATAATTACTTTAAAAATTACTGATTATTCTAGTAGTATATATGCAAAATTGTTTTTAAATAATAAAGAAGATTTTGATAAATATTTATCTCTTCTTAAAGAAGGTAAATGGTATAAGTTTTTTGGTTATACAAAATATGATAGTTTCTCAAGAGGCGACTTGGTATTTAATATCCAAAGTATTAATGTTTCAACACATGTAAAGGAAGAAATAGTCGATAACGAAGAAGAAAAAAGAATTGAATTACATACTCATACAATGATGAGTGCAATGGATGGTTTAACTGGAGTTGATTTAGCTAAACATACTATTGAAATAGTTGATGAGGCGATAAGAAGAGGTTATAAGGCTGTTGCTATTACTGATCATAATGGTTGTCAGGCATTTCCTATTGCTTATAGTACGGTGACATCATATAACAAAGGAAAAGATAAAAAAGATCATTTTAAAGTATTATATGGAACTGAATTAACTCTAGTTGATGATAATATTGAAATCGCTAAGAGAAGTAATAATAGTGTTTTACTAGATAATACTTATGTTGTATTTGATTTGGAAACAACAGGTTTCAATGCTGCGAATGGAGACTCAATTATTGAAATCGGTGCAGTAAAATTAAAACATGGAGAAATTATTGATAAATTTGATATGTTAGTAAAACCTCCATCTCCAATTAGTGAGAGAATTACCAATGTTACTAGTATTACCAATGAAATGGTAGCCGATTGTCCTAATGAAGAAGAGGCAGTTAAAGAGTTTATTAAGTGGGTTGGAGATTTACCAATGGTAGCTCATAATGCAAAGTTTGATACTAGTTTTATTGAACAAGCATATAAAAAATATGGATTAGGGGAATATACTAATCCAGTAATTGATACATTAGCTTTATCTCGTACACTTGATACGGATGCATCTAAACATGGATTATCAGCAATTACCAAAAGATATGATGTGGAATTTGATGAAGAATCACATCATCGTGGTGATTATGATGCACTGGCTACAGCATTAGTATTCCATAAGATGATCAAGAAACTTGATAGCTTAAATATAATAACAATAAGTGATTTAGATAAATTAGTAAGTAAAGATGACATTCATAAAATAGGACGTAGTTATCATGTTAATTTACTTGTTAAAAATAAAACAGGATTAAAGAATTTATTTAAAATAATTTCCATTGCCAGTACAAAACATTTTTATCGCGGTGCAAGAATACTTCGTAGTGAACTAGAAAGTTTAAGAGAAGGAATACTTGTAGGTAGTGGATGTTATGAAAGTGAAGTATTTATTGAATCACGTAGTAAAACTCCAGAAGAATTACGTGAAATAATTGGCTTTTATGATTATGTTGAGGTACAACCTCCAGAAGTATATAATCATTTAATACAAACAACTGATTTCTTAAATGAAGAAGAGTTAATTAATAATATTAAGAAGATCATTAATGTCACTAATGAAGCTGGTAAACTAATTGTTGCTACTGGTGATGTTCATCACATACGACGTGAAGATAAAATATATCGTGAAATTATAATAAATCAAAAAAATCCTGGAGGAGGATTACATCCTCTTGCTAAAAAAGATATCACAGAAATACCTAGTCAACATTTTAGAACAACTAGAGAAATGTTAGACGACTTTAGTTTCTTAAAAGATGAAGAATTAATTCGTGATATAGTTATTTATAATACTTGGAAAGTTGCAGATTTAATTGAAGAAGTAGAAGTAATAATTGATACTGGTGGTATACCTTTTTCTCCAAAATTTGAACATTCAAGGGAAGATGTATATGAAATGGTTTATACCAAAGCTCATAGTATGTATGGAGAAAAATTACCACATATAATTGAAAAGCGAATTGCACAAGAATTATATGGTGATAAAATATTAGATTTAGCTAAAATAGAAGCAAATAAAGTATATAATAGTGAAGTAACTGATGAACAGTTTTATGAAATTCTAAATAGTATTATTAAAGAAGGCTATAATAAAGTATATGAATTAACTAAAGAATATGTTAAAAACGATTTAGAGAAGCAAGATACTGATGAAGCTAAAGAAATACTTAATGATGCAAAAAAATTAGATAAAGAAACAGTTAAAATGTTAGGTGGTATTATTGGTGGTGGATTTGATGTAATTTATTTGATTGCACAAAAACTAGTAAAACATTCTAATGATGAAGGTTATATTGTTGGATCCCGAGGATCAGTTGGATCTAGTTTTGTTGCAACGATGATGGGAATAACTGAGGTTAATCCTTTACCAGCTCATTATCTTTGTAAAAAATGTAAAACAAGTATTTTTGAAGACGATAATGGTCAACCACTATCTATAAATTATTCGGCAAGTGGATATGATTTGCCAAATAAAACATGTCCTAATTGTGGCGAAGAAATGTCTAAAGAGGGACAAGATATGCCATTTGCTACTTTCTTAGGATTTAATGCCGATAAAGTACCAGATATTGATCTAAACTTTTCTGGTGATAATCAAGCTTCTGCTCATGCATATACTAAAGTTTTATTTGGTGAAGATAATGTTTATCGCGCTGGAACTATCGGTACTGTTGCAGACAAAACTGCATTTGGTTTTGTAAAGGGATATTTTGAAGCAAAAGGAATAAACAATGTTCATAATGCAGAAGTAGAAAGACTTGCAAAAGGATGTACCGGAGTTAAAAGAACTACTGGTCAACATCCTGGAGGTATTGTTGTTATTCCAAGTTACATGGATGTATATGACTTTACACCATTCCAATATCCTGCCGATGAATTAGGTGCTGCTTGGCGAACAACACATTTTGATTATCATGCTATTGATCAAGATGTATTAAAATTAGATATATTAGGTCATGATGATCCGACAATTCTTCGTATGTTACATGATTTATCTGGTCTCGAATTAACCGATCTTCCAATGAGTGATAAGAAAGTATTAAGTTTACTTCAAAGTCCCGAAGCATTAGGTGTTACTAAAGAACAAATAAACTGTGAGACTGGAACATTAGGACTTCCTGAATTGGGTACAAATTTCGTTATTAATATGCTTGTGAAAGCAAAACCAAAAACATTTGGTGAAATGGTAAAAATATCTGGACTATCACATGGAACAGATGTATGGAGTGGAAATGCTGAAAAACTAATTGAAGATAAAGTTTGTGAATTTAGTGAAGTAATTGGATGTCGTGATGATATAATGATTTATTTATCTAATCATGGAATGAATCCAAAAACAGCTTTTAAAATAATGGAATTTGTCCGTAAAGGAAAAGCTAAGAAAGATCCTAATGGCTGGAATGAATGGAAAAGTAAAATGAAGGAAGCCGGTATTGTTGATTGGTATATTGATTCTTGTGAGAAAATACAATATATGTTTCCTAAGGCACATGCATGTGCATATGTCATGAGTGCAATGCGTATTGCTTGGTTTAAAGTATATCAACCAATTAACTACTATGCAGCATATTTCTCAATCCGTGAAAATGATTTTGATATAGATGCCATGATTTCTGGTTATGACGCGATAAATAGAAGAATAGAAGATTTAGAGAATAAAGGATTTGAAGCAAGTAAGAAAGAAACAAGTATCTTGGGTTGTCTTTTAATATGTCGTGAAGCTACAGCAAGAGGAATAGTCTTTGATCCAATAAATCTAGATAAATCTGATTCAAAAAATTTCGTTGTAAGTAAAGAAGGACATTTAATTCCACCATTTAGAACAATAGATGGTTTAGGAGAAACAGTTAGTAATGCAATTGTTGAAGAAAGAAATAAAAAGCCTTTCTTAAGTATCGAGGACTTACAACAACGAGCTAAAATAAGCCAAACATTAATTGATAAATTACGAGATATGCATATATTAGATGGCTTACCAGAGTCAAGTCAATTATCATTGTTTTAAAAAAAAGCAAGTAATTATTTACTTGCTTTATTGTGCATAAATATCAGCGTTATATGCATGTTGTTCTTTTTCTTTGGCTTTTAATTCATCATCATCAATTAAGAAGAATGCATCATCTAATATTGGTTTACCATTAGTTGAAATAGGATCATCCCAAGTTAAATCAAGATGTAGCCAATCGTTATTAATTTTAACATAATTCCAAATATGGTTTTCTGTAGCTATTTTATAGCTTGGTACTTTAAACTTTTCTAAGAATAACATCATGGCATCAGTATATCCACCACATAAACCATATTTTTCAATTAAAACACCATAGGCATTATCAGATTTATATTTAATTATTTTATTGTCACTTCGTTCCTTATCATAACTGGTTGTATTTATAATATAATCATGTATTTTTTTTATCTTTGTTTTTAAATCATCAGTATCTTTAATTTCATTTTTAATTATTTCATCAATTTTATAATTAAGAATAATAATCATTTCATCATCATATACTTTTTCCGTAACAACATCAACTTTTCCGGTGATATCAACTTCTGTTTTCAAAGTTTTAAAGCTATTATAGGGATGAACAAAGTTATTAATGTTTGAGATAGTATTCTGATCATTTGCAACATCATTTACATCACTAATACAGTTACTATATTCTTTAGGACAATAGAACGTAAAATTTGTCATACCACTATTAACGATAGTGTAGTAAATATTTATTATATCTTTCTTGTTTTTTGGTATAAATTCAGTTGTATTTTTGGCATACGAAAAACTATAATCGCGATAATATTCATTAGGTTCTAATTTAGTAACTTTATCTTCGATAGAAACAAATAGGTCACTATATATTTCGTATATATCTTCGCGATAATGATAAGCTAAAAAAATAAGTAAGATAAACAATATTACATTAAATAGCTTTTTCATCCTAATACCTCAATTATATTCTATCATACATTAAGATATTTTTATACTATAAATTAAAAAAAATAGATCATCGATCTATTTCATTGCATTAACACTTTTAGTTAATCTTGATTTTTTTCTAGCTGCAGTATTCTTTTTAATTAATCCAGCATTAAGAGCTTTATCAATGTTTTTAAGTGTTGTATTTAAAGCTTTTTCGCTTTCTTCTTTATTACCTTCTTGAATTGTTCTTTCTAACTTTTTAACTGAATTTTTCATTCTTGAACTAACTAATACATTTTCATTACATTGTCTTTTATTAGTTAAAACTCTTTTCTTCGCACTTTTAATATTTGGCATAATCTCACCTCGTTTCCAACAAACATATATATAATACCAAAAAGTATAAAGAAAAGTCAATAATTTTAATAAAATAATTATGGTGTAACCATATGATAGTTTTATCTAATTTACCAACTCCATCTTGACTAATTATCAATATAATATTAAAATTATGTTAGAGTAAAGAGGTAAAAATGGAAAATGGTAAAAATAATATTAACAAAAATAAATCATTAAAAAAACTTATGTGTTATATTAGTTTAGTGTTTTTAGTTATTCTACTATTTATTCCGGTTGTTTTTCGAATAGTATTTAAAGAAAAAAAGGAAGAAAAGAAAGTAGATGTTATAACTGTATTAAGTTGTGAAAGTAGTGATGAAAGTATTAATTCAACTTTCTTAAATGATGAACCAAAAAATATCTTATACCAAGTACTTGGTAATTATAATTCCACGCCAAGTACCGAAGAAAGTGAAGATGAAACAAAAGATGAAAACACTCCTAATATTGGAGAAAAACCAGTACTAAAGAAACTAATACATTTTGGAAAACTAACTTATGATGAAGAGCAAAATATATCTTCACTAAGAGTTAGCGTTAGTGATATTGTAGGTAGTTTAGATTATGAAATAATCTTTAGTACAGTTAATAACCAAGAAGCATATTACAAAATGCAAGGCTTTTCTTGTAATATATCATATAAATAGCCAATTTATTGGCTTTTTATTTTTGTAATAATAGTTTATAATATTGATAGGTGATTTTATGGAAACATCCATTATAAAATTTGATCATTTTGGCCGTGGTATCGGTAAAATTAATGAAAAGATAGTATTTGTTAATCGCACTCTACCTGGAGAAATAGTTGAAGTAAAAATAACTAATAATAAGAAGAATTATCAAGAAGGTATAGTTACAAAGATAATAAAAGAAAGTAAAGATAGAATAAAACCAATATGTCCATATTATGATAAATGTGGTGGATGTAATTTTCTTCATACTAATTATGAAGTGGAAAAGAAGTTTAAAATAGAAAAAGCAAACGAGTTATTTGGTAAAATTGATAACTTTTATGAAACGAAAAACTTTAATTATCGTAATAAAGTAACTTTACATGTAGATAATAATAAACTTGGCTTTTATCAGGAAAATAGTAATAGAATTATAGAAATAGATTACTGTTATTTATTAGATAATAATATTAATAGAGTAATTAAAGATTTAAGAGAAGTTAATTTATCGAATTATCATGTTAAGAAAATAATTATCAAAAGTAATCAAGATAAAATTCTTTTAAATATAGATAATAATATTGATAATTATTTTATTAGTAAGTTTGATTATGTTAATGTAATTATTAGTAATGGAAAAATAGTTAAAGGTGATGGATTTATAGAAGAAACAATTGATGGAAAGACATTTAAAATAACAAGTTCAGCTTTCTTTCAAGTAAATAAAGAGGGCTTAGAAAATATTAATAAAATTATAAAAGAATACCTAGATAATAAAAAGATAAATAATGTCTTAGATTTATATAGTGGTACATCTTTATGGGGAATACTTTTAAGTGATAAAGTTAATGAAGTAACTTCAATTGAAATAAATAAAGAAGCAACAGTTAATGCTAAAGATAATATAAAAAAGAATAATATTAATAATATAAAAGTAATTAATGGTGATGTAAAAAACTATGTTGATAAATTTAATGATATTGATTTAGTAATAGTTGATCCACCTAGAAGCGGATTAGATAAACAAACTAGAAGTTATCTAAAGAAAATAAATAGTAAATATATCATATATGTATCGTGTGATATGTTAACTTTAAAAAGAGATTTAAGTGAATTAAAGGAAATATATGTTATTAAGAATATTAATTTAGTAGATATGTTTAGGGGGACTTATCATTGTGAGTCCATCGCGATTTTAGAACGAAAGTAATTGTAATATAAATAGTATTGTGAATTCTTTGATTATTTTTCTTTTGCTTGCAAAACATGAGACTATTGCGTATAATAAGCACTTGTTTGGAGGGACTATGGGTAATAATGATGAAAAAAAGACTTTTATGATAAGAAAAGCAACAGAAGAAGAATTATTAGAATGGGGATTAGCTTTTCAAAGAGATTATAGAGAAAATCAAAAAATAATAAATGCCGATGGTTTAATTGTTTTACCACACCCAGAACCAGTAGATATTGAAGAAACTGAGTGGATTGATTCAAACGAACATGATCCAATTAAATGGCGTCGTTAATATAAAGAGGGAGATATGAATTTTAAATTATTAAATGCTAAAACAGATCAAGGTAAAGAAATAATATATAACTTAATGCAAGATTATTTATCAGAATTAAGCTTATACGAAGATGAAACAGCAATATTTAAAAAAGATAATAATGGATTGTATGAAATGAGCAAATATACGAAGTTATATTGGAAAGAAGATAATAGATATCCATATATATTAAAATGTAATAATGAAATAGCTGGCTTTGCTTTAGTTAGATTTAATGAAAACAATTATCATGAAATTGGAGAATTCTTTGTTATAGATAAATATCGACGATTAAAAGCAGGAAAATATATGGCTTTTAATATATTTAATAAATATCACGGTAAATGGGAAATAAGAACACTTTTAAAAAATAATAGAGCACAAGAGTTTTGGCGTAAGATAATTAAAGAATATACAAACAATAATTTTGAAGAAAAATTAATAAGAAATAATACTCGACATGCGTTTTATTTTGATAATGGAGAAGAGAATAATGAATAATATTGATGCAATAATATTTGATTTAGATGGTACTTTATGGAGTGCAATTAATAATGCTGTTAAGGTGTTTGAAATAGTTAAAAAAAGACATAGTGAAGTAACTAATGTTATTACTAAAGAAGATATTGAAAAAGTAATGGGTAAATCCTTTGATGAAGTAGTTTTAACTTTCTTTCCATATCTTGAACATGAAAAAGCGATAGAAATCGGTACAGAATTATTTGGAGAAGTTGTTAATGATTTATTTAGATATGGTGGAACTCTTTACCCTGACTTAGAAAACGTTATTAAAGAATTATCAAAAAAATATAAATTATTAATTGTAAGTAATTGTGTTACAGGATATATTGAGTCTTTTCTTAAATGTAGTGGATTAAAAGATTATTTCATTGACTTTGAATGTAATGGTAAAACAAAATTAAGTAAAGGAAATAATATAAAACTAGTAATGGAAAGAAATAATATTAAAAATGCAGTTTATGTTGGTGATACCAAAGGCGATAAAGAAGCTGCTACTATTGCTAATGTTCCATTTGTCTATGCAGCATATGGTTTTGGTCAAGTAGAAGAATATGATTATATAATTAATAGTATTAGCGATTTAAATAATCTGGATTTTAATCCAAAAACTGTTGTAAATAGTAAAAACATATAATATAATAAATTCTCGCATAGGGGATTTTATGGAAGAAAAAAGAAATATTGTTTCACCAACATTAAAGTATGCAGCACGTGGTTATGAATATATTGGAAGTAAATCTAGTATAAATTTTGAATCACATGAAGATAATGGTGAAATTGAATTACATACTTTTAATGACTGGCAAAAAATTAAAGCTGATCCAACAATTGATATTTCAGTTTTTATTGATGAAAAATTATTAACTGGTGAAGAAATAGCATCAAGAAGAAAAAGATAGATAAGTGGTACAAACCACTTTTTTATTAATATGTTATAATTAAAAAAGAAAGAGATGGAACTATTTAAGTTACAGTGGTTTATTATGAATAAAGTTATTTCAATATTAAAAAAATATTTTAATGAAGATGATATTAATAAAATCCTTAAAGCATTAAATCAAAAACAAAGAGTTACTATTATAAATGATAATTATTTTGCAAAAGTAGGTAATGATTCTAATAAAGTGTTTTTTAATAACTTAGTAAATGAAATTAAATTATATGAAAATAATCAAAATAACTTAGTATTACCTAAAATAGTCGATTCTTATGTATCAGATAAATACACGTTAATCGTATTAAAAAAAGTAAATGGGAAAACACTTAGTGATCAAAGAAACAATTATAACATTCATTTATCTCATAGTATGAGACTTAAAATAGCAAGAAGTGTTCTAGAAATAAAAAGCATTAAAATAAAATGTGAATTAGATAAAAAATATAATCGTAAAGAATTGTTAAATAAATATTTAGAAAGAGTAAAGAATTATCTTTCTAAGAAAACTTTTTTAAAGATTATGTCTTTGTCAAATTATATAAGTAAAGAATCTAAAAATATTGCTATATCACATGGGGACTTGGTACCAACTAATATAATACTTGATAAAGATATTATAAAATTTGTTGATTGGGAATATATTGCTTATAGACCAGAATTCTATGATATTACGTATTTTTTAATGTTTAGTAAAAAAAGACATTCTTTAAAGATAATTGATGAATTAAATATTGATAATAATGAAGTATATAAAGATGCAATTATATTGTGTTTAAAAGAAATATCAAACTGGATAAAACTTTATGGTGAAATAGATAATTATGTTATTAATAAAAATATTAGACGTTGGAAAAGAGAGTTAAATTACATATTAAAAAGAATTAAGTAATAGTTCTTTGTCAAATGTATTGTCGCAATAGTTAATATATTATATAATTTTTGATGGAGGTTATTGGTGAAAATTATAACAGAAAATAGTGCATATTTACAAAAATATTATTTTAATATTTTGGTGAAATCAACTTTAGTTACTGATACAGGGATACCTATGTCTTTGTGGGATATTACATATACTAGAAAATTTAAAAATTCTGATTCTAATGATTTTCTAAAGTTTACGCGCAAGAATGAAATTGAGTTTTTGAAAAATGCAGATTGGATACCAGATTTTAACGATTATACTAATAAAACAATAGGAGAAATAGAACAAGAAATCGAAAGTATTGATAATGAAGGAAAAGAAATTAATGATTGGTTTTTAACGGCAAGTGAAGAAAGTCAACAATTTGAAGGTGAAGAAGCAAATGTTAAAGCAAAGATGCTTATGTTTAAGAAAAATTCATTAATTGATATCATATCTTATAAAAAGAGTAATGCTATACCAGAATATAATATTGGTTTTGTTAAAAGAATTGGTAAATTAATTCAAAGAAATACTAAATAGATATAAATTATCTATTTTTTTATGCTATAATTGTATATGTAAAAATGAGTTGATAAGGAGATGTTTTTATGAAAAAAAATAATTTTGTATTGTATTTGTGTATTGCGATATTTGGAATAATTGGTATTTATTTAACTTTCTTTGCTAGTAGTATTAGTGGCTATGATAGTAAAATAGAAGCTTATAATATTGATCCAAATGAAAGTAGAGATTCAGATGGTACAACCTATAATCCAATATACTATTTTAGAGTAAATGGAGTAGATTATGAATGTAAAGCTTCAATTGGTAGTAGTTCATATCCCGATGCGGATAAAAAAATGGTCTATTATGATTCAAGTGATCCAACTAAATGTAAAACAGAATATGAAACAAAAAGTAATCGTTTAGGCGGTGTTATTTGTTTAATCGCCACTGGTGTAATGATATTTTTCTTTATTATAAAAAAACCATCAGCAACTAGTATCGAAGAAAGAACTTATACTCAACCAGAGTATTCAGAAGCAGATGCGGAAAAAGTAATGGAAGTGGTTAATAAAGTACAATTAATATATAAAAGAGTAATTCTAGGAATTGTAATAGCAATCTTATTATTTTTTATATTACTAGATGGTATGTTAGTTAAACAAACATTTGAAGCAAGAAATTATATTGAGACAACAGCTAAGTTTTCAAGTTTTAAAGAAGAACAAACAAGTGAAAATTTTGTTGACTATATTTTTGAATTTACCGATAAACAAGGTCAAAGACAAGAAATAATAGTTACAAGATCTAATGGTTCAGGAGCACCTGATGAATTAAAAATAAAATATGATGAAAATAATCCCCAAGAATATTATGAAGAAACTGCTTTACTAGATAAAAGTGGTATTATCTGGTTTGTCGTAAAAGTAGTAGCTGTAATATTATTAGTAGTATTATTCTTTAATGAAAAATTATTAAATAAAATTAACTTGTCTGTATCAAATAAATAAAAAAACATTAGAAAGGATAAATTATGGATAATAAAATAAAAAGTGCAATTTCTTTTTATACACTTTGTAATAAATTAAAAGATACCATAAGAAAAGGTCCATTAACTTGGAATGTTGAAAGAAAAAGAATAGAAAGTGTTGCTGAACATATTTATGGTGTACAGATGCTTGCTATTGCCATTTATTACGAATTTAAGTATCAACTAGATTTAAAGAAAGTTCTATATATGATATCTATTCATGAGTTAGAAGAAATAGTAATTGGTGATTTAGCTTTTTATGAAATAACTAGAGAAGATAAAATAATTAGTGGAAAAGAAGCAGTAGATTATTTATTAAAAGATTTCCTTGGAAAAGAAGAGATAACAAGTTTATTAGATGAATATAATGCAAGAGAAACTAAAGAAGCTATTTTTGCATATCATTGTGATAAACTTGAATGTGATATTCAAATGAAACTATACGATCAAGAAGGATGTATCGATTTAAATAATCAAGCTAATAATCCAATTATCAATAATCCAGTTGTAAGAAAGTATTTAGATGAAGAAAAGAATGTTTCAAATGCTTGGATTGAATTTGATCGAAGTAAGTATGAAGATGATCCAGTGTTTATTGAGATAATTAATTATCTTAAAGATAATGATATTTAATATAGGTGACTTATGAAAATAGATAAAGAAAGAAATCAATTTGGATTAAAACACCGTTTTATGGATGAAGAAAATAACCTTGTAATCATGTTTGGTGGTAATGGTGACTTGTATTGGACATTTTCCACAAGAAAAAAAGATCCAGATAATATAACTATTCTTATCACCAAAGAGAATTATCAGTTATATAGTCTATTTGAAGATTTATTTAATGATATTAAAGATATTAATATTTTTGATGATATTAAAGTCGATAAAGATTTGTATCGTGTACGTAATGCAGCTAATTATCATGAATTATTTGATGAAGAAACGAGTACTATAACCTGGTATTCTGAAGATACTATACCAAAAGATGCAGATTATTTAAAAATAGTAAAAAAAGAAGATTGTTTTATTGTAAGTGGATATGTTCAAGAACATATGAAAGAGGATAAAGGAAGTCATATGGCAATAATAAGATTTACTAATTCAGGAAGTAGATATTATCCATTTAATATTTTGTTTATGAAAATGTATAATAATTTAAGCAATATTGATGATGTTAATGAACATGGACATCAAATACATATGGCTGAATATTTGCATGAAAAAACTAAAACAAAAGTAAAAAATATATGATATAATATGTGATAAATGAGGGGGAAAGTGTATGGAATTATGGGATTTATATGATAAAGATGAAAAATTAACTGGTAAAGTAATGGAAAGAGGAACATTAATTCCAGAAGGTTATTTTCATTTAGTAGTACATATATGGATAAAAAATAGTGATGGATTATTTTTAATATCAAGAAGAAGTAAAGATAGAGCTTCTTATCCATTAAAACTAGAATGTCAAGGTGGTTCTGTTTTAGCAGGAGAAACTAGTTTAGAAGGGGCAATAAGAGAAACAAAAGAAGAAGTAGGAATTGACTTATCAAATATTAGTGGTAAAAAAATATTTCATAAAAATAGACCACATTTTAGAGATATGATGGATGTATGGTTATTTCATTATGATGGTGAAGTTGATTTAAATAAAGCAACAACCAAAGAAGTATGTGAAACAATGTGGTTAAGTTATGACGAAATTAAGGATTTATTAGTATCTGGAGAACTAGTTCCAACTTTAGATTACTTTTTTGATATTAATAAAGATGAGTTAGGAGATATAAAATGAATTATATAAAATTTAATGATGTCTTTATAGCTAATAAAGAATTAGATCAAATGTTTAACAATACTTTTCCCGATCCAGAAATGTATAAAAAAAACAAATTAGAGTTACTTGTTGAAATAGGCGAATTAGCTAATGAAACAAGATATTTTAAATATTGGTCAACTAAACCAGTAG
>JAEEGL016850861.1_pt1 | contig 15619 bp, 10 predicted proteins | sample 9134231 | NCBI WGS metagenome assembly JAEEGL01 (sample SAMN16246548, study PRJNA631951) | gut metagenome | biome: gut microbiome; feature: rumen; material: fiber-attached | host: Bos | place: Iran: Karaj | collected 2018-10
GCCGTTCTTCCTCGGCGAGCCGTTGAGTATAAGTATCTTTGCCATTGGAACTACCCCCGTATCCAGAATTGTTGGTACAAGTTTACCATAACAGCACGGGATAATCAACGCCTCGGATTATATGGATCATCAGCAGTTTTAGAAATTCTGAAGAGAGTGGCAGCCAAGACGTGATTCGAACGCGCGGCCTTTCGCTTAACAATCCTATCGTCGAGGACATTCTGACGTGGCTCGATGGCCTGCCGAACAAGTCCAGATATTGGATAATGCTGAAAATTCATTAGGCTTTTCCCTTTGAAAACAATATAAAAGATACAGAAGCTGTTTGAGATAGACCTTTCCCCCGGAACGCAGGATAGAGTGTTCCCTTAGTACAGGATAGAGTTTTCCCCTGGAAGCACCAAAAACGGCATTAACATGCGCTTTTATGCTCAAAAAAGCCCTAAATTACTGGGTTTTTTGGCATTTTTGGGTACGCGCAATTCGCATCTATCGCTTGAAAGTTAGGAGGGACCGACTTCTTTTAAATTGCCGTTTATACGTTCATTTTGGTAGGTGTTTTACATAATTTCTATTATAATCTGGGTATTTTTCAAAATCTTCCATAGTGAAAAGATTTGTTTGTTTCGTTTTATGAGGGCAGGGTGCAAAAATGGTGCCAAACTTTGGCATCCTATTTTCACAGAGCTTTGAAAGACTCTTTTGACGGCGATTGGGTTCCATAAACAGTTTCGACAACGATTTCGAAGGGGCAGATGCGATTGCTAACTGTTTGCTAACAGTCCGGCCAAGTCGTGGACTTTATGGAAGTTGTGCGCAATAATGGGTTCCCAGAAAGGAGGGACACTCATGAAAATCCCAAGAATGAGAACAATCACAGAAGCCTTGGCAATCATCAAAAAGGCTGATCCTGCAACATCTGTTACGTCAAACTGCATCAGATCATTATGCAAAAATGGTACTATCCGCAGCGTCATGGCGGGAACAAAAATCCTTGTAAACACGGATGATCTGATCGCATTGTTAGGAGTAGAGGATCCGGATAAGCCAGACAAACAAAACCAGGATGAACGAAAACAACTAGCAGCGCTGCTCTCAAAACTACTTGTCGGTGAGGAGGTGTAACCATGCATCAGGTTCGAAGAATGAGGAAGATCCGCGAGGCCATGGCCGAGATCAAGGAGATGGATCCGGGATCAACGTTGACATGGTACACTGTCAGAAAGCTCTGCAAGAATAAAAAGATTCGAAATGTAGAGGCAGGAAATAAGCTGCTAGTTGATCTGGATGACCTGATCGATTTCCTGAACTGCGAAAAGCGAACACGCAAATAAGGCAAATCTCCTCGGCGCAATATACGCCGAGGGTTTCTGGAATAATATATTATTACACAGTTTCACGGGTGGTTCGTGACTTATAAACAGTCTTTTCCAAGACCAATCAGTGATATCGAAAATGCCCCGATCAATATGTATTCAAATTTGAATTTATTAATTGCCATAAGAACAATAATAATTGTAGAAGCAATACCTATCACAAAAAAACGTTCTCCATTTGTGTTCGCAATTTTGTTTGATACCTCTATTGCACATCGCAACGCTCCGTAATAAGTAATAGCCATCAAACCAAACAGGAGCAAGAACAAGGGTAATACCAATAATGCTCTTGGCGCCACAGATAAATCCTTCCACCACCGCAAGGCAAGGAAGAACAATTCCTTTTCCCAATACATAACAAACCAATATGCAGCAAATATCATAACTACGAACAAGAAAGCTAAAAGCTTTTTCATTGCACCCGCGTTCTCCTTACTTTCCATTTACTCTCCTCCTTTACTACATTGGGGCCTCAAATGAGGCTATGTCGGCTCATATAATTATAAGCGTTCCAACACTTATGCAGATAATCCGGATAAGCTTCAAACTATTATTTATTATACTATTATTAGCACCCGTTTACAAGAGATAAGGCAACCGAAGCAGAATGATGTCATTTATACTGGATAAGATGGTAAGCAGAAACAGGACGCTATGGCGAACCTACAAGCAGAATGATGGCAAATGCGTATGGCATGCAATATGCAAAAGAACGCGCGGATGAAATCATCAAATATCGGGAAGCCACCCAGGAAACCATGTGGACTTACGGCGGCACGCCACCGTGGGAATGGTATTATGCAAAGGACTTTTATCGAATTTATGACCTTGATCGCATTCCTGATAGCATTCCCGTTTACAACATCTATGAATGTGTATATCAAGGAAAAACATATTATTATGGGGTTGGAAAAGAAGAAACCCCTATTACAGAAGATATGCGAAAAAACGGGAAGTGGTATGGTTACACATGGGCAGATTAATCGTGCCGATTTATGGGACAGGTCTTGTGGTATAATATACGCGTAGATAAGAAAATGACAAAGTGAAGTTACGGTCCGAAGTGTATGAAAGAAAAAGGAGGGAAAAGAAATGTTGGGAGCAATTATCGGTGATATCGTAGGGTCCAGGTTCGAATGGCATAATATCAAGAAAAAGGAGTTTCGGTTCTTCGACCTGCGCTGCTTCTTTACGGACGATTCCGTTATGACGCTTGCCGTTGCAAAGGCGATCCTCGACTGCAACGGTGATCTTGACCGGCTGCCGGATCAGACGGTCAGATGCATGCAGGAGGTCGGACGGCCTTATCCTCACTGTGGGTACGGCGGACGTTTCTACGGCTGGATGTACAGCGACGATCCGAAGCCGTACGGAAGCTACGGAAACGGGGCGGGCATGCGTGTCAGCGCGGTCGCATGGGCGGCAAGAAGCATGGAAGAGTGCATCGCCATGAGCGAAGCGGTGACCAAGGTCACGCACGATCATCCGGAAGGCATCAAAGGCGCGGAGGCGATCGCAGTCGCAACCTACATGGCGCTGCACGGCGCGTCGAAAGATGAGATCCGGGATCATGTGCAATCGCATTACTATCCGCTGGATTTCACGCTCGACGAGATTCGCGACACTTACCGGTTCAACGAAACGTGTCAGGAGACGATTCCGCAGGCGATCGAAGCGTTTCTGGAATCGACAGACTTTGAGGATGCGATCCGCAACGCGATCAGCATCGGCGGCGACAGCGACACGCTTGCAGCCTGCACCGGCGCGATCGCGGAGGCGTTTTACGGCATTCCGGAGGGCAAGCGCGAGGTTGCAAAAGACTATCTGGATCTGCCTCTGCGTACCATCCTGGAGTCGTTTGAGCAGGCGTTCCCGCCGAAGATCAGTTAATAAGGAGGTAGCACGAATGTACAAAGTTACTGTTGAGAATAAAACCGATGGAACGACGAGGGTATTTGACGAATTGGAGTCCATGATGCTGGTCATGCTCTCTGAGAATGCGGACGATGTAGTGTTTGAAAATGAGTTTGTTGATGATGTGAAGCATGAAGAACGGACATTCGGATTGTTGTCGCTTGCACAGGGGTATGTGTTTGCCGGACTTGCAGAGTATCGGAAAATGGTAAAAGACAAGACCCATAACGATATTCTGGCACAGAAGTCTCTTGATTTCATGCAGGATCTGGTTGTAAAACGTGCGCAGGAGATTAAAAAAGAGGTGTTTGTAGAATGAGAGATCTATACTATGTATTTGTATATGGAACACTGATGCGTGGCGAACGAGCACATGCCTTTCTGGAAGATGCTAAGTTCTTAGGCGATTACTCCCTTAAGGACTACGCGATGTACAATCTCGGCTGGTTTCCGGGAATCCGTCCTTCGGTCGGGGATCGTGTGTTCGGCGAAGTATATGAGGTCGATCTCGACAAGCTTCAGAATATGGATGGATATGAGGGCGAAGGCACGCTGTATCATAGAACACTGGTTGTCGTGGAAAACGACAATGAAAGCTTAAACGCCTTTGCATATATCTTTGCGCATGACAACCTTGGTGAAAAGATCAAAGGAGGGAAATGGAATGAGAAAGAATGATAAAGTCTGGTACGCGTGTTATGGCTCAAATCTGAGCTCAGAACGCTTCAGTTATTACATTGAGGGAGGTTTCTGCCCCCTCAACAACAAGAACTATGACGGTTGCAAGGACAAGACCTTGTGGACAGAAAGCAAGATCTGCCAGAAACCGGGAAGCATGTACTTTGCCAGAACCAGCGACTCATGGGGCGGGTACGGAGTAGCATTCTATGATCCGGAGGCGAACGGCACTGTTATCATGCGTCTTTATAAAGTCACATGGGGACAGCTTCTTGATATTCAGAAGCAGGAAGGAAACCATCCTCACTGGTATGGTTGGCTTGTTTCTCTTGGTGTAGATCCTGACGGCTGTCCTGTGTACACGATCACTTCTACTCGAAAAGAAGCGATTAACCACCCTTCGGAGAAATATCTGAACTTAATCAGAGATGCGCTTATCAACGAGTGCGGATTTGATGACAGTGCTGCAGATAAGTATCTGGAAGCAGCTCTTAATTACACACACTAAACCCAAACAGGAGGCTTAAAAATGAATCAGATAGAATTGAACAAGAAACGTTATTCTCTTTTGAAAAAACTGAAGTATGCGTATGAGAACTTTGATTTCTCCGATTTATATGATGATATAGCTGATGACTGCATTTGGGACAGCGGAAAAGGCAAAGATGAGGTAATTGAGAATCTCAAGAAATCTGCTGTTTCCATGAAGGAAAGAAACTATTGGCACAGATGCACAATCGTCCAGGTGAGTAGACCTGAACCCTTCACTGAACTCAACACAGAACCGGATGGTAGTGGTAGAAGGGTATATGTGGCGCTCAATTATGCAGCAGGCGAGTTTTGCATGGTAGATCAGACTCGATTACAGACATCGTTCATGAGACTTGATCTTTCACCGGATGGAAAAATCAAAGAGTACTATGCAACGTTGCCACCGCAGTTCTTTCGACCGGTACATGAAAAGGAAGTTGAAGAATAAGAAAAACACCCTCGGCCTGCTGGCACAGGGGCGAGAAGTGCCCAAGGACTTCGGTTGCTCTTATTTCTTCGATGAAAACAATACCGACAAATTGCTTCGAATATTGGCAGATAGACAGAAGGATCCGATGGAAGAACTGAAACACCGGTTTTCCGGCCGGAGCGGTTGCAACAATCTCAGGTCTTTCTGTGAGCAGCACAATATTCAATACTTATTCGACAGATGGACAGAATAAAGAGGGCTTACCTCCTGTTGTTCACAGGAAGCAAGCCCTTGATGCCGCTTTATTTGAATCTCGCGTCTAACTCTTGGGGTTCAGATCATTTGCGGCTCCCTTTGGATCACTTCGTTTTGGCGCTAATGACGTTCGACCAGCCGCCGTAATAGGTCATGCCGTTGAACTCGTGATAGCTTCTCACGCGTACATAGTACGTCGTCCTGGCTTTGAGTCCAGTGACGTTCGTCTGGTACGTCTTGGCGTTGGTGATCTTCTCGGTCTTGACGTTCTTGGTAAAGTCCGCGTCGGTCGCAATCTGTACCTGGTAGCCGGTGAAGTTCGAGCTGCCCGCCCACTTGACCGTCAGCTGCTTCGATCCTCCGGTTACGGACTTGAGAACGCGCGTGGTGATGCGAACCGTCGTCTTCAGAGGCCCGACTTCGCCGAGGTTAAAGTTGCCGGAGGGTTCATTCACGTTGCCGCCGATCTGTGTGCCGGAAACCGGATCGTAACGCCGCGCAAAGTACGCCTTGATGCCGTACTGGTAGCGCGTTCCCGCATAGACCTTGTGCGTCGCGTCGACGCCGTCGATATAGGTCGTGTCGGTCGTGTTGTTCCATCTTGCAAACGTCGTCCAGCCGTTGGTGGTGCTGCTCCACGCTCTGCGATAGATCACGTATCCCGCCGCGCCTTCGACAGGTGCCCAGGTCAGCTTGATGCCCTCATCGACATTCTCGACGGTCGTCTGCGCCGTCGCGGGCAGATAGATCTTGAAGCTGCCGCGGCAGGTTCCGGTATAGCCGTTGGTGAACGTGACGATCACATAGCCGGTACCGGCCATTGTATTCTCCCGATACTCATACGAAAAGTATGCCGGATCGATCACGCTGCCGTTTTCGTCCTTGACGACGAACCGCGGCGTATGCGCTGTTCCGTCGTACATCACATACGCGGTCGAACCCTTATACTGCACATCCTCGCCGTTCCATTCGACCGTGCCGTTCAGTTCCGGAATCGGCGTCGGCGTCGGCGTAGGCGTGGGCGTCGGCGTCGGCGTGGGCGTCGGCGTCGGTGTCGGCGTAGGCGTCGGCGTGGGTGTGGGTGTGGGTGTCGGTGTCGGCGCGGGCGTCGGTGTCGGCGTCGGCGTCGGAGTCGGAGTCGGTGTAGGCGTCGGTGTTGCTGTCGGTATCGGCGTAGGCGTCGGTGTCGGCGTCGGCGTCGGTGTCGGCGTCGGCGTCGGTGTCGGAGTCGGCGTAGGTGTCGGCGTCGGCGTCGGTGTCGGCGTGGGCGTCGGCGTCGGTGTCGGCGTAGGCGTAGGTGTCGGCGTGGGTGTCGGCGTAGGCGTCGGCGTGGGCGTCGGTGTCGGCGTCGGTTCCAGTTTCGGAAGCGTTTCCGTCACAGTCTGAGATTCCGCCCAATCGACGTCGAATACCGCGGTATACGTAATCTGCCCCTCTTGCTCCACGGTCGGTTCCGCGTCAACATGGCTCGTCACCGTCGCATTCGCGATCTCTGTATGCGCAGCGTCGTTCCTGCATACACGCGTTGCGGTGCAGGCGCTGCGGTCATCGCTCCACAGATATGTCGCCGCGTTCCAGTCGTGACCGCTTGCCGGAATGGGTTCGGTTACCGTCTGTGTCTCCGCCCAGTCGACGTCGAACGTCGCGATAAACGTTCTCTCACCATTCTGCTCGCAAGTCGGCTGCGCGGTAATCTCCTGTGTTACCGTCGCTTCCGTAGTCTCGGTCACGCTTGGATCAACCTGATCCGTTCTCGCCGCCGTGCAGCTCGTGCGGTCCGCGCTCCATGTGTAGCTTGTCGGTCCCCATACGTGCTTCTGCGCAATCAGATAAACGCTGAAATGATCCGTTTGGAACAGGTACTTGCCGTTGTTCAACTCCGGATTCATGTCTGTAAAGGTGCCGTCCGCCTCCACACGGAAGACGGTCAGTGCTTCCGCATTCTCCGTCACCGGAATCTCCACGTCGACGACCGTATCCGGCTGCGTCTCCTCGCCGTTCTCTTCGAGATGGATGTCGTATGCCTGCGATACCTCGCCGCCGAACGTTTCCGCATACGGGTTGCTCTCGGTCACGTCGGTTACGCTCAGCTCCGTTGCGTCCGTCATTGGCGTGTCGTTTGCATTGGTGACCGTTATACCGGTATTCGCATCTCTCAGACCGATGACCGTCACTTCATACGTCGCCGTATGTGTACCGACCGTCGCCGTGATTGTTGCTGTGCCGCGCTTGATTGCGGTCACCAGACCGGTCTCGCTGACAGAAGCGATTGTGTCATCCGTCGTGGACCAAGTTGCCGTCCTGTCATCGGTGGTGTTGTTCGGCTCATAGATGATCTCGAGCTGCTTTGTGCGATCGAGGCGCATCGTACCGGTCGACGTATTCAGCATGATCCACTCGATCGGTGCATTGGCCGTGACCGTGCAGATGAGAGAACACTCTCCGACAAAGATCTTGATCTCGGTCGTGCCTGCGCCGATCGCCGTGACCGTTCCGTCATACGAAACCGTTGCGACGGATGTATCCATACTGACATAAGTGACCTTTTCCGTCGTATTTGCGGGCGTCAGAACCAGTTCGATCTGCCCTGTTTCGCCCTTATTCAGCGTCATTTCCGCAACCGGCAGTTCCGCACTCACAAGAGGCTGCAGGACGGTCAGGTTGAAGTTTGCGCCGTCTCCGGTTTCGGCGCTGTATACGTAGATGTAGGTGTTGCCCGGCGCTACGGCGGTAATCACGCCGTCCTCGACCGTCGCGATCTCAGGATCGTAGCTCGTCCAGATAAGCTCGTCGGAAACGCCCTCCGGCAGATGGCAGATCGGCTCCAGTGTCATTGTCTCGCCGACGTTCAGCGTTCCCTGATTTGCCGACAGTTTAACACCATAGGTTGCTGAAAGTACGCTTACCCAACAGGTGACGGAAACGTCCGGATTGGATTTTAGCGCGGCGGTGATGTAAGTTTCACCTCCCTCAGTCACGCCAGTGACAACGCCGTCCTCATCAACCGTTGCTACCGACTCGTCCAGACTTGTCCAGACAAGTTCCTCGACGCCGTCATTAATCATCGGCTCGCAGAACACATGGAGTTTCTTACTCTGTCCTTTCTCCACCCAAAGCGCGTACCGATCGCCGTCCTTGTCAACATCTAAGCCCAGTTCCGTAACCGATCCCGTGCGATAAACAGCTTCAGCGTTCAGGTCTTCCGTCAGAATACGCGGCAGCGAATCGACCGTGCCGTCTCCATTGATATCCCACCCCAATAACGTTGCACTGTTCGGCAGGAATTCCGCAATGAGCCCGCTCGCCGGAACATTCACGGTATTACCGGAAAGAACCGGATCCATCGTTACAATAATACCATTGACACGGAAAGTCGCGAGGTGCCATTGATCTCTATAATATACTTTCACATCTCCGTTCCATCCGTCCGGCCACATGTCTTCTTCTACATTGCAGTAGAACGCTTTTGCGTTTGAAAGAGCGAATCTAATAATGAATTCTGTATCCATATGCTCCGTGGTGCTGATCACTACGTTCGTCCCGTCGAACGTTTTCGGATAAAAACTACACCAATACTCAGCATACGGAATAACAGCCGTTTTTAAGGATACATCAGAAGGCGTTATAATCCATACGTTTTCGGTATTTCCCATGTTGAGATACTGTAGCGAGTTCGCAGGGAGCCAGTAGGTTCCTTTTTGAGTGAACCCGCTGTAATCCATACTCCATAACTTGGTCAGTCTTTCTCCACCCGCAAGATAGTACTCCAAGTTGCGGCTCATCCTGACGCCCTTCAGATTGCTAAGATGTGAAAACGCACTTCCGTTGATCGAGCGAACGGAGTCCGGAATAATAATCTGTTCGACTGCATCGCTGTATTCCAAAAACCCCCCCGCAATACAGGTCGTGCCTTCTTTTATCCGAATCATCTTGCGGTTTTCCTTAGCATGCAAAGCGATCGTTCCCGCATACAGCACTCCGTCTTCCCAGTTGTCCTCATCGAAAAAGTACGCCGTCCAGTCAAGCGCATGATAACCGATATTCTGAACGTCCCCGTCAAATATGATATCTCTCAAGTTCAAGCATGTGGCGAACGCATAACTGCCGAGTTCCTGCAAAGAAGCGGGAAAATGGACGCCGGTCATTGTGTCGCATTGCATAAACGTGTCAGATTCGATTCTGACCGTACCGCTCGGAATCTCTACCATTCCCTTCAATGCACCGTACGGCGCCGCAAGCAGGACCGTCCCCTCTTTGTTATACAGGAAGCCTTCCCTGCTTGTAAAGTAGGGATTGTTTTCATCAACATCGATTTCCTGAAGCATCGGACAGTTCTCAAATGCGCCGGTTTCAACGGACATTACTCCGCCCGGAATCGTGATATGTTCGATAGCAGAACTGAGAAATGCTCCGTTTAGTATCTTTTCAAGAGATTGCGGCAGTTCAATCTCTTTCAAAGCCCACGCCCCGCAAAAGCAGTAGCACGGAATCGTCAAGTTGCCTTCCGCTATGAATACATACTCCAAACTCTCGCAGCCGCTAAAGAGACTCTGTGCATCCTTGATGCAATCGTATTTCGAACGAATTTCTGCATACCCCAAATTCCGACACATGCCGAAAGCGCCCATTCCAACGGAAGAGACACTTTCCGGAACAATAACGCTTGTCAGTTGTTGACAACTATAGAACGCATGGTCGCCGATTTGCTCCAACGTACTCGGAAAATGAACCGATTCGATTGCTGTTTCACGAAATGCATTTTCGGTAATCTCCGTTACGCCTTCCGGAATCACAATATTGCCCTTGATCGCACCTGGAACGCAAATAATTCTGCTGAGATCCTTGGTATACAGGATGTTGCTCTCCACCGTATAGTTCGGATTACCCTCTTCCAGCTCAATTGTTTCAAGTTCTGTACAGCCGCCGAAAGCGCCGCCGCCAATCGACATGACATTCTTCGGAATGCAAACAGTCCGTAACGATGTATTTCCAAATGCACTTTCCCCTATTGTATTCAGCGACTCCGGGAACTGAATTGTTTCAAGGCCTGAATACTGGAACGCCCATTTGGCTATGCTCAAAAGCTGATTGGAAAGCCTTATGCTTCGCAGATCGACACAGGTACTGAACGCTTGATACCCGATCGATAAAACGCTGTTCGGCAACTCGACTTCTTCCAATCCGGTTCCTAAAAACGCTTCATCTTCAATCATCGTCGTGTTTTCCGGTAGGATAATTGTGCGCAAGCCTTTCAAGCTCGCACAATACTGCCGAGTTACATCGCCGCTGAGAATCGTTATTTTCGTCAGTCTCGGGAAACCATCCTGATAGGATAACGCGATTCCGAACAAACTGACGATATGCGTGTTTCCCGTGCTCTCGCAGGACGGGACCGTAAGCTCCTCGATCGTGTTCTCCATTCCGCGCAGCGCGCCGTATCCGATGTGCTTGAGCGAAATCGGAAGCGTCACGACCGTAACCTCGTCGAGGCAGCAGTCTGCAAACGCGTATTCGCCGATCTCAAGAACGACATCGTTGAAGGTCAGCGTGTTCAGCTTTGCGCTTTGGAACGCGGATTTACCGACTTCCAGCAGCCCTTCCGGCATGCGGAACGTTGTTGCGCCGGAATAGGCGAACGCGTAATCCCCGATGATCTTCAACGCGCTGTTTTCGCCGAGATCAACGCCTTGGAATGCTTCGCAGCCGTAGAATGCATATTCGCCGATATCCTGTACTGCATCCGGAATCGGGAAGCTGTTGAGTTTCACGCAGTTATAGAACGCGCCTTCATAGATGCCGCCGAGCTGCGTGTTCTCCGGAACGGTAACCGTTTCCAGATTTGCACACTCCGCAAACGCATAGAAGTCGATCGAAAGCACGCCTTCCGGAATCGTGATCGCGTCCAGCGCGCTGCAGCCGTAGAACGCGCGGTAACCGAGCGTCGTCAGCTGACTGCCCGTTTCAAAACCGATCTCCGAAAGACTGCTGCTTTCAAACGCGGCGGGCGCAAGGCTCGTCACCGTTGCGGGTACCGTGAAGCTGCCGGTTTTGCCCGCGGGACAGCAGAGAATACGCTTTCCCTCCTTGCCGAACAGCACGCCGTCCTGAACGGTGAAATGCGTGTTGTTCCCGTCGACCGCAAATCCGGTCAACTGCAGACAGTTTGTGAAACAGGTTTCGCCGATATAGATGACGCCTGCGGGAAGCTCCGCAAAGGTCAGCCCCGTGCCGTAGAACGCGTTGCCGTAGATCATAAGATCCTCGACCTCGCCAAAGCTCAGTGCGGAAAGCGATGCGTCGTTGATAAACGCGTAATAGCCGATCGACTTGACCGACGACGGGATGGCGATCGATTGCAGCGGCGTCTCCGCAAACGCGTAGCGCCCGATCTCGTTCAGCATGACGGCGTTCGCGGTGTCGACCGTTTCAACGCCGCTCTTTTGGAACGCGCTGTTGCGGATCGTTTCGAGCCGTTTCGGCAGAGAGATCGTTTTCAGGTTCGGCGTTTCCGCAAACGCATAGCGGCCGATCGTTTTGAGCGTGCTGTTTTCACCGAATGTGATCCCCGAAATACCGCTCTTGTAGAACGCGTTGGTATCGATCGTCGTGACCGCGTCCGGAATAACGATTGCGCCGAGGCTCGTCGTGCCCTCAAACGCGGACTGATAGATGCCCTGCAGCCCCTCCGGCAGCGTGACATTGACGATGCTCGTATTGTTCCGGAACGCGCCGCCGCCGATGGATGTCACCGGATGACCGTCCACCGTGTTGAGGTTCAGCGTCGTTGCCGAGCCGGTATACCCAACGATGCTCGCCTGTCCGTCCGCTGTCAGCGCATAGATCCAGTCGCCGCTGGTGATCAGGTCCGCCACGCCCATATAGTAGCCGAGAATGCCGTAGTCCCAGTTGTCCTCCAGATATGCCGGAAGCGTCGCTGCCTTGAAATAGACATTCATGCTGTTCACGCCTGCAAACGCATACCGTCCGATCATGTTGACGGAAGTCGGAATATCCATGCGCGACATGCCCGTGCAGTTGAAGAACGCATAGCGTCCGATCTCCTCCAGCCCTTCCGGCAGCAGCACTTCCGTGAGGTTCGGGCAGTTCTGGAACGAATAGTTGCCGATGATCCGAAGGTTCTGACAACTCTCAAGATTGACGCGCTGCAGTTTCGGCAGGTTTTCGAGCGAGCGCGCCTCAATGTTGGCAAGTTTGTTTCCTTCCTCAAACGTGATTTGCCGGAGTTCATTGGCGCCGAAGAACGTCCAGGCCGCAAGCTCCTGCAAGCTGTTTTCGCCTTCAAAGGTCACGGTGATCAGGTTGGGACATCCGCTGAAGATTTCCTGTCCCATGGTGGTAATACTCTCCGGAACCGTGAAATCGACAATGCCGCAGTACGCAAATGAACCGTACCCAAGGCGGCTGATCACGCTGTCCGGTGCAAAGACGATGTGCCTGAGGTTGTAGTCGCCGCAGAACGCGTAATATCCGATGCTGATCAACGAGTTCGGCAGCGTCATATCGTTCTGCATGCCGGTGCAATAGGAGAACGCGAGCCCGCCGATCGTTTCCAGCGTCGCCGGAAATGCCGGCGTCTCGAGCGTCGAACAGCATTCGAATGCGTATTCGCAAATCTCCTTGAGCCCGTTGTTCAGCGTTATAAAAGTCAGCTTATCCGCGCCGGAGAACGCGTATCCGTTCAGTATGACGACGCTGTTCGGCACCGTATAGGCGCCTTCTCTGCCCGCCGGATACGTGTGCAGCACGGTCATGTCCTTGGTGAACAGAACCCCGTCCGACAGTGTATAGTTCGGATTGGTTTCATCCAACCGGATCTCGGTCAGATTCCGACAGCTGCCGAATGCACCTTCACCGATTCCGGTCAGGTTCGCGCCGATCGAGATCGAACGGAGACCGCTCTCATAGAAACACAGATTGCCGAGCACCGTTACGCTTGCCGGAAGATCAACGGTTTCCAGCTTTTCGCAGAAGGCAAATGCGGTGTGTAGAATCATCTCAAGTCGGCTGTTCTGTCCGAATTCGACACGCTCGAGATTGTAACAGCCATTGAAGCAGCATCCTTCGATGACGGTCACGCTGTCAGGAATGCGGATTTCTCGAAGCTGCGTATATGCGAATGCGGAAACGCAGAGCGTATCAAGCGCGATGCCCTCCGCAAAGGTAATATCGGAAAGCCCTCCGCAGGAAAATGCTTCCGCTCCGATGCTTGTAATCTGCGACGGGATCGCGATCGTCTTCAGATTGGGACAGTATATGAACGCCTGTCCCGGAATCGACGTGAACGCGCCGCCCTCCGGCAACGACACGGTGTTTAAATAGAAGCAGCCGTTGCAAACAGACGAGCCGATTTCACTGACCGTTTTCGGCACCGAAAGCGCAGTGATCGACGCATAATTGAACGCGCCGTCGCCGATCGTCAGCAGTCCGTTCGGCAGGATGACTTCGCGGCATCTTGAATAGGCAAACGCGTACGGTCCGATCGCGGTCGTCGCCGCGTCCACCGTGTAGGTCGTGTTCTGCGCCGCCGGGAAGTAGATCAACGTATCGCCCGCTTTGTTGTACAGCACGCTGTTCTTGACGCAGAACGCCGTGTTCCCATCCGCGACCGTGACCGTCATGAGCGCGGTATTGCCGTAGAACGCCTGTGTGCCGAGCGAAGTCAGATTCTGCGGCAGATCGATCCGGCTGAATCCGTTATAGGCAAAAGCGCTTCTCCCGATCGATTGCAGTCTGCCGTTTCTGACGAACGATACCGACATCAGGCGGGCGTTGTCGTAGAACGCATAGTCGGCGATCGTTTCGACCGATTCCGGAATCTCGATCCCGTACAGCTTTTCGCAGTTCGAGAACGCATAGAGATCGATTTTCCTGAGCGTCTTCGGCAATGCAACCGAACGGATTCTGCGATTGCCGGAAAACGCGAATTCGCCGATCTCCGTGACCGTTCTCCCCTCCAGTTTCTCCGGAATCGTCAGATAGCGGCGCTTGCCGGTATAGCTCGTGATGCGCGCGCTGCCGTCGTCAAGGACCGTGTAGATGTACGCCGTGCCCTCGTCCTCGTTGATCCAGTTTGCGTACAGCGTCAGATCCTCCGCGTAGTTTTCCTCAAAATACTCGCATTCGTCGGTGCACTCGACGTCCTTAAACCAGCCGTCCAATACGAGGTTGCTGCGCTCCGGCTCCGGCACATACTGGATCGTATGCCCCTTGACGAAGATCTGCGTCATGTTGTTGACCTCGTCCGTCAGCATCTCATATGTGATCGTGCCCTTTTCCTCCACGACCAGCGCATGGATGTCGATCGCGCCGAATCCGTACTGCCAGTCTTCACCCGGCACGTTCAGGTCGATTGAAGATGCTTTCAGCAGTTCCTGCATCTCGCTCAACTGCGTATTCGGATACAGCGATCGATACAGCGCGACCGCCGCCGTCACCTCGGCGCATGCCGGAGAAGTGCCCGTGCAGTATCCGTATCCGCCGCCGATCGTCGTCGTGTACACGGTTCCCGGCGCCAGAACATCGCTGTTGTCGCCGTAGTTCGAATACGAGGCAAGCGCCCAGGTGTCGTCGATCGCGCCGACACCGATGACGTTTTCGTCCGCCGCCGGGAAAGTCAGAGTGCTGGTGCTTTCATTGCCCGCCGACGCCACGCAGATTACGTCGCTGTCCTTCGCAAGCGCCGTATATTTTTCAAAAATATTGAAGGGTGTTCCGAACGACATATTGACGACGTCCACATCCCGTTCGATCGCATATGCCAGACCGAAAACAAGGTCGGAGCCTCGTAAAAAGTTGCCGTCGGCGTCCGCATTGCACTTGATGACGATCAGTTCCGCCTCCGGCGCGATGCCCGTGATGCCGGTTCCGTTGTTCATCGCGGCGCAGATGACGCCTGCCATCTGTGTGCCGTGTCCCTGCTCGTCCTCAATGACGGAAAGACCGTAGTCATGAACGGTCTTATCCTCGCTCGCGTTGTACGACCATTCGCTGATCCGGCCGGCAAACTCCGGATGATCCGTGTCGATGCCGGTGTCGATGACCGCAATCTTCACGCCCGCGCCTTTTGCGGTATTCCATGTGTCCGAAAGGTTCAGATAATCGAGGTTCGTCTGCGAACCGTATCCGGGATCGTCGGTCTCATATCCGGGGCGGGACGGAATCAGTTCCTGTCCGGTCGCGTTGGTTGCCGTGATGTGTACATAATAGTCCGGCTCGGACTTTTCCGCATACGGCGCAAACGCTTCGTCCGCATATACGTCCTCGACGCTTACGTCTTCCGGCAGGTACAGAACCGCCAGCCCGCCGACCTCCGCGGTCCGCACGTCCGCATGATACCGCTCCGCAAGCCCGTTCGCCGTCGTTTCGTCCACGCCGTAGAGAATCATGCTCTGCGGATCGTACAGTCCCTCGTTGA
>JAEEGL010603466.1_pt1 | contig 15618 bp, 11 predicted proteins | sample 9134231 | NCBI WGS metagenome assembly JAEEGL01 (sample SAMN16246548, study PRJNA631951) | gut metagenome | biome: gut microbiome; feature: rumen; material: fiber-attached | host: Bos | place: Iran: Karaj | collected 2018-10
AATCGGATTAATTCGCATGATTACCTCAAACGGTTTTTCGAACATCTTTTCACCTCCATTTCCCACGTTCACGTGGCACCTTATTTTAAGAAATTAGCCATTTTGGCTATTTTGAGTGCAAAAAAAATAGGGCTCATAATCAGTAATCTTCAGAATCTTGCTGATCAATTGGATCTCGCTTGCTTTAAAATCAACCTTATTATTGATCTTGTTTGAAAGCGCCTGATAGCTGATCCCAAGCTGTTGAGCTACCTGTTCCTGAGTCAATCCGCACTCGACAATCTTTGCCTTAAGCAGAGCAGTGTTTGTTGGCATCGTATCACCTCCCTTTCTGTTTAGCCACATTGGCTATCCTCACTCATGATATCATCATTTAGCCATTGTGTCAATAGTTTTTTTGAATTTGTGTCAATTTTTATTGACATTACGGCTAATTCGTGGTAATATGTTTTTCGGGTGATCAAAATGACGATATATGATAGGATTAAATATCTAAGAGAGAAACGCGGGTTATCCCAGCAGGCGCTTGCTGAAAAGGTCGGCTACAAAACAGCCTCAGCCATCAATAAAATCGAGCTCGGGCTGCGCGACATCAACCAGCACAAGATAATCGCATTTGCACAGGCGCTCGGAACAACACCAGCGTACCTCCTCGGTGAGATGGACGCACAGACTTCCTCCGGCCTGCAACCACTACCGCCGATGAAACGCGTCCCACGTCTCGGCCGGATCGCGTGTGGCACACCGATCTTGGCGGACGAGAATATTGAGGGGTCAGACGACGTCCCGGCAGCAATCGATTGTGATTTTACGTTGGTCTGCGAAGGTGACAGCATGATCGGCGCAAGGATCAACGACGGCGACATCGTTTACGTTAAGATTCAGGAACAGGTAGAGAACGGCGAGATTGCGGCCGTCAGGATCGGAGACGAGACCACGCTCAAGCGGTTCTATCTTCATGGGGATACCGTCTCGCTGGTGGCCGAGAATCCCCGATTTGCACCGCTCGTCTTCGTCCGGGAGCAGCTCAACGATCTGCACGTGATCGGCAAGGCCGTCGCGTTTACCAGCGTGATCAGATAGCGGGAGGAAAGTAAAAATGAAAAAGAAATCACTGATTTCCATGTTCCTTGTACTGGTGCTGTGTCTCGCTTCGTGTGGATCCGGATCGAAGAAAAAAGACGCTGAAGCGGTCAAACCGCTGGAGATCAAAGAATTCGGATATTCGATGAACAACGAGTACATCTACGTCTCAGTCATTTTGCACAACCCAAATGAGAAGATTGCGGTTGAATACCCGTCCTTTCGCGTCACGGCCCGCGATGCCGACGGGACGGTACTCGGCACGGAGGATCAGACGCTATCGATCATCTATCCCGGACAGGACTTTGTTTACGCCGGGCAAATGTGCAAAGTTGATCAGACGCCCGCAAAGGTTGACGTTGAACCGTTGAAAATCAAACACGCGCTGGATGTGTCAACACTGGAACACCCGCAGTTCACGCAGCTCAAGCCTGTAAGATGTGCACATAGAGGGGATCGATTTGTCGGCGAGATTCAGAACGACAACGACTATGACATAGACGACGCGATCGTAACGATCATCTTCCGGGACGACGACGGAAATTTGATCGGCGGTACAGATACGTTCATCGAGGACCTTAGCGCAGGATCCTCGACGCCGTTCGATACGTTGGATTACATTAAGTTCGATACTCAGAACATAGAATTCTTCGCAAACATCTGGTAAATAAAAAAAAGCCCCTCCGGCGTTACCAGCACCGAAGGAGCAGTACCAACACCAACACACTCGAATATGAAGGGATGGCGTTTAAAATTATAAACCATCCCTTCGGAAAAGTCAAACTTTTTTAAGGGAGGTTTTTTATGTTATGCAAAAAATGCAGCACCGAGCTGCCAGAGGGAGCGAACTTCTGCCCCGGATGCGGCGCCCCGACGAATAAGTCGGGACGGACACAAAAGAATAAGACCCGCGGCAACGGCACCGGCTGCGTGTATAAGCGCGGAAAAAGCTGGTATGCGGTGATCTCCACCGGATACTATGAGAACGGCCAGTGCCGCAGGAAATCGAAAGGCGGCTTCAAAACGAAGAAAGAGGCCAACGACTACATTGAGCAACTACGCTTCCACCCGGTACGGGAGAAAAAGATCAGCGCCCTGTACGACGCTCTGGAGCCGCACCTTGAGAAACTGTCCGCGAATAAGCGGACGCACTATAAAACGGCATACGGCCGCCTCCAGAAGATCCAGAACGTGAACATCGGAGATCTCAGTGTCGTGGATCTGCAGACCGTGGTGGACGATAACGCCGCCACGTATTATCCCGCGAAGGATATGCGGGACCTGCTCTCCCTGATCTACCAGCAGGCCATGAAGGACGACTACGTGACTGTGAATAAAGCCAAATTTATCGTGCTGCCGGATCTGGACGAAAAGGACACCGTCCCGTTTACGGCCAACGAGATCCGTGCACTGTGGGCCGATTATCAGGCCGGAAACACGCTCACAGGTTTATTCCTGCTTATGATCTACACCGGCATGATGCCGGGCGAGGCCCGGAAGGTCACCGTCGATATGGTTCAGCTCGCCGAGAAGCGTATCGTCGGCGCCGGTCTTAAAACCACGAAACGCAAGGTGACGCCGATCATTTTGCCGGATATCATCGTGCCGGTTGTCGAAGATCTGATGGCCGGAAAAACAGGCCGCCTCTGGGAAACTGACGAAAACAGCTTCTACGCATACTGGAAGGAGATGAAACAGCGCACCGGGTGCCGTCAGATCCCGGAACTGCGTCCATATTCGTGCCGTCACACCACGGCTACGACGTTGGCGGATAGGAAGGTCTCTGCTTCGATCATCCAAGAAGTAATGCGACACTCGAAGATCACGACGACCCGCCGGTACGTGCACCTGGATCAGGGCGCGCAGGCCGACGCCATGAACGCCGCGTTCAAAAATTAAACTCTATTGTAATCACATTGTAAACAAAGAGACTTTTTCTGTTGATGTGGCGCCATCCGATCGGCCGCTGCTAAGGGCGTAGGTCGGCTTAAAACCGGCGCAGGAGTTCGAGTCTCCTCTTCTCCGCCAAAAAAACAGACAGCGATTGCTGTCTGTTTTTTTATCCAAGCCGACGCAAGCGGAGGCTTGGCATGTAATCAACGCGCCTGCGCGTTGTATGCAATCGGCCGCGGAGCGGCTGCATGGCATCACGGCAAAGCCGTGTATGTATTCACACCGCACGCATGATAATGGCTTCTTTGCAAAGCGCTCGCCGATACCCTGCATATCCTCAAAGTGCGATGCGTACGCCGTCTTCATAAATGAGCGCAGCGAATTGCTTTAATAAGGCAAGGCCCGTTTTCGGGAAAGGTCTGTTTATTATGGCGATTGAATTACGGTTTTTATTATGGTATAATACCGTATGGAATATATGTTTTAGAAAACTATCAGTGCGTTATTCATAGCATAAAAATTTCAGTTTCACACTGGCTCAAAACGTACATTATCGGAGGACTGAAAATGGCAAAAGAGATCGATCCGCAAAACACCACGCGCGCCGCAGCGTACACGCTTTGGATGAAAGCGCCGAACCCGATGGTCACTTTCTTTAAGACGCTGGACGTTACGAATCTTATAAAGGTAAGCCGCAGAAAGCGCCTGAAATTCAATATGCTTATGGATTACTGCATCGGCAAAGCCGCGGCGGGCGTTAAGGAGTTTTATACGCTGCCCGTGGGCGAGAAGCTGATACGGTACGACGCCCTCGCGGTGAACACGATCGTTAAGAACAAAACCGGAGAAGTAAGCTCCTGCGATATCCTGTTTACGGACGATCTGGATTCGTTCAACCGGGATTATCTGCAATGCACTGCGCAGACCGCGGAAAGCTGTACGGACAGGGACCTTTCCGCCGAATACATGGTGATAGGTACCTCTGCGATCGTGGATACGGAACTCGACGGAGCAGTAGGCATGAACAGCGGTATTTTCAACAATCCGTTTATGATTTGGGGAAAATACAGGAAAAAGGGCTTCCGGTATTCCCTGCCGGTATCGTTCCAGTTCCACCACACGCAAATGGACGGCGCGCACGCGGGAAAGTTTCTTGCGGGGCTGCAGGATGAAATACGCAGGCTGAGATAACACTGACATACAAATTTACAAAAACCTCTTTTCAGTTTGCAAAAAAGAGGTTTTTTGTTGCCCGGCGCGGCGTTTTATGAAAGAATCAAAACAGACGATCACTTGCGCGTAGCACAGTATTGACTTGTATTTCACCGCATGTTATTATTTGATTGCGACACATTTTTATAGACAGCCTTTATTTGGGGGCACATTTTATTCGGGTATAAGGATCTCTGTATGTTCGTTCCCTGTGGATGGCTGAATTGTGCTGCAGCAATCGGAGTTGTGCGGTTTTCGGCGCACAGCATCCGCCATGCGCTTTTTGTTTATAAAGGAGGATGTAAAAAATGGCAAAGCAGAAAAAAGACCTGGTCCCAAAAAAGAACTACAAAAAAAATATCTTGATTTCTTTGGCTATATTTTTATTATGTCTCTTTTTATTGCCTGTTTGCATCTCCGTGAATCGTATTGTATTTATTATTTGTTTGATAGTACTGTCTCTTTCTTTGATTCTTTTATTTTGGTTTATGTTCGCTCAAGCGTTTGACACAGTAAAGTCGGATAAGCTATACAATATCTATAAACTTTTATCCGAAGAATCCAATATCAAAAAATGCACAACAAAATACGAAAAAGAAAAGGTTTTGAGCGTTGCCGCACGTGTAAGATTCAGAGCCGGAAAAGCCTCGCCGGAAGAAATATTTACCGCAGCGGAACAGGTCTGGCAAGAAAGAACAGGAATAGCGCAGAAACTGCAAAAAGAAAAGGAAGAACAACTGAGTAAGAACGCAAAAATGGAAGAGATCCTTTCCCGCTGCGAGAATTATCCCTATAAAAACAAAGTCGGCAGAGCAAAATTAACGGCAATTGTAAGCGACCAGTTAGCCGCTCAGTATAAAAATCTTTCAACGGCAAACACCGTAAGGAACCTCGGAATTCAAAAAGAAACAAATTCCGCGCTTATGGGCGGAATCGCCTCCGGAATCGCAGGCCCGGCTGCCGGACTCTCTGAGGCATTGAGAACAGAACAGGAAAACGCAGTTATCCGGGAACAGAATGAGGCATGGAAACAGAAAGTAGGAACTCCGGTTGCTGCGATCGAGTTGGAGGCGCAATCTGCCATCAGAAAACTGACGAAAGAGAAAGAACGTATCAAATCGCTATACGTGGATACATCTTTCGATGCCGATGCGCTGTTTGAGGATCTGAACATCAGTGTTTCATCCCCAAAAGTTTCGGAAAACAACACATTATTCTTTGACGCAACGATCAAGCCCAAAAAACTTCCTAAAATATCAGACAACCTTTTCGGCAGAATCGACGGAACAATCACGGGCGAGTTTTTTGACGAAAAGCATAAATCAATGGGAAGGGTATGGCTTGTTCTTCCGCAATACGGCGTCGGCAAATCAGGTACTACCGTAACGGGATGCTCAGATGAAAACTGCGACGTAAAGCCCGGAGATTACACGGTAGCCCTGAAAGCGAAAGACCTTTGGATTATTGAGCCGTAAATAATGATAACACTGACATACTGATTTTGCAAAAAATCCTTTTTTCCGTTTTGTGAAAAGAGGTTTTTTTGTTGCCCGGCGCGCCGTTTTGTGATACAATCAAAACAGATATTCCGCTCATAACAAGCGATAATTGAGAACGTATTTTTGAAGGTTATAATCTATTACGAAAGCGACCGGCAGGAGCACTGGCTTGCCGAGATCAAAAGGAGCGACTGGCGCGCGGGCGCGTTTTTATACAGACTGCTGCGCGACGGGACCTTTTTTGAGAACGTGGGCGAGGGCTCCCGCGTGCTGCTGCTGACAGACGGGGACGAGCTGGTTTCGTTCTGCACCTACGCGCAGAAGGACGACATCCCGTCCACGGACCTTACGCCTTGGATCGGCTTTGTTTACACCTTTCCGGAACGCCGCGGCCACCGGTATGCGGGGCTGCTGTTTGAAGAGGCAAAGCGGCTGGCGCGGGCGGAAAACACGGCGGAAGTCTATCTTTCCACCAACCATACGGGGCTGTACGAAAAATACGGCTGGGTTTATAAAACGACGCTGACGGATATGGACGGCATGCCCTCAAAAATCTACACATTAAACTGCCGTTAAGAGCACGCGGCGCCGATATTGGCTATTGACGAACGCAATATATAAAGATAAAATAAGAAAAGAAGCATAACGATCGGAGCAGCAGTATGAGCCTGAAAAAGAACGCAGATAAAATGATCGGCAAGGTTGTGAACCTGGTGACGTCCAGCGTATCGCAGACGTCCGCAAAACGCAGCAAAAAAACCTACCCCGCGATCGAGGGGATGGACGAAACCTGCCGCAGAGCCGCGGCGGAAAGCTTTGTGCTGCTGAAAAATGACGGCAACATTTTGCCCATACTGCCGGAGAACACCGTTTCGCTGTTCGGCAGGGTGCAGTTCGATTCCTTTTACGTGGGGTACGGCTCCGGCGGCGACGTGAACGCCCACCATACCGTAAGCTTTATAAAAGGCATACGCGGCTGCGGCAAGATCAAGCTGAACGAAGAGCTTGCGGGCGTATACAAAAAATGGGTAAAGCAGAACCCCGTGGATAACGGCTATTGGGGCCACTGGCCCATGTGCTACGACGAGATGCACGTGAACGAAGCCATCGCCATGCGCGCGGCGCACGCCTCCGATACCGCCGTAGTGTTTTTGGGACGCGCCGCGGGCGAGGACCGCGAGAACACGCTTACAAAGGGAAGCTTTTACCTTACCGACGAAGAAGAGAACATGCTTTGGTGCGTGCGCAAATACTTTAAGCGCACCGCGGTGATCCTGAATATAGGAAACGTGATCGATTTTTCGTGGGTGGAGAAATACGATATCCCCTGCGTAGGGATCTGCTGGCAGGGCGGCATGGAAACAGGCAACGCCCTTGCCGACGTTTTGTGCGGCGACGTTTGTCCTTCCGGCCACCTGACCGATACCATTGCGAAATGCTATGAGTTTTATCCCTCGGCGGGCAACTTCGGCGGACGGGAAGAAAACCGCTACGAGGAAGATATTTTTACAGGTTACCGTTTTTTTGAAACGTTTGATAAGGACGCCGTACTGTTTGAATTCGGCAAAGGCCTTTCATACACCTCGTTTGCCGTGGAGAATACCGAGCTGAACGAAACGCCGACGGAGATCGGGCTTGCCGTTACGGTAAAGAATACCGGCGCATGCGCCGGCAGAGCCGTTGTACAGGTGTATTACAGCGCGGCGGATACCGCGCTCCCCATGCCCGCGCGGCAGCTTACAGCCTATAAAAAAACGGAGGAGCTTGCGCCCGGAGAACAGACGGAGCTGCGCTTCCGCATTAAAAAGAGCCGCCTTGCCTGTTTTGACGACAGCGGGAAAACCGGATATAAAAACGCGTGGGTGCTGCAGGCGGGCGAATATCGTTTTTACGCGGGCTTCAGCGTGCGCGATACGAAGGAGCTCGGCGGTTTTATACAGAAAGAAAACGTTGCCGCAGCGCAGGCATGCGAAGCCGCAGCGCCGAAGCGGGCGGAAAACCTGATGCGTCTGGCGCCGCTAGTAAACGAACACGGCGTTTTTGAAACGTTTGAGCACGCGCCCGCTGCCGAAGCGGATCTGAAGCAGGAGATCCTTGCGCACCTGCCGCCGGACCTCGGCGGGAACGGAGACCGTGAAAGCACGCTGTTCGACGTGCTGGACGGCAAAATAACGCTTGAACAGTTTACGGCGAGCCTGAACCCGACGGAGCTGGAGGCCATCACGCGCGGCGATTACGTAATGAACTCGCCCCTGGGCCCCACCGGCAACGCAGGCGTGTTCGGCGGCGTGCTGGAAAGCCTGCGCGAGCGGCACGTGCCCCCGGTGACGACCACGGACGGCCCCTCCGGCATACGACTTGCGGCTTCGAGCGCGCTGCTGCCCTCCGGGACGGCGCTTGCATGCACGTTTGACCCTGACCTCATTCGGGAGCTTTATTCCCTGCTGGGCTTGGAAATGCGCGACCGCGGCAGCGACGTGCTGCTGGCGCCGGGCATGAATATCCACCGCGATCCGCTGTGCGGACGGAATTTTGAGTATTTTTCAGAGGATCCGCTGATCGCCGGAAAATGCGCCGCCGCCGTGGTAAAGGGACTGGCAGACGCGGGCGTGAACGGCTGCCCCAAGCACTTTGCCTGCAACAACCAGGAAACGAACCGCACAAAAAACAATTCGGTAGTATCGCAGCGCGCCCTGCGCGAGATCTACCTGAAGGGCTTTGAGATCTGCGTGAAGACCGCCGATCCGCGGGTGCTGATGACGTCGTACAATAAGATCAACGGCGTTTGGGGGCATTACAATTACGATCTTGTAACGAAGATCCTGCGCGGCGAATGGGGCTACAAGGGCGTTGTGATCACCGACTGGTGGATGCAGAAGAGCGCTTCGCCGGAGTTCCCCGCGCTGCGGGATCAGGCGTACCGTGTGCGCGCGGGGGTGGACGTACTGATGCCGGGCGGCGGACGGACCGGCAAAAAGGCGCCGGACGGTACGCTGCTGGCAACCTACGGGAAGCCCGACGGAATCACGCGCGGCGAGCTGCAGGCGGCTGCCATGCACGTGCTGCGCTTTACGCTGCAAAACAATAAATTATTGGACCTTTGGAGGGATGAAACAATGAAAGTAATGAGCTTTAACCTTTTGTGCGGCGGCAGCGGCGAACGGGACTGGAAAGAACGCGCCGGGCTGGTGACGAGGACCATCCGCAACGAAATGCCGGATATCTTCGGCGCGCAGGAGGCGCACTACGATTGGATAAAAGTGCTGAAAAGCGCTTTCCCGGACTACGAATACGTAGGAATCGGCCGCGACGACGGCAAAAAGAAGGGCGAGTTCTCCCCCGTATTCTATAAAAAAGACAAGTACAGAAAACTGGACGAAGGACACTTCTGGCTTTCGGAAACGCCGAATAAGCCCGGCAAGGGCTGGGACGCTGCCTGCATCCGCATCTGCTCCTGGACGAAGCTGGAAGAAAAAGAGACCGGCAAGCAGTTTATTGCGATGAACACGCACCTGGACCATATTGGACAGACAGCCATGCAGAAGGGCGCGGAGCTGATCGCGAAGCGCGCTGCTGAGATCGCCGGGGACCTGCCCGTGATTCTGACCGGCGACTTCAACATAACGCCGGACTCCGCCCCCTGTAAGGCCGTGAAGGACGGCGGCTTCAAGGATTGCCGCGACGTTGCGAAACGGACCGACATGAACAACACCTTCCATAATTTTGTTTCCGGTACGGAGGGTTTTTCCACAATAGATTACATCTTCGTCAAAGGCGATATCGCGGTAAAACGCTTTAACGTTCTCAAGAAGAAAATCGACCGCCACTTCCCCTCCGATCACTTCCCCGTGACTGCCGAGATCGCGTTCTAAGATACGGCGATGAAAATAAAACTGATCGGCGGACCGAAAACGGTCGTAAGCAATCCGAACAGCAAGCACAATTATTTCGGCTGGCCGAGCATCGCGCGGCTTCCCGGCGGGGCGCTTGCCGTGGTATGCTCGGGATACCGGTGCGGGCACGTATGCCCCTTCGGCAAAGCCGTTATGGCGCTGAGCTTTGACGGCGGCGAGACCTATACCGGCGCTTTTCCCGTGATAGATACGCCGCTGGACGACCGCGACGCCGGCATCTGCGTTTTCGGCGAAAACGGCGTGATCCTTACCTCCTTCAACAATTCCGTACGCGCGCAGCGCAACTGGAACCCTGTTTATCCGGAGCTTGAGCCGCGCTATATATTGCGCAACAATTACTATCAGGCATACCTGAACACCGTTTCGAAGAAGGACGAGGAAACCTACCTCGGCGCGCAGTTCCGGCTGAGCTTCGACGGCGGCATGACCTTTGGCCCGCTGTTCCGCTCGCCGGTGACTTCCCCGCACGGGCCCAGCATGCTGCCCGACGGCACGCTGCTGTGGGTGGGGCGCGATTTTTCCGCCGACGACAGTTATTTTGAAGGCAGCGGCATCCATGCGTACCGCGTGAATCCCGACGGCACGCTGGACCTTGTGGGCGAGGTGCCCGCCCTTTACGAAAACGGCGTAAAGGTGAATTTATGCGAACCGCACGCAGCGGTATTGCCGGACGGAACGCTTCTGTGCCACATCCGCACCGAGGGCGCGGTGGAATTCGGGACCTGCCAGACGCGCTCCGCCGACGGCGGCAGAACGTGGACGGCGCCGGAGCAGCTGCTTCCCGCCCACGGCGGCGCGCCGTGCCATTTGCTGCTGCATTCCTCCGGGGTGCTGATCTCCGCCTACGGCTACCGCGAAAAGCCCTACGGCGTGCGCGTGATGCTGAGCGAAGACCTCGGCAGAACGTGGAAAAAGGATCTGGTGCTGTTCACCGGCGTTTCCTCCGATCTCGGGTACCCCTGCACCTTGGAGCAGCCGGACGGCAGCCTGCTTACCGTATTCTACGCAAAGGACGCGGAGCCCGGCCCCGCGGTGATCAAACAGCAGCGCTGGGCGATAGAACGCTGACAGACGCATTACTTAAAAGCCGCGGGAGGCCTTTCGGCGCCCTCACTTAGGGATTTAATTGCCGCAGCGGCGCAATTATTTGTGAAATACTTCGTTGTAGGGGTCGGATATCCGTCAGGATTATCCGACCCCTACGCCTTGTCTTTCGCAAAAATTCCATCCTCTGCGGTGCGCAGCAGTTTTTCGCCGACTATTTTTTGTTCGAACAATCTGCCCGGCATAGGGCAATCCTGACGGATACCCTGTGCCGGGCAGGAAGTTCGGGCGGAAAAGAGCGGCGAAGAACCAAATAAATCCTTAAGTGAGGGCGCCCTCCCGCGGCTTGTTTTTATATTTTTGCTGCTTTATTTTTGTTTTGCGTACGCCTCGATCTCTTTGGTGGAGTAAAAGTGCGCGCGCGGCAGCTTTTGCGGCAGATACGGCACGCAGGTGCCGTAGATCGTTTCGTGATCCAAAGCGACCGAATAGCGCGGGATATACATAAGCTGTTCGCCGGTGTGCGCGTCCAGTATCTGCGCGTAACGCGTGCCTTCGCCGTCCGCATTTTCCGTATTGAAGATCAGATATGCGCCGTCGTCGCTGAAACGGACGGAGCACAGGCCCTCCGGCACAAAGGAATACAGTTTTTTGAACGCACCGTTTTTATACTCGTAAACAACACGCTCCCGGTTTCCCTGATCCTGATTCGCAAACGGTTCGCCGCAGAGCAGGCCGCTTGCCGCGCAGTACACGCAGTCCTCCAGCGTATCCGTTTCTATCCGCCGTTTTTTTGCGCAGTCGTAAAAACCGTAATCGCCTTCGTAAGAACAGAATATAAACAGGTCTCCGTGCAGCATTTCGGAATGCAGGTTTGTGTAACCCACGCCCCACAGGGACTCGCTCGTCTCCTCCCATTCTTTGGATGAAAAGCGGTAAAAGTACAGCATTTCGGTGGCGCCGATCACCATAAGATCTCCCCGGATCGCGATCGTCTGCACGCCCGTATCTTCCAGCGTACGCAGAAAACTCCGGCTGACGTTTTCGCCGTTGATCTCAAACAGATAAATGCCGCCCTCCTCGTCCGCGGCGACCGCTTTGGTGCCGTCTTCGTTTACGGAAACACAGACGTAATCGCGCTGCGTATCCTCATACAGCAGCTTCGCCGTACGGACGTTCCATAGTTTTCCGGTATTGGAAAACGCGACCGTCATATTCGGATCGACTGAAAAATCCTTGCAGGAAATATCGGTATAATCGCCGTATTGGATCTGCAGGAGGCGTTTGCCGGTATCCGCCTCGCAGAAGCAAAAGGAGGCTTTGCCGTACGAACCAGCCGCGGTGAAAAAAACTTTTCCGTCCGAGGAAAACAGAATACGGTCCCGTCGCAGTGCGGCGGCCGTTATATTATTGACAGGCGTATAATCCTGATAGATATACTTTGATAAAGTATAATCATTCACGACGTAAAACTCGTTTTGCAGCGAATCGTGGAACCGGATGGCGTTGAAGCTTTCTTCGGTGAGATACAAATGCTCCGCAAGGTCGATCTGCCGCGCGACGTCGATGAGCGCAAGCATATTTTTATTGAGGTATCGGTCGGCGTATTCAATAAACAGATATCCGCCCGCCGGACTCAGCCGGAGCGAATCGTCCTTTACGACCCCCTGAAGGTCATAGCTTACGGAATACCCGTTAACCAGGTTTTCGATATGGACGGTGCCGCTGTCCTTTTCTACGAAAGCAAACACGGTCTCCTCCCGGTTGCAGGTGAAGAAAACGTCGTTTTCAAGCTGATAATCAAAGAGCTTTTCTTTTCCGTTTTCAGAAAGAACGAGCATTCCGTCCCGTCTGACGACGGTATGCCGCAGCGTTTCCTTTTTCTTCCTTGCCTCTGCGAAGGCTTTGTCCTCGAAATCCGTTACGGCTTCCTCGGAGATCTGCAGCAGCTCCGCGACCGCAGCCCTATCCTGCGCTGACGTTTTGACTTTATACGCATTCAGTTTTTTGCCCGTTTTGTTATCGTAAGCGACGGCCAGCGCCTGATCGTTGATTACAACGGCGGAACCGTCCGGCGAGGTTCCGATCCAGGTAAAATTCCTTACGCCGGTGTTTACGGAAAAAGCTTTGCGGACCGTGCCGTCCGTGCCGTCCAGTTCCTTCGCCGCGAGCGCGTTTTTCAGCGCGATCACACCGGCGTCCTCATCCGTTTTTTTCCACAGCAGCCGTACGCTTTCCCTGCCCTGCCGAACCGCTTCGTCCAGATAGAAGCTTTCCAGTGCGGTGCGCGAGGCTGCGGCGGCAGCGGCGGATTTTTCGGGATAGGAAGCAAAGCGGAACCCTGCTGCGGCCCCGGCCGTAAGCAGAAGCGCCGCGGCGACCGCGACGGCCGTCCGTTTGCGTCTGCGCAAACGGTCCCGCTGTACGAGCGCGTCGAACCGCAGCTGCGTCATCGTTGCGATCAGGCGCAGAAGCGCCTTCTTTTTGCCGAGCTCCCGCACGCTTACGCCAAGCAATTCAGCAGCGTTTCCCCGTTTGAGTTCCGGGCCGAAGCACTCCCGCGCGGGGTCCGCGGCGTACGGCTCCCCCTCCACGATCAGCGGGATAATAAACCGGTTGCGCCCCAATGAACGGAAATACGCGATCTCGTTGTTCACCCACGGTGAATTTGCGCTGTCCGGCGTGCAGATAACGATAAGGAACTGAGATTCCGTGAGCTGATGCTTCAGCGTTTCCCAGAGTTCCCCGCTGACAAGGTCGGTTTTATCACGGAATACGGGAAACAGCTTTTTGGGGAGGGTTTGGTTGTTTTTTCGGAGCGCGCTGGGAAAACGGTAGGATTCCAGCTTCCGCTGGACCCACCTTGCCCATGCTTCATTCTTGCGGCTGTAACTGATAAAAGCGTAATAAGAATAGCCCTGCACAGTTTGTTCCCCCTCTTTACGGACATTTCAGCTTTTGCGGCGCTTCGTCAGCCGGTAGCCCATCGCGTACAGCAGTTTGAGCGTTTCCTCGCTGGTTTTGCGGTCGTAAACCTTTTCATCCGCGGGAAGGTCGCCGTACGGTACCAGACACGGATGTGTTTTTTTCGCGTCGTCGCGCACGGGGCCGTATACCCACCCCGCATCCATGCGCGCTTTTGCCCAGATCTCGTGCGTGTTTTCTGCAAGCCGTTCCAATACGGGCGTCAGCTCCTCCGGCAGCGTAACGCCGTCCGTGTTGACCGGCGCGGGAATATACAGTTCGGTATCTTTCATTTTGACCGTCCTTTCCGTTTCGGCGTGGGGGACATCGGCTCGATGGAGCTGTTCATGTACTGCGCGGACCACTTTCCGGTATCTTCCCCCAGCATCGCCTCGGCGATCCCCTGCGCTACGGAGAGCGCAAGCTCTACCGGAAGCTTTTCTTCTTCAAGAAGGCGGTCGATCTGCGCGCTACGCGCCCGCAGTTCCGCAAGCATATGCCTGTGGTTATCCAGATTATACTGAAAATTATTCAGCGAAAGCTTGGTATTGAAATAGGTGCCGAGCGTAGGGATCAGCAGCGCGATGAACCCCAAAAAAGCTTTGATCACGTTGCGGATCGGTTCGGTGAACGCTTCTCCGGAATCCGGGATGATCTTTAATACGACAAGGAGGAACGAAAACGCCTGCTGTACGAACACGATGACGAAGGCCACGTACGGGATCGCGCTGCCCAGACGCGAAAGCTTTTTTACGATGCTTTCGTACCGGGCGATATTTTTTTCATGATACGACAGCTGGTCCCTGAGCATCTCGCGCGTGTATGAGAGCGCGGTGCGCAGCGCGGCCGGATCCTCCCGGCGGACGTCCGGTTCCACGGCGTCCGTAAGGTGTTTGAGCTCCATATACAGCGCGGGACGCCCGCGGCAAAGGTCCCGGTAATCCAGCCGCACGCCGAAGGGCTCGAAATGCAGGAGCACGCGCAGCAGCTCGGCACAGAAACGGTTATCGGTAAAGCCTTTCTGCTGCGCGAGCAGTTCCTTGCTGCGGGAAAGGCGGTAGACGTAAAAATTGAGGATCGCGTGAACGGCGAAGCCGATCAGTGAAAACACGAACGTGAGCAGGATGACCGTGTCGCCCGTGGTCTGCGGCACGTAGCGGAAAGCGATCAGCTCGAACAGTTTGCCGAACAGCTCGTTGGAATAAGAGGCGATCAGCAAAAATACGGCGGTAAGCAGCACGAACGCGCTGCGCTGGTACAGACGCGCATTGTAACGGTTGTTGAGCCGGATGGCGTTTTCGTTATACGCATCGAATTTTTTACGGATCAGATCCCGCAGCGGGACGGCTTCGGCAAATGACGTCGGCAGCGCGTATTCTTCCTTTAACAGGGAATCGTCCTCCGGCGGATATACGGTTTTTTCCGCTTTATATTTTTTTAAATACTTTTCGCGCCGTTTTTCCCAGTAACCGGGCTTGCGCGCCGGCACGGGCGCGGGCTCCATGACCTTTTCCGGCAGCGGCAGCAGAACGCGCTCCAGATACGCGGGCGTATAGGTGCCGTAATAAGCCTCGTCCAGCGCGTAAACGTCGCCGCTTACCGAAGAGACCCATACCAGCGGAAGCTTTTTGAGATAGGCACCGCGAATCAGCTCCCACGTGGCGCCCTGCATTTCGGCTGTATCCTCGTTCCATACGGCGAGAATGATATCCGCGTCGCCGCACAGCTCGTCGCCGGTCTGGCTGCGCATTTCCGCCGCAACGAAACGCTTTTTTCCTCCGAACACGGCCTCCGCCTGCGCTTCGCTTTCCGCGTGCAGGTACTCGCAGCATTCGTAATCGTGCAGTTCGCGCCAGCTGCGCCAGCCTTTTCCCGTAAAGGAAGGGCTCATCAGCAGCCGGACTTCGGCGTCCGTTGTGTTTTTTGCCATGGCGCCGCAGACCTGGCCGATCAGGAGATCGATTTTCCCGAACAGCCGTTTATCCGCAGGCAGTTCCCCGATCAGGGCG
>JAEEGL013786114.1_pt1 | contig 15618 bp, 8 predicted proteins | sample 9134231 | NCBI WGS metagenome assembly JAEEGL01 (sample SAMN16246548, study PRJNA631951) | gut metagenome | biome: gut microbiome; feature: rumen; material: fiber-attached | host: Bos | place: Iran: Karaj | collected 2018-10
CGATATAGTCAAAATGCTCTGCGGGAAATCCTTTGTAGTTGTCGTTTGAATTAAGGGTCTGAATGCTGGCAAAAACATGATCGAATTCTTCCGGCCGATAACTGTCAACATACAGCTCTCCAAAATTTTGATCACGTAAAACAGCCCTATAGGTATAAAGGCTTTGCTCCAGTATCTCTTTTCTGTGTGCCACAAAGAGCAGTCTGTTTTTGCTTTGGCTGTTTGTCTTGCAAAAGTTCTTGTAATCAAAGGCAGCGATCATAGTCTTGCCGGTCCCTGTAGCAGCAACTATGAGATTTTTGTAAGAGTCGTGGACTTCTCTCTCAGCCTGCAGCTGGCCGAGTATTTTTTCCTGATACCAGAAGGGCCGGAATTCAAATCCGGTGTAATATGGGGTGATACTTGAAGTAAGCCTTGCATCTGCTTTGAGAGCCTGCCGAAGATGCCTTTTGTCCTCCTCGCTGCCTGTAAAGGCTTCAAAATCCGCAGCCTCCCAGTAGGATCCAAAGGTGGCTCTTATCTTCTTCAGTGTATCCGGCTGGTCGGAAGCAGTCAGCTTAAGATTCCATTCCAAGCCGGAGGTAAGAGCGGGGTTTGATATATTTGAGCTGCCTACATAAGCGGTATGAAAGCCGGTATTGCGGTAAAACATATAGGCCTTGGCATGCAGCCGGGCAGACTTGGTGTTGTAGGATATTTTGATCTCTGTGTTCTGCAGCTTGCTCAATTCGACCATCGCCTTTTCATCTGTGGCGCCCGTATATGTCGTAGCGATGACCCGCAGCCTGCCGCCATTTTGCGTGAACTTTCTCAGCTCATCTATTATAAGCCTTAAGCCGCTCCATTTGATAAATGAAACCAATATATCAATAGAAGATGAGCTGGCTATCTCTTTTTTCAGCTCGCCAAACATTTGCGGCTCAGCCACAGCCCCTGTAAACAGACTGCTTTGGCACAAACTGGTCTCCGGCCTTATTAGATCGGAGGCATCTCCGCTTGCGCCGAGCCACTGATTGCCGGCTTCTAAAAATGCCAAAAGCTGCTTTGCCTTCTTGTCTGAGCCGTCTTGTTCCTCGGAAACTTCAAAACCCTTATAATATTCATCATCGGAACCAGCAGCGATACTGTCTATTATTCTGTTGATCAGCCCGATCTGTCCGGAAAAGTTGCTGTGATCGCTGAGTTCCTCCAGCTTCTTACGTATAACTCCTGCTGCATACTCTGCAAGAATCCGGGGTGCCTCGGCCTTGTCGATGTCCTTCAGGGATTTCTGCCTTTCCGGCACGTCCTCCAGCACCTCTTTAATTGCTTTGTTAACTACTTTTTCGTAGATGCCCGGTTCAAGTGTTTTGTTATCAGTCATCTGTGTTTCTCCTTTTAGTTGGCATTAATATTTAACTGAATTTTAAAGTTCTCCACGTTTATTTCATTTCTTGTGTTTTCCTTAAAATGCAGGTACGTTGTATTGCTAATGTCTGTAAAAAACTCCATGTGCCAATGGCTGTCTCTGCCGTCGTCATATAGAGTTTCCGGAAGGTCATTTTTTATACCGTTAAAGTATTCTAAAGGAATAAGGAGAAATGAATTGGATCCATCCATAAAAAGGACAAAAAAACCTTGTTGATAGTTCTTCATAAAATCCATTTTCGATTTACGAATACTGTACCAATGCCTGATTCTGCCGGTCTTACTGTTTTGAGATGAGTAATGAAACAGAAATACCGAATTCCGGTTCTCTGAAAAGAATATGTTCTTTTTATACTTTATCAATTTGATGTTTAATGAGTTCGCAATCTTTTCTGCGCAAGCGTTGAAATATGAGGAATAGTCCGGCATCTAAAGGCTCCTTTAATATGTCACATTACAAAGTTATTATAGCAAATATTACCTTAATGTTAAATATTCAACCCTTTTGAAAACAAGGGGTATTCCCCCTTTTTGCATCCGACTTACGGCAACAGCTTGCAAGGGCAGCTTCCGTTACAGGGAGATCTCTTACCGGAAGCGTCAAAAAGACGCTTCCGCCGAGATGACACGGAACGCTGTAAAGCCCCTACTTCCTCTCTCCTTCCTTTACCTTGCCCCGGGCGGCCCCTGCCTGCTGCAGACGGCTCCGCCCCCGCGGTTTTACAGATACCTGCCGGTAACGCTTTCGGGGCAGCGCTTTATTTCTTCCGGCGTTCCGCAGACAACTATCCTGCCGCCGTCCTCTCCCCCTCCGGGGCCCATATCTATTATATGATCGGCGCTGCGTATCACGTCGGTGTCGTGTTCTATAACTATCACCGTGGCGCCGTGGTCCGTCAGCGTCCGGAACACGTCCAAAAGCGTTTCAACGTCCTTCGGGTGCAGCCCTATGGTGGGTTCGTCAAAAACAAACACCGTGTCGTCCTGCCGCCGTCCCATTTCCGAAGCAAGCTTCAGCCTTTGCGCCTCTCCCCCCGAAAGACCGGGAGTCGCTTCGCCCAGGCTCAGATAGCCGAGGCCGAGGCTGCAAAGAGTCTCCAGCTTCGGCCTTACGGCGTTCATATCGCGGCAAAACTCCAGGGCCGAACCGGCGTCCATAGCCATCAGTTCGGGAAGCGAACGCAGGTCTCCCGCTTTGTTTTTATACGCAATGCCTCCGGCCTCCCTGCCATAGCGCGAGCCCCTGCATTCGGGACAGGGTATATCTACGTCCGGCAGAAACTGAACGTCAAGCGAAATTACGCCCGTTCCGTCGCAAACGGGGCAGCGCAGCAAACCTGTGTTATACGAAAAATCGCCTGCCCCGAAGCCTTTTTGCTTTGCGGCTGCGGTCCTGCCGAAAAGCTTTCGCAGCTCGTCGTGGACTCCGGCGTAGGTCGCAACGGTAGAGCGCACGTTGACGCCTATGGGGGAGGCGTCGATGAGCCTGACGCGCCTGATGCCCTCCGCCTCTATGCTGATCACGTTTCCGGGCATTTTTTCCCCTTTGCACAAAGCGTCAAGGGCCGGGACCAGGCTTTCAAGTATCAGGGTCGTTTTTCCCGAGCCCGATACTCCCGTAACGGCGGTCAGGGCTTTTTGCGGGATGCGGACGGAAAGGGGCCGGACTGTATGTAACCGGCCGGTCTCCAGGCGTATTTCGCCGTTTGCAAAAATGCCGCCGGATTTTCGGGGCTTTGCCGCGGCGCAGCTGCCCGACAGATATTTCCCGATCACGGATCCGGAGTTTCGTTCGATCTCCTCAACAGTCCCCTCGGCGATCACCTCTCCGCCTTTTTCTCCGGCTTCCGGCCCCATTTCTATAAGCCAATCCGTTTCCTTCAGGATCCGGATATCGTGATCCACGGCCAAAACCGAATTGCCGTCCTTTACCAGATCGCGCATCACGCAGTTCAGTCCGTCAATATTAGCCGGATGTAGGCCTATGGAAGGCTCGTCCAGAACGTAAAGCACGCCTGTGGTCCTGTTGCGCACCGCTCTCGCCAGCTGCATCCGCTGCCTTTCGCCGGTGGAAAGGGTAGCAGAAGCGCGGTCAAGAGTCAGATACCCGAGCCCCAGGTCCAGAAGCCGCGCCGCCGTATCCAGATACGCTTCGCAGATGTTTTCTGCCATGGGACGCATTTCCGGCGGCAGCGATGCTGGCACGCTCTTTACCCATTCTGCCGAAGCCTTCAGGGTCATTTTGCAAACCCGGTCGAGAGAGACGCCCTTCAGCCTCGGCGCTCTTGCCGCGTCGGAAAGCCTTGTCCCCAGGCAATCGGGACAAACGTCTTCTCTGAGAAATTTCTCCACCCGTTTCATGCCCTTTTCGTCCTTGACCTTTTTCAGGGCGTTCAGCACTGTGGCGGTGGCGCTGTAATACGTAAAGTCCATTTCGCCGGCGGTGGCGGTGTCTGCTTTTTTGGGCCGGTAAAAGATGTGCTTCTTTTCCGGCGGCCCGTCGTACACTATCTCTTTTTCTTTTTCCGTCAGCTCCCTGAAGGGGATATCCGTCCGGACGCCCATGGCGCGGCATACGTCGGTCATCAGCGACCACATCAGGCTGTTCCAGGGAGCAACGGCGCCTTCGTCTATGGACAGGGTCTCGTCTGGAACGAGAGCGCTTTTGTCAACTGTCCTCACCATGCCGGTCCCCCCGCAGCGCCTGCAGGCGCCCTGCGAGTTGAAAGCCAGCTCTTCGGCCCCCGGTCCGAAAAAATGCTCACCGCATTCGGGGCAGACTATCTCCTGCATAAGCGCCGTCTCAAGGCCCGGCTCCGCATAGTGGCCCTTGGGGCAGCGGTGGGAGGAAAGCCGCGAAAACATAAGGCGAAGGCTGTTCAAAAGCTCCGTGCCTGTGCCGAAGGTGGAGCGGATCCCCGGAACGCCCGGCCTTTGACGCAGGGCAAGCGAAGCGGGAACATACAAAACCTCGTCCACGTCTGCCCTTGACGCCTGAGTCATTCTTCTCCTGGTATAGGTTGACAGCGACTCAAGATATCTTCGGGATCCTTCAGCATAAAGAACTCCCAGGGCGAGAGACGATTTTCCAGAGCCGGAAACGCCTGCAACGCCCACGATCTTGTTGAGGGGGATCTCCGCGTCAACGTTTTTCAGGTTGTGCACCCGCGCGCCTTTTATTTTTATCCGGTCCGGGATCTGCTCATTCATATCGTGTTTTCCGTTTGCTTTATAATTCCCCTGTTCCTCCGCCGGCGCCGCATTCGCCGGGATACGCCGGAGGACAGGCGTTATTTTTTATTCTGCTTTTTCTCTTCTTCCTTCACCTTGTCCCACACGGCGTCCATTTCCTCCAGGCTGCAGTCCTTCAGTTCTCTGCCGCCCTCGGTGATAGCGGTCTCCATGGCTCTGAAGCGGCGTTCGAATTTGGCGTTGGCTTCCTGCAGCGCCAGCTCGGGGTCTGTGTTCAGCTTGTTGGCCAGGGCGCACAGCACGAACAGTACGTCTCCCAGCTCTTCCCTTACGTGGTCCGGGTCGCCCTCCTCCATGGCCTCTCTCAGCTCGCCGGTCTCCTCGTCCAGCTTGCCGAAAACGCTTTTTGCGTCGGGCCAGTCAAAGCCGGTTTTGGCGGCGCGCTTGCACAGCTTTCTGCCTTTCATCAGGGCGGGAAAGGTGGAGGGGATGCCGTCCAGCGCCGACTTGCGGCCGCCGTAGCCTTTTTCCTGCTTTTTGAGAACTTCCCAGTTGGCCCACACCTCGTCCACGTCCGAAACCTTCACGTCGCCGAAAACGTGGGGATGGCGGTGCACCAGCTTGTCCGCCAGATGTCCGCACACCTGCTCCATGTCGTAGGCGCCCTCTTCTTTGCCTATCTGGGCGTGCATCACCACCTGCAGCAGCACGTCTCCCAGCTCGTCCATCTGGGCGCGGGGGTCGTCATTTTCCACAGCCTCTATAAACTCGTAGGCTTCTTCCGTCAGCTCTCCAGTCATGCTTTTGTGGGTCTGCTGTCTGTCCCAGGGGCAGCCTCCGGGGGCCCTGAGGGCGGCCACCACCTCAAGGAGCCTGTTATATTCTTTATTCATTTTTTTCTCCTTTGCTTTCCATAGCGGGGTAGTAGGAAACGTGGGTCACTATAACGTCCTTCTGAAACGAAAGTATGAGCCTCAGCACCAGCGCCACCTTGTTGTGCAGCAGTTTGGAGAAATTGCTGCGGAACACTATTTCGGGGATTATCACGTTGATGATGTATCCCGGGCGCTCCCGCCGGGCCTCCCGCACGTATTTCAGCACGGGGCCCACTATGTTTTTTGTGGGGGAATCCATTATCACCAGGGGGATGCCCATGGCGTATTTTTCCCAATGCTCCTTTATGCCCCGGGTCTCCCGCTCGTCCGTGGCGATGAAAAGGGCCCGGGTATCGCCGGAGATGCTTTTTGCATAGCTGATGGCGGGCAGCACGCCCCTGTGTATCCCCGAGGTGAGTATCAGGGCCGTGGTCTTATAGGGCCGGGGCTCCAGAGTTTCGTCGTCCCGCAGCCTCAGTTCGTTGGCCAGGGCGGCGTAATGCCTTTTTATCCTGCAGCTCACCACGGCGCACACCGTCGCCATAAGCAGGGCGGAAACGGTGCCGTGCCCCGCCCCTATCAGCACGAATTCCAGGGCCAGAGCCGATATCACCACCGCTCCGGCAACGGAAAGGGCAAAAAACAGGGGCTTTTTTTCGTGAAAATACTTCACTCCCACCGAAAGCAGCATAAGGGCGAAGGCAGAAAACTGGAACACGGCCAGGAAAGGCAGCATAAAATAAATATTGCCCCGCAGGATCAAAACTCCCAGGCACGCCGCGGCGGCAAGGAGGCCGATGCCGTTGGAATAGGTCTGCGCCAGGCCCGGGTTCCGCATCTGCCTGGGGGCCAGCTGCCCTTCTGCCATCACCGCCACCAGGCGGGGGAAATCCCGGAAGCAGCAGTTGGCGGCAGAAAGAAGTATGAGGGCCGCCGACACGATGAAAAGCGAGCAGAAAAAGCCGTCGCCCATATATCCGGCGCACAGCAGGGCCAGGGCCGCTTTGCCGGAGCCGGGCAGTATGCCGGCGTGGGCCATCAGCAGCGAAAAGCCCAGAAACAGCCCCAGGGTCATCAGCGACGATGCGGAAAGGGCCGTTGCGGGAGCCGGGCCGCCCCCGGACAGCCCGCTGCGTTCCGTGACGAACAATATGCCCGAAAGAGAGGCGAAGCCGAAAATAAAAGATTTGAAGGCTACGTGGGCGCCGCCGTAAAGAAGATATGTGTGGGAAAGCGAATACAGCGCCCCGGGCTGGGAGTTGTTGAACACTACGCCCGTCAGCAACAGAAGTATGCTCAGGGCAAAAAACAGATACGCTCCGCAGGAAAGGACGAACCGCAATATCCTTCCTCCCCGCAGGTTGGAGAACATCAGAAGCAGCACCAGCAGGGCGGACCAAAGGCCTCCGCTGCCGTTCACGGCGGGAAAAACGCAGCCCAGCAGCATAACGCTGCAGGACACCGAAACGGCCAGGGCCGCGATATAGCCCCACAGCATGCTCACCGTGGCAAAGGCCGCCCAGCCGGGGTGGGAAAAGCTTTGCGAAACTATGCCGTAGCAGCTGCCGCCATCGGGATAAGCGTTGGTGATAAGAAAACACAGCAGGGCCGCGCCGATGAACCCCAGGGCGATAAAAAGCCCCAGGGGGCCCGCCATGCCGGCGCCCCCGTCCTTCTGCAGCACCAGCAGATACAGCTCCGCAGCGTATATGACGGCGCTCACCGTTCCCGAAAAATAGCCGGGATATGCAAGAAAACGTCCTTCGTCGAAGGGCGCTCTTTTGCTCAGCAGTTTTTTTATCAGGTCAGACATATCCGAAACCGGCGGAAGCCGGCGTTTTTGAAAAAGGGCTCCGGCGGAGGCTTCTCCGCGGGAGCCCGTATGCTTTAAGCGATATCGGTGGGATCAAAGTCGTCGGAACGGCTTGCCAGCCATTCCTCTTCTTTGTCCTCCGTCTGCTTCCGTATGCCGGACAGCCATGGCGTCTGCAGTATCCAGTGCCACACGGTGTCCACAATGTCATACAGCACCGGTATCACCAGCAGGGTGAGGAACATACTCAGACACAGGCCGCCGATAACGGTTATGGCCATAGGCGCCCTCAGCTCGGAGTTTTCCGCATTGGAGATGGCCATAGGCAGCATACCGCCGATCATGGCCACGGTGGTCATGAGGATAGGCCTCAGCCTGGCTTCTCCCGCCGCCACCAGGGCTTCGTGTTTGGTGAGTCCCTTCTGCCGCAGCTGGTTGGTGACGTCGCACAGCAGGATGGCGTTTTTGGTCACCAGGCCGATTAGCATGATGAAACCGATCATCGATATCATGCTCATGACCGTACCGGTGATATACAGCGCCAGAAGGCCCCCCGCGATAGCCTGGGGCAGGGTGAACATGATCACCAGCGGAGTGAGCAGCGATTCGAACAGGGCGCACATCAGCATATAGACCAGGATGATGGCCAGCCCCAGGGCGCCGAAGATATAGCCGAAGTTTTCGCCCATGCTTTCGGACATGCCCGTTCCGGACACCCGCACGCCGTTGGGCAGGTTGAGCTTTGCCATCTTGGCGTCGGTCACCATCTGCACGTTGCCCAGAGAATAGCCGCCCATCATGTTGGAGGTGATCTCTATCTTCCGTTCCTTGTCCTCGCGGTCTATCTGGTTGGGGGCAAAGCCGTCAACTATGTCCGCCACGTCCTTCAGATAAACCGGGCGGTTGTTCACGGTGGTTATCACGAAATCGGGGATCTCGCTGATATCGTTTCTGTCCTCTTCCTTATACCGCACGTTGATGTTGTATTCAAAACCGTTGTCGCGGAATTTGGTGTTGGTGTCTCCCGTGTTGGAGTTGCGCACGGCGGAGGCCACTTCGTAGATGCCCACTCCCGCTTCGGCGATCTTGTCGCGGCGGATGACTATCTGCTTTTCGGGAACGCCGGGCTTGTAGGAAATATCCACGTCGGTAAGACCTTCGGTGGAAGCCATTTCCTTTGCCACCACCTTGGCCCAGGTGTAAAGCAGGTCCATATCCTGGCCCGTCACCTTGTAGGCGACGCCGTTCCCTCCCCGGCCGCCGCCGAAGTTGGAAGCAACGCCCACGTTGATGGAAACGGGGCCCGCTATCTCGGAAAGCTCCTTTTTCATACCGTCCACTATCTGCTGGGTGCTCCGTTTGCGGAACTGTTTGGGATGGGCGTAAACGGAAATAGCCGCATAGTTGTCGCCGGAGCCGCCGGCAGCGAATGCGCCGGTGGAGGTGGAACCCACGGTGGTTATATAGTGGGGCTCCAGATCTTTTTCCAGATAGGTGAACCAGCTGGAAGGCTTATAAATAAGTATCTCCTTATACCGCACCTTTTTCTTTTCCATTTCCGGAAGCTTTCTGATGAGCGCCTCCACCTTTTTGGTCACCTTGTCCGTATCCGAGAGGCTGCTGCCCTCCGGCAGGCGGATGGTGATATTGAAGCGTCCGTTGTCGCCGGTAGGCGCCAGATTAAAGTTGAGGTGGAAGCTTACGAACAAAAGCAGCAGGGCGCTCACCACGGCAAAAAGGCTGGGCACGAATTTGTCCGGCTGTTTTGCCATACAAATGGCCCAGCAGACCGCTATCAGTATAAGCAGTATGGTCCTGGGCCCCAGGATGCCCTTCAGCCCCGCCGCAAAGCTGATGAGGGGCTGGTTCATGAACACCACCACGAACAGGAGGGCGGTACCTATGAACAGAGTGGTGAACTTGTTTTCAAGAGTCCAGCCCAGAACGCCCTCGTATATCTTTATCAGGCGGGCGATGCCGTTGGCGATAACGTCCATAAAGGCGTTGAAGCCCCAGGATATCCTGCCCCAAAGGCCTATGTTGCCGCTTTTGTGGTTCTCGTTGAGCTGCCGTATGTTCTCCTGCTCCTCTTTGTGGAGCTTGAGGAACTTGCTGGCCAGCATGGGGGCCAGGGTGAAGCTCATGAGCAGCGAGAAGGCCACGGCGCAGGCGATGGTGATGCCGAACTGGCGGAACATCATTCCCATCATACCGCCCATAAAGGCGATGGGCAAAAACACCACTATATCCACCATACTGATGGCGATAGCGGCAAAGCCGATCTCGGAACGTCCGTTGATGGCGGCGTCCACAACGCTCTCGCCCTTGCGCAGGTGGCGCTCGATGTTTTCAAGAACAACGATAGAGTCGTCCACCAGGATACCGATCACCAGACAGAGAGCCAGCATGGTGAGGATGTTCAGCGAAAAGCCGAAGACGGACATAGGGCCGAAGGTGGCAAACAGGGAAGTAGGGATAGAGATGCCCACTATAAAGGTGCCCCGCACGGAATGCAGGAAAAGCATTACTATGAGCACCACTATGACGATGGCTTCGCCCAGGGTCTTCTCCACCTCAAAGAGCGAGGTGGCAACCTCTTCGCCGTCGTCGGTGAGGGAAACTATCTGCAGCGACGCGGGAAGGGTTTTGTTCAGCCGGGCGATCTTGTCCTTTACGCCGTCCACCACCTCCACGGTGTTGCCGCCGGATATCTTCTGGATGCTGAGCATAACGGCGTTTTCGCCGTCAACGCGGCTGAATTTGTCCATCTCCGCAACGCCGTCGTAAATGTCCGCCACGTCCTTCAGGCGGAAATAACGGCCGTTGGAGGCCTTTATCATGACCTCTTTTATCTCGTCCACGGTGTCGAACTCGCCCAGAGTGCGCACGCTGTAGGAATAATGCCCCTTGCGGATCTTGCCCGCAGGCAGGTTGAGGGTGGCTCCCGCTACTGCGGAGGAAACGGTGCTTATGTTGGTGTTATAGGCTGCGAGCCTGTCTTTGTGCACGTCGATGTGTATCTCACGCTCTTCGCCGCCGTTGACGTTCACGGAAGAAACGCCGGCGCAGGAGGAAAGCTCGTCCTTCAGGGTGTTGTCCGCATAAGCGCGCAGCTCCTTCAGGGAAGCGGTCCCCCGCAGGGTGACGTTCATGATGGGCTTGGAGTTGATGTCCAGCTTCTGCACCACGGGCTCGTTGGCGTCGTCGGGCAGGGAGCCCCGGGCCGCAGACACCTTGTCGCGCACGTCGGCGGAGGCCACGTTGATGTCCGTCCCCAGCTTGAACTCCAGCACCACGATACCCACGCCGTCCTGGGCCATACTGGTAAGGTTTTTCAGGTTTTCGATGCCGGCAACGTTCTGCTCGATGACGCGGTTCACCTGGCTCTCGATCTCATCCGGGCCTGCGCCGGGATAGCTTACCATGGCTATAACGTAGGGGATATCTACGTTGGGGATAAGCTCCTTGGACATATTGCCCAGGCCGCGGAAACCGAATACGATAAGGGCCAGAATGAACATACATATAAAGATAGGTCGCCTTATGGCCGTTACGGTAATTCCCATAAAATGCTCCTACTTTTTGTCTATGTATATCTTGCTTTCGTCGGAAAGGGAATCCTTTCCGTTGACAACTATGCTGTCGCCGGCTTTCAGAGATCCGGTAAGGATGCGCACCTCGCTGTTCAGATCGTCGGCAGACACAACCTCCACCAGGATCTTTTGCGCCTTGGTGCCGTTTTCCACCGCCTTGAACACGGCAACGTCTCCGTCCGCCCGCACCAGGGCGCCGTTGGGCACCAGCAGCACGTTGGTATGCTGCCCCGTCTCCACCTTGCCCTTGGCAAACATGCCGGACCGTATCTTTGCGTCGTTCTCCAAAACCACCCTCACCGGGAACATCCTGGTTGCGGAGTCGGCCACCGGGTAAATGGCGGCCACGTGTCCGGTGAACACTCTGCCGGGCACTGCGTCAAGAGTCACGTCCACGAGCTGCCCCTGTTTTACGTTGCGCACGTCCACCTCGGAAAGGTCTGCCAGATAGAAGAGCTGGGTGTCGGAGACCACCTCTCCCAGCGAAGAACCGGCGCCGATGGTCTGGCCCGGCTCCACCGTGCGGGTGGAAAGCACGCCGTTGATCTTGGAAACTATTTTTGTGTTGGAAAGATTATACTGAGCCGTGTCCACGGCAGTCTTTGCTATATCCACGCTGGCCTGCAGGACGCGTATGGTGTCGTCCTTCATCACCACCGCCTGGGCGTTGGCCTCGGCGCTGCGCAGGTTCTGCTTTGCCATCTCCAGAGCCTGTTCGGCCTGGACGATGCTTTCCTGCCTGCCCTGATCCTTCAGGTTCTCATAGGCCTCCACCGCCGAATCGTAGGTGTTCTGGGCCAGCACGGCGGCCAGGCTCATGCTTTCATAATCGCTGCGGGAAACAGCGCCTTTATCGCACAGCGCCTTGTAGCGGGCTTCGTCGGCTTTGGCCTTTTCCAGCTGCTGTTTGGCGCTGTTCACGGCGTTTTCGGCCTGGATGATCTCATGAGTCTTGAAGGGCTTTTTGGCCAGCTCCAGAGCCTGCTCGGCGCTTTTCACCGACGCTTTGGCGTTCTTTACCGTGACGTCGTTGGAGATCACCGCGTTCTTTTTGTCGGTTATCCCCGTCTGCAGCTGGGCCCGGGCCTGCTTCAGATTGGACTCGGCAGACCTGAGGGCGTTGACGTAATCCTCACTCTCCAGCTCCACCAGCACCTGCCCCGCGCGCACCGGTTCGCCCTCGCGCACGTTGACTCTGGCCACCTTTCCCCCCACCTTGGAGGTGATGACCTGCTTGTCCAGAGCGGATATCTTTCCCGTAAGGGAAACGAACTGGTCTATGTCTCCGTTCCTCAGGGTCTCCAGGGAAACGGGATATCCGTTCTCCTTCTGGTTCTCGTCTATAGTCTTTGCCTTGGCAGCCGGCCTGCGGGCTATGGAAAAGCCTATAAGGCCCCCCACTACCACCACTATGATTATTATGCCGGCTATTAATTTCTTACTCATTGGTTCCCTCCCACAGAAGGTTCATCATTTCACCTATCTCTCTCTGGTGGCCCAGAGCTCTTTCAAGATTGTATATATTGGTCGCATAGGCGTATCTCGCCGCGATGAGGCTGATCTCCGCCGCAAAGGTGGAGTCCATGGCCGTCTGGACGTCCAGAAAAGTGCCCAGCTGTTCGTTGTAGCGCAGCTCCGCTATCTCTTGGGCCTCCTTCGCCAGAGCAAGGGCCTTTTCGCAGGTAGCTATCTGCTGTTTTGCGGTGTTCACCGCCAGAAGCGCGTTCTGCACCTCGGTGGAAACGCTCTGCTTTACCGCCAGATAATTGCTTTCCGCCTGGGTCCTGGCGGCCTCTGCCGAAGCCACCTCGTCTTTGGCTATCCCCCCGGAGAAAATGGGTATGGACACGTTGGCCATGGCGTTCCAGCTGTATTTCCCGTTGATGGCGGTCTCGATAAATTCCTTTGTATAAGAGCCGCTGACGCTGAAGGCAGGCAGATATTTTCCCTTCACCACGTCGATATACAGGGTCTGCCCTTCCACCAGGGCCTCCATCTGTTTCACCTCGGCCCTGTTCTTGAGGGCAAGCTCCACAAGATTGTCCTTGTCTATGTCCGCGCCCTGAAGTGAGGTGCCGAAATATGCGTCGTCGCGTTTGGGGATATAAACGGCGGTGCCGGTGACCCCCAGAAGGTTGTTGAAGCTGTTGAGAGCCTGGGCGTAGCTGTCGCGGCAGCGGGTGACGGTGGATTCCCGGGTGGCCACGTCGTATTCCTGGCGGGTGAGGTCAAACCGCGGCTTGGTGCCCGTCTCTACCTCGTTTTTCACCTTTTCCATATTCGCCCTGCTCACCCCGAGGGTGGACTCGGCGGCCGCAAGCTGGTCCTGCAGGCTGAGAACGTTGAAAAACGAAGCCTTGACGTTGTAAATCAGCGTGGATAGCCCCGATTCAAAAGAGTATCTGGAAGCGTCGTAAGAGGCTGTCTGGGCTTTTACGGCCTTTCTGAAGGACCCGGTGACGTCGATGGGCATGGAAACCGTGCCGGACACGTTGCCCTTTTCGTCGGGAGAGAGGGCCTGGCCGTCGCCGTTTTTAGTGACGGGCCCCAGACGGACGTAGCCGCCGGAAGCGCTGACAGTGGGATTGGTGGCCTTTTTCACCTTGTTGAGCTCATATTTCGCCATCTCCACGCCGAGACGGGAACTCTCCAGCACGGGAGAGTTCGAGATGGCTATTACCACTGCCCTGTCCAGATCTATCTGCGTATCCGGCTCCTGGGCGCATAAGCCGCAGCATAAAAGAACCGGCATAAGTAAAGCAGGGATACACCTTATTCTCATAAAACTATCCTTTTATTGATTTGAATTTTTAACGTAAACACATAGTTAATTATACCAAATCCGAAGGCAAAAAACAACAAAAGGCGCCGGACTGCGCGCCGCGGAAAGGCTACCGGGAAACCGGGGTATGCAAAGGAGAGGGAGGGTCAAAAAAAACGGGGGGCGTCTCCCCCCCGCGGCTTGTTTATTTCACTTCGCCGAATTTCCGGGTGCGTTTCTGATACTGCCTTATGCAGTCCTCCAAAACCTCCGGCGAGAAATCGGGCCACAAAACGGAGGTGCACACCAGCTCCGAATACGCAGCCTCCCACAAAAGAAAATTGCTCAGCCGCATCTCGCCTCCGGTGCGGATCAGAAGCTCCGGATCGGGAAACTCGGGATGATACATTTCCGCAGAAAGAGCCGTTTCGTCTATGCTGCCGGGGTCCAGCGTCCCCTCCACACATTTTTTTGCCAGACGCGCCGCGGCGTCCGCTATCTCGTTTCTTCCCCCGTAATTGAAGCAAAGGTTAAGGGTAAGCTTGCTGCAGTCCTTTGTGTATTCGATAACGTCGGCGAGGATGCTTTTATAGGGCTCCTTTATCTCGCTTGTCCTGCCCGAAGCGGCAAAACGGATGCCGTATTCCCGCATATAGGAATACTGCTGCTTTATGGCGGTGCGCAAAAGAGCCATCAGGCCCGAGACCTCTTTGTCCGAGCGTTTCCAGTTTTCGGAAGAAAAAGCATACAGCGACACCACCTCCACGTTCAGCTCGCAGCAGGCCTCGATAACGGGGCGTATGGCTTTATAGCCGAAGCCGTGCCCGTAAAGCCGGGGCATATGCCTTGCCTTTGCCCACCTGCCGTTGCCGTCCATGATTATGGCGATGTGCCTGGGTATATTGTTGAGATCTATATCGGAAGAAGGCGTGTATGCCATAAATCACCTCAAAAATAAAGAGGCTCTCTTTACGAGAGCCCCTTTGATACAACTAAATTATATTTCGGTAAAACCGCTGTTCTGCATTTTGGGACTGTCCTCGATGATGCGGGGAGTGATGAATATCAAAAGCTCTCTTTCATCGATAGTCTTGCTGATGGTCTTGAACAGATTGCCGATTATGGGAAGATCCGCTATGAGAGGGATCTTGTTGGTGGTGCTGGAGTTGTTGGTCCTGACGAAACCGCCGACTACGACAGTATCACCGTTATAAACGTTTCTGATGCAGATCATATCCTGAGACAGGGTCTGAGGCACCTGGCCGCCCTGAGGATCTTCTACAAAGCTTACAACTTCCTCGATCTGAGTGTCAATATACATGGTGATCGTATTATTGGCATTGATACGGGGAGTCACGTCCAGATAAGAGCTGATGGATTCTGTTTCCACGGAATAGGTGGAAAGAACCGTGCCGTTATCGGTGGTGTTGGTATAAGTAAAGTAAGGTATATCCTGATCGATATTGATCTCGGCAGGATAGTTGTTCACCGTCGAAATGATAGGCGAGTTGACCACCTTGCCTATGGTGTTGGTCAGCTGAGCCTGGAGAGACGCGATCAGGTTGCCGGTGGAATAGTTGAAATACACGTTACCGCCGGGAGCGAAGGAACCGTCGGAAGTACCTGTTCCGAAGTTCTTGCCGATCTTGCCTATCTGCCAGTCGATACCGAACTTTTTGGTGTCGCCCTTGGAGATCTCAATGAACTCGGCCTTGATCTCAACCTGCATAGGAGGGATGTCCAGCTGCTGGATGATGTTTCTCATTTCGGCGATATCCGCTGCGGAACCCTTCACAAGGATAGAGTTGTTCAGGTCGTAGGGATAGACCTCCAGGTCTTGGGGAATAAGGCCGTTGCCCCAGCTGCCGTTGCCGTTGCCGTTGCCGTTGCCGTTGTTGCCTCTGCCGCCTCTGCTGCCGGTGCCGCCGCCGAAGGCACCGCCGGTGCCGCCGCCGAAGCCGCCGCCGCCGAAGCTGC
>JAEEGL016750490.1_pt1 | contig 15618 bp, 9 predicted proteins | sample 9134231 | NCBI WGS metagenome assembly JAEEGL01 (sample SAMN16246548, study PRJNA631951) | gut metagenome | biome: gut microbiome; feature: rumen; material: fiber-attached | host: Bos | place: Iran: Karaj | collected 2018-10
AGAAAGAAAAATCAAGAAAAGGCTTGATGCATTAGTAAAGGAAGGTTTGGAACTCACTGACTCACAAGAAGCAATTCTTGATGAGATTGCTAACGACATGCTGCAAATATTGAAACAATCCCCCAAAAAAGATGTGCAACAGGATTTTACTGAAATCCATGAACGTTGGGATGACAAACTGCCGAAAGAATTCATAGATAAAGTGCTGAACAACGTAAGTCCATATTGTAGTATAGAGGAAACTGAATACAAAATATTTAGATTTTTGGATAATTGGTTGAATTCTGACGATGATATTATAGATATTGATGATTTTCATAATGCAGATGATTTAAGGAAATTTAAGAAACTAAAATTAGAGGAATTATCATTAGCACGAGCAGAAAAAGATAGCTCACAAGAAGCAAGAAACAAATGGCAATCAATCTTAAATGATTTACATGATATAGATACTGCATTAAGACATGGTGCTAACTCTATTGATGATCTTAAAATAGCTCTAGCTATTAAACATAATGTGTCATTATCTCAAGAATTAGATTATTTTTTGGTAAACAAAGATAAAATAGAGTCAGATGTCATAGAAAGAAAAATCAAAAACAGATTAAATTTTTTATTAAAAAGAGTCCTGCATCTTCCAGTTTCCAAAGAGTCTGTTGACATTCTTGATGAGATGGTCAACGATATGCTGCAACCATTAGTTAAACACTTCGTAAAAGTAAAATCAGAAAAAAAACGCAAACAGCAAGTCATAAAAACAAAAGCAGATAATAATCGCAAACAGCAAACAATAACAGCCCAAAAGAATGCTGATACAGAGGCCAAAACAAAGAGGAATGTTGAAGCAGAAGCAAAAAAAGCCGAAACAGAAGCGCGAAAGGCCGAAGCTACTCTAAAAAGGAAGCAGATTGAAGCTGAAGAAGATGCTTTAGAAGAAATTAAGGGAAAAAGACGTAAATGGGGATGTATCTCAATCATTGCAATTATCTTTATTTATAGTCTTCTCCCCAGCTCTATAAAAAGTTGTCAGAAAGAGGACGAATCGGAAGATTACGTTGAAGAAGTAGCAGATGTTACCTATATTATTGATGAGGGTGGCATTGAAAACTTGGACATTTCTAGTGTGGAAGAAATGTTGGAGAAGAAGTTTGATTACGTGAGCAAATACGATAACTATTTTGAAATACGTAAAAAGGGGAAGTATGGTATTGCAGACTTGAAAGGCAACATCAAAATTAAGCCACAATACGATTATATAGGTTCACCAAATGAGGACTTAGGTGCAGTAGAAGTACGAAAAGATAGTAAATACGGAATGGTTTCGCTCAAGACTCTTAATGAAATTATTGAAACGAAGTATGATTATATTGGCTCCGTTTCAGAAGAATCAAAGACTTTTGAGGTAAGAGTCAATAGTAAATATGGACTTTATTCTTCAAAGGACCTTTCCGAAATAGTAGCACCTACCTATGATTATATTGGAATATATAATGAAGATACAGGCCTTTTTGAAGTACGAAAAGATAGTAAATACGGTCTCTTTAGTCCGAAAAAAAGAAAAGAAGTTGCTCCCTGCGAATACAATTTTATTTCTTATGATGACGGCCTTTATCGTGTGAGTAAGGGCAGAATGAGTGGTTACCTAAATTCCGACGGTTCTTTAGTGAAACCATTGCAATAAATACAAACAGATTTGTATATATTTAAGGTATACTATTAATGATGAATATTGACGATTTTATAAACGATTTACAATCTGACATTGACAGTCAGTTATCACAATTTGGGCTGAATGGAGATTCTGACAATAAGAAGTTCTGCCCTGAGTGTGGTACTCAGGTGGTGGCAGATGCCAACTTTTGTCCTGACTGTGGCTATAATTTCAACTCGGAATCCGAAGTCTCTATAGATCCTGACAACGAGACTCATGAGGAAAGTGATGTGAAAGAAGGCATTATATGGACAGATACCAGAGTCCTTGCTGCCAAGTATAAAACCACCCGTAATGCTGTTCAAAGAATTATTCAAGGATTTGTGAGTGCCAACGAAGATCTGGGTCTCTGTTGGCATCTGTTAGATATGGCAGACCATCAGGTAGGTTTGGGCGAAGCCACATGGATGGACTATAGCGACGTACTGCAGAATTACATCAAGGATGAAGGTATCGTTTCTGGCCCCCACCTCTCTTTATTTATCGTAGGTGGCAACGATGTTATTCCGCAGCCCGCAGAAGACAATCCGTGCGGAGGCAGCAGTGATTATGAAATGTTTGTCTATGCCGATTTCTATTATTGTTTCTACGGACAATTGCCACTCGACTTCCTTGATTTTAACAAGGCCCGCTGTAACGTGGCCCGTCTGCCATTGGAAACAGGGCAGATGCACACCTCAATAGAGGAAGACCTACAGGCTTACTTTAACATCAGCAACATGGTTTCAGAGCAGGGAGGTATCGATATAGGTCGCGCCGTGATGACCTCAAACTATGATTGGATTCCTGCCAGTCGTGAGATGTCACGAAATCTGCCTACAGAGCACATGGATAATGAGGATGAGGTTGTACTCGACAACATGTTTCTCTCGCCTAGCATTATGGAAGACATGGATGATGAATTGGCAGAGCAGTACTATGAGAAGTTGAGTGAAGCCGACATGTTGGTGTTTAATCTGCATGGTGCTTGCAATCCTGAGGACTCTGGATTCTATAGTAGCGGCCTGGCTTTCAGTATTGACATGCTGTGCGAGTCGAATGCCCGCGTCTTCAACACCGTGGCGTGTTGGGGTGGAAGATATATAAGGTACGCGCGCGAACAGAGTATGCTTCTCTCTGCAATGTACGGAGGAGGTGTACTTCTCTACAGCGGTTCGTGTGTTCCTGCTATGGGTAAGTGTGGCAATTTCCAGCATGATGAGACATGGCGCATCCAACCTGCTGCCTATAGCGAGACGTTTATGGCACGCTTTGCAGAATATGAGTGTTTGGGAACGATGACTGCAGGAGAGGCTTTCCTCAAAGCTAAATGTGACTACTACAATTCAAGTCGCCAGATTGAGGAAGACGAGATCATATTAGCTACAGTGCTCATGTTCAACCTCTATGGTAATCCTAAACTGCGTACTCATCCCAATGTAGAAGCAATTGCAGCTATACAGGAAGATGATGGTTCTAAGCAGGTGCGCATGCCATATAGGAAAATGAGACGTACAACTGTGATGCTATCACAAAAACAGAATGCTGGTTCAAAGTCATTACTTGACGAAGTTCGAGGATTAGTTGATAGCAACTTGCGCCTCATCCATGATTCAATTACAAAGAATTTGTACCAACAGTTAGGTGTAGAGCCGCGTGAACTTTTCAGTGTTGAACGCTATGAGACCACCAATGCTCAAGGTTGTCCTGAGAAAGGTTACCTATACAACTATCAACGAAAGATAGGTCCCGTTACTACAAAGATTCGAGCTCGTCTTGATGAGCGTGGCAGATTGCTTGATGTGATACAAACAAAATAGTAAATTGCAAATCGTTAAATTGTAAATAAACATGTATTGTCCAAATTGTAAACAAGAATACGATGGCAAGTTCTGCCCAGAGTGTGGAACTAAGCTGATAGAGAAGCCAACTGATAGTGGTGTGAGCTTCAATCTTGGCGATGCCAATGCTATTAGCGGAGGACTGCACATGTCAGATTCTCACAATGTGCACAACGAAGACAGAAGTATTCACAATATTTCCAACACCACGTCTAATGTGACCAATATCACTCAGGTGGCTGCACAGAAGTCTGAAATGGAATTGCTTCAAGAGAAAAAAGCAATATACCTGACTGAATGTAAACGTGCATACGAAGATAACGTCTTGGAACAATCAGAAGTCGTTCTTCTTGAAGAATGCAGGATCAAGTTAGGTTTGGACAAGTCAACAGCTGATGCCATATTGGAGTCGGTTAAGGTGATGTCAGAACGTAATGCGCGTAAGACTTCACTTAATCCCATTGCCCGAACCAAGTTGAAGATTCTGACCGATAATCTCCGAAAGAATGAGGTTAAGGCTTTGATGGATCAGATTGATGGACTTGAACCATTAATCAGGATGTACGACCATGATGAACTTTCCCGCAAGTTCTTCCTTGTTCTGGCCGCTCTGAAAACTGACAAATGCATAGAGTTGAAGGAGAACTCCAAGATCGATAGTTACTGGAAATCATTCTGGAGTTATCTTGCTTATATCAAGAGTGGTCGTGTAACTGATGCCGAAGCAGTTCTTATCTCTTTAGACAAATTTACCAACTATCCTGAGGACAATATGTCTGTTCTTGCAGTTGCTGGCGCATTGATGATGGGCAGGACTGGTGAAGCCAAGGAATATTTAAGTGCCGTTACTGGTGAATTTACGCCGGCCCTTCAGCGTTTTGTCGATAGCATCTATTTGCTTCTTGAACCAAAAGTTGCAAAAGAGATAGGTGCAGACGAGAACACCTGTGCCTTCTACCTCGTTAACTTCTTCGGACAGAAAGATCCAAAGGTCAAAGCTGAAGAAGAACGATTGAAGAGAGAGGCAGCTGAGGCTGAGCGCAAAAGGAAGGAAATAGAAGAGCAAAAACGCAAAGAAGAGGAAGCACGCAGAAAAGCGGAAGAGGAGTGGCGTAAGAAGAAAGCGGAAGCTGCTGAACGTAGAAGGATTGAAGCAGAACAGAAGCGTAAAGCAGAGGAGGCCGCCCGCAAGAATGCCGTGGAAGAACAGCGTAAAAAAGAGGCAGAAGCGGCAGAACGTAAGCGGGTTGAAGCAGAACGGAAACGCCAAGCAGAAGAAGCTGCACGTAAAAAGGCAGAGGAAGAACGGCGTAGAAAAGAGGAAGAAGAAAAGCAACGAAAGATTAAGGCTGTAGAAGAGGTAAGACAGAAGGTCTTCGACAAGCTGATTGCTAACATGGTTTTGGTGGAAGGTGGAACATTTATCATGGGAGCGACTTCTGAGCAGGGATCCGATGTTTATAAGGATGAAAAGCCTACCCATAAGGTGACACTTTCTCCTTTCAGGATTGGTCGCTATGAAGTTACTGCTACTGAATGGTCTGCTGTGATGGATCCCATTCAAGAGACCACCGATAGTCAGTCATTTGAACTTCTGGATAACTCTGATAAAGGAAAACTGCCCAAATCAAGCGTTAGTTGGAATGACTGTCAAACATTCATTGCAAAACTCAACACATTAACAGGACAGACATTCCGTCTTCCCACTGAAGCAGAATGGGAGTTCGCAGCCCGTGGCGGTAACAAGAGTAAAGGTTTTAAATATGCGGGCGGCAACGACCTTGATGAAGTGGCATGGTACTGGAAGAACAGCGGCGATAAACTTCTTGATGGAGAATACGATAAAGAAACTATAAAGAGTAATAATTGCAAGGTTCATAAGGTTGGTCAAAAAGCACCTAATGAGTTGGGATTATATGACATATGCGGAAATGTCTGGGAGTGGTGTAACGATTGGTATGGAGCATACGATGATAAAGACCAAACTAATCCTCAAGGTCCTTCTTCAGGTACAAAACGTGTTCAACGTGGTGGATGTCACTATGTAAAAAATCCTGCACGCGTTTCACATCGTTCAGAAGGTGAACCTGACGAACGCTATGGAAACATTGGTTTCCGCATCGTTGCAGATCCATCACACGAAGATATCGCAAAATTAGAAGCAGAAGAGACGAAGCGCAGAGCTGCTATAAAGACCCACAATGGCCATGAATATGTGGATTTAGGCTTACCCTCCGGTACGCTTTGGGCTACCTGCAATATTGGTGCATCCAAACCAGAGGAGTTTGGTAACTACTTTGCATGGGGCGAAACCACCGGCTATGATGAAGGCAAACGTATATTCGACGATGAACATTATAAGTTCAGAATAAAGAAAAAAAGTTTGTTTGGTTCCAAGTGGATATATACGAAGTATTGCGACAACAAGAATAATGGCGAGGTAGATAATAAACTGAGCCTAGATAAAGAAGATGATGCTGCATATGTTCAATGGGGCAAAGGTTGGCGAATGCCTACTACAGCTCAATTTGAAGAACTCATCAACAAGGATTACACTACACAAGAACGCATTTCCAAATCTGGTGTTAAAGGCCTATTGATTACAAGTAAGAAAAATGGAAATAGTATATTTCTTCCTGAAGCAGGCCACCATTGTTATGGTTATTCACCTGATTATAATGGTGGCTATAAAAAAGGTAATTATTATCATGAGAAAGGTGGAGAATATTGGTCGAGAGAACGTTTGTCTGGTACGTACAATGAATCATCTATTGCATTGAATAATGGGAAAGTGGATTTAATAGAATCATCAACAATACATTACTATGAAGATACAGCAAATAGTTTAACTTTTTATTGGTCTGATTTTGATAACGAACTATCATACCATGTATCAGAAAATGAAATTTATAGGAAAATTTCTAAAGATGATGTGAGACATCGTTGTTTTGGATATAGCATCCGGCCGGTTCTCGTAGATAATAAGTAGTAAATATATATTAACTTAAAAACATCAAGCACTATGTATTGCCCAAATTGTGATAAAGAATTCGATAGCAAGTTCTGTCCCGATTGCGGAACGAAGTTGGTTGAGAGAGTAATCATGTGGTGTCCGAATTGCGGACTTGAAACCGACAGCAAGTTCTGCCCCGAGTGCGGAACTAAAATCGTAAGAAAAGACGCTGGAGCCAACAGTAATAATACAAACTCGGATAAGACATATAATGTCTTTATAGAAGACCGAGGTGGTATGAATAACTTTTATAGTGTATCTAAGATTGTAGCAGAGTTGAAAGGAATGTCGCGCTTTGAAGCTGTAGACTTTATACATAACACACTCTCTCCATGGCTTATTAAGGAAGCGGTTTCTCTTGAGGAAGCTGAATCATGTAAGAAAAAACTAGAGGATGCCGGTGCTCGAACCCAGATTATTGAAACTGAAGGAGGTTCTATTGAGATCAAGAGAGTAAAATCCCAAAATGAACAACAATTTAAGTATCATCCCAAGGACAGAGATGAGCTTATGGCACTAGTAGAAAGACTGCTAGAAGAGCGTGGCGATAATGCAGACTTGAATGATATTGATACTTCAGAGATAACCGATATGTCAGATTTATTTTCAATGACTTGTTTTAACGGCGACATTTCCAAATGGGATGTAAGTAATGTCGTAAATATGAATAGTATGTTTGATCTCTGTGTTTTTACAGGTGAAAATGGAGATATATCAAACTGGGACGTTAGTAATGTTAAAGATATGACAGCTATGTTTTCTGAATCTTCATTTAACGGCGACATTTCCAAATGGGATGTAAGCAATGTTGAAAATATGGCTAATATGTTTTTTCAATCTGAATTTAATGGAGACATATCCAACTGGGACGTGAGTAATGTTACAAATATGGACAGTATGTTTGATTATAGTCCATTAGAAGATAATCCGCCAAAATGGTATAATAAATAAATATTGCTATGACTGAGGTAGAAGACTTACTTACCCGATATAATGTAGATTCGCAGAATAGTCGGCTTCGTGACTACTATGAAGCCGACAATCTATGGCGAACGTTACGCATTGAGCGTGACGAGAATCGACATAGTGCTTTCTTGGCATGGCTCCTCGAAAAAGATGCCGCTAATGGCAATAGTCCATTATATAAATTCCTCAACCTAGTTATTCGCAAAAAAGACTCAGAGGAAACTGAGTATAAGGAGTTGAAGAAAGCCATTTTGCAGAATCGCCTCAAGCTGAAATCCGTTCAATTCTCAGTGGAAAAGGTTATCAGTGCTTTATCTCTCATCAGATTTAACGACCGAATTGACATTTATGCCGATTGTGAGATTTCGGGTGTGGCAAATTATTCTAAGTTGGAAATAATCATTGAAAACAAGATAGATGCCACAGAAGGAAATAGTAAGGTTACTGGAAAGTTTGATAACTGTACTAAAGAAGAGACATACAAAGGTAAGAAGCAAACGGAAAGATATTATTATGCCTGTGGCAAGGAAAACAATCTTCGCAAAGATCCTTTCAACGCAGAGCAGACTTTACAACTGTTTGTATTCTTAACGGCAAAGAATCAAGACCCCGCCGACAATCATTTTGTAAAGCTCACTTATCAGGACTTAGTTGATTTCATATTAGAACCTTATCTAAATAGAGACGATATTGACTCCCATACATCTATGGCGGTCAAAGAATATTTACGAATATTGGGCAATCCCATTAACAATTCAACAACTATGGCAACAACAAGTGAAGAAAAAGAACTTTTGATAGATTTCTATAATCGGAATGAAGATTTGTTTAAAAGAGCTTTAGAGGTGATGCGTGACAACGCTGAGTCTGATGAAGAGGAGAAAAACTACAATGCAATGCTTGACTCTATGAAAAAAAGCCGGGCACGTCGATTTTTCAAAATCAATGGTGATGACAAAGGATATAAGATGTATGAAGTAGTTGCGGAGTTTGTTAAACACTTACGACGCAAAGGCAAGACATTTGAAGAAGTTGATGAAATCATCAAAAAATACTCTAATGAAAATGTATGTCATGTCTCCATAAACAAAAATGAAGTAAGACGACCAGAGAAGTGTTTTGAAGCACATCATGATGGAGAAACATTCTATGTAACCAAGGAATGGGGACTGGGAAGTACTGGTCGGAATTTTGATGGTTTGCAGAAGGGTGTTAAACAAGATTATCCTGATTTTGTGATTGAAGAAATATAAATAGATAGCGTTATGTCAAGAAGAGTTTTAATCGTACAATTTACACATCCTGGTGGAGAATATGCTGTTAGCCACAAAGAACTGGTCAATGGCGTTAAAGAGTGGAATTATGGCCCTCATAGACGTAAGTTCTTGAAAACTGTGGGACAATATGTTATGGATAATGGTAGCCTATCTTTAAAGCAAGATCTTTTGTTTTGGGGAGAGTGGGAACCCACATCCAAGATTCTCCCTGTCAGTAACGTCGTTGGGAATGGTGTTGTGCCTAAATATGTACATGAGCCTTTTCTCCAAAAGGATACAAGTGGACTTTTCCTTCCGCCTTATAATAATGGGAAATATGTGACGAGAAAAGGCGTCAAAACACCTTTGTGCCGTCAAAACACCGACCCATTTGTGTTCGGAGATTATTTCCTATATAGCGTGTGTAAACAAAGAAAGAAGATAAGGAATAGTACTCTAGCTGAGTTTACTCAATTGGGAGAATTGGATAGAGGCAGTATTATCTTGTTCGGTTCCACCATTTCAAAGAAACAAGGTGGTCCATATTTTGTGTTGGATGCGGTGTTTGTTGTTGGTGATTACAAAGCATATCACTCAAAAAATGCACCATCTGACTTGAGCGGTTTCGTGCCTAATGATTATTGCGATTTAATGGGATTTGTTCATTGGAATCCAAGCAGCGATCACATTTGTTATAAGGGTGCTACGGTAGGTAACCCCACTAATGGCATGTTCAGTTTTGTGCCCTGCAAACCATGTTCATCAGGGGATATCGGTTTCCCTCGGGTTATATTAACAAATTCCGATATGACAATTATCTCAGACAATCTGAACGCAGCTCCAAAGTTTTCTGATGAGACAAATATAAATCCTACAAGTTGTTGGAAGCAGATATGTAACATTGTTAAGCAACAAGGTCTTAAATTGGGTGTGAACTTTGAATATCAATACCTTTGATGTATGAATATCGACGAGTATCTAAACAATCTACAGAATGATCTTGACGACCAGTTGTCAAGGTTTGGAGTGAGTGACCAGCCTGCGGGCAATATGTTCAGTTCTTCTGAAAATGAAGAGAAGAAATTTTGCCCTGAGTGTGGCAACAAAGTCGCAGCAGATGCAATATTCTGCCCTGAGTGTGGATTCCGTTTCCAAAAAGAGAATAATGCTGATGAAATCGAGGACAACCCTAACATAGAAAATACAGCTGCCACAGGGGATGACGAGGAAGAACTCGACTTGCTGTTTAGCAAAATAGACGATGCTCGCGAAGCTTATCTTAAGAAAGCTCGTGAGCGCTTAGAGGAACTCTTCAATATAGCTGCAGAGAGACATGCAGAAGACTTCGGCTGGACGAGCGATGAGATACCAGACAGCGATGAAGATGAAGAGGCATACGAAGAATTCTCAGAGTCGCAGTTCCACGTTATCCGCTACGACGATTTTGCATATCAGACAAGTGAGATCATTGGCATCCGTTTCCGTTTGGAGGGCAGTGGGATTGTCATCACTGCCTACTATGACGATGACAGCGGTGATATTGTGGAGGATTGCGACCTCTATTTCAGCTATGACTTTGCTGATAACTACCGTGCAGTGGCAGCATGTATAAATGTCATCGAACGTGAATTAGGTTTAAAGGATTAATCATTCGAAGATCATGGCAATATGGTGTTGAAGCAGCAATTGACAGCCTGTCTCAAGCAGACGGCACAGATGGAGCAGGAGGCTCAGAGCCTTGGATTGGCACCAAGCGAACAAGTTCGTTTGGTAGCTTTGTTGCGATCTGCCAAAGATGCATTGGCAGAGGCAGAGAAAATGATTCCTCAGGAGGATGGTGACGGACAACAGGAGGCTGCTGCCAAACTGCAATTATGGGAACGCAAGCTGCTTGATTTGAGCCTGCGCAATAACTTGCTTAATATGAAATTGGGCAAGAATGCCATTCGTTATGAACATGATGATATTGCCACTTTGGAGGATGAACTGGATCAAGGCAAGGAGTTTATTCTTGACCAAAAGGAATTAAAAGGCATCTATCGAGCTGTGCGAACCAATTTGGAAGAGAGTGGTGTCAATACGCTATTCCTGACATTTGGTTCGCTTAATTGGAACGAACGTGCTGGTGGCCGACAGTATGCTGCGCCCATTCTGCTTGTACCAGTAGAGATTGTGCCTATCAAGAAACAAGGTTATGCCATCCGAAAACGTGATGAAGAGGTGATGCTCAATATTACGTTGATGGAGATGCTCAAACAGCAATATGAAATAGAAGTGGAAGGTGTCAATCCTTTGCCTCGGGATGCCCATGGGATAGACGTGAGTCTGGTGCTCCATCTGGTGCGTGAAGCTGTCAAAGTGCAGAAGGAATGGGAGGTTATCGAGGATTCTGTGCTTGGCATCTTCTCGTTCTCGAAGTTCGTCATGTGGAATGATATCCATATTCATGGTGCCGCTGTGATGGAGAGTCCTGTCATCAGTTCATTGGTGGAGGGACGGCTTATGATGGAAGATGAGGGAGAGCCTGTGGATGCACGACAACTGGATATTACCATGAGACCTGAGAAAATGGCACTGCCCGTAGATATCGACTCCTCACAATTAGAAGCTGTCGCCGAAGCAGAACGGGGACGTTCCTTTATCCTCTTCGGTCCTCCAGGCACAGGCAAAAGCCAGACCATCACCAATCTGATAGCCAATGCCCTCTACCATCAGCAACGTGTGCTTTTCGTGGCAGAGAAAAAGGCGGCTCTCGAAGTGGTGCAGTCACGACTGGAGAAAATCGGATTGGCGCCATTCTGTCTGGAACTCCATTCTAATAAAGTGGACAAACAGCATTTCTTGCGCCAGATGCAACAAGCCATCGATGCGGTTGGTGCTGAAGCTCCAGAAGGTTTCCAACGGGTTGCAGACCAGCTTTTCCAACAGCGATTACAACTCATCAGCTATATCGATGCCCTGCATCAGAAACAGGCAGATGGCACTTCGCTCTATGATGCCATCAACCGCTATCTGACACAAAGTGCCGATCGGGGTGGGCATCCACTAAGCGGAATGATACCCAAACAACGTCCGCAGTCGAAGGTCTCATCTTACATGATGGGAGATACGTTGGATAAACAATTGCCATTATTACCCCAGATTATTGAAGGTGTGAAGAAGCAACTGGAACGAGGACAGAAGATGTCCTATTTCAATAAGACACCACGCCAACTGCTGGAGGCTGATTATAAATGGCGTAAGTTTGCTGCATTGGCTGACGTGGATAACGATCTGCTTGATGATCTTGATAAATTAAGTGCTGCGGCTGAAAGATGGAAACAAAACATGGATTTACTGCCATTATGGGAGCAGTGTGCTGCAGCCATGCGTCAGACAGACTGCGCCAGCCTTGAGCAAGTGATTGATCATTATCGTGAGCTGACCAATGAGTTCAGACAACTGACACGTGAAGAACTAGTAGCCAGACTGTCGGCACAAGTGCCTGTAGGCGACCGTGATCCGGAAATCAGCAGTGAACTGACATTGTTAAGAAAGCGCATAGGCAATAAGGGACGTGGTGCGACCATCCGTAATATCATCGATCAGATGCCCGCGCTTCTGCCCAAGCTTTGCCCTGTCATGCTAATGAGCCCGCTCAGTGTGGCTCAATACTTAGATATTAATGCGCCGAAGTTTGACCTTGTCATCTTTGATGAGGCTTCACAGATGCCTACCAGTGAGGCTGTTGGATCTATTTGTAGAGGAAAGGCCGTTATTGTTGTGGGTGACCCTAAACAGATGCCACCAACGAGTTTCTTCTCTGCCAACACCACTGATGACGATGAGGCTGACGTTGATGACTTGGAGAGTATTCTTGATGATTGCATTTCGCTGTCAATGCCTTCGCGCTATTTAGCCTGGCATTATCGCTCCAAGCATGAGAGCCTGATAGCATTTAGCAATCAGAATTACTATGACGGGAAACTTACTACCTTCCCGTCGGCAGACGACATGATACCACATGTGACTTGGCAACATGTCGATGGTTACTATGACTACGGCAAGACACGAACAAATCGATTTGAGGCTGAGGCCATTGTAGCAGAAACAATACATCGGCTACAAAACAATCCAGAGAGGAGTATTGGTATCGTGGCCTTCTCAAAGCCGCAGAGTGATCTGATAGAAGACTTACTTAACGAAGCACTGGTTCAATATCCTGAATTGGAACAGCTGAACCAAGAGGCAGAAGAACCACTCTTTATAAAGAACCTGGAGAATGTGCAGGGCGATGAGCGTGACGTCATCCTTTTCTCCGTAGGTTATGGACCTGATAAAGACGGGCATCTTTCGATGAACTTTGGTCCGTTGAATAAGATTGGCGGTGAACGTCGTCTGAATGTGGCTGTGAGCCGTGCTCGTTATGAAATGAAGGTGTTCTCGACCTTGCTGCCAGAACAGATAGATGAGCGTCGTACCCAAGCTGAGGGCGTATTGGGATTGAAACAATTCATGCGCTATGCACAACAAGGGGCTTTGAAGTCTATTTCATCTAATACTTCAGAGGATAGTTCCCTAATAGTACAACAGATTGCTGAGGCTTTGCTTCGTAAAGGTTATGATGTGAAGACCAATGTCGGATCATCGGCATTGAGAATAGATATTGCAATTATTGACCCGTTACACAAAGATCACTATGCATTAGGCATCGTCCTTGATGGGGTTAATTACTATCATTTGAAGACAGCTCGTGACCGCGAGATTGTTCAGCCAACTGTACTTCAGATGTTGGGCTGGCGATTGATGCATGTCTGGACTGTTGATTGGTTAAGTCATCCAGAAAACGTCATAAAGGTAATTATGAATAATATCGAACTTTGAGCCCAAAAATGAAGAAAAATATGCCTCAACAATAAAAAGTTGCATCATTCTTTGAATTTTTTTGTGAATCTTTCTATATTATCATCAACTAAAAAATGAAAGTATGTTAGAAGCAATATTGATAATCATTGGTGTTTTCCTACTGTTTGTAGTTGGTGGCATATTGGGATGGATACTTAAGGTTCTTGGAGTTATCTTAGGTTTCTTGGGTCAGGGATGTGGCTATTTGATTTGCAAAATCATCCTGATAGGTTTTCTTATTATGATTCTATTTGCATTATTATAATTATGAAAGGATTATCTAAATCACGTTACACGGCTTTCTGCCAGTGCCCGAAGAATCTCTGGCTGAAGGTGTATAAGCCTGAAGAGGCAACAGTTGATGCTGGTGTGCAGACTCGTTTTGAACAGGGAAATGTCGTAGGCGACCTCGCCATGCAGCTCTTTGGAGACTTCAAGGAGGCGCATGCTGAATCCCCAGACGGCAGACTCGACCTCGCAACGATGGTGGAGCAGACGCGTCAGTGGATGGAGGAAGGTGTAGAGAACATCGCTGAGGCTTCATTCTCTTTCGAATATAATGGGATGTCGCAATATTGTGCTGTGGATATCCTGCGTAAGACGCCTGATGGCTGGGCTATTTACGAGGTAAAGAGTACCAGTTTCCCAGAGTTCAACGGTCAGGAATCGAAGTTGGAGAAGTACGCCCCAGATATCGCTTACCAGAAGTGGGTACTTACGCAGTGTGGCGTCCATGTGGCAGGTACCTATCTCGTCTGTCTCAATAGCGATTATGTGCGTCATGGCGACCTCGATATTCAACAACTATTTGTTGTCAATGACATGCAAGTGATGGTGGATAATGAGTATCTGAAAGTGCCAGCCCGCGTTAATCAGGCTTTGAAGGTTCTCAAGAGCGACCAGGAGCCCGATCTCGACCTGTCGGAATGCTGCATGAAACCCTACGGCTGTGCCTTCTGGAACTACTGCAAACAACAGCACGGTGTGTTATCGCCTTCTGTATTTGATGTGTATGGTGGCAAGGGAAAAGGAGGCTTTACCTTCAAGAAGAAACTGGACTGCTACCATCAGAAACTCGTATCCTTTGAGGATTTACGCTCGACGAACATTGGCTCCATTCAGAACATGCAGATAGAGGCAGCTCTCACTGGTAAGGAGTTTATCAATCCTGCAGGCATCCGTAAGTTCCTCGAAAAGCTTACTTATCCGCTTTATTTCCTCGACTTCGAGACGATGCAGGATGCCGTGCCGCAGTATGACGGTGCAAAGGTTTATGCCCAGATCACCTTCCAGTATTCTTTGCATATCAAGGAGAGATCAGACGAAATCCGCGAGAGCCACAACGACGGAAGGACATTGCGGATGAAAGTTGGTAAACAACCCATCCATAAGGAGTATCTGGCACCAAGTGATGGGAAAGATCCTCGTCGAGCTTTGGCAGAACATCTTTGCGAGGACATCCCCAAGGATGTGTGTGTATTAGCCTATAACAAGATGTTCGAATGTAGTCGCATCCGTGAACTGGCTGCGCTCTATCCAGACCTCAGTGATCACTTGACGAATATCGCTGAACACATCATCGACCTCATCGATCCCTTCCGTGCTGGCGACTATTACGTGCCTGCCATGGGAGGCTCGTTCTCCATCAAGAGTGTGCTGCCAGCCCTCTTTCCTGGAGATCCGGAGTTGGATTATCATAACCTCGATGACCGGTGTCAGAATGGTGGCGATGCCATGACCATCTTCCCTCGTATTCAATTTATGGAACCCGATGAAGCAGAAGCAAGCCGCGAGGCTCTGAAGCGTTACTGTAAACTCGACACTTGGGCCATGGTAAAGGTCTGGGAGAAGTTGAAGGAAAAAGCCGGAGTTATCTAAAATGAAAAAGGTATTATTGTTTATACTGCTCCTGGTGAGTTTATCTGCTGCTGCACAACAGCGGCAGATATCCTACATCGATAATGATGG
>JAEEGL011155428.1_pt1 | contig 15617 bp, 7 predicted proteins | sample 9134231 | NCBI WGS metagenome assembly JAEEGL01 (sample SAMN16246548, study PRJNA631951) | gut metagenome | biome: gut microbiome; feature: rumen; material: fiber-attached | host: Bos | place: Iran: Karaj | collected 2018-10
GCCATACCTCTTGGAGGTAGCAGAGCCTGCAAAGAGTCTGCAGACAACGCGCGAGCATCAGCCAATGACATCAAGCCCTTGCTCTCGAGCAGAGCCTTGCCGGCAGCGTCAGCATCAGCCTGGGTAGAAGCTCCGTAAGGCAGTACCTCGGCGCCACTTGAGCCCATTACACCTGACAAGTTGCCCTTTGACAATGGAGAGCACATCAGCAATGAAGTAGAGAATGAGCCAGCTGACTCACCCACGATATTGATACGGTTAGGGTCGCCACCGAAAGCAGCGATATTGTCCTTTACCCACTGGATAGCAGCTACCTGATCCAAGAAACCATAGTTACCGCTGCCTTTATAAGAAGACTCGGCAGTCAGCTCAGGATGAGCAAAGAAACCGAACACACCCTCACGATAGTTGGCAGTAACACCGATAACGCCCAGCTGAGCGATGGCAGTACCATCATAGCGAGGTTCGCTACCACTACCGGCCATCAAACCACCACCATTGAAGTAAATCAGGATAGGCAGTGCCTCGTCGGTATAGTTGGCAGGCGTCCAGATGTTCAGGTACAGACAGTCTTCACTACGGCCAGCACCACGGAAATTCATGTCGCCAAACATATTAGGCTGCATAGGGTCGTTGCCGAAAGCCTTAGCCTCACGCACACCTTCCCAAGCCTCTACTGGCTGAGGAGCCTTCCAACGCAGGTCGCCTACTGGGGCTGCTGCAAAAGGAACGCCTAAGAACTTCTTGATGCCGTCTTCAGCAATACCCTCAACCACACCGGCTTGTGTCTTTACCTGCAAAGTCACCTCACTCTTCTGCTGGGTGCAAGCAGTCATCATCATGGCAACCACAGCTACCATGAGCATCTTAACTGAAAAAAGTTTACTCATAATTGATTATAATTAAAATAATTTGCATCGATTTTCATTTGCGGTGCAAAAGTAGTGATAATTTCTGAGATTAACTACATGATTGGTTATAAAATTACTATCTTTGCACCAAGATAACAAATTAAAAACAATAAGATTATGAATAAAGCATTATTGGGAATGGCGATGATGGCAGCTTTGTGTATGTCATCTTGTGGTAGCAAATCTGCACAGCAGGAAGAGGCAGCTGAAGAGGCAGTCGCTACTGGTAACGAAATCCGTATCAACTGTCTGTATAAGGTGGCTCCGGAAAATTTGAACAACATCATTAAGGTCAGCAAGGAACTGGTGGCAGCCAGCCAGAAAGATGCCGGCAACATTGAGTATGATATCTACCAAAGTCAGACCGATAAGACTCAGTTAATGATATTCGAGACTTGGAAAGACCAGGCATCACTCGACACTCACTCAGCAGCTGCCCACTTCACCCGTCTCGTGCCACAGATTGCCAACGCTGCCGTAGGCGAGATGGCTATCCAGAGTTTCACCGCTAAAAGCGAAGGCGACCAAATTCGAATCAACTGCATGCTGAAAGTGGCTCCCGAGAATGTAACCAAGGCTTTGGGTTTGGCACAGGAACTGGTGGAGGCTTCTCGCAAAGATAGTGGTAACATTGACTATGACATCTATCAGAGTCAAACCACCCCTACTAACTTGATGATCTTTGAAACTTGGAAGGATCAGCCTTCATTAGACACCCACTCTGCTGCCGAGCACTTTACCCGTATCGTGCCTCAACTGCAGGAAATGGCAATTGGCGAAATGGCTATCCAGATTTTCAAGAAATAAAGCAAGTAGGTAATGAAAAGAGAGGTATGGGTAGATTGGATGCTTGTGATGGCCTGCAATGCGTCCCTTGTATCGGTATGTGGATAATTGGCTAACTACGCGGGGCAACAGTGAAAAACTTCGCCAATAGCGCCCCGCTGATGTTGTGCCAAACACTAAATACGGCACCTGGGATAGTGGCTAAAGGATAAGCAGCGAAATGCAACACTGCCAAAGAAGATGCTAAACCCGAATTCTGCATGCCCACCTCGACAGACATAGCAATGCACTTTTCTCGTTTCAGTTGGAGCATCCTGCCTATCAGATAACCTACCCCATAACCACAGAGATTATGCAGCATCACCACCAGCACAATCAGCAAACCACCAGCTAACAATCTACTGGCATTGTGCGAAACCACAATACCAACTACCATCATAATCATCAAGGTAGAGAATGCAGGCAGATATGCCACCAGTTTTTTAGTAAGTTGGGGGATATATTTCTGACAAAGCAAGCCGCCAGCAATGGGGGCAATTACCACATAGAGAATACTCTTCAGCATACCGATAGTATCCACATCTACCATCGTGCCAGCCAATAACCACACCAACATAGGTGTAAGTACAGGAGCCAAGACGGTAGAAGTAGCAGTCATGCCTACTGACAAAGCTAAATCGCCTTTCGCCAAGTAGGTAATGACATTGGAAGAAGTTCCACCCGGGCAGCAACCCACTAGCATCACACCCAGCGCCAATTCATCGGGTAAAGCAAACAACTTTGCCAAAAGCCAAGCCAGGATCGGCATTACCGTAAATTGTGCCAGACATCCTATCAGTACATCCTTGGGGCGACTGAACACTACACGGAAATCGTGCGCAGACAACGTGAGACCCATACCAAACATGATGAGTCCAAGTATGGGGTTGATATACCAAGTATCAATATGCACGAACGTAGCTGGCACCATCAAGGCGACAAACGCCACTAACAGCACCAAAGCCGCCATCCACCGTGACATGAAACCGCATACATCTTTCATGATTCTATTTTGCTTTAATATCTCTACACAGAACTTTATCTGCTATTTAAGGATAAAAAAAGGATGTGTTTCGTAAAACACATCCTTCACTAGTGGGCGTTGACGGATTCGAACCGCCGACCCTCTGCTTGTAAGGCAGATGCTCTAAACCAGCTGAGCTAAACGCCCGAAGAATTTCCAAATTACTGAAAGAGCTATATAGATTACCTTGCGGTGTTGTTTCTCTTTGCTATTGCCTCGTGGGCGTTGACGGATTCGAACCGCCGACCCTCTGCTTGTAAGGCAGATGCTCTAAACCAGCTGAGCTAAACGCCCGAGGCTCTTTCTTTTTGGAAAAGCGATGCAAAGGTAGTGTTTATTTTTTTACCACCAAAATCTTTATGCAGTTTTTTTTGATTTATCCATAAAAAAGGTAGAGATGAAGGCTTCACTTCACCCCTACCTCCTATATAATATCAATCTGACTTAGAGCTCGTATTCCTGCCAACTCTTGATCTTGATATCCTTCTCACTTACTTGGCAGATGGCCTCGATAAAGGCGCTTGCCAAACGAGCATTGGTAATCAATGGGATGTTATGATCAACAGCTGCACGACGGATGCGATAGCCATTAGTCACCTCACGGGTTGTATGGTTCTTCTGCACATTGATGATGAGGTCGAACTGATGACCAGCAATCATACGCATTACGTTATTGGCAGCCTCTGGGCGTTCATCTGGCCAGAATACAGGCACTGTAGTTACGCCATGAGCATTCAAGAATGCTGATGTACCTGCTGTAGCATAAATCTTGAAGCCTTTCTGGTGCATAGCGTGGCATGCATCAAGCAAATCTACCTTTGACTTCATAGCACCTGATGATACCATCACGCCAACCTCAGGGCGAGGTACCTTGTAACCTACGGCAATCATTGCCTGCAACAGAGCCTCATTCACATCGTCGCCCAAGCAGCCCACCTCACCGGTAGAAGCCATATCCACACCCAATACTGGGTCGGCATTCTGCAAGCGAGAGAATGAGAACTGAGGAGCTTTCACACCAATCCAGTCGATGTCAAACTCACTCTTATCAGGTTTGGTGTATGGAGCATCAAGCATAATACGGGTAGCTGTCTCAATGAAATTACGCTTCAGCACCTTGCTCACGAATGGGAAACTACGAGAAGCACGCAGGTTACACTCAATCACCTTCACCTCGTTCTTGCGAGCCAGGTATTGAATATTAAACGGGCCAGAAATGTTCAGTTCCTTGGCAATCTGACGACTGATCTGTTTAATCTTGCGACCTGTAGCATAGTATATCTTCTGTGCAGGACATACCAGCGTAGCGTCACCCGAGTGAACGCCAGCGAACTCGATATGTTCAGATATAGCATATTCAACAATCTCACCATTCTGTGCCACTGCATCGAATTCAATCTCCTTGGTATTCTGCAAGAACTGAGATACCACCACTGGATATTCCTTAGACACCTTGGCAGCTGCCTTGAGGTAAGTCTCGAGTTCGCTATCGTCATAGCATACGTTCATGGCAGCACCTGAAAGCACATATGAAGGACGCACCAACACAGGATAACCCACACGGTTGATGAACTCTTTTACGTCTTCAAGGTTAGTAAGTTCCTGCCAAGCTGGCTGGTCGATACCCAATTGATCGAGCATACGAGAGAACTTATCTCGGTTCTCGGCACGGTCGATGCTGACAGGAGAAGTACCCAACACTGGCACAGACTGACGATACAGTTTCATTGCCAAGTTATTAGGAATCTGACCACCTACTGACACCACTACGCCACGAGGCTCTTCGAGGTCAATAATATCCATTACACGCTCGAATGAAAGTTCATCGAAGTAAAGTCGGTCGCACATATCGTAGTCGGTTGACACTGTCTCAGGGTTGTAATTAATCATGATGGACTTATAGCCCAACTTGCGAGCAGTCTGTGTTGCATTCACTGAACACCAGTCGAACTCTACAGATGAACCAATGCGGTAAGCGCCAGAGCCCAGTACCACTACTGACTTCTCGTTGTGGTAGTAACGTACGTCGTAGCCCTCGGTACCATAAGTCAGATACAGATAGTTCGTCAGATCAGGATGCTCGGAAGCTACCGTATTGATACGCTTCACAGCAGGCAGAATGCCTAATGCCTTACGACGGGCACGTACTTCCAAATTCTCTTTCTCATAAGTAGAGCCTGTTGGGTGGATCACGAAACGAGCAATCTGGAAGTCAGAGAAACCTAATCGCTTAGCTTCACGCAACTCATCTGCTGGTAGTTCATCAAGGCTCTTATAGCCTTGCAGCTTCTTCATATAATCCACCACATTCTTCATGCGGCTCAAGAACCATGGATCTATCTTTGTCAGTTCTTCTACACGTTCTACTGTATAGCCTTGCTCGAAAGCCACAGCGATGGCGAAGATACGCAGGTCGGTAGGATTTGCCAACTCATGGTCGAGATCATCGAACTGCACATTGTTGCCTACAAAACCGTGCATGCCTTGGCCAATCATACGCAAGCCCTTCTGAATCACCTCCTCAAAGCAACGACCAATGGACATGATCTCACCCACAGACTTCATGCTACTGCCTATCTCACGGCTAACAGTAGCAAACTTGGTTAAGTCCCAACGAGGAATTTTGCAGATGAGGTAATCCAACTGAGGAGCCACATAAGCAGAGTTAGGTGTACCCATCTCACCAATCTGGTCGAGGGTGTAGCCTAATGCTATCTTGGCAGCCACGAAAGCCAATGGATAACCAGTAGCTTTAGAAGCCAAAGCTGATGAACGGCTCAAACGCGCATTTACCTCGATGACTCTATAATCATTGGTTTCAGCATTGAAGGCAAACTGAATATTGCACTCGCCCACGATATTCAAGTGACGAACACAAAGCACTGAGAGATCTTGCATCATCTTGGTTTGCTCGTCTTTCAGTGAACAAATTGGAGCCACCACAATACTCTCACCCGTATGGATACCCAATGGGTCCACATTTTCCATCGTAGCAACGGTAAAGCAATGGTCATTGGCATCACGAATCACCTCGAACTCGATTTCCTTCCAGCCTTTCAGTGATTCTTCTACCAAAATCTGACTACTAAAAGTGAAAGCACTCTCAGCTAATGTCATAAATTCCTCTTCATTCTGACAAATACCACTACCCTGTCCGCCTAAGGCATAAGCAGAACGAATCATGATTGGGAAACCAATCTCCTCAGCCGCCTTTAGCGCCTCACGCATGTTGTTCACAGCATGACTCTTTGGTGTCTTCATAGGAATCTTGTCTAGTTCCTTCACGAACAAGTCACGATCCTCGGTATTCATAATAGCCTCTACCGAAGTACCCAGTACCTGTACACCAAATTTCTCTAAGATACCTTTCTTAAACAAGTCAGTTCCGCAGTTCAATGCCGTCTGACCACCGAAAGCTAAGAGAATGCCATCTGGGCGTTCCTTCTCAATCACACGGGCCACAAAATCTGTAGTGATAGGCAGGAAATAAACCTTGTCAGCTATACCTTCCGATGTCTGGATAGTAGCAATATTCGGATTAATCAGTACAGAACTGATACCTTCCTCACGCAGCGCCTTCAAAGCTTGAGAGCCAGAATAGTCGAACTCGCCTGCCTGGCCAATCTTCAGCGCACCAGACCCCAAAACCAATACCTTTTTCAAATTCTGTTTCATAATGCTATATTGTTTTTTTCTCTATTATCATTTAAAAAAAAAGCTGCCTCCTACAACGGAAACAGCGTCATATTATTGGTTCATTATCGCTCGTATGTTGTGAAACGTGTACTTGCATATTCTTTGTTTCAAAAACTGTGCAAAGTAACAAAAGTTTTTTCAAACGTGCAAATATATGGGGCAAAATCCCTACACAAAAATTACACCATATTAATATATATAATTAACTAGCGTCTAGACGGAAAAAATAAAAAATTGGCGAAATGAAAAAAAAGGTGAAATAATTTGCACGTTTGTTTAAAAAGATTTAAGTTTGTGAAGTGAAATTATGGGTAAAGTGTGCAATTACAGCGGTAATTGCGAGATAAAAACCTGTATATAAGGGAGATATATGCCATTTTGGCAAATCTGATGAGTGCATGTGAATGTACGGAATCAGTGTGTAAATGAAGAAAAGAAAGAGAAAAAAGGGATTTTATATAGAAAAGTTTTACATTAACTTAAATTTTTTTTATTATGAATGACATTAAATTTTGGAAAAGGACCTTCCTTTGCGGAGCTTCCCTGCTCCTAATCGCCGCAAGCCAGGCAATGGCTTCTGGCGTGGATGCAATGTCAACTGAAGGTGTAGCTGCAGTTCAGCAGAACGGACGTACAGTTACAGTAACAGTTAATGATGCAATGGGTCCAGTCATCGGTGCCAACGTTCTCGTTAGAGGCACTACAATCGGTTCAATCACTGACATGGATGGTAACGCCGTTATCCAGGGCGTGCCTAACAATGCAGTGATCGTTGTTTCCTACATCGGTTATGTAACTCAGGAAATCAACCTGCCTAACGGCCAGAACGCTCTGCAGGTTACCCTGAAAGAAGACGCTGAGACTTTGGACGAAGTCGTAGTCGTTGGTTACGGTACACAGGCTAAGAAGGACATTACCGGTTCTGTGGCTGTGGTATCTCGCGACGCTATCGCTGAGCAGCCTGTTGCAACCTTCGCAGAAGCTCTGCAGGGCCGTGCAGCTGGTGTGTATGTGGCAGCTGGTGGTGCTCCCGGTGCTAACACTACTATCCGTGTGCGTGGTGTCGGTGGTGTGAACGGTTCTGACCCTTTGATCATCGTCGATGGTGTACAGGGTGTTGACGTGAACTCAGTGAACCCTAACGATATTGATTCTTTCCAGGTGTTGAAGGACGCTGCAGCAACCGCCATCTATGGTGCACGTGCTGCTAACGGTGTCATCATCATCACTACCAAGCAGGGTAACAAGGAGGGTAAGGTACGCGTATCTTACTCAGGTTACATCTCTGCTTCAACTATGGCCAATGATGGTTTCAAGACCCTCGGTGCATGGGACTACATGAAGGCTATCGAGCAGTCTCAGCACAATCAGGTTGATTATCGTGGTGCTGATATCAACAAGGTAAGTCACCAGCAGTTCGGTTCCATCAAGAACGGTGAACTGCAGATGCCATATACTATCGTTCCTGCCGGCTTGAGCAAGGACCAGGTTATGGAGCAGTTTGGCTCATATCAAGGTCTGGTTGACAACTACAAGCCAAACGGCGGTCAGTCTTATGCACTATCTTCTTACTACTATATCAAGGAAGTACTGGGCGGCACAGAGGAAGAGGCCCGCGCCGGTACTGACTGGTACGATTTGGTAACCCAGACCGGCTGGTCACAGAACCACGAGCTCTCTGTAATGGGCGGTGGCGAGAAAGGCCAGTACTCAATGTCCCTGGCATATCAGGACCGTAACGGTACAATCAAAGGTTCAAGCTTCGAACGTTACTCACTGCGTGTCAATACTAGCTTCAACCCTTCCAAGCATTTTACTATCGGTCAGAACACTAATGCAGCTGTTATGCTGACTCGCGGTGAGCGTGGTAACCAGGGTGACGCTTCAACCTTCGGTCAGACCTACACCATGAACAAGTGGGTTCCCGCTTACAACGTAGGTGGTGACTTTGCCGGTTCACAGGGTAATGGTGGCCGTAACGTATCTGCCCTGTCATCCGTTGTAAACGGCTATGACAACTGGAACCGTAATTTCCGCCTGCAGTCTTCGTTCTTTGCAGAGTTGAAGGACCCATGGATCAAGGGCCTGAGCCTGCGTTCTCAGTTCGCTGTAACGCTGAATGGCGGCTGGGGCCTGTCAATGGGTAAGATTTCTATTATGTACGATAAGGAAGGCCGCTCTCGCAACCAGTTGTCAGAGAACGGTAACTGGAGTTTCGGCTGGCAGTGGACCAACACCGCTACTTATAAGTTCAACCTTGCTGACAAGCACGACTTTACCGTAATGGTGGGTACTGAAGCCCTGAAGATGGGTCTTGGCCGTAACTTGAGCGCTTGGCGTAACGACTATCCAATGGAGGACGACACTAACACATGGACCATCGACAATGGTGGTACTTCATCACTGGGTAACGGTGGTGGCATGGGCAGCAAGACTACCATGTTCGGTCTCTTCGGCCGTTTGGATTACTCATATATGGGTAAGTACCTGGTAACAGCTACCATCCGTCGTGACGCTTCTTCCAAGTTCAATCCTGACAACCGCTGGGGTACCTTCCCATCCATCTCTTTGGGTTGGCGTATCTCTGACGAGAAGTTCATGGAGAAGGCTCATGCAACTTGGTTGGATGACTTGAAACTCCGTGCTGGTTACGGTACAACCGGTAACTCCAACATCGGTGCCTACAACTACGCATTCCAGTATTCTAACCCGACCCGCTACCTCTATGGTATAAGTGGTGGTAATAGCGGTGCTGCTACCGGTTTCGGTCTGACAGCTCTGGGTGACGTCTATGCTAAGTGGGAGACCATCAAGATGTTCAATGTCGGTTTCGACTTGACAGCCCTGAACAACAAGCTGACTGCTAACTTCGACTTCTATATCAAGAAGACTTCTGACATGCTGGTCCCTGCATCTTGGACAACTCTGTCCGGTGCTGCTTCAAAGCCTAACACCAACCAGGGTAACATCAAGAATACCGGTATCGACTTCTCTATCGGCTGGAGAGACAAGATCGGCCAGGTGGCTTACAACATCAACGCCAATGCATCCTGGTACAAGAACGAGGTGACCAAGCTGGGTGCTTCCGACCTGTTCTATTCTTCACGTATCTCCCAGATGACCATCACTACCGTCGGACAGCCTGTAGGTATGTTCTACGGTTACGTAGATGATGGCATCTATAAGAGCGCTGAAGACGTGCTGAACTATCCTGCGCTGCCTTTTGGCGTTGCTTCTAAGGAAGACTTGCAGAAGTCTGCAACTAGCTACATAGGCCACTACAAGTGGAAGGATGTCAACGGCGACGGCAAGGTGAACGCTAGCGACCGCACCATCATCGGTAATCCTCATCCAGACCTCACCGGCGGTTTCAACATCGGTTTGCAGTGGAAGAACTTTGACCTGAGTACTTATTTATACTATACAATCGGTAACGACATCTTTAAACACTATGAGTACTATACCCTGTGGGGCAATCTGGGTAACGTATATAGCTATGACCGTATTGAGAAGGCATGGAGCCCGAGCAATCCTAACGGTACCCTGCCTTTGTGGGTATACGGTGACACTCACGCTGAGAACACCCAGTCACACTCCCAGTACGTAACTGACGGTTCTTACTTGCGTATGCAGACCCTGACTTTGGGTTACTCTCTGCCAAAGAAGCTGGTCAGCAAGCTGACCCTGTCACGCGTCCGCTTCTACTTCCAGCTGTCTAACGTGTTCACTATCACCGGTTACGAGGGTCTGGATCCTGAAGTAAACAGCTTCAGCATCAGCGGTGACCGTTCAAAGGGTGTTGACTACGGTGCATATGGTGTTCCTCGTCAGTATCTATTCGGTGTGAATATCGACTTCTAATTTTCAATTGAAAAATGGAAGATTGAATATTTGGAAAATAATAAATAGATAATTATAAAATTCTAGAACAATATGAAAAAAGCAATAATCTATTCAGCTATGGCATTGGCGACTCTGTCAATGAGCAGCTGCGGCGACGACTTCCTGCTGCTCGAGCCTGCAGGCGCCGTATCAGAGAATGCGCTGCTCAACGAGTCCGGAATTGACATGGCCCTGACAGGTGTGTACTCAACCCTTAACAACATGAACCAGACGGGTTGGATGGGCTACGCTTCACTGGCTAACTACTGTTTTGGTGATGTTGCCGGTGCAGATGCCAACAAGGGTTCCCAGTCTTCTGACCAGTCAGACTTTACCGCTATCGAGGTATATTCTTTCTCTGCTGCCAACTCTTACATTCAGGGCAAGTGGGCTGCTGTTTATGAAGCTGCCAAGCGTGCTAACAACGTGATTGACATGGTGGACAAGGCTGGTGACGCTGTCGCAAATCCTGACCTGATAAAGGCTCAGTGCCTGTTCATCAAGGGTGTTTGGATGTTCGAGGGTATCCGCATGTTCGGTGCCGCTATTCCTTATGTATCTTTGGAAGACTATAAGGCATCTACCGACCCACAGGTAAGCAACGTTGACGAAGGCGGCAACTATGTTTATATCTGGGATAAGGTGGCTGCTGACTTGAAGGAGGCTGCAAGCAAGCTGCCCGAGACATGGGCTAACAAGACCGGTTACGGAGCAGGCCAATACGGTCGTGCTACCTCATGGATGGCCAAGGCCATGCTGGCCAAGCTATACCTGTACTGGTCTTCTCCATTCAACGGCAAGAACGCTACCGCTGACCACTGGAACGATGCCAAGACCCTGCTGGACGACATCATCAACAATGGTGTTGATGCCAAGGGCAAGAAGTTCCAGCTGGCTAAGACTTATGCTGAGTTGTTTAACAATGCTGCTACCTCTGACTGGACCGGTGAGTCTGTATTTGACGTACAGCTGACCATCAACGGTACACAGACTGATACTAATGCCATTATCTCCAACCCGGCTCCTGGCAGCCCCGGTGCACTGGGTATTGGTGGTTGGGGTTTCTACCAGCCAACTTATGAGTTCGTGAATAGCTTCATGGTCGACGAGGATGGTCTGCCTTTGGCAAATTACACAGACTATGAACCTCTTACAGTTATAGGTGACCCTAATCCTGTAACCGACTTGGATACTCCACTTGACCCACGCGTTGACTACTGCGCCGGCCGTTTCGGTGTTCCTTACCTGGATTACGGTATTCCTACCTCAATCGGCGGTTGGGTTCGCGACTACACCAACGGTGGTCTGTACATGAATAAGAAGTATCAGCATAGATTGGCTGACCGTGGTGGTACGGCTGTTGCTACAGCTGTCAGTTCAAATGCTGCCAACTACCATGTGATCCGTTTCGCTGACATCCTGCTGATGCGCGCTGAGGTGGCTATCCATGAGAATGACCTAGAAACTGCCCTGAAATACATTAACCAGGTACGTGAACGTGCAGCCAACAGCTTCGTTAAGAATGATGCTGCCGGCAAGACATTCGACAACAAGGTGACAGGCAAGACAGAGTCTGGTGCTGCTGCAAGCTACCGTATAGGCCTATATAAGAGCTTTGCAAATGCAACAGAGGCTCATACAGCTCTTGAACGTGAGATGCGTGCCGAGTTCGGTATGGAAGGCCACCGCTGGTTTGATATCGCCCGCTGGGGTACCATTGCTAATGTGCTGAATGCTTACCGTGCATACGAAGGAACTTATTTCCCTGGCAAGTTCGGTAACGTTTACAATGAGAACTGGGTAACCTTCCCAATTCCTATTACCGAGATTCAGACCGCTATGGGCCGTTTCGTTCAGAACGAGAACTGGAAGTAATTCTATGAACCTAATTTAATGAAATAGGTTTCTCTAACCTGAGAGGGGCGAGTCAGTTGATTCGCCCCTCTTTTATTAAATATGTATTCATGAATACAAGGAGACTGATAGAAGTTTTCTTCATTATCTTGGCAGGCGTTTTTCTATTCTTCTACCTGCAAGATACCCAGTCATCTCTGTTTTTCTACAGAGAGCAGCAACAAATCTTCCTCAATGACTGGGACTATGTGCAAGAACTCATGCATCAATTTGGAGGTTTGAATATTGCCTTCTCACAATCACTGATACAATACTTTACTATTCCTTTTATGGGCAGTGCTGTCACATCTATTCTTTCTGTGATAACAGCTTTCTTTTTATGGTTGACAATAAGAAAATTAGGAGGTAGTCTTTGGTTATTGCCTGTTGTTCTGTTGGCGACATTTACTCCTTGTGCTTATTTGCTGAATATGGGCTATCATTATGAAGCCTTGACGGCTACGATGGAAGCTGTGATGTTGATTTGGGTGTATGCTCTCATAGCTGACTATCTTGGTTGGAAGTCTCGTACCGTGATGGGTATCTTGTTCACTTTATTTTTATATTATACAGCAGGCAGTATTGCCGCCTTGTTTACCTTGACAGTTTGGCTCTATGATATCTTGAAAAGACATCCATATCATTATGTGTCTGGCTTTTATGTGGTGCTCTTGTTTATTTTGGCTTGGCGTAGTGTTGACACAGGAGCAGTCAATGGTTTTGCCTCTGCATTGTGGGTGGATGGCTATACCGATTATCAGGTTCAAACCGATTTCTGGCTCTGCCTATCCTGGATATTAACCCTCTGTGCTTTTCCATTGGCTTGGATTAGACATAGAATATTGCATAAAATCAGTGCCCAGATTGCTTTGGGGGTAGTACTTTTGGTGATTGGTGGCTGGTATGTGAGTAAAAAGGTTGCTGCTACCACCGATAAAGATTTCGTGGTGTTGACAGCATTGATGCACCATATCAATAACGAGGATGCGGAAAGCATCATCCGTCATCCAGGTCTTAATACGAAAAACTACCTGCATCTGAATTGTCTGAATTGGGCATTGTCCTATAAAGGGACCTTGCTGACTGACCTGTTCAAATATCCTCAGAAAGGTTCTCAGAGTATCATTGCTGGCTATCAGGCCTACAATGACGTCAACGTGCTGTTCAGTCACATTTATTATCGCATGGGTATAGTGAGTGAGGCCATGTGTCTTGCTTTTGGTACGATGATAGCTACGCCTTATGGCAACCCTACCATGCTGAAACAACTTATCAAGGAAAGGTTGATATTCGGCGATTATGATGTGGCGGAAAAATATATTACTCGTTTGGAACGTACTTATGCTTACAAAGACTGGGCGAAAAACATGCGCAGATTCCTCTACAATGATGAGGTGGTGAATAATGATCCTGAACTGGGGATGAAACGATGTGACCTTCCTCAGAATCAATCGAAGTTTGTAGTAGTTGACGGCATCATGAATGATTTGATGACAGTAATAGACACACGCTCTAACGATCCTCATACTTTTGAGTATGCAGTAGCCATGTTGTTATTGGACAAGAATCTGGCTGGTATCAAGATTCTTGTAGAGACCATAGACATAGATGCTTATAAAGACAAGATGCCTGTGTTGTTACAAGAGGCTATTATAACCTATTCAGAAAACGATGAGGATTATTGCAGGAGTCATGGTGTTGCAGAGGAAACGATGATACGTTTTAAGGCTTTCCGCCAGAAAGCATTAGATGCAAGGCACAGCGGACAGAATCAATCAACAGCATTGGCAAGCTATAGAGGTTCTTTTTGGTATTACTATATGTTTGTATAAAAGAAAAAATATGAATACGATTAAAATATTCGTCATATTAACTAGTCTTGGGTTACTTGTTTCTTGTAGCGCAGGCATTGGCAATATAACCGGTAGTATTGATGAAGAGATAAACATCTTTCCTGATTATAATGGCGTAACTGTGCCTGTGAACATAGCACCTTTAAATTTCTCAGTTATAGATGCTGATGGTGATTATGCCCTTATTATAAAGGGGAATGATGCAGAAGAGACCATTCGTGCAAAAGAAGGTTACTTTGATATTCCTGTAAAAACTTGGCACAGCTTGCTAGAAGCAAACAAAGATGCAGATTTGATACTGTCGGTAGCAAAGAAAATAGATGATGGATGGCACACATACCCTAATATAACAATTCATGTGTCTGCTGAGGAGATTGATCCGTATCTCGCCTATCGCCTTATTCCTCCTTATGAGCAATGGAACCGCATGGGTATCTATCAGCGCAATCTGGAGAATTTTGAGGAGAGTCCGATATTTGAGAACAGATTGACAGATTATGGCTGTGTGAACTGCCACACCTTCAATAGCCGTAATCCTGAAAAGATGATATTTCATAGCCGTGCCAAAGCACCGGGAACCGCTTTCATCGAGAATGAACAGGTGAAAAAGCTCAATACCAAAACGGATCAAACCATAGGCAATATGCAATATCCTTTTTGGCATCCGGATGGCAAGTATATTGTAGCATCTGTCAACGCTACTTGGCAAAGCTATTATTATCATTCGCAAGACAGGGTGGAGGTGTATGATACCGAGTCGGATGTTGTGGTGTATGATATGGAGAAGTTGGAGGCATTCACGAATGAACAACTGTCATCTCAGGTTGCATACGAGACATTCCCTACTTTTTCGCCCGATGGTAAGAGCTTGTATTATTGTACTGCCGAGGCGTTTGACAGTGTAGAGCACCACATTAACGAATTGAAATACAGCCTTTGTCGGGTTGATTTTGATGCCGATAAAGCAATAATAGGTACAAAAGTTGATACGCTTTTCAACGCAAAGACTAAAGGTATGAGTGTTGCTCATCCGCGTATTTCTCCCGATGGTCGTTGGATGGTTGTGTGCCTAATGGAATATGGGAACTTCCCTGCTACCAAGAAAGATGCTGACCTCTATATTATCGATTTGACTACGGGAGAGATGAAAGCATTAGAAGATGCTAATAGCGTACGCGCTGACGCCTATCACTCTTGGGGCAGCAATTCGCACTGGATGGTGTTTAGCAGTCGTAGGATAGATGGTTATTACTCTCGCCCTTATATCACCTACATTGATGAGCAGGGCAATGCCAGTAAACCATTCTTACTACCTCAACGTCATCCCTATAAATTTTATAATGACCAAATGATGAGCTATAACTTGCCTGAGTTGTTAACAGGCAAAGTGAAGATTAACCAACGCAAGATAGCATTGACGCTCAAGAACCAGCCTGGAGAGAATATGGTTTCAAAATAGTAATCTTACAGTGAAGCTTTCATGGTGTTGATAATGGCAGAAGTAAAGCCATCATGCTCCAACTGGTTAATGCC
>JAEEGL011818156.1_pt1 | contig 15617 bp, 13 predicted proteins | sample 9134231 | NCBI WGS metagenome assembly JAEEGL01 (sample SAMN16246548, study PRJNA631951) | gut metagenome | biome: gut microbiome; feature: rumen; material: fiber-attached | host: Bos | place: Iran: Karaj | collected 2018-10
GCCGTTATCTCTGAAAGCTGATAAAACCGTTCATAACCGCCGGGCTTTAAGACTGTGGTCGCCATGGTGACAGGCCAGATCCCGGCTTTCAGAAGCGACCGGATATTGCGGGCATCCGCTCCGCCGGAGTAAGAGATCCTGAGTTTTCCGCCGAATGCTTCCGCGATCCGGTCCGCGAGCGCGATCGTCAGCGGATAAAGAGCGCGTCCGGACATATACATTTCTTCGCTCGGCAATTCCCCGGCCTTTACTTCCGCCGGGAACGTGTTGGTCAGCTTGACGCCGAATTCCAGGCCGCGTTCCGCCGCCGTTTCCGTAAGCCGTTCGAACATTGGGACGGCATCCTTCCACTGAAGGTCTTCCAGGAAATGATGTTCGTCAAAGGATACGTAATCGAAGCCCAGGGAATCCAGCCGGTCTCTCGCGAATTCATACCCCAGAAGCGTCGGATTGCATTTGACGTAGGTGTTCAGTCCCTTTTCACGGATCAGGTAAGCGGCGATCCGCTCGATCTCGTCCGGAGGGCAGCCGTGCAGCGTGGACTCCGTGATCGAGGTGGAGATCTCCGGTGATATGCCGCGGATATATTCTTCGTCCACGACGCCGAACCGTCCTGTATTCTCAAGGGCCCAGTTCATACATTCCTGCCAGACGGCGGAACCGGAGGCATTCTTCATGCCTTCGATATACCGGTCGATCTTTTCGGAGCGGATGCCTTCCAGGTCGTATCCCACGGACATGTTGAAAACGAAACCGTCAGGATCGCCCAGTGAAAACTCCTTTGCAAGGAGCTTGCAGGCAAACCATGCTTTGACGTATTCCTCATAGGCTTCCGGAACCGTCAGCTCCGTTGACCATTCGCAGTTATAGCCTTCGTCCGCCGCCAGGATGCAAGGCTTGTTTACGCAGGCGGCCAGTTCCCGCCCGTCCATTTTCTGGACCGTTTTCAGCTCGAAGAACCGGGCGCCCGCGGCGTACGCGGCAATAATGTTCTGCGCCATCTGTGTGTTGGGACCTGCTGCCGGTCCGAACGGCGCCTCAATTTTTTCACGGAAAATCGGGGCGGCTTTGCCCTCCGGATAGTGTGCCGTCTTCCGGACGCCGAAGATCTCCCGGTTCCGGGTCCAGTCGTTAAGGATCCAGTTCATCAGATCCGCAAATCGGATCGGGCGCATGATATCACTCATCTTCATCTCCTATTCCGCAGCTTTCCAAAACCGGAAACCGGCCGTTCAGACCAGCCCGCTCCAGAGTTTCCTGCTTTCTTCCAGGATCCACGCGTTGAGCCTTTCCTCGTCGATGCCGACAAATTCGCGGTCCTTATACAGCACTTTCCCGTTGATGATCGTGGTGCGGCAGTTCTTCCCCATCATGCCGAAGATCATATGACCGTCCACGTTTTTATCGGAGAACGGCGTAAACGGCTTGTAATCCATGACGATCACGTCGGCCGCCGCGCCTTCCTTCAGGATGCCGAGCGGCTTCTTAAAATACTTCGCGGCGATCGCGCGGTTGTTTTCGAACAGCATCTTACAGTCTTCTCCCCAGGCGACGTTCGGCATGCAGGCGTTGTGCCTCTGGATGATCAGGAAGACTTTCAGGCTTTCCAGCATATCGTGCGTATAGGCGTCCGTACCCATACCGACCAGGATGCCCTTTTCCATCATTTTCAGCACCGGAGCGCACCCGACGGCATTTCCCATGTTGGATTCCGGGTTGTTGACGACCATCGTGCCGGTCTCCCGGATAATATCCATTTCCGCGGGACTGACGTGGATGCAGTGCCCGAGCAGCGTTTTTTCACCCAGGATCCCGTTGTACAGAAGCCGGTTGACCGGCCGGCAGCCGTAATTATTCAGACTGTCGAAGACGTCATTCGTCCCTTCCGCCACGTGAATATGGAATCCGGTCAGGCCGTCGTTGGCTTTCACCATCTTTTCAAACGTCGCGTCGGAAATGGTAAACAGCGCGTGGCCGCCGAACATGGCTTTGATCATGTCGTCGTCTTCGGCCGTCGCCCACTTCGCGAATTCCGCGTTCTCCCGGATCGCCTCCTCGCATTTTTCCATGCCGTCCCGCTCGGAGACTTCATAGCAGAGACAGGAACGCATCCCCAGCTCCTTCGCCGCGTCGCGGATCGTAAAAAGGGAATCCCGGATCTCGCAGAAACTTGCGTGATGGTCAAAGATCGTCGTCACGCCGTCCCGGATGCAGTCCAGGATCGTCGCGTAAGCGCAGGCCTTCGTGCCGCTTAACGTCAGGCGCCTGTCGATCGCCCACCAGGTCCCGTCCAGGATCTCATAGAAATTCGTCGGGTTATTGTCCTTGATGGAAAGTCCTCTTGCAAGACCCGAATAAATGTGAGTATGCGCGTTGATAAGGCCCGGCATGATCACGCCGCCGCGCGCGTCCACGAACTCCGCCTCAGGATAAGCTTCTTTCAGCGCAGAAAAAAGGCCGACTTCCCGTATGACCTCGCCGTCGATCAGGACGGCTCCGTCTTCCAGATACGGGTTATCGGCATCTCTTGTGATCACTCTTCCGTTACCGACCAGAATCATAAAATCCCCCTTTTCCAAAACCGTTGCCAACAGGGCTTTTGACAGATCGAAACTGCAGAATATTCCTATATTAAATTATAAAATAGTGCCTATTCAAAAGCAATCTTCGGGCTTTCGGCCAGATACGTCCCGCTCTTCCCTCCGCTTTTTGAAACCAGGTAAATTTTTTCGATCATCATGCCGTGATCGATCGCCTTGCACATGTCGTAGATGGTCAGCAGTGCGGCGGAAACACCGGTCAGCGCTTCCATCTCCACCCCGGTCTTTCCTTCGCACGATGCAGTGCATACCGCCGTGATCCGGGCGGCATCCGCGTCGATCTCAAACAGGACGCTGACCGAAGAAAGCGGCAGTACATGACAGAGCGGGATCAATTCCGGCGTTTTCTTCGCCCCCATGATCCCGGCGATCTGCGCGACGGTCAGGACGTCTCCCTTCCGGACGTTTTTCGCAAGCAGCGCTTCCATCACCGCCTTCCCGACCAGGATGCTCCCCCGGGCGCACGCTTCGCGCCGCGTCACCGCCTTTTCCCCGACGTCCATCATCACGGCGCCGTTTTCATTAATATGGGAAAAGCCCGGTTTTTCATGATCTGCGGTTTTTACTTTCTGATTTTTTCGATCCATCGCTCCACCACTCCGTTATCAGCACTTTTGCATTGGAAACATTATACCTCTCTCCATTATAATAAAAATAGCCAGGAACGACGCAGATCTTCCGGCTACAGATACGATCAATGAGATATGGGAAGGAGCCTCCATGAACGAATCCGGCCGTGAAAACCTGACAGAGCAGTACGCGCGGAGAACAAAGGAAAACCGGGAAGCCCGGCAGCAGCAGGAAGAATACCCTGTCACGGATCCTTCTTCCGAACGCGAATGGAACCGTTTCGCGATCATTGGTTTTTGCCTGGCGCTCGTGTCCCTGTTTTATACGGCGGGGATCCTGATCCCGCTGGCCGCGCTTGTTCTTTGCGTCATAGTCGTCGTCAGGACCGATCCCGGCCGTGAATCCGGGAAAGGGCTTGCCGCCGCCGGTATCGTGATCAGCCTGATCACGCTCTTTCTTGCTTATTTTAAAGCAGCCGTTCTTTCCGGCATCTTCCGGATGATCCTGAATATGATCCGTTCCGCCTGACCGGCGTTTTCCCTGCCCGCTGCGGTTCCTGCCGGACAGCCGCCCAGACCTTTTCTTCCGTCATTGACCAAAACACTGTAACTGGATATAATAGATTTCTACCGTTTTTTCCGGGGACGGGCCGGTCACCAGGCTCCGTTCTTGGTTTTTTGTCTGCCCGGCAGCGACCGGTAAAATTGTAAAAGAAACGAGAGACGCAATGACAAAGTATATTATCAAACGAATCATTCTGGCCGTTTTAACAGTATTTATTATCGCAGCGATCACATTCTTCCTGATGCACGCCGTACCCGGCGGCCCCTTCAACCGCGAGAAAGCCCTTTCCGCCGCTACGATCCAGGCGCTGAACGAGCGTTACAATCTTGATAAACCGCTGGTCATCCAGTTTTTCATGTACCTGAAGGGGATCCTTCACGGCGATTTCGGCGTCAGCCTGAAAAACGGCCGTGAAATATCCGCGATCTTTGCGGAATCGTTTCCGATCTCCTGCAAACTCGGCCTGACCGCCATCGCCGTTGCCCTGATCACCGGCACGGTCCTCGGCAGTTTTGCAGCCCTGATGCGCAACAGGCTTCCGGACCGCATCATCATTTTCCTTACTACTCTGCTGACTTCCATCCCGAGCTTCATACTCGCGACCTTCCTGCTGCTGATCTTCTGCATCATGCTGGGCTGGGTCCCTGTCTGGAGCGCCAACAGCAACAACTACGTCCTGCCGGTCATTGCCCTGGCTTCCTATCCGATGGCGTATACCACCCGTCTTTCCAAGAGCAGCATGCTGGACGCGCTCGGCCAGGACTACATCCGGACCGCGCGGGCCAAAGGCGTCAAAAAAGTAATGATCATCTTCAAGCACGCGCTCCGCAATTCCCTGATCCCGGTCATCACTTACGCCGGGCCCCAGATCGCCTATATCATCACCGGTTCCATGGTCATTGAGCACGTTTTCACCATCGGCGGAATCGGCAGCAAATTCGTCAGCGCGATCGGGAACCGCGACTATACGCTGATCATGGCGACGACGATCTTCCTGTCGGTCCTGATGGTCGCGGCCACTCTCCTCTGCGACATCGTTTACAAGCTGGTCGATCCCCGCATCAAATTCGACTGACCGTTTTCCTGCATTACTGGCACCCGCAGATATCGGCACAGGCTTCTGTCGATCATGAAATAATTCTTTCAGAATATAGGTAGAAAAATGGACAATTCACAGTACGATCCGAACCAGGCACCCGAAAAGCGGCCGTTCAGCCTCCAGCTGGACGCTGCGGCATTCGAAAAAGCGACTGAAGAAGAAAAGCGGCAGCAGGAGGTCATGAGCGAATCGACGACCTTCTTCCGCGACGGTATGAGGAGGCTGCGCAGGAACAAGCTTTCCATGTTCAGCATCGTCGTCCTTTTCCTGATCCTGCTTACCATCACCGTAGCTCCTTCCATCGTTCCGTACGGCTATGAGGAGATCCTTTCCGTAGAAGGCAGGCGGGATAAAAGCGCGAAAAATCTCCGTCCTTTCCAGTACAGCAAGGCGGAGCAGAAATACATCGATAAAGGCGGCGAGCGCTTCCCCCACATCTTCGGGACCGACGAACAGTGCCGCGATTACTTTATCCGCGTTATCTACGGAACCAGGGTCAGCCTGACCGTCGGTTTCTTTGCCAGTATCATCGTCCTGATCATCGGCCTGATCTACGGCAGCATATCCGGATATGCAGGAGGGCGCGTCGACATGATCATGATGCGGATCGTCGACGTCATATACTCCTTGCCCGATATGCTGATGGTCATCCTTCTGTCCGTCGTTCTCGGTACGAGGCTTACGCTTCCCAAGAACTCCTTCCTGGGAAAAATGGGTCCGAACATGCTCTCTTTGTTCGTCGTCTTCGGCCTGCTTTACTGGGTCGGCATGGCCCGCCTGATCCGCGGCCAGATCCTGTCCATTAAAGAGAACGATTATATCCTGGCGGCACAGGCGACCGGCGCTTCTTCCGGACGGATCATCCGCCGTCACATCATTCCGAACTGCCTTTCCGTCATCATCGTATCGACGGCACTGCAGATCCCCTCGGCCATCTTTACCGAAAGCTATCTGTCCTTTATCGGTCTGGGCGTCCAGGCTCCGATGCCTTCCCTCGGATCCCTCGCGAACGCGGCCCGGGGCGGCCTTCAGACCTATCCTTATAAACTGGTGTTCCCCGCTGTCATGATCTGCCTGATCGTGCTGAGCCTGAACCTTCTGGGTGACGGCCTTCGCGACGCGTTCGATCCGAAGCTGCGCCGGTAACAGAAAAGAGGATTTATGAATCGAAACGAACCTTTATTAAGTGTACAGGATCTTCATACGACCTTTACGACGGACAACGGCGAAGTACAGGCTGTCAACGGGATCTCTTTCAACCTGCATGAACGCAAAGTGCTCGGGATCGTCGGGGAATCAGGTTCCGGAAAATCCGTTACGGCCTATTCCATCATGCAGATCCTCGCCGAGAACGGCCGTATATCCGGAGGAAAGATCCTTTTCAAGGGAGAAGACCTCACCACCTGGAACGAAAAGCAGATGGCGAATTTCCGCGGAAAAAACTGCTCCATCATCTTCCAGGATCCGATGACGAGCTTAAATCCGGTGTTTTCCGTCGGCAATCAGCTGATGGAGGCCATTCACCTTCATACCAGCAAAAGCGGCGCCGAAGCCAGGGAACGGGCTGTTGAGATGCTCCGCCTGGTCGGCATCAACGAACCTGAAAAGCGTCTGAAACAGTATCCCTTCGAGCTTTCCGGAGGAATGCGCCAGCGCGTCATGATCGCGATGGCCCTGGCCTGCGAACCGGACATCCTGATCGCCGACGAGCCGACGACCGCCCTTGACGTGACCATCCAGGCCCAGATCCTGGAGCTGATGCTGGATATCCAGAAACAGCTGGGCATGGCCATTATCATCGTAACGCACGACCTGGGTGTCATTGCGGAAATGTGCGACGAGATCATCGTCATGTACGGCGGCCGGATCTGCGAGCGCGGTACCGCGGACGAGATCTTCTACAATCCGAAACATGAATATACCAAAGGACTGCTTCACAGTATTCCGAGCGTCGGCGGCGCCAGGGAACGGCTGAGCCCGATCGAGGGTACCCCGATCAATATGCTGAATATGCCGGAAGGCTGCGCTTTCTGCCCCCGCTGTTCTGAAGCTATGAAGGTGTGCCTGAAGCAGATCCCCGAAGAGCTTGAGATCAACAGGGATCATAAAGCCGCCTGCTGGATCAATGTCCGTGACGGTTCCGGAAAGCCTTTTGAAGAATCCGGAAAAGAGGAGGAAACTGTCAATGGCTGAGCATCTGCTGGAGGTCGAACACCTCAAACAATACTTTCCGATCAGGGACGGCTTCTTTTCCACAAAGCCCTTAAAAGCCGTCGACGACGTTTCCTTTACGATCGACAGCGGCGAAACGCTGGGACTGGTGGGCGAATCCGGCTGCGGCAAGACCACGGTCGGCAGGACCATCCTGCGCCTGTACGTCCCTACGGCCGGCACCGTCCGGTTTGAAGGAGAAGAGATCACCGATAAGAATATCCACTCTCTCCGCAAAAAAATGCAGATGGTCTTCCAGGACCCCTACTCTTCCCTCAATCCGCGCATGACGGTCGAGGATATTATCGGAGAGCCTCTGGACGTCCATAAAATGTATGGAAACCGCAAAGAACGGCGCGAAAAGATCCTCTACCTGATGAACCTCGTCGGCCTGAACGCGGAACATGCGACGCGCTACGCGCATGAGTTTTCCGGCGGCCAGAGACAGCGGATCGGGATCGCCCGCGCGCTGGCAGTCGATCCGAAATTCATCGTCTGCGACGAGCCCGTCAGCGCCCTCGACGTATCCATCCAGGCGCAGGTCATCAACATGTTTGAAGACCTGCAGCAGCAGCTGGGCGTCGCGTACCTGTTTATTGCCCACGACCTGCTGGTCGTACGCCATATTTCCAAAAACATCGCCGTCATGTACCTCGGCCATATGGTCGAGACCGCTTCCGCCGACGAGCTGATGGACCACCCGGTCCATCCGTATACGGAATCGCTTCTTTCTGCCGTCCCGATCCCGGATCCGAAGATCGCGCGCCAGAAAAAGCGGATCATGCTGGAAGGCGACGTCCCGAGCCCGCTCCACATGCCCAGCGGCTGCCCTTTCCGGACCCGCTGCCGGTACGCCACCCCGCAGTGCGCGGAGGCCTGCCCGGAGCTTACGGACCGCGGCGGCGGACACCGCGTCGCCTGCTGGAACCGGTGATCCGGCATTTATGAAAGATAGATCTCTTTATAACTGATCCTGCCAGATCGGATAAAGTGATTTATAGAAAAGAAACCTATTTTATAAAGGAGGAAAGAAATGAAAAAGAAAGCAGCATTATTACTTGCCGCAGTGATGATCCTTACGTCTCTGACGGCATGCGGCGGCAGCGAACCCGCTCCCGCGGCAGCTCCTGCAGCGGAAGCTCCGGCAGCGGAAGCGGCAGCTCCTGAAGCGGCAGCTCCTGAAGCGGCAGCTCCTGAAGCGCAGGCTCCCGCAGAAGAGGCCGAAGAAGTCCCCAGTGCGGAAGAACTGGTCAGCGAAGCCTTCATCGATCCCGTGAACGACTGGGCGCAGTACGATGAACTGATCGCTCAGATCAAGGCCGAGACCGACACCGCGAAGCGTACCGAGATGATGCACCAGGCGGAAGACATCCTGATGTCCAACTATGCGGTCATCCCGATCTACTATTACAACGACCTGTACATGGAGAAGCCGTACGTCAAAGGCGTTTACGCAAACTCTTTCGCGACCAAGTTCTTCATGTATGCCGAAATGGAAAACGGCGCTGACACCCTGCGCATCAACCTGGCTTCCGAACCGGATTATCTGGATCCCGCTCTGAACAGCTCCGTTGACGGCGCCTGCCTTGCGGCGAACTCCTTCTCCGGTCTTTATACCTATAACGCTGACGGCAAGACCGTTCCGGCCTGCGCCGAAGGTTATGAAGTTTCCGAAGACGGCCTGACCTACACCGTTACCCTGAAAGACGGCCTGAAATGGTCCGACGGTTCCGACCTGACCGCTGAAGATTTTGTCTACAGCTGGAAGAGAGCTACCGACGAAAAGACCGCTGCCGACTATGAATACATGTTCTCCGGCTTTGACGGCTACGGCACTGCCGACGGCATCAACGTTACCGCCGAAGACGCGAAGACTCTGGTATTCGTACTCTCCGCTCCCTGCGCCTACATGGAAGACCTGATGGCGTTCCCGACCTTCTATCCTGTCAAACAGGAAGCTGTTGAATCCTATGCGGATTGGGAGACCACTCCGGGCGGCTGGTGCCAGGAAGCCGGTTTCGTCAGCAACGGCGCTTACGTCTGCACAGGCTGGAACCACGACACTTCCATGACCTATGAGAAGAACCCTTACTTCTGGGATGCTGAAAACGTCAAGATCGAAAAGCTTGAGTTCATGCTCTCCGCTGACGATACCGCCATCTATGCCGCTTACAATTCCGACAGCGTCGATCTGATCGATACCGTTCCGACCGATGAAGTCGCAGCTCTGATCGAATCTCAGAATCCGGAATTCAAGGTCGTAGACGAACTCGGCACCTACTACATTGCGTTCAACGTCGGTTCCGAACTGTTTGCGGACAAGACTCCCGCTCAGGCAGCCTGCATGCGTGAAGCCATCAACATCCTGATCGACCGTGACTACATCGTCGAGAACATCGGCCAGACCGGCCAGGTCATCGCCACTTCCTACATCCCGCTCGGCATGATGGACGGCAACGGCGGCGTATTCAAGGATGATCCGACAGTCGGTTACTATGACGCTTATGCCATCAACGATGATTACGACGCTACTGTTGAAAAAGCCATCACCCTGTTAAAGGCTGCGGGCTTTGAATTCAACGAAGACGGAACCCTGTCCGATGAGACCCCGATCGCGATCGAATACCTGACCAACCAGTCCTCCGGCCACATCGCCATTGCAGAATCCCTGCAGCAGGATCTGGCAGTCGTCGGCATCGATCTGTCCATCGCCGTTCAGGACTGGAACGTATTCCTTGAAGAACGGAAACAGGGCAACTTCGATATGGCCCGTGAAGGCTGGATCGCTGATTTCAACGACCCGATCAACATGCTTGAGATGTTCACCACCACCTCCGGCAACAACGACCCTCAGTACGGCCGTAAATAATGATCCGGGATCATTGACCTGATCACACTTCAAACATACAAAGCGGGCTGCTCCTTTACCGGGGCGGCCCGTTTTCTTATAATCGATTATAATATGATCCAGGCACCATATTGCAGTACCCGGCGCTGGATCGGCACGGGAAGGGAAAGGAACCCCTGAGCAATGGAAAACAAGAAATATTTATTTGAACAGGACCCTGTTCCTCATGCCCTGGCCGTCATGGCCTTTCCCACGGTTGTCAGCCAGCTGATTACGCTCATCTACAATCTGGCGGACACCTGGTTTATCGGCCGGACCAACAATCCTTACATGGTAGCTGCCTGCTCCCTCGTCCTTCCGGCTTATATGCTCACCATTATCATTACCAATATATTCGGTACCGGCGGCGGGACACTCCTGGCAAGACTCCTCGGCAGCAGTAAAGAAACTGAAGCCTCACGGGTTTCTGCCGCCTGCATCTGGATGGCGCTCGCCGGGGCGGCATTCTATTCTTTCGTCTGTCTGTTCTTCATGACACCCTTTCTGAAGGTTCTCGGCGCAAGCGATAACACCCTGGAATACGCGCGGCAGTACATGACTTACGTTATTGTTCTGGGCGGAATCCCTGCCGTTATGTCCAATACACTGTCCGCCATGCTCCGGAACATCGGTCTCTCCGCGAAAGCCTCCTTCGGCCTGAGTATGGGCGGGCTGCTGAATATCGCCCTGGACCCGCTTTTCATGTTCGTCCTTCTGCCGGACGGGAAACAGGTAATGGGCGCGGCCATCGCAACAATGCTGAGCAATATGACGGCTCTTCTCTACTTCATAATCATCTACAGGAATGCGGGGAAAAGCACTGTCCTCCGTTTCCGGACAGACGGCAGCCTGCCTGAACGCAGTTCTTTTCACGCCATCTTTTCCGTCGGCATTCCCGCAGCCGTCTCAATGCTGCTGTTCGATTTAACCAATATCTTCATCAACCGGCTGTCAGCCGGCTACGGCGATATTGAGCTGGCTGCCATCGGCATCGTCATGAAAGCGGAGCGCCTTCCCCTGAATATCGGGATCGGGATCAGTCTGGGAATGATTCCCCTTATCGCTTATAATTATTCCTCCGGGAACCGGGAACGGATGGACGCAGTCTTCCGTTTCGGTCGGGCGGCGGGCGTTGCCATCGCGCTTGCCTGTGTAGTCCTTTATCATTCTCTCGCGCCGCAGATCATAAGGCTCTTTATAAAAGACCCCGAAACGGTGCGGTACGGCACGCAGTTTCTGAAAGCCCGCTGCTTTGCCACCCCGCTGATGTTTCTGTGCTTCAGCATGGTTCATTTCACCCAGGCAATCGGACGCGGCAAAGAATCTTTCCGGCTTGCGGTAATCCGGCAGCTCGTTTTCAATATGCCGATCCTGTTCCTGCTGAACAGCCTTTTCGGGATGATGGGAATTGTATGGACTCAGGCGGTCGCGGATCTGTTCACCGCAATCGCTTCTTATGTTGTATATTTCAGAATACGGAAATCTGAGGGATGGCCTTTTTCTCTCTGAATTGAATAATCCGGATTTCTCCTTTATTGGTCTTCCGTCCCTCTGAGGATACCCAGCCCGTGCCTGAGAATGGGCATGATATACGGGAGTTCTTCCTGTACGGCTTTCGGAGAACCCGGCAGATTTATGATCAGGGAATGCTTCCGGATTCCGGCCGTCTGGCGGCTTAAAGCCGCTTTCGGTGTGATTGACAATGCATGCATGAGCATCGCCGCAACTATTCCGGGAGCCGGCTTTTCACTGACAGCCGCCGTTGCTTCCGGTGTAATATCGCGGTCGGAAAATCCTGTTCCGCCTGTCGTAACGATCAGGGCGATTTCCCGGCGGTCGCAGAGATCCCGCAGCATTTTTTCCAGCTGTGATGTTTCATCCGGAAGAATGATGCATTCTTCAACGACATATCCTTCGTCCCGCAGTATCCGGGCACAAAGGGGACCGCTTTTGTCTTCTCTTTCACCTGCCGCGCACCGGTCGCTCAGCGTGATCACGCAGGCCGTGAAAGGCCGGTCCGCTTCCGCGGGAATAACTCTGATCTCATCCCCCGGCCGGACGGTCCCGCCCCGCAGGACTCTCGCGAAAAGACCTTTGACCGGCATGACGCACTGCCCGGCCGTATGATAAATTGTGCAGTGGTCATGGCATTCCTTGCCTTTCTGGGTAAGTTCCAGCAGAATGCCGCCGTCATCCGGATTAACGTTCTGATCCGGATCACCGTTTTCTTTCTCTGAAGTGATCAGGAACCTGGTACCCACCGGAAGGTCACGGAAATCGATTCCCTCTGTCAGCAGGTTTTCCCCGAAGATACCGCTGTCAAGCAAAACAGATGTTTTGCTCTGCATCTCACAGACGCTCTCATAAGGCAGGAGGCTCACCTGTCTGTGCCATGTTCCGGCATGCGCGTCGCCTTCAATCCCGGATCCTTCGATCATCCGGGCCTCAGGCAGTTCTTTTTTCCGGACGCCTTTTCTTTCACTGACGCAGACAGCCCGGACGGTTCCGCACTGTATATAATCAGTCTTCTCCGCTGTATTCAGCTGCTCATCCTCCAGATTCACTGCCGTCTCCGAACAGTTTATGATGAAATCATTTCCAGCATGACCCGGATCCGGCCGCCGCAGACCGGCTTATCCGAAACCGGCTCGCCGTTCATATCGCAGGATTCCTCTGCAAATACCGTTCCGTCTTCCAGCATCTTCTGTGCTTTCCGGATCATCGCCGCTTCGGCGGGACCGCCTCCGACCGTTCCGTACAACAGGCCTTCTTTTCCGACGATCATGCGGGCTCCGGCGCCACGGGGAGCGGAACCCTCTTTAAAAGTGATAACCGCATGAACGACCGGCCCGTTTCCGGACAGACGGATGATTTCCTCCAGTGCTTCTTTCCCCAGTTCTGCCGAAACCGGGTTTTTATACTTGTCTTCGATGATTTCCGCCATAATGGAAACCGCTATTTCCGCAGGCGTCTGCGCCCCGATGGGAAGCCCGACCGGCGCGTGCACCTTTTCCGAAGGGTTTTTAAAAACCGGATTCTCCGCGCGGCCGTCTTCTTCCGCACGTCTCAGGATCTTTTCAAATACGATGGCGTTTTTTCTGCGGCTGCCGATCATCCCGACGTACCGGGCGGGCCGGCCGAGCGCGTAATACAGACATACCGCATCGGAACTGTGTCCCCTTGTAAGGACCAGATAGCAGGTGCGTCCGGCCGTTCTCAAAAGGGGAAACAGTTCTTCATAGCAGTTTCCGAAGTGGACTTCGTCCGCTCCGGCTTTTTCGGCAAGGGCCGCAAATTCTTCCCGGTCTTCGCATACTTCGACATAAAAGCCGAGTATTTTGGCGATCCGGATTACGTCCTGGGAAACATGGCCGCCGCCGAAAATGACCAGGCGTTCTTTTTCCGCGACCGTTTCGTCGAAGTAAACGGTTTCGCCGGATCCTTCGGAAATGCCGCTGCAGCGGCTCTTAACCGTCAGTGCCGGACGGCCGTCGATAAACAATTCTTTGGCGCCGCGGTTTTCTCCGCTTAAGAAAGTCCTGATCCGGACTTCCTCCCCGGCAGTCGTTTCCGCGGCATTTATATAAAAGCTTCGTTCCATGCGTTATTGCTTCCGGAAAATATACGCCGGTTACGGCAGTCAGGTTTTTTTGAACGGAACCGGCTGGTACGGGCTGCGTTTCAGGAACTGGCCGGTCCGTTCTTCTGTTACGCAGTGGTCCTGCGCAGCTTTCTTTCCGCGCAGATAGACCTGTTCCACCACGCCGTTCACCGTCCTGCCCTCGTACGGCGAGTAATCGCAGCGGCTGACCTGGGTGTCCCGGGTGATCGTGCGGGTCCGGTTCGGATCAAAAATAACGATGTCCGCGTCGGATCCTTCGGCCAGCACGCCTTTTCTCGGATAAAGGCCGTAAAGTTTCGCCGCGTTTTCGGAAAGCACTTCGCAGAGTTTTTCTTTTGAAATCCTGCCGGCTGCCACGCCTTCGGAATACATAAGCTCCGCGCGGGTTTCCACTCCCGGCAGTCCGCCCGGGATTTTCCGGAAATCATCTTTTCCGAGCGTTTTCTGGGCGAGCGTAAAAGAGCAGTGATCGGTGCAGACTGTCTGGATACTTCCGTCGGCGAGCGCTTCCCACAGCACCGTCTGATCACTTTTTGTCCTGAGCGGCGGGGCGCATACGTAACGGGCGCCTTCAAATCCCGGCAGGTCGTACAGCGTGTGGTCCAGCAGCAGATACTGCGGGCAGGTTTCTACATAGACCTCCTGACCCCGTTTGCGCGCCGCCCTGATTTCCCGGAGGCCTTCCGCGCAGGTAAGGTGCACGTCAATCACCGGCGCGTCCGCTATCTCCGCAATATAAAGATAGCGTCCGATCGCCTCTGCCTCCGCAGCCGCGGGCCTGGTGAGATAATGCGAAGAAACCGCCGCTCCCTTTCCTTCCTTAAGGAATTTCTCCTGGAGCGCTTCAATAACACCCGCATTTTCACAGTGACAGCCTGTAATACCGCCTACTTCACGAAGGCGGATCAGGATTTCGAACAGCGTCTTATCGTCAATCTTCGTGTCATAAGTCAGATAAACCTTGAAGGTGGAAATACCTTCGTCCATCATATCCCGGCACTGCCTGCGCGCTTCGTCATTCCAGTCGGTAATGGACATATGAATTCCGAAATCACAGTAAACGCCTCTGTCCGCTTTCGCGAGCCAGTTCCACATGCCTTCGCGGAGCGTTTCGCCCTTATACTGGGTACCGAAATCGATGATTGTCGTCGTGCCGCCGCTGACGGCCGCCCGGGTTCCGGAAACGAAGTCGTCGCACGTCACCGTTCCCGCCACATGCAGGTCAAAGTGGGTATGGGCGTCGATAAAGCCGGGAAAGAGAAGTTTCCCGGTCGCGTCCACGACTTCGGTCTCGTCCGGGCTGATCCGCAGTTCCTTGCAGACGTTCTCCATGGTCGGGAGCATGCCGAGATCCGCGTCGCCGCGCCTGATAATCTTTTCGATCTTCTCTCCGTTCACCAGGACGTCCGCGGCATAGCTCTCCCTGGAAGTCACCACCGTGCCGCCGTGTATCAGGATCATACTTCCTTCACCTCTTTCACGATCCGCTCCATCGCGTTCAGGATATTTTCATAACCGGTGCACCTGCAGAGGTGTCCCGAAATTTTCTTCTTTAATTCCTCGCGGGTGTATGATTTATTCTCCCCGACAATTTCCACCGCGGTCATAATCAGGCCCGGCGTACAGAAACCGCACTGCACGGCCGCTTCGTCGATGAAAATCTGCTGAATCGGCGAAAGGCTTCCGTCCGGCTTTTTCAGGCCTTCCGTGGTGAGGACTGTCCTGCCGTCCGCCCAAACAGCCAGGTAAATGCAGCTGTCGATCGCCCGGCCGTCCACGAGCACGGTACAGGCCCCGCATTCGCCGACTTCACAGCCTTTTTTTACGGAAGTCAGTCCCAGCCTGTTCCTGAGCGTATCCAGCAGAGATTCCCGTTCGTCGACCGCCAGTTCCTTCGGAGCTCCGTTGACTGTCATATGGATCACTTTAATCATATCGTTCACCTCTTCTGCGCTTTTTCAACGGATTCCCGGAGGGCGCGCTTTGCCAGTTCGTGAATAAGCTGCTGCCTGAATTCTTTACTGGCCCGCCAGGAGGAGCGGGGCGACGTTTCGGTCAGCGCAA
>JAEEGL017150309.1_pt1 | contig 15617 bp, 11 predicted proteins | sample 9134231 | NCBI WGS metagenome assembly JAEEGL01 (sample SAMN16246548, study PRJNA631951) | gut metagenome | biome: gut microbiome; feature: rumen; material: fiber-attached | host: Bos | place: Iran: Karaj | collected 2018-10
GCAGGCAAAGGAACAGGGCAATGTGCTGATCCTCTGCTCCGGACGCAGCCGCGCCATGCTCAAGCCGTTTCTGGCTCTCGGCTTTGTTGGGATGATTGCCGATGCCGGTGCGTATGTGGAGCTCGCCGGCGAGGTTCTGTTTGACTATCCGATGAAAGACTCACAGCGTGATACCGCTCTTCGCCTTTTCGCGCAAAACGGTGTTTCCGTGTTGCTGCATACGCTCGAGGGCAGCTACTGTGACGAAGAATTCAGCCGTTTTCTGAAAGGCTTCTCCTCCGTGGACGGGAATGTCAGTGAGTGGTCTAAAAACGATGATGTCTTTCAGATATGTCCGATAGACGCCTATGACGGCCAGCCTGTGTATAAGATCGATTTCCTGTGCCCAGACCGGTTGTGTCTGGACGAAGCCATTCAGACCCTGGGGCAGGACTACGACTTTCTCCTGATCGACACGCTTTATGAGAACTCTATGTACGGCGAGCTCACCAGCCGTAAGTATGACAAGGGAAGCGGCGTCCGTCGTGTAGCGGAAGCGCTTGGCGTGGATCTGAAAGACACCTACGGCTTCGGTGACAGTATGAACGATGCCGAGATGATCCAAACGGTGGGCACCGGTGTGTGCGTGTCCGATGGCTCTCGCGCATTGCAGGACATGAGCGATCTGGTATGTCCCCCTCTCGAAGAGGATGGGCTGGCCTGGGCCTTTCATAAGCTCGGTCTGACGGGAGTTTAATAACGTTAAGAAGCAAATAAAGCACCGGCCCGGAGAAAACAGTTCTCCGGGCCTGTGCTTTTTGTGCATTTCTAGTTATGGCATGATCTGATAAATCCGTACGGAACCCTGGGAAAAAACCAGGGGATAGGTATCGGCGAAATACGGCTCACAACAGCCGGGGAGCGACCGCTCATACTCGCCGATATAGACGTAATCGATGCCTAAGGAGGCATGCATCTCATCAAATGCCCTGCTGTCGGTCAACAGCCGACGCGCTAGTTCCAGACGAGACTCATAATCAAGCCCGTGGTAGAATAGATAGGACGGACAGCCGCAGAATACGTTGCGTCCGGCAAGGGCGGCAGGGACATTGTTGTGATTGCTGCTGGTGAGAAACAGCGAATCTGCGTCTGTATGATCTCGGATAAAGTCGGCCGCAGCTGCATCCCCGGCAGAGAACAAACGATAAGCATACCGCGGCGAACCGGAGATCCACTCGCGCGTCATGGTAAGCACGGCGGCGTTGACGCAAAGAAGCAGTATAAGCACAAGAATAGTGTTGCGAAGTGGTCTGATTTTGAGGAGAGCGAGCCGGGATAAAAGCCAGTCGGCACTCAATATGCAGAAGAGCGCATAGGAGATATACAGGAGTTTGTTGTTGTCATAGACATTGGGCTGGAACACCACACATTCGCAAACCAGGAAAATCATAAGCCCCGGCAGGGCAAAGGCTTGAGAGCGGAGGTCAGAGAAAGCAAAGGCGATGGGGGAGAGCAGAAAGAGCGGGCCCACGTTTTTCAGCCAGAACCACAGCCAGTTCTCCTGTCCGTTGTTCACCCAGTCCCAGTGGAGCCGGAGAAACTGCTCGTTGCCTTCCACAGAATGAAAAGTCCAGAGCAGCAGCTGCGGAACGGCCAGCAGCACGGCGGGAACGCCGAATTTCAACCAATTGCTCAGCGACCTTCGGGAAAAGCGTGCGCGGATCGTGTAGAAAAGCAGCCAGGAGAAGGCCACAAACCCCAGCGACAGATAGGAATGGGTGTGGAGCATCGGAAGGAGACCGCCAATGACGCCCGCAGGCAGAAGACACGAGTCCTCATCGAGAAACAGCGCCCTATACAGCAGCCAGATCGCAGCAAACAGAGCTGCCCAGCCAAAGAGCGTGGCACGCTGAGGCAGCAGTATATCCACGATCACATTGACCCACCGGATCCCCTTATCCGTCAGATTCGTCGGCGTGTGGTAGAAACCGGTAAAAAGCTCGCTGAAGCTGTGGTCTTTGATAAAATACAACAGGCCAAAACCGCCATTGAAAAAGAAAAAGACGAAGGAAAGCGCTGCGGCGCCTTTTTTTCGGCAAAACGCGGTCGCTAAAGCGTAAAATCCGGCAAATACCTGCATCAAGGCAAAAAAAGCCGGCAGCATATAGGCCCAGCGAAGCGGTGTGCCGAGGAGCAGGAGAGATGCGGAAACGCTGTCGCACAGGAAGGGATAGCATAAGCGCTGCCCGGGTAGAATGCTGTACTCCGGCGGGAACTGCCCCTGCTCGGCCAAGGACGTGATGAAGCCCAAATGCATGGCCATGTCGCCGAAGGTGCATTGACCGGTATACAGCGCGCCATTTCTTTCCGGAAGCGTGTGGCTGAGCAGGATGCAGACACAGTAGATAAACAGCGGAAGGCTCAAAGCCAGGAATAGCGCGGCTTTTTTCTTTTCCTCAACAGAAAGATCGACGGATACTTGCCGACGCCGACTCAGCAGACTGCCTAGCAGCAACAGACCGCAGAGTATGCTCAGAACGTGGGACTGCAGCGAAAAGCCGAAGAGAAAGGAAAAGGGAACCGGCAGCCATACGGCCAGCAAAGTGCCGCAGACGCTGCCCAGGTAAACGCGCAGGGGAAGACTCGTCGCGCGAAATTGTTTGATGCCAAGCAGGATTCCGATACCCTGCCAGAAGAAGAACCATATGATACCGCCCAGAACAAGCCCTCCTTTCCTGAAAGTCTTTACATAGTATAACAGAAAGCACACAAAAAGCCAATGCGACGGGTATAGAAAAATCAATTGCTTGCGCGATGCTGTCGGTCGTGATATGATGACAGAAAATCGGGAGGGATGTTCATGACTGCAGTATTGATCAATGTCGTCACTGTGCTGCTGGGTTCTGTCATGGGCCTGCTGTTCGGCAGCAGGATCAAGGAATCCTACTCACAGGAAATCATGATGGGGATCGCACTTTGCACCTTTGTCATTGGCGTCCAGAGTGCTATCAAAACAAGCAATATCCTGATCGTCATGGTCTGCATGGTCATCGGAACGGTCATTGGCGTAGCCCTCAAGCTGGATGACAGGATGAACGGCGCCTCAGATCGCATCAAGGAGCGTCTGAAAGGTACGCGCTTTGGCAAAGGGCCATTCGCGGAAGCCTTTATGACCACAACGATGCTTTTCTGCATCGGGACTATGACAGTGATCGGCTCCATTGAAGCAGGACTGAACCACAATTATGATATTCTGATTGCAAAAAGCATCATGGATTTCATCAGCTCGCTCATCTTTTCCGCCGCTCTCGGCGCGGGCGTCATGCTCTCCGCGGTTTCGGTGCTGGTGATCGAGGGCGGAATTGCGCTTCTGGCTTCTGTTGCCTCGCCGATCCTGACTGCTGAGGTGGTGACCGAAATGTCCGCAGTGGGCGGGACGATGTTCATTGGTATGGCCATCAACCTGCTTGGCATCAGCGATAAGCGCATCCGGATCGGAAATATGCTTCCCGGCATTTTTCTGCCGATTCTGTATTTTCCCCTGGCTGCCTGGCTTGGCGGTCTGTTTTAAATGAAACCTGTCCTTATCTTTTCAACGTAAAAAGCGGAGAAATACGATCGTATTTCTCCGCTTTAATACTATTTTGGGAATACCGATTACTTCTTGAAGCTTTCCTTCAGCGCAACGGCGCGGTTGAAAACGAGATGCTCCGGCGTAGCGTCCCTGTTGTCCAGACAGAAGTAGCCCTGACGCATGAACTGGAAGCCTGTGGAGTTCTTGCCTTTTTCCGGCATGGGGATCTCAGAGAGGCATTTCTCCACCTTGCAGCCAGTCAGCACCTTGAGACTATCAGGATTGATATAATCCAGGAAGTTCTTGTCCGGACCGTCGGGATCGGGGTCGGTGAAGAGATAGTCGTATACACGCACCTCGGCGTCGGCACAGTTATTGGCGTCCACCCAATGGATCGTCGCGCCCTTGACCTTGCGTCCGTCGGCGGGATCGCCGCCGCGGCTTTCCGGATCATATTCACAGAAGATTTCTGCGATGTTTCCGTTTTCGTCCTTGCGGCAGCCGGTGCAGGTGACGAGATACGCACCCTTCAGACGGACCTCGAAGCCGGGATACATACGCTTGAACTTCGGCGCGGGGACTTCCATGAAATCGTCTGCTTCGATGAACAAATCGCGGGAGAAGCTGACCTCACGCGTGCCGTCTTCGTGATGTAGGGGATTGTTTTCCACCGAAAGAAGCTCGGTTTTCCCCTCGGGATAATTGGTCACCGTCAGCTTGACGGGATTGAGTACGGCCATGACACGGCGGGCGTTTTCATTCAGATCATCGCGCAGGCAGCTCTCGAGCAGCGCCCAGTCGACTGTGGAGTCGACCTTGGAAACACCGATCTTTTCACAGAACGTGCGGATCGAACGGGAGGTGTAGCCGCGGCGGCGGAGACCGCACAGTGTCGGCATACGGGGATCATCCCAGCCGGAGACGCGCCCCTCTTCAACAAGCTGGCGCAGCTTTCTTTTCGACATGACGGTATAGTTGATGCCGAGACGGGCAAACTCGATCTGACGGGGCTTGATGCCGGGGATCGAGACATTCGAAACGACCCAGTCGTAGAGCGGACGATGCGCTTCATATTCCAGCGAGCAGAGCGAGTGGGTGATGCCCTCAAGCGCGTCCTGGATGGGATGGGCGAAGTCGTACATCGGGAAGATGCACCATTTGGTTCCCTGACGGTGATGCTCGATATACCGGATCCGGTAAAGCACCGGGTCGCGCATATTGAAGTTCCCGCTGGCCAGGTCGATCTTGGCGCGCAGGGTGTATCGGCCCTCTTCAAACTCACCGTTTTTCATGCGCTCGAACAGATCCAGGCTTTCTTCGATCGGCCGGTCACGCCAGGGACTTACGGCGGGATGGGTGGTATCGCCGCGGTACTCCCGGAACTGGTCGGGAGTCAGCTCACACACATAGGCCAGTCCCTTGCGGATCAGCTCCAGTGCGTATTCATACGTCTTTTCAAAGTAATCCGAGCCGTAGAAAAAGCGGTCGCCCCAGTCAAAACCCAGCCAGTGAATGTCGTCCTGAATGGCGTCTACATACTCGGTATCTTCTTTGGCGGGGTTGGTGTCATCCATACGCAGGTTGCAGATGCCGCCGAAATGCTCCGCCGTGCTGAAATCAATGGTCAGCGCTTTGCAGTGGCCGATATGAAGATAGCCGTTGGGTTCGGGCGGAAAGCGGGTATGTATCTGCATGCCGTAGCAGCGGTTTCCTTCCTGCAGATCTTCTTTTACGAATTCCTCGATAAAGTTTCTGGTTTCGTCCATCCGGAATTATCTCCTATTTGTAAATTCTTTGCCATTATAACCGATTCTTGTGGCAATTACAACACAAATGTGATAAAGTAAACTCTAAAGGAAGTGATACGGTGAAAGAGAAATACGATGTGATCATCATCGGCGGCAGTATCGCGGGCGTCTCGGCTGCCCTGACGGCCACCAACCGCGGAAAAAGCACGGCGGTGATCACCAACAGTACCGAGAGCAGCAGCCTTTACAAGGCCGAGAAAATCACCAATTATCCCGGCATCCCGGCGGCCACAGGAAAGGAGATCGCAGATATCCTCAACGCTCAGCTTGCCTCCTGCGGCGCCGACGTGATCCAGGGAAGAGCACTCAGCGTCATGCCTATGGGCGACAGCTTTGGCGTGGCCTTTGGCAGCGAGTTCTGTATGGGCGGGGCGGTGATCCTTGCGGCGGGCATCACCCGAGAAAAGCTCTACCCCGGTGAAGGAGAATTTCTCGGCCGCGGCGTGAGCTATTGCGCCACCTGCGACGGTATGCTCTATCGTGGCAAGCGTGTCGCCCTGATCGGCAACAACGAGGAATCCGATCATGATGCCGCTTTCCTGGAGAAGATCGGCTGCACGGTGCTTCGCTTCCGTGACAATGCCCGGTATGAAATCCGCGGCGGAATAAAGGCCGATACGGTTGTGATCGGCGACACTGAGCATAAAGTCGACGGCGTTTTTATTATCAAAGACACTGTTTCGGTGACCAAGCTTGTCCCGGGGCTGGAATACGCAGAGGGCGGTATCGTGACGGACAGAAAAATGTCCACCAATATCCCGGGCGTGTTCGCCGCGGGTGACTGTACGGGAAAACCGTATCAGCTGGCAAAAGCCGCGGGGGAGGGCAACGTTGCGGCGCTCTCCGCTTGCGAGTATATAGACAAAAAGGAGAAATAATCATGGCAGTTGAACATCTGAACGGCAAGTGCTTTAATGAAACTATCGCCAGCGGCGTTACCATCGTCGATTTCTGGGCCACCTGGTGCGGCCCCTGCAGAATGCAGGCCCCCATTCTGGAGGCATTCGAAGCGGAGATGAGCGGCATTGTCAAGGTCGGCAAGGTCGACGTGGATGAAGAGCCCGAAATCGCCGGCCGCTTCAACATCTTCAATATCCCGACGCTGATCGCCTTCAAGGACGGCGTGGAGATCGCCCGCAATGTGGGCGTGACCGACGTGAACGGGCTGAAAAAGCTCGCCGGTTATTGACAAACAGCCCCGGATATTTTATAATGCGCCATAAGTGCTGAGAAGGACAGGAGTACGCATCTCCATCCGCCACAGAGAGGAAACGGTCGGTGAAAGTTTCTGCGGTGGCATGCGGAAGGTCGGTCCGGAGCATCTGCCGTAAAGTATCGTCAGCGGCAGACGGTTCTCCCCGTTACAGGAGCAAGAGTGCCGCTTTTCATAAAAAGCGGAATTCAGGTGGTACCGCGGTATTTTATCGCCCTGAGGTTTGAAAACCTCAGGGCGTTTTTTTTGATGGAGTGAGAAGAATGAAAGAATTGCCGAAAACTTATGACCCCAAAGCGGTCGAGAGCAAGATCTACGACCTTTGGATGAAGGGCGGATACTTCAAAGGAATCATTGACCCCGATAAGAAGCCCTTTTCCATCGTCATGCCGCCTCCTAACGTCACGGGCCAGCTCCATATGGGCCATGCCCTGGACGCTACGCTGCAGGACATCCTGACGCGCTATAAGCGTATGCAGGGCTTCTCGGCCCTGTGGCTGCCCGGCGTTGACCACGCGGGCATCGCCACGCAGATCAAGGTCGAGGAAGTGCTGCGCAAGGAAGAAGGAAAGACCCGCTATGATCTGGGCCGCGACAAGTTCCTTGACCGCGTCTGGGATTGGAAGCGTCAGTATGGCGACCGGATCGTTGAACAGCAGAAGAGCATGGGCGTCTCCTGCGACTGGGATCGCAGCCGTTTCACCATGGACGACACCTGCGCCAAGGCCGTTCGCGAGACATTCTGCGAACTGTATGACAAGGGCCTTATCTACAAGGGCAGCCGTATCATCAACTGGTGCCCCCACTGCCGTACGGCGCTGTCCGATGCCGAGGTGGAATACAAGGACATCCCCGGCAGCTTCTGGCATATCCGTTATCCTATCGAGGATTCCGACGAGGAGTTCATCATCGCCACCACCCGGCCCGAGACCATGCTTGGCGACTCCGGCGTCGCAGTCCATCCGGATGACGAGCGCTACAAGCATCTTGTCGGCAAGAACGCGATCCTCCCGCTGGTGGGCAGAAAGCTGCCGATCGTGGCGGACGATTACGTTGAACTGGGCTTCGGCACCGGCGCGGTCAAGATGACTCCCTGTCATGACCCGAACGACTATGAGGTCGGACTGCGTCACAATCTGGAGCAGATCCAGTGCATAGACGAGGATGCCAGAATCATCAACGGCGGCAAATACAACGGCATGGACCGCTACGAGTGCCGCAAGGCTATCGTGGCTGATCTGGAAGAGCAGGGTTACCTGGTAAAGGTCGAGCCGTATAGCCATAACGTTGGCTGTTGCTATCGCTGCGGCACGGTCGTTGAGCCGCTCACCAGCCCCCAGTGGTTCGTCAAAATGGCGCCTCTGGCCAAAAAGGCTATTGAGGTCGTCAAGGACGGACGTATCAAGTTCGTGCCCGAACGCTTTTCCAAGACCTATCTGAACTGGATGGAGAACGTGCATGACTGGTGCATCTCCCGCCAGCTCTGGTGGGGTCACCAGATCCCGGCCTGGTATTGCGACGATTGCGGGGAGATCACGGTTTCCCGTGAAGATCCCATAGAGTGTGTGCACTGCCACGGCAAGCACATCCATCGTGATGAGGACGTGCTGGATACCTGGTTCTCCTCTGCTCTGTGGCCGTTCTCCACAATGGGCTGGCCTGAAAAGACGAAGGAGCTGAACTACTGGTATCCGACCTCCGTCATGGTCACGGGCTATGACATTATCTTCTTCTGGGTTGCCCGCATGATCTTCTCCGCCATGGAGCAGATGGACGAGATCCCGTTCCACACCGTGTTTATTCACGGTCTTGTGCGCGACAGTCAGGGCCGCAAGATGTCCAAGTCTCTGGGCAACGGCATCGATCCGCTGGATATGGTGGATCAGTTCGGCGCCGACGCGCTGCGCTTTAACCTGATCACCGGCAACTCGCCAGGCAACGATATGCGCTTCTATGTGGAAAAGTGCGAGGCAATGCGCAATTTCTGCAATAAGATCTGGAATGCGTCCCGTTTCGTGATGATGAATCTCACCATCGACAAGAACGAGCTGCCCGAAAAGCTGGAGATCGAGGACAAGTGGATCTTGGCCAAGCTCAACGACGTGGTGCGCGAGGTCTGTGACAACATGGACAGCTACGAGCTGGGTGTCGCGGCCGGCAAGATCTACGACTTCATCTGGGACAGCTACTGCGACTGGTATATCGAGCTGACCAAGCCCCGCCTCAACGGCGAGGATGAGGAGAGTAAGCTCACCGCACAGAAGGTGCTGCTGTATGTGCTTACCGAGATCCTGAAGCTTCTGCATCCCTTCATGCCCTTTATCACCGAGGAGATCTGGCAGGCTCTGCCTCACGAGGGCCAGGCGCTGATGATCGAGCGCTATCCCGAGTTCAAGCCGGAGCTGTCCTTCCCCGAGGATGAGGAGAACTTTGAAATGGTGATGACGGCGATCAAGGCCGTCCGTGCCCGCCGCAGTGAGATGAACGTGCCGCCTTCCCGCAAGGCGCATCTGATCATCGCCAGTGAGAGGACCGCGGCTTTTGAAGCGGGAATCAGCTATATCCGCAAACTGGCCTATGCCAGTGAGGTCAGTGTGCTGACCGCACCTCCCGCCGATACGGACGGTATGGTTTCGGTCATTACGGACAACGCCCGTATGTTCATGCCCATGGCGGAGCTTGTGGACATGGAGAAGGAAAAGGCCCGCATGGAGAAGGAACTCGCCAACGCCGAGAAGCAGCTGGCCGGACAGAACGCCAAGCTCGCCAACGAAAACTTCGTCCAGCGCGCGCCGGAGGCTGTCGTCAACGCCGAACGCGAGAAGAAAGCCAAGCTGGAGGCGCTGATCGAGAATCTGAAAGCATCTCTGGCTTCTATGAAGTTCTGAACAATGAAACACGGCGACAGGCTTCGACCTGTGACGCCGAAGCAAAAGACTATAATGGCATCGCACGAAAGTGCGGTGCCATTTTTTGTACGGGAGAGATGGATTATGACAATAGCAGCATCCTGCGCCGGGGGAAGACTGACGGTATATCTCGGCGGCGAATTGGATCATCACGAGGCCGGAGGCGCAATTCGCAGTATTCAGGAACTGATCGACGAGCATATGCCGCGTCTGTGCGCGCTGGACCTGTCGGAGATCAGCTTTATGGATTCCTCCGGCATCGCGGTCATTATCAACGCAGGACGGAAAATGAAGGCGATCGGCGGGCAGCTCTGTGTGGAAAACCCCGCGGAGCAGGCGCGGCGCGTTCTGGAGACATCCGGTGTCGGCAAACTGATCGCTGTGGCAAGCAATGGATAAGGAGCAACATATGAAGGAAGAAAACTACATCAAACTGGAATTTCCAAGCCGAAGCAGTAATGAAGCCTTTGCCCGCGCGGCGGCCGCGGCCTTCGCCGCACAGCTGGACCCCACGCTTGAAGAACTGGGAGACGTCAAAACGGCGGTATCTGAGGCCGTGACGAATGCGATCGTCCACGCTTATCCCGATGCCATCGGCCGGATCGTTATGCGGCTGCGGATCCAGGGAGGCAACACGCTGGAAATCATGGTGAAGGATTTCGGAAAAGGAATAGAAAACGTGGAAGAAGCGCGCAAACCGCTCTTTACCACCGGCGGCAGCGAGCGCAGCGGCATGGGCTTCACGATCATGGAAAGCTTCATGGACAAGCTGCGCGTTCGCTCTGTTCCCGGAAAAGGTACTACGGTTGTCATGCAGCGTGCGATCCGACTGCGCGTCGGAAGAAGATGAGCGCGGAGCTGTATCAGGACATCCGTCTGGCCCAGCAGGGGAACCGAGACGTTGCCGGCACGATCGTTGAGGAAAACGCTGGCCTGATCTGGAGCGTGGTGCGGCGGTTTATTGGGCGGGGCGTGGACGCGGAGGATTTATATCAGCTGGGATGCGTGGGGCTCCTGAAAGCCATTGATGGCTTTGATGAGAGCTTTGGCACCCGCTTTTCCACCTACGCCGTACCAAAGATCTCCGGTGAGATACGCCGCTTCCTGCGGGACGACGGCGCGATCAAGGTCAGCCGCGGTGTAAAAGAGCAGGCCTCGCAGATCAAAGCGGCGCGTGCGGCACTGGAGCAGCGGATCGGCCGAGAACCCACATTATCGGAAATCGAACATGAGACGGGAATCAGCGCTGAGGATATCGTATTTGCCGAGACGGCCACAGGACCAGCTGAGAGTCTGCAGAAAGAGACAGGAGAGGACGGTTTTTGTCTGGAACTTGTGCTGGGTGACTATTCAGCCGAAGAAAAGATGCTGGAGCAGGTAGCGCTGCGTGCTGCCATAGACCGACTTCCGGACAGGGAAAAGCAGGTCATAGCACTTCGCTTTTTCCACGGCATGACCCAGCAAAACTGCGCAAGAGTTCTTCATGTGTCGCAGGTGCAGATTTCCCGGCTGGAGCGTCGGGCGATCGACGCACTGCGCGAACTGCTCAATACGCAGGAATGAAAAGCGGCGGAGTGATCCGCCGCTTTTTTGTGCTTGTGTGTGCGTCGCATCTGTGATAAAATCCGTGACATGGACGATTTTAGAAACAGATTTGTCGAGGCGCGTAAGGACTACGTGCGCTCGCAATATGCAAAACTAAACAACATGCAGCAGGAGGCCGTTCTTGCTACCGAGGGGGCGCTCTTGATCCTGGCGGGAGCCGGCAGCGGCAAAACAACGGTTCTGATCCATCGTATCGCAAACCTGCTGAAATACGGCTGCGCTTCCGACAGCGATGAACTGCCGGAGGGAGCGGATGAAGCGATGCTCGCTGCGTTGAAGCGCGGCGGCGAAGAAGCGGATGAAGCTGCTGCACTGCATCCCGTTGCGCCCTGGCGGGTGCTGGCCATTACCTTTACCAACAAGGCTGCGGGCGAACTGAAGGACCGTCTCGGTAAAATGCTGGGGGAGGAGGCCGATGATATCTGGGCCTGCACCTTCCACTCGGCCTGTGTGCGCATGCTGCGGCGGGACGCGGAGAAGCTGGGTTTCCCCGGCAACTTCACGATCTATGACACAGCCGACAGCCAAAGCCTTGTCAAGAAAATCATCAAGGACCTGGATCTGGATGAGAAGTCCTTCCCCTTCAAGGCTGTCCTGGCGGAAATCAGCCGTGCCAAGGACGCCTTTATCGGTGCAAAGGAGTATCTGGATCAGGCTCAGAAGCTGGGCGACCTGCGCCGTATCCGATACGGACAGATCTACAGCGAGTATATGCGCCGGATGTTTGCTGCCGGGGCCATGGACTTTGACGACCTGCTGTTCTTTACGGTCAAGCTCCTGCAGGAGGACGAGGAGATGCGCTCATACTGGCAGCGCCGTTTCCAATATGTCCTTATCGACGAGTACCAGGACACCAACCACCTGCAGTATCTCTTCGCATCGCTTGTCTCGGGACACTGGGGCAATATCTGCGTAGTGGGCGATGATGACCAGAGCATCTACAAGTTTCGCGGTGCCACCATTGAAAACATCCTCTCTTTTGAGCAGCAATACCGCAATTGCCGCGTGATTCGTCTGGAGCAGAACTATCGCAGCACCGGCCAGATCCTGGACGCCGCTAACGCGGTGATCCGGCATAACAAGGGCCGCAAGGGGAAGGAACTGTGGACGTCCAGCGACAGGGGAGAGCCGCTTTCGCTTTATGTGGCGGACAATGAAAATGAAGAAGCACAGTATGTGGCCTCCAAGATCATGGCCCACTACGGCCACGGCGCCAACTGGCGGGATCACGCCGTGCTGTACCGCATGAACGCCCAGTCCAACCAACTGGAATATGCCTTCAAACGAAACGGCATCCCTTACCGTATCATCGGCGGCACCCGCTTTTTTGACAGGGCCGAAATCAAGGACATGCTGGCCTATTTGTGTGTGATCGCTGTACCGGGCGACGATCTGCGCCTGGTGCGTATCGTCAACAATCCTCCCAGGGGCATCGGCGCCAGGAGTGTGGAACAGGCCATGGAGCTGGCCCGTGAGCAGAACTGCCCGCTCTTTGAAATCCTGGATCATGCGGACAGTTATCCCGAACTCAGCCGCAGCGCGCTGAAAATGCGGCAATTTACCGCCATGATCAAAACGCTGAAGAGCTTTGCCGAGGGCAATACGCCCGATATGCTCCTGGATGAGCTGTGGGAAAAGACGGGTTATCTGCGCATGCTGGAGGAAAAGAATACAGTGGAGGACACGACCCGGGCGGAGAACGTACGGGAACTGAAGACCACGATCCTCAGCTATATGAAGGAATCCGGCGACAACAGTCTGGCGGGCTTCCTGGCGGATGTGGCCCTGTACACCGATCTTGACAACTATGACCGGGATGCCGACAGCGTCGTCATGATGACGATCCACAGCGCCAAGGGTCTGGAATTTCCCACCGTGTTCCTGGTGGGAATGGAGGAGACTATTTTCCCCGGGCTTCGCGCTATCGGCGACGAGGATGAGATGGAAGAGGAGCGGCGTCTGTGCTATGTGGCGTTGACCCGTGCCAAGACGAAGCTGTATCTTGTCAGCGCGCGCCAGCGCATGATCTTCGGCCGCACGACGGCAAACCGCGTGTCCCGCTTCGTGGAGGAAATCCCGGAGGAATTGATCGACCACAAGAACGTTCCCAAGGGATACAGCTACCATGAGAGACGCCAGACCATCGGCTTTGAAGCTCCCCGCAGCAGCACTCCCAAGAGCCCCTATGCTTTCCGGGCTCCTGCGACGAAGTCGGCGAGCGTTGAAGCGCCTGCGAGCTTCACCCAGGGAGATCGTGTGGTTCACAAAGCTTTCGGAAAGGGCGTCATTCAGAAGATGACCCCCATGGGAGGAGACTTCCTGATCGAAGTCGCCTTTGAAAACGGCGTAACAAAAAAACTGATGCTGCGCGCTGCCGCACAGCATATGGAAAAGACAGACGATTGATACACAGCCCCGCGACAACAGCGGGGCTGCTTTTATGGGAGAAACAATGATCAGCGTAAAGCCATCTTTTTACGACAGCTTTTCCTGCATAGCCTCCACCTGCCGACACAGCTGCTGTGTGGGCTGGGAGATCGATATCGATCAGGATACCCGCGACTGGTATGAAGTCCGGGATGGTGAGATCGGCGCTCTTTTGCGCCGCAGTATCTCCGATGAGCCGAGCCCGCATTTCGTTCTCGATGCATCGGAACGCTGCCCCATGCTGCGCGACGACGGTTTATGCCGGTTGATTCTGGAACTGGGGGAGGACGCGCTGTGCGATATCTGCGCGCTGCATCCCCGCTTTTTCAACAGCTTTCCCGGCAGAGAGGAGAGCGGTCTCGGCCTGTGCTGTGAAGAGGTGGTGCGTCTGTTGCTGCATACGGAGGAAGGATTCCATCTTACCGTCCGGGATGACGGGCAGGGAGGAGAACGCGATAACTGGGTGGAGGAACTGGCAAAACACAGAGACAGAGCGATCGAGATATTATCTCAAAGCGAGAAATCCCTGGACGCACGCTTGAAGGAGGTTTTCTCCCTGTTTGGAGCTGTTCCACCCGCATGGAATGCCGGAGAGACAAAACGGCTGTTCCTGTCTCTTGAGCAAATGGACGCGCATTGGGCTCAGTGCCTTTACAAGCTCCCCGACAGCGCCGGAGACGATCCGCTCAAAGGCCGGGAAGAGAGCAGGTATGCGACCATCTTTGCCTATCTCCTATACCGCCATATGATCTGTGCCGACTCCATGGACAAGGCGCGCCTGCTTCTGTGCTTCTGCGCCGTCAGTACCGGCCTCGTTGCCGCTCTTGACGACGTGGAGCCGGACGACAAGGATGAACACCTGCGGCTTTTCAGCGCCGAAATCGAGTATTCTGACGAAAATGTGGAAACAATCTGTGAAAGCTTTCGGCAGTGATTTGCTTTTATGCACACAGTATGTTAAAATAAACAATTGATTTTAACAGTAAGGATGTAAAACATGCCACAGATACAAGAACAGATTAATCGAAGAAGGACTTTTGCCATCATTTCCCATCCGGACGCCGGTAAAACAACGCTGACGGAAAAGCTGCTGCTCTATGGTGGGGCGATCCAGCTGGCAGGGTCTGTCAAGGGCAAGGCCACCGCCCGACACGCTGTCTCTGACTGGATGGAGCTGGAAAAGCAGCGCGGTATTTCCATCACCTCGTCTGTCATGCAGTTTGAATACGAGGGCTACTGCATCAATATCCTCGACACTCCCGGCCACCAGGACTTTTCCGAGGATACTTACCGTACGTTGATGGCGGCGGACTCTGCCGTCATGGTCATCGACGCCGCCAAGGGCATCGAGCCGCAGACCAGAAAACTTTTTAAGATCTGCGCTATGCGGCATATCCCGATCTTCACGTTTATCAACAAGCTGGACCGGGAGGCGCGCAGCCCGTATGAGCTGATGGAAGAATTGGAGAACGAGTTCGGCATCGGCACCTATCCGATGAACTGGCCCATCGGCTGCGGACAGGAATTCAAGGGCGTGTATGACCGGGAAAAGCGTGAGATCCTTGCCTTTACCGAATTCCATCGGGGACAGAACAAGATCAAGGCTGTGGAGTGCCGCCTGGATGAGACCGAAAAGCTCGATGAGCTGATCGGTGAAAAGCTGCGCCGCGTTCTTGCGGATGATATCGAGCTTCTGGACGGCGCGGGATATGACTTTGATATTGAAGAGGTCCGCGCAGGCCGTCTCAGCCCTGTGTTTTTCGGCTCAGCGCTGAACAATTTCGGCGTTGAACCGTTTCTGGAGAGCTTCCTGCATATGACGATGCCGCCTCTTCCGCGTCTGTCGGAGGATGACGTCATTGATCCCTTTGACGAGCGTTTTTCCGCTTTTGTCTTGAAGATCCAGGCCAATATGAACAAGGCCCACCGGGACAGGATCGCTTTCATGCGCATCTGTTCAGGCAAGTTCGAGCGTGACAGAGAGTATTTCCACGTGCAGGGCGGCAAGGCGCTGCGTCTGGCCCAGCCTCAGCAGTTGATGGCCCAGGAACGTGCGATCATCGACGAGGCTTTCGCCGGGGATATCATCGGCGTCTTCGACC
>JAEEGL010777432.1_pt1 | contig 15616 bp, 16 predicted proteins | sample 9134231 | NCBI WGS metagenome assembly JAEEGL01 (sample SAMN16246548, study PRJNA631951) | gut metagenome | biome: gut microbiome; feature: rumen; material: fiber-attached | host: Bos | place: Iran: Karaj | collected 2018-10
GGGAGGTACGCCACGGCGTATGTGCCGGGGGCGTGGATAAGGAGGATAGAGTAAAAAAGTTTGGCGGATTAAAATAATTGTTTTAATTTTGGTGCGCAAATTATAAAGTATAAAAAAATGTGCACATATACTTTTACATTGGATGACAAATTGGTGGAGCAGGTACGGCCAGCTTTCAGGGACAACAACGCCATACAGGAGTGGTTGCAGTCCCAGATGGAACTGTTTGTCCGTCAGTATGTAAAAAAAATCGCCCAAAAGAAAAAAGCAGAGGAAGATATTGACGAAAGGATCTCGCAATTAAGCAACCTCTTGGATGATTGGGATGGATATGGTGCACCAGCAATTAGCAAGAAAGCTATTGACAATGCCAAAACAGCATTGAAAGGCTTGCCTAATGATGCGTATTTGGCTATGGATATTCTACCGACAGAGTACGGCGGAGTACAAATGAAATATAAATCTCAGAACGGATTATCATTAAGTTGCAATTTTGGAGACGACAATATGTCTTATTATGTTGACAAAGATGGCGAAGATACCGTTTACCGCTCGTTTCTGACATACAACAATGAAAATATCGCTCAGTTTAGAAATTATTTAACTGAATAACGATGGACGGAGCGGTAATATATGATTCTGAGGTATTTGCAAGGTGGCTGTATCAGCCTCGTTTCGTCAATAATGAAAGTAAACTGAATGACAAATTCATTTCATTAAGAGTATTTCCAAACAAAATTGCCGAAAAAGGTATTTCCGGACAAATTTTGAACCGTGCCGGACATAACTCCGTAATTAGTTGTGGCAGGAAATACCGTCGCACATCGAAAGATGGCACCAACAAAGAGGAACGTTTTATCGGTTACGCGAAAGCCAATGTAGGAGATATTCGAAATATAAGCGAAACTTTTTGCGACGCTGTGGATGTGATATTTGCAGAATCCGCCGACATACCGTTCCATGCAGAAATCAGATTTGTAATCAACGGTCAGGAAATTGACGGCAACCATCTTGATGCCCGTTTCTTGAAGTACAAAGACAAACTCACAGAACTTTTTAGCAAAGATATTTGCTGGGTATAATTATATGCCGACTGCTTCTAATACTTCAAGGATAGCAAAAAATACATTGCTACTATATTTCCGTATGCTCCTGACAATGGGAGTGACGCTGTACACAAGCCGTGTCATTCTCAACGCCCTCGGAGTAGAAGACTACGGAATATACAACGTAGTCGGCGGAGTTGTGGCGATGTTCGGAATATTGAGCGGCTCGCTATCAAGCGCAATAAGCAGATTCATAACATTTGAACTTGGGAAGGGAGACTTAGACAAACTTAAAAGAATATTTTGCACCTCGGTAAACATCCAAGTAATTCTAATAGCGATAATTACCATTTTGATGGAGACCATCGGCATTTGGTTTCTAAACAACAAAATGGTGATTCCCGAAGAAAGGCTTGCCGCAGCAAATTGGGTGTTTCAATTTTCAGTAATAACATTTGCCCTTAACCTTCTAAGCGTACCATACAATGCGGTAATCATCGCCCACGAAAAGATGTCAGCGTTTGCGTACATCAGCATTGTAGATGTTTCTTTAAAGTTAATTGTCGCATTTATAATTACCTACAATCCTTTTGACAGGCTTGTTTATTATGGATTACTGATTATGATTTGTGGAATTATAAGTTGTTCTATATACGCTATTTATTCAAAAAAACATTTCGAGGAAGCAACTTATCGAATGGTTTTTGACAAGGGATTGATGAAGGAGATGTTTGGGTTTGCAGGGTGGAATGCTCTTGGAACAGGTGCGTATGTTTTTAATACACAGGGTGTTAATTTGGTAACAAACATTTTTTTCGGTGTTGCTACAAATGCTGCACGTGCAGTTGCAACTCAGGCGGAAACCGCAATCAAGCAGTTCGTCACAAATTTCACAACGGCTATCAATCCGCAAATTACGAAGTCGTATGCGGCAGGAGACATGGAGTATTTATATAATCTTGTTTGCAAAGGTTCAAAGTTTAGTTACCTTATAATGCTGTTTTTCGCAGTACCGTTTATGTTTGAGACAGAGACGATTATGCAACTGTGGCTAAACAATTATCCGCCCGAAGCACCACTGTTTCTGAGACTTTCGCTATTTGGAACTATGGTGGATTTGCTCGGTAATTCACCGGCGGTGGCTACTTGGGCAACTGGAAATGTTAGGCGATACTACATTTATGTTTCGGCCGTGGGCTGTCTCGTTTTTCCATTATCATGGCTTGCATTTGCGTTGGGTATGTCGGCTTACACTTCATATATCATTTTCTTGATTGTATATGTTGCGGTATTGTTTACTAAACTATATATCATCAAAGGGCTGATGAATTTTCCTGTCGCAAAATATTACAGGGATGTATTACTTGTTGTTGTATATACTACGGCGGCAGCATTTGTGATACCAGGGATTATTTGCCATTATATGCCACAAGGATTACTTTATTCTTTGGTAATGATTGCTATTTGTTGTATTTCTGTTGGTCTGTGCATTTATTTGTTAGGACTGAGCTCGGTAGAAAGAATGAAAATCAATGATTTAGCGAAACAGAGGATAGCCAAGATAAAAAAAGTTTAATAAAAATTTTTGTTGTTGAACCTTTTTTTTTATTTTTGACGCAAAATAATATAAACCGATTGTTATGCAAAATAACTTAGATATTTTTCATGGCACGAGCAAACAGACAGCCGATGTGATTATAAGAGAAGGATTTAAGAAGTCCTCAGGCGATGAACAGTGGCTCGGAGACGGTGTATATTTTTTTACTAACGGTTTAACTGACCCTCAAAATGCAGCACAACAATGGGCTGAATACAAAGCGTGGGATAATAATAATAGACGCAATACGTATACGTTTGCTGCCGTTATTAAAGCAGTGACCGAAGTAGATGATGACAATTTGTTGGATTTGACAACAGAAGACGGCGTTAAAGTGTTAGACTATATCGAAAATCATTGCATAAAGAAGAAACTTTTGGAGGTCAATGTAAAAGATTATAGTTGCGAAGACGGATATTTAATCAATTTCGCTCGCGAACAAATTGACGCACTGCCTGATATTAAAGTCATTGTGGGTGATGTATTTATTCAGTTGAATAAAAGTCAACGAATAAAAAGAATTCATAGACATACCCCGAACTGTACGATATGTTGTGTAAACGATACAGATTGCATTACAAATGTTGAACTTTTAAAATCTTGGCGAATATGAAATTAGATGATAAGACAAAACTAATTATCGACCAATATTTCGATAACATTTCGTCGGAGGATTTGTTGAATCTACTGACGAATAGGTATCATTTGCGCATAAATGATACATTTACCGGTGCATACGATACCGTTTTTGGTGTTGCAGAAAACATATCGTTCAACGTAGAGGATATTATAGAATATTCAAATATTGGCAACAGTTTGTATGAATCGGAAACATCACCGACAATTTATATAGCAGCATAAAAAATGAAGATACAACTTAAAAATTGGATAGTTAAAGATTTGAATATCACAAATTTAAGTGGTCAGAACGACACATTTAATTTTGCGGTTGGGGCATCCTTTGGCGATAGCAAAAGAGACTTTAACATCGTTTTTAAAGTTGAAGTTAACAATACAAATTTTAAATTAACGGCGGAGATTGTGTTCAATTTCTCAACCGATACAGATATTGACAGTCAATTTAAAAATTCAAGTTTTGTTAAAATTAATGCACCTGCCATTGCCTTCCCATACGTCAGGACTATTGTAACAACAATTACAATGCAATGTGGTTATCAAGGTGTCATTTTGCCAAGTGTCAACTTTGTCAATTTAGCCGGAAAATAACATTTACATTCTTTCTTAATGTCAATTAAAACATACATTAAGCGCGGCCTTCAATACATATTGAAGGGTGTGCCGGAGGTGCGTGCAAATGTTTCTGTCATAGCACCTAACGAAATGCTGAAAAACAGATGCGCCTTAATCACAGGGGGTACAAGCGGCATCGGTCTTGAAATTGCAAAAGCCTTCACAAATGCAGGTGCAAGTGTTGTAATTACCGGTAGAAATCAGGACAAAATAGACAAGGCTTGCTTTACAATAGGTGAAAAAGCCAAAGGAATTGTTTGGGATTGTACTAACATTAAGAACATAGACACAAAGTTTGACGAGGTTTTGAATTGGGCAGGCAAAATTGACATCCTTGTAAATAATGCCGGTGTCGTGGGAGGCGAAGTAAAGGACTGCGACGAAGAAAAATACGACCAAATTTTAGACACAAATTTAAAAGCAACTTTTTTCATTGCTCAGAAACTTGGCAAATATTTCAAGAAAAATAATATAAAAGGTAACATTCTGAATATTGGTTCAAGTTCCTCTCAACGTCCAGCTACAAGCGCGTACACAATATCCAAATGGGGAATTTGTGGATTTACAAAAGGGCTTGCAAAAATTCTTGCACCATACGGAATTACTGTCAATGGACTTGCGCCAGGCCCCACAGCCACACCAATGTTGATGCCTTGTGGAATAAAAGAAGACATTGCGTTTCCCAATCCGTTGGGTAGATATATTTTGCCTGAGGAAATAGCAAATATGGCTGTTTTCCTCGTAGCCGAAACAGGCAGGGCAATTATTGGTGATATGATTTTTATGACAGGTGGTTCTGGTGTTGTTACATTCGACGATGTAAAATATTCATTCTAATTCATTATAAATGAGTCAATATTATACTGACGAAAAAAACGTTCAGATACTGATTTCTTTGCTCAAACAGCACGGTATCAAAAGGATAATAGCCTCGCCGGGCAGTACCAACGTTACATTTGTTGGTAGTTGTCAGCAAGATCCGTATTTTGAAATGTATTCGTGTGTTGACGAGCGTTCGGCGGCGTATATGGCTTGTGGCATAGCTGCGCAGACCAAAGAACCTGTCGTAATTTCGTGCACAGGAGCAACGGCTTCAAGAAATTATTTTTCGGCACTTACTGAGGCTTTTTACCGGAGGCTTCCCATACTTGCCGTTACTTCAACGCAAGACGAAAACCGCATTGGGCATCTTATTCCACAGGTAATAGACCGTAGTTGTCAGCCGAAAGATATTGTAAAAATGAGTGTCCATCTCCAAAATGTCAAGGACAAAGAGGACGAATGGGACTGCATGATAAAGGCTAACAAAGCAATATTGGAACTTTGGCATCATGGTTTTGGACCTGTACATATAAATCTTTCTACGCGTTATAGCGCGGACTTTTCGGTCAAAGAACTTCCTACGGCTCGTAAAATCAACAGGATAACAATTTCTGACGATTTCCCTGCGATTAAACACGGTAAAACAGCAATCTATATTGGCAGTCATTTAAGATTTGAAGAAAAAGAAATTGCCGCCATAGAACGTTTTTGTGAAACATACAATGCGGCTGTTTTTACCGACGTGACATCCAATTATACAGGTAAATATAGAGTGCCATACGACATAGTTTCGTGCCAGCAGATAAATACGCCCAATCGCAATCCGGAACTACTGATTCATATCGGAGATATGAGCGATCAAGCATACAAAACAGGACAACCGAAAGAGGTCTGGCGTGTGTGTGAAAGCGGTGAAATCCAAGACCGTTATCGAACATTGACGAATGTTTTTGAAATGTCAGAAAGAGATTTCTTTGAGCATTATACTAACTCCGACACCCAAGTTGAAGTGTCTTATTATCAGTTATGTATGGATGAGTGCAACCGACTTTGGAACAAGATTCCCGAACTGCCTTTTTCGCATATTTGGATAGCCTCTCAGATGTACAACAAACTGCCTGAAAACTCAATCCTCCATCTTGGTATATTGTCGCCACTGCGTTCTTGGAGTTATTTTAATATGAATCCCAACATTGAAGTATATTGCAATCAAGGAGGATTTGGCATAGACGGCAATATGTCGTCTATGATTGGCGCGTCGCTTGCCGCACCTGATAAACTATTTTTTGCTGTTGTTGGCGATCTATCGTTTTTCTACGATATGAACGTCATCGGAAACAGGCACATAAAAAACAATATCAGAATACTATTGATAAACAATGCTTTGGCCGCTGAATTTCATTTGTTTAAGCAAGAGAACTTCAAAAATGTTGATGACATATCCAAATATCTCGCTGCTGGTGGACATTACGGACAGAAATCACCTAATTTAGTACGACATTATGCGGAGGATTTGGGATTTGAGTATCTTTCTGCTATTGGCAAAGATGATTTTTTGGCGAAATATGAACATTTTGTAACGCCTGACACATTGGAAAAACCTATGATTTTCGAGGCGTTTACTGACGTGGAAGACGAGAATCAAGCTCTGTGGAATATGTGGAATATTGAACACGATACAAGTTTCAAAGGCGAAGCCAAACAATTCATTAAGAATATCGTGGGCAAGAATACAATTGAAAAACTCAAAGGAATAGTAGGAAAGTGATGAAGAAATATTTTTTCCCCATACACCTTGATGGAGGCAATCGTGGTTGCGAAGCAATTGCACGAGGTACGGTCGAGATTCTAAACCTGAAAAAAGAAGACTATATTGGGCTATGTACGGATGTTTCATTGGATTCAAGATTGGGATTGGATTCAATATGTAGCCTGCAACGAGCAAAGACATTGAACATATTTAAAAGAATATTCAATAAAATATACCGTATATCATTGGGAGAACTGCCCAGTTCATTAAAATATGGACAACACTACGATTATTTTTTGAATCAAACAACAAAAGATGATGTATGTTTGATTACAGGCGGTGATATGCTTTGTTACGGCAACAATGAGTTAAACTATATCGTCAACCAATTACATTCCAGAAAAATACCTGTAATATTGTGGGGTTGTTCTTTTGGAAAAGAGAACTTAACTCCTGAAAAAGAAGAAATTCTTAATAAGTTTGCATTTATTACTGCAAGAGAAAGTTTAACATTCAACTATTTGAAAACTGATTTAAAACTGAAAAATGTAAGTCTATACCCAGACCCTGCATTCATATTACAGCCACAACCTGTTGAACTGCCTGTTTTTTTTCAAGGAAACGTTTTAGGAATAAATATCAGCAATTTTGTAAACAAAGATTCTATGACAGAGAATGGTTTCTTTAAGCATTTTACTGACTTCATTGATTATGTACTCAAAAATACTGATTTGAACATAGTGCTGATTCCACACGTTTTTTGGCAAGGGCAGGACGACAGAGTAGTTTGCAAATTGATTAAAGAACGTTTCGTAAATAACAATCAGATTAGGATATTTGATACCGAACAACTGAATTATTGTCAACTTCGCTATGCAATATCTAAGTGTACATATTTCATCGGCGCAAGAACACACGCTATGATTTCTGCGTATTCCACTTGTACGCCTGCGTTGGCTTTGGGATATTCAATCAAATCCAAAGGAATAGCCAAAGACTTGGAACTTGACGACAGATTAGTAATCGATTATCGGACAGTAAAAAAGACCGACGATTTGATTACAAGATTCAAGTATCTTGTGGAAAATAGAGATGAAATAAAAAAACATTTGCAATGTATTATACCTGAATACACTCAAAAGGTGTATGGTGCTAATATAGTCATAAAGATATAAAGATGAGCAAACCGAAAATTATTGCGTTTTATTTGCCGCAATATCATCCAACGCCCCATAATGATGAATGGTGGGGAAAAGGATTTACAGAATGGACTAATGTCGCAAAAGCAAAACCGCTTTTCAGAGGTCATAAGCAACCGCATATTCCAAGTGAATTGGGATTCTACGATTTGAGGTTGCCACAAGTACGTGAAGCGCAGGCAGCATTAGCAAAAGAGTATGGTATATTCGGGTTTTGTTATTACTACTACCGCTTTGAAAAAGGTAAAAATGAGTTAGAACTCCCTTTAAATGAGGTTCTTAAAAGTGGAAAACCTGATTTCCCATTTATGATATGTTGGGCAAATGAAAGTTGGCATAAAAAGTTTTGGAATTATGATGGAACTGCTGAAAAACAGGTATTAGCAGAACAAAAATATAACGGCAAAGAAGATTACATTGATTTCTTTTATGAGGTATTACCTTTCTTCAAGGATAAAAGATATATTACAGTTAACGGGAAACCTGCTTTTATGGTATATAAAGCAAATGATTTCCCTGATGTCAAAGATTTTATTAAATTGTGGAATTCTTTGGCGATTCAAAACGGTCTAAATGGCATTCATTTTATTGGCTACTCGTTAGTTGAGAGTAGTTTTGTACAATCTAATCAAGGTGAAAGTGTTAGTTTTAAAGATCGAATATCAAATAGCGTCATAAAACCTGATATTTATAAAGAAAAAAACATTTATATTGAACAAGGGTTCAATGCAATTGCATTAAACAGATTTACTCTTTTCATACAGCAGCAGAAATATGTTAAACGTGTTATGCAGAAAATATATAGGAGTTTATTTCGTAAACCTGCCATTTATCAGTATAAAGATGTTATAAAATATATGATTGGAGAAGAAGATGTATTGGAAGATATTTATCCTGTCGTTATGCCCAATTGGGATCATACACCACGTTCTAATTATGGTGGACGTGTTTGGCAAAATTCAACTCCGATACTTTTTGAGCAATATTTGACACAAGTATTGAAGCGTGTTTCTAACAAAAATGACCAAGATCAAATTGTTTTTTTGAAGTCGTGGAATGAGTGGGGAGAAGGCAATTATGTAGAACCCGACATGGAATGGGGAAGACAATATTTACAAGCAATCCAAAATGCGACAGAAAAATTTTAAAAGAATGATAAAAAACGTGGATAGGGGAATATGAAGATTTTTCAAATGATAGACAATCCGTATGTTGATAATCCATATATATCAACTCTAATGAATGGTATAAGCGGGTTTGATTCTAATATAATATGGGGATATGGTCTGAAAAATTTTTGGAGTGATGTTATTTTGCAATATGACATTATTCATATACATTGGCCACATTTGATAGTCGATTTCTTTTCAGATAATAAAATCATTGACGAATATGAGAAAAGGTTGTTACTGTTGAAATCACGCGGGATTAAAATATTGGTTACATGCCATAATTTAGAACCTCATTATGAAAAAGATGTAAGGAAAATTGAATCATACAGGGTTTCATACAAGTTAGCCGATAGTATCTTGCATCTTGGTGAATATAGTATGAATATAATGGAGGTCAAGTATCCCATTGCAAAACACTATCTAATACCTCATCATACATATGATGCATTATATTCTATTGTAAACAAAGAAGAAAGTTTAAAAAAATTATGTTTGGATTCCTCAAAAAAATATATACTATGTTTCGGAGATTTTAGAAACGATGAAGAACGAAAACTTGTAAGCTGCGTTTTAGAGCATTATAACAGATACGGATATGAAATTTTAGCACCGCTCTACTATAATTATTCCAATAGGAGAAACAAGATAAAAATGTTTGTTGCATGGTTAAGGTCAAAATTTGCGTCGACTAAATTACATATTATTGGGCAACGAATTGATGATAATTTGTTACCATATTATTATGGTGCATCGGAAATATGCTTAATTCAAAGAAAAAAAATCCTTAATTCAGGAAATCTTCCAATGGCATTTTATATGGGGAAAGTTGTCGTAGGCCCAAATGTTGGAAACGTTGGTCAGATATTGCAAATGACAGATAATCCTGTTTTTAATCCAGAAAACGAAAAATCAATTTATGACGCAATTGACAAAGGTTTGATTTTAAATGAACAGGGAGTGGGTGCAAAGAACAGAGAATATTCTGTAAATAATTGGTCTACTATTGTAATTGCCCAAAAATTATACAATATATATAATAGTATATGATTTTTTTTTATGTATGTTTTTTTTCCGTCGCTTTATTTTCGTATTTGGAAATAATCGGAAGGTTAGGGAAATCGCAGCAAAAAAGTATATATATTACGATTTGCTTGTTTTTTTTCATACTATCTTTCCTACGATGGGAATACGGTTCAGATTGGGCTATGTATAAGCGCAATTTTGATATGTCATTTATTAATTCACAAACCGAATATGAAACATTGTATAAGAACATCGTTTTGTTAATAAGAAGCTTTACAAATGATTATTCATTTGTATTGTTTGTATTTTCATGCATATTGTTTTATTTCCAATCAAAGGCCATATACCAAATAGGAGTATTACCTATTACATCAATTCTTGTTCTTACGGCAATATGCTTTGTAAATGTTGGTTATGTAAGACAGACAATTGCACTGTCTCTTACATTGTTTTCCATTAAATACATAATTGAACGAAAAAAAATAATGTTTGTATTGTTCGTACTTGTGGCATACGGTTTTCATAGAAGTGCATTGGCTTTTTTGCCTGCTTATTTCTTATTCAATGTACATTTGAATAAAAAGATGGTATTATGGTTTATCTGTGGCGGTATTTTACTATTGATGCTATCTTCAGTATTGGTTCCAAAATTATCATATCTGTTGGGTGGAGTTGCATTAGAAAAGTTTGAAGGGTATCGCGAAGCGGGAGATGTCTCTACAACTTCATATGACGTGCAAACAATGTTAATAAAAAGTTTGTTGAATTACTCGTTTATAATTTTTATATTTTACAATATTCTATTTGTTGAAAAAGAACTTAACAATTCGAAATTGAAAGTCTTTTTCACATACTATTTGTTCGCGTTTGTGATTTATTGTACATTTACATTATTTTCTAAACCGATTGCTCGTTTGTCTTTGTATTATGATTTCCAGTGGTTTTTATTCCCATATATATTTAAAGTAAAAAAATGGACAAAATATAAACATTTGATATTTGTCATATTTATACTTTATTTATCACTAAGACTTTATACGTCTTCAAATGCCTATGAAGGAGAAACTGATACATTTCGTTTCATACCTGAAATAGAAAAAATAATTAATTACTAAAAAATGCTTTATTCAATTGTAATACCCCATTATAATTCTCCGCATTTATTACAGCGAATGCTTGACAGCATCCCGCAACGCGATGATATCCAAGTAATCGTTGTGGACGATGCAAGTTCGGAAGATAATGTAAAAGCTCTACACACTCTGCATCATCTAAATCTTGAACTATATTTGGAACCAGAAAATCATGGTGCCGGATATGCGCGTAATGTCGGATTGAAAAAGGCAAAGGGGAAATGGATTGTAGTGGCTGATGCAGATGATGTGTTTGCCGCCAATGCTTTTGATGTGTTTGACAAATACAAGGATTCAGACATTGATTATTTGGGCTATTGTATAAAATCGGTAAACACCGAAACACTCAAATATAATGGGTGCAAAGTAGTTTCGGATGAGGCAGTACGGAAATATTTAGAGAATCCGTCCCCAAAGACTTTGAATCTGTTTAAGTTTATGAATACTGAATGTTGGAACAAACTTGTCTCATTTGACTTTATCAAAAGAAACGGTATTAAATTTGAAAATTGTATGGTCAATAATGACGTATTATACGCATTGCAAATAGGCCTTATGGCAAAAAAAATAAAAGTAATACCAGATGAATTGTATTATTTTGCAGAAAACAACAACAGCATCACGCACAAAAAAAGGACATTGGAACGAGAGTTTTTGTTTTTTATTCAGGCGCAAAAACGTAATGGTTTCTTTGAAAAACTTGGATTGAAATATTATCCTTTTTATCGAAGGACAATTCTGTATCTACCGTTTATGTTGAAAAAAAGGGGACTGTCGGACACAATCAAGTTTTTTAAAATGATAAAAGAGCGCAAACAAGAGATAATTGAAGCAAGGAAAGCTTATCTGTTTGTTTTTGATAATCTTTAAGTTGATACTATGATAAAAGTTGCGTATATTTTGGGAAAACTCCATTCCGGTGGAAAAAAGAATTTGGTTATGGAGTATTTCCGTCATGTGGATAGGAATGAGGTAACGATTGATTTTATCTGTGATTCTGATTCCAATTCCATTCCAGAAGACGAAGTTAAGCAATTGGGCGGCAAGGTGTTTAAAGTAACTCCATACGAACATATCAGGCAGAATATGCGTGAAATATATCATATATTTAAAACTGAAAAATATGATGTAGTACACGCATGGAACTCTACAATGAACCTGTTTCCAATGCGGATGGCTAAAAAAGCCGGCATAAAAGTTAGGATTTCAGAAAGCCTTTCGATGGCAAATAGGCACGAACCCAAGACATTTATCAAGTATGCACTAAAACCATTTAGCAAGGTTGCTACCAATTATTACATGGCTTGCGGTGTTGACTGTGGAGTTTTTCAATTTGGCCGCAAAGCGTATGAACAAGGACAGATTAGCATTTTCAAGACAGTTATTAATGTCAAGGCAAACGCCTATAATCAGGAACTCAGAGATTTGACTCGTAAAAAATTCAATTGGGACGACAAAGTGGTGTATGGTTTTATAGGACGGTTTGTCGCTCAAAAGAATCCTGTGTTCATCATTGATATTTTTTCTGAAATTTTGAAACAACAACCCAACGCACATTTGGTTTTGATTGGTTTTGGAGATTTGGAGTCAAAAATGTCGGAACGAATCAAAATGTATGGCATTGACAGTCATGTTGAAAACTTGGGACGTAGGGAAGATATTAGACAATTTTACAATGCGTTTGACGCATTCTTGCTTCCAAGCCTTTATGAAGGGTTGCCTGTTGTGGGGTTGGAATCGCAGAGTTGCGGATTGCCAATATTTTTTTCAACAGAAATCACGCAAGAAGCACGCGCATGTGAGATGGCGCATTTTATAGGTCTTGATACACCTGTTTCTGAGTGGGCAAAAACTATTGTAGAAGTTGTCAAACAGAATATACCTATCCGCAGAAGTTATGTGGACGAGGTTATTGCCGCCGGATTTGATTCTGAGAGCGAGTCAAAGAGATTACAAAATTTTTATATGGATGCAATTATCGAACAAAATAATAAGTAAAACAATGATTCCATTTAACAAGCCGTATTTCACAGGAAAAGAGTTGACCTATATTGAAAAGGTTTGCCATTCGACAACGATGTCGGGCAATGGCGAATTTACCAAAAAGTGTCAATCTTTTTTTGAAGAAAAGTATGGTTTCAAAAAATGTCTCCTTACGACATCAGGAACAGATGCTTTGGAGATGTGTGCAATGCTGTGTGAATTAAAACCCGACGACGAGGTGATTGTACCATCGTACACTTTTGTTTCCACAGCACTTGCTTTCCTTAGGGAAGGAGCGAAAGTGGTGTTTGCCGATAGCAATTCAGACAATCCGAATATCTGTGCGGTGAATATCGAACCTCTAATTACCAAACGTACTAAGGTAATCGTCGTAGTGCATTATGCAGGTGTTGCCTGTGATATGGACAGCATCATGGCTCTCGCACAGAAGCATGGTCTCTTGGTCGTTGAAGATGCTGCACATTCAGTGGATTCCTTTTACAAAGGTAAACCACTCGGCAGCATTGGCAATATCGGCGCATTTTCTTTTCATGAAACCAAAAACATTAGTAGTGGCGAAGGCGGAATGTTGGTAGTAAACGACGAGCGTTTTATCCGCCGCGCTGAAATAATCTGGGAGAAAGGAACCAACCGTGCAGAATTTTACCGAGGAATGGTCAACAAGTACGGATGGTGCGACATGGGCAGTTCGTTCCTTCCGTCCGAGTTTAATGCTGCATATTTGTACGCTCAACTCGAACAACTTGATGACATTCAAGGTAAACGCAAACATATTTGGAATATGTATGATGAAGGTCTGCGTGGCAATATCGACCCGCAAATTACACTCCCTGTTTTACCTCAGTATGCTACCAACAACGCCCACATGTATTACCTTTTGTGTCCTTCGTTGGAATACAGGACAAAACTGATGGGCTACTTGAAAGAACGTGGAGTACAGACCACATTCCATTATCTTCCGCTACATTCGAGTGCATATTATGCAAGCAAACACGATGGCAGGTCATTGCCAAATTGCGATAGGTATGCAGATACCTTGGTAAGGTTACCGCTATTCTACGAATTGACGGATGAAAATGTAGATTGTATTGTAGAACTCATTAAGGCTTTTAAGTACGAATAGTCTATCATCAAGGTTCACATAAGTGAAACAATACACACAACCCTTAATATGAAACCCATTAAAATCTCCGTCGCAGGCACCGGCTACGTCGGTCTGTCGATGGCGACATTGCTATCGCAGCACCACGATGTGACTGCGGTTGATGTAATTCCTGAAAAGGTCGAAAAAATCAACAAGCGCATTTCGCCGATTCAGGACGAGTACATCGAGAAGTTTTTTGCAGAAAAGACGCTTCGTCTGACAGCAACGCTTGATGGTGCTACTGCTTATAAGGATGCGGATTTTGTGATAATCGCTGCGCCGACTAATTATGATCCGGTGAAAAACTTTTTCGACACGCATTGCATCGAGGATGTCATCGACCTTGTCCTGAGCGTCAATCCTGATGCCGTGATGGTCATCAAAAGTACAATCCCTGTTGGATACTGCCGCAGCCTTTATATAAAGTATGCCGCCAAAGGTGTCAAGAAATTGAACCTTTTGTTTTCGCCGGAGTTTTTGCGCGAGTCAAAGGCTCTGTACGACAATCTCTATCCATCGCGAATCATCGTCGGCATACCCAAAATCATCGACAAACCTGAGTTCAAGGATGAGAATGACGCCATCCAACGTCTTGCGGACGTGAAATTCCTTGAAGAAAAGGCACGACAGTTTGCGGGATTGTTGCAGGAAGGTGCGGTCAAAGAAAACATTGATACTCTTTTTATGGGAATGAAGGAGGCGGAGGCGGTGAAATTGTTCGCCAATACATATCTTGCGTTGCGCGTAAGCTATTTCAACGAATTGGATACATACGCCGAGGTCAAAGGTCTTGACACACAGTCGATTATTACGGGCGTTGGACTCGACCCGCGCATTGGCACCCATTACAACAATCCGAGTTTTGGATACGGCGGCTATTGTCTGCCGAAGGACACAAAACAACTTCTCGCCAACTATGCCGACGTGCCGCAGAATATGATGACGGCAATTGTTGAGAGCAACCGCACACGCAAGGATTTCATTGCTGATCAGGTGCTTAGAATTGCCGGTTGGTACGATTACAGCACGACAACACAATACACTGGTCGCCGCGAGCCAGTTACCATTGGCGTCTACCGTCTGACTATGAAGAGCAACAGCGACAATTTCCGACAGAGTAGCATCCAGGGCGTTATGAAGCGCATCAAGGCTAAGGGCGCAACGGTCATCATTTACGAACCGACACTCAACGACGGCGACGATTTCTTTGGCTCAATCGTTGTCAATGACCTTGAAAAATTCAAGTCGCAGAGCCGTGCAATCCTTGCCAACCGCTATGATGCTGTGCTCGACGATGTTAAGGACAAGGTTTACACAAGGGATATTTTCAAGAGAGACTAAAAAATCACCACCAATATCTGCGGCAAAAAGATGAAAAAAAGCGGACAGGGTAACAAAAAACTCTGTCCGCTTTTTTTGTGCGTCAAGCTTACTTAGCATCCCCCCCCTCCCCCACCACGCTCAAAAAAAATCCC
>JAEEGL010997952.1_pt1 | contig 15616 bp, 16 predicted proteins | sample 9134231 | NCBI WGS metagenome assembly JAEEGL01 (sample SAMN16246548, study PRJNA631951) | gut metagenome | biome: gut microbiome; feature: rumen; material: fiber-attached | host: Bos | place: Iran: Karaj | collected 2018-10
AGGTATTTATCACCAAGGGGACCGATAACTACTATTCCGTCGGTCTTTTTTCCGTTGGCGAGCTTGGGGAGTATAAGCCTCTCCTCCATAGCATCATCTATCACTTCCAGCATGGAAAAGCTTCCCCTTTCCAATGCACGCTGGGATATCTGCTGATACATCTGCCAGTAAAAGGATGCCTCTCCCAGATAGCCTTCCTGTATGACGACACCTATGCTGTAGCTGACAGTCTTCTCGCGGGCTCTGGCAACGGAGGGCTGCACATATCCCATTTCATCGGCGAGCCGGATTATCTCATCCCTGACCTTATCACTCACTCCCTTTTGTCCCGAAAGAGCTTTTGATACTGTCACTACGCTGACTCCGACTTTTTCCGCTATATCTGAGAGCTTTACTTTTTTTGCCATCTCAATTCTCCCGGCATCAAACTTCCTTCAGACTTTTTCCGTCTGTGATCCTTCCTCTGCATCAGTCATCCGCTTTACTTATATGAATGAGCAGGGATTTATAATCACCCCAGAGGTTTCCGATCCTTAATCCCGCCTTCTCAAGTGTGCTTCCTAACCATTCTTCCGGTTCCTCCGAGACACCTTCAACTACGTATTTTACGTCGGGCAAAAGACCGGGGATCCTGATCACTCTGCTGTGATAATTCGGCCTTCCCATCACCTGTACGAAGGTAAACAGTGCCTCCGACTTATCCTTGCTCACCACGCCGAAGCAGTCGTAATAATGATTCTCTCTGAAGGAAGCCACTCTGTAGTAATCGCCTGATCTTACCAGTTTATTGTACTTATGATAAGTGGCGGTCTGGAAGGGGATCATATCCCTGTCTTCCTGAGGGATCTTTGTGATGTCCAGCTCATATCCGAAGGTGCCGGCAAGGGCTACGTTTCCTCTGGTCTCAAAGGGTGTGACTCTTCCAACCGTGTGGTTGGGGCAATCCGACACATGGGCACCCATAGAGCTCAGAGGGTAGACAATAGCGGTTCCTTCCTGTATTCCGAGCCTTTCAATGGCATCGGTATCATCCGAGCACCATATCTGAGGACTGTAATAAAGCATTCCTGCGTCGAACCTCGCTCCTCCGCCGGAACAGTTCTCGAGCAAAAGGTTGGGAAACTCCTTTACAAGTCTTTCCTGCAGCTTGTACACCGCAAGCATATACCTGTGGCTGAGCTCGCCCTGGTTGTCTCGTCCAAGCTCCGCGCTTCCGATATCGGTGATCTGACGGTTCATATCCCATTTAAGATACTCGATGTTGGCACTGCTGAGCACGGTTTTGATGCTGTTCCATGTGTGCTCAAGCACTTCTTTTCTTGTAAGGTCGAGGACATATTGGTTTCTGGAGCGCACTCCCTCCCTTCCGGGGATCTGTATTGCCCAGTCGGGATGTGCCCTGTAAAGGTCCGAATCGGGCGATATCATCTCGGGCTCCATCCATATCCCGAATTTCAGCCCTATCTTGTTAACTTCATCCACAAGGTATTTAAGCCCGCCCGGAAGTTTTTCCTCATTGACGTTCCAGTCTCCGAGGGATGAATTGTCGTCATTCCTGCGTCCAAACCAGCCATCGTCCATTACCAGCATCTCGATACCGGATTTTTTGGCCTCCCTTGCGATGTCAAGAAGCTTTTCGGTGTTGAAATCGAAATAAGTCGCTTCCCAGTTGTTGATAAGAATGGGGCGTTCCTTATCCTTATAGGGGCTCCTTATCAGATGTCCCCTGTACAGATCGTGATAGGTGCGGCTCATCTTTCCGAGGCCGCAGTCCGAATAGACCATGACCACCTCTGGGGATTGGAAACTGTCTCCGGGCTTAAGTTCCCACTTGAATCCCTGAGGATTGATACCCATCATCACTCTCACCGAATCGAACTGAGTCTTTTCGGCCTGAGCCAGGAAGTTTCCGGAGTAGACAAAACTGAAACCGTACACTCTTCCCTTTTCCTGGGTACTTCCCTTTTCTATAAGAGCCATAAACGGGTGCTCCTGATGGGAAGATTCACCCTTCACTGAGCCCACACTTGTCTTGCCGTATCCTATGGGTCTTATATCTATCTGCCTCTCCCTTGCCCATGAGCCGTGAAGGGATAAGAATTCAAAATCCTCACTGTCCATATCCAAAGATGCTGACATGATCTTGGTGATAAAGACCGGTGTTGCGGATTCGTTTATAAGCTCTGTACTTCTGATGATGGCATCGCTGTCCTCAAACACCGAATACCTGAGCACCGCTTTGACGTTAAGTGCCTCATCTTTTGCGTATATTTCAAGGGTCTTTGCCCTTGCTCCATCAGTTTCGAATGTGGCCGGCAGCCCGGCAAGAGCCGGCTTTCCGTCGATTATATTATACCCTTCATATGTAAGCTTTATGGCGCGGTGCCCGCCGGCATCGATCACTTCCACTGCACCGTCTCTGTAATCTCCCAGTCCGTTCCCCGGGAATTCACAGGGAAATGTATCCATAAAGGAACCCCTGTCGCGGTTATTCTTGGTCGGAACGAAGGGAGGTTCGTCGATCCTGAGTAAATACATCGGCTCCTCCGCGATTGCCGCCCCGTAATAAACATGACCGATAAATCCCTCTTTGTCCGCTATGCCTATAACGTAAGAGGAATCACCGGCCGTTATCGTAAAAGTCCTTGATCTTTCGTTGTATCTGATGTCCATCCGCAGTCTGTCCTTTCCGAGTCTCTCTTTAATTATTTTGATTAAGTATTTTTTAACTATATCTTTAAGTAAATTTTCTTAATATGCTTTATTTTATCACAATCAAAATTTTAGATAAATATAATAATTTAACCGTTTTTTTATCAATTCAAATAAGTTATACTTGGCATATAGGGTTTAATACAAACTTGGTTTACTTACTTGGAGGAATAATTTATGCAGGAAATAACAAGGGAGCTTCTGTACGGTGAAAGAGCACTGTTTAACTCAACCGATCTGCACATCACGGAATGTGTTTTCGATAACGGTGAAAGCCCTCTTAAGGAGAGCTCAAACATAGAGCTTGACGAGTGTCTTTTCAGATGGAAATATCCCCTCTGGTACTGTAACAATGTAAACGTTCAGCGCTGCACGCTTTTCGATATGGCCAGAGCCGGCATCTGGTACACAAAGGATGTTTCCTTTAAGGATACCGTTGTGCAGGCTCCCAAGGCATTCCGCCGCTGCAAGGGAGTCTCTCTTGATAACGTTGCATTTACGCATGCTCAGGAAACTCTCTGGTCATGTGATGATGTTAAGATAAAAGATGTAACGGTTAAAGGTGATTATTTTGCCATGAACTGCAGCAATATGGAGGTGGATAATCTAACCCTCGACGGCAACTACAGCTTTGACGGAGTAAAGAATGCTGTAGTAAGGAATTCTCACCTGATCACAAAAGATGCTTTCTGGAACACCGAAAATGTCACCGTTTACGATTCATTCATCACCGGCGAATACCTCGGATGGAATGCTAAAAACCTGACTCTCGTAAACTGTGTGATAGAGAGCCTTCAGGGCATGTGCTATATCGACAATCTGGTGATGAAAAACTGCAAGCTGTTTAACACCAATCTTGCCTTTGAGTACTCCAAGGTCGATGCGGATGTCAGTGGCGATATAATAAGCATTCTCAATCCAAGAGAAGGTGTGATCAAGGCAGAACACATCAAGGAACTTATCATCGAGAAGGATAAGATCGATCCCGAGGCGACAAAGATAATCTGCGACGCTATCGATAAGCACTCGGATTTCCCTGTATACGACTGACAACCCAAATAAATGTTTTCTTCAGCCCTGGTTACCGGGGCTGATTTATTATTACCTAATATAGGAGAGATCAAATGAGCACAAAATACGATTTTGACAAAATGACCGACAGACACGGAACCGATTCTCTCAAATGGGAGGAATGCGGCGGGGCGGAATACCCCATGTGGGTAGCGGATATGGACTTTGAGGCGGCTCCCGCCATCAGAAAGGCCATTGAAGAAAGAGCCGCTCACGGGATCTTTGGTTATAATATCATCCCCGATAAATGGTATGATGCCTATATTTCATGGTGGCAAAGCCGCCATAATTTCACGATTGAAAAAGACTGGCTCGTCTTCTGTACCGGCGTGGTTCCCGCCATCTCCAGCACCGTGAGAAAGCTTACCACGCCCGGGGATAATGTGGTGATCCTTACCCCTGTTTATAATATCTTCTTCAACAGCATTTTAAACAACGGATGTAAGGTCCTGGAAGTTCCGCTCATATATGACCCCGCTTCCGCGGATGAATATGACAGAGCTGCTGCGGACAGTCAGAAGAGTCCGGAGGAGCTTGCTTCGATATCACATAAAGTTTACAAGATAGATTTTGATGATCTGGAGAAGGCTTTATCTGACGAAAAGACTACTCTTCTTCTGTTCTGTAACCCCCACAATCCCGTAGGAAGGATATGGAACAAAGAAGAGATCGCCAAAGTGGGGGAACTCTGCAAGAAGCATAACGTGACTGTTTTATCAGACGAGATACACTGCGACCTCACGGATCCCGGAAAGGAATACATCCCTTTTGCTTCTGTTTCCGACACATGCAGGGAAATAAGCATAACCGCGATTGCTCCCACAAAAACATTCAATATAGCCGGTATGCAGACTGCAGCAGTTTCTATCCCCAATCAGGAACTTCGAAAAAAAATATGGCGCGCCCTCAACACCGATGAAGTTGCGGAGCCAAACAGTTTTGCCGTTCCCGTTACCGTCGCCGCCTTTAGCGAAGGCGGGCTGTGGCTGGATGCTCTGCGCGAGTATATCTTTGAGAACAAAAAGCTTGTGAGAGATTTTCTGGCAGAGAAGCTCACGAACTGCAGGCTCATACCTTCCGAGGCGACTTATCTTCTATGGATAGATGTATCCTCCCTGGGAATGAGCAGTGAAGAGCTTAGCGAAAAGCTCAAAAAAGAAGCCGGCGTTTATTTAACTGCCGGCGCCGAATACGGAAAAGCAGGAGAAAACTTCCTGCGTATGAACATTGCCTGTCCGAGAGTCAGACTTAAAGAGGCTCTCGATCGGATGGTGGATTTCCTATAATGCAAAAAAGAGGGCATTAGCCCTCTTTTTTCTTTATCAGCTCATATATTCTTATCTTATCATATCCAGATACTCGATCCTTACCAGCTCGTGGGGTACGATGATCTTTCTTCCTTTTTCGTTTCCCATAAGCCTGGTGCATTCGGTCACAGCCTCGGCAGATATTTCAAAGAAGTTCTGCTTCACGGTGTTCATCTGCTTACCTGCATAACCCATAAGCGATATTCCGTCAAAGCCACACACCGGGCGGAATATATCCATATCCGTCAGCGCTCTCATGGCACCTATCGCCATCATATCGGAAGCGCAGATAATTATGTCGTGCATACTTCCGTATTTTATCGTTATCTCTCTTGCCTTGCGCTCCGAGAATTCTCCGCAGTGAAGACTCACCGCAAGCTCCATCTCCTGAGCCAGCTCAAGCATTCCCGGGAGTCTCTCCTCGGATACATAACCGTTCTTTTTGCCCGAAATGTACAGCACCTGCCCGTTGTAGGTGTTGTTTTCCATTATGGTCTTTCTGGCCACATCCTTCTGAGCCTGTCTCTGGTCTACGCTTATGTAGGAGGTGCTGTCATTTACGATGGGCACATCCACCAGCACACTCTTAAATTTCTCCCGTGCGACCACTCTCTGGAGCACATAATCATCCTTGGACATACCATATATCACAATGCCCTTAACATTCTGTGACTGCAGATACTTCTCGACTCCGTTTTCATCAAGTCCGTCCAGCATGGAAAAGAAAATGGGGACAACATCTATATGAAGCTCCTGAGCACGGCTCACCGCTCCTGCCAGATACTTCATTGATACCTCATCGATGGCGGATGTCTGCACATCGGTATTAATAAGAAGCGCTATCCTTCCGGACTGCTTGGATGAAAGTGAAGCAGCCACAACATTGGGAGTAAAGCCCAGTTCCTCGATTGCTTTGTTGACCCGCTGAGCCGTTTCCTCCGACACGTTGGGATATTTATTTATCACCTTTGATACAGTTGAAACCGCTACTCCCGCCAGTTTCGCCACATCTCTGATCGTAGCCATATATTACATCACCTCGTCATTCGGCGCTGCCGACTTCTGTCTTTAAAACCCTAACCTGTTCCAGTACCTATAGCCTGTTACATTCCCTTAGCTTATGAAAGAAGCATCCTGTCATTATCAAGTGCTTTTCCTGTTCCGGATTTAAACTTCTCGAGAAGATCTTCCACTGTAAGCCCTTCTCTCTCAGGTCCCTTAACATCATATACAAGCTTTCCGTCCGCCATCAGGAAGGTCCTGTTTCCGATCTCGATAGCCTGCTGCATATTGTGAGTGATCATCATACAGGTGATGTGATTTTCTCCCACGATCTGCCTTGTGAGCTCTATCACCTTCTCGGCTGTTGCAGGGTCGAGAGCCGCTGTATGCTCATCGAGAAGAAGGAGCTTGGGCGTGACAAGGGTGGCCATAAGAAGTGTAAGGGCCTGCCTCTGTCCGCCGGAAAGAAGTCCCACCGGGTGCTTCATCCGATCTTCCAGACCCATTCCCAGCATCGAGAGCTTTTCCCTGAATATCTGCTTGTCACGTCCGCTTATATGGCTGAAAGGATTGGTCCCTTCCGCAGAGCGCAGATAAGCAAGCGCGAGGTTTTCCTCTATCGTCATTGAAGGAGCGGTTCCCTTTAATGGATCCTGGAACATTCTGCCTATGATGCGGCTCCTTTTGTGCTCCTCGAGGAAAGTGATATCCTGGCCTCCCAGGAATATGCTTCCCTCATCCACATAAAAGCTTCCGGCCACCGCATTAAACAGGGTGGACTTGCCTGCACCGTTGGAACCTATTATCGTGACAAAATCCCCGTCCTCAAGCTTTAAGGAGAATTTATCAAGCGCTTTCTTTTCATCGGGGGATCCGGGGTTAAATGTAACACTTATATCTTTTATTTCCAGCATGTCACTCATCCCCCTTTCCGCTTCCGTCCGCTTCGGCGGGAACTGTTTTGCTCTTAACAAACCTTCTTCCGCTTGTGTGGGCGCTTTTCCTCTTTTGGAATAAAACCATCTTCTTAAGTGCGGGGAATGCGATGGCTATGGCCACGATCGCTGCGGTAAGGAGCTTCAGGAACTCCACCGGTATAACCTTGGTGTAAAGGCAGACAGCATAGATCACGCGGTAGACGATGGAACCTATCACAGCCGCTATGACACCCTTTTTAATGCTCCTTCTGCTGAGCACGGTCTCTCCGATTATAAGGCATGCAAGGCCGATAACGACTATTCCGGTTCCGCCGTTTATGTCGACGGTCTTCTGATACTGCCCCACCATGGCTCCGCTCAGGGCCGTCATGGCGTTTGCAAGGCATAGACCGACGGTGATCGTAAAGGTGGGATTGATGGAAGAAGCCCGCACCATATCGATGTTATCGCCGGTGGCTCTTATAGAAAGTCCAAGCCTTGTTGAAAGAAAGGCCATCAATAATGCAGATACCGTCGCCACGATCAGAAAGGCCAGGATCGCCGCATACCAGTCACCCAGGAAGGTGAGCTTCTTAAACATTGAAAATACAGTGCTCTTTTTGAGAAGGCTCACATTTGAGCTCCATCCCATGACCATAAGGTTGATGGTGTAGAGACCGGTATTGGTGATGATCCCGGCAAGTATCGAGGGCACTTTCATCCTCGTGTGAAGAAATGCGGTTACGAATCCCGCGCAGGATCCCGCAAGCATCGCAAGGAAAAGCCCGGGGATAGGGTATCCTGCCGCGGCCATCTGCACGGATACGGCGGCTCCCAGCACAAAGCAGCCGTCCGTCGTAAGATCCGCTATATCCAGCACTCTGTAACTCACAAAAAGTGCCATGGGTACCAACGCATACAGTAGCCCCAATTCAAGGGCCGTTTTTAAAATGTAAAGCACGATCGTCTCCCTTTCAAATAAGGCCTGCAAAAAAGCCCGTTTTTAGTAAAACGTTTTCCGCGAAAGCCTTTATTTTGGGGCAATATCACTATTGCCCCAAATGTAAGATCAATAATAATTATTCCTCTGTTGTCTGAACTTCCACAAGCTCACCCATATCGGCAAATACGCTGTAATCTGCCTGAGCAGCTTCTGCAGTCTCGGTGTTGACGGTGATGATACCGCCGTCCATGAGGTAGTAATCCTCAAGACCGTCCATACCTTCAGTCATAGCTTTGAATGCATACTCTGCAGTCCTGGTACCAAGGTCGGTGTAGTTAACACCGCAGGTAGCAAATGCACCGTTTCTTACGAAAGAATCAGCTCCCGCATAGTGAAGGATGCCGTTGATGGCAAACTCGTCATAGATAGCAAGCTCTGCTGCCATGATCACGTTGTCGGTGGGAGTAAATACCACATCGACACCTGCTGCCACAAGTGAAGAAGCTGCTGCCACAACTTCGTCATTGGTGTTTCCGGTAGCTTCTACATACTCGATACCCTTGGCATCCAGATAAGCCTTTGCCTCTGCGATGGGGGTAGCTGAGTTTACCTCGGAAAGGGAATAGAGAAGACCTACCTTCCCTATCTCGGGATTCTGTGCAAACATCATATCCATGATGAATTCGGTGTTAAGTCCGTCGCTTGTTCCGGTTACATAGTCGATTCCGGTAAGCTCGGCAGCTACAGGATCGGAAATAGCCGCAAATACAACGGGTGTGGCGGTCTCTTCCGCAGATACGGCAGCAACCTGAGCAGCCAGAGTAGCTATGGGGATCATAGCATCCACCTTGTCGGCTATAGCCTGATCGGAGATCTGCTTAAGTACGGTCTGGTCATTCTGTCCGGAATAAACTTCATATTCGATCGTTACACCGTTCTCGGCTGCCAGAGAATCGAGTCTTGCGGTGATGGCATTTGCGATCTCATCGAGAGATGCATGATCGAGCTGCTTTATTACAGCTACCTTGTAGACATTCTCATCAGCATCTGTCTCGGTGGTGTCGGCCTCAACGGTTTCGGTCTTTTCGGTAACTGCGGCATCGCTTCCGTTATCCGCTGTGGTGTTTACGGTTTCGCCCGCTCCTGCGCAAGCGCATACTGCCAGCGTCATAGCTGCGCTAAGCGCGAATGCAGCCAGCTTCCTAAGTGAGTTATTCTTCATTTTTCATTCTCCTCTTGCCGGCTTCTACTCAGTTGCCGCATCATATAACGATGCAAAATCCTTAATTTGCCGACTTGAAAACATTTTAAGTGTTTATGCCGATATTTGCAAGGTTTTCATGCAAATTTTATATCTATTTAATTGACTTTATCTCTCTCTGAAACTAAACTATGTTAAGAATTAAAGTTTTATATATGTTCACAAGATCGGAGATTTGCCATGCCCTTAATGGATGAATTTAAAAAAGAACGGGAAGATATGAAGAATCAGCCTTTTAAAAAGCGGCTGGAATATTTCTGGGATTATTACAAATGGTGGGTGATAGGCGGTGCCTTCGTGCTCATAGCGCTCATTGTGTCCATTGTAAGCACGGTGACCAGAAAAAATGCTGTTCTCTATGTTGCCATGGTCAACACTGTATCGCACCCCATGGAGGATGCGGAGAGTGCCATAACCCGCCCCTTCCTTGAAGCGGAAGGATACACTTCAAAAAAGGATACGATCAACTTTAATACGGATTTCATCTTTTCCGCATCGGATGAACCCGAGGACGGATCATCACCTTCCTATGCCGACACTATGGGTTTTAGCAGCAGAGAGAATCTGGCTGTCTACGTGTCTGCCGGTGATGTGGATATTCTGTGCGGAAGCAGCGACTGGTATGACATTTATTCTTATAACAACTTTTTCGCCGATCTTTCCCAGGTCCTTTCAGCCGAGGATCTGGCCCTTTATTCCGACCGGCTCTACTACATGGACATGGCCCTTATGGCTGACATAGTGGAAAAGACTGAGGAAGACATCACCTACCAGTACAAAGACCCCTATCCCGACGGTACAAAGCCCGAAGAGATGAGAGAACCCGTCCCTGTGGGGATCATTCTGGACGACTGCGAAATGTATAATAACAACTTTATTCCCGCAGATTCAGCCCCTCATTCGGTAATAGGATTGATAGTAAACGGCAAAAACGAAGAGCTGTCGGAGGACCTTATCAGGTATATAATTAAGGGCGGACTGTAAAGTTTCGCTCTCATTAAATCTTAAACTATTAAAGCGTAGCAGTTTCCGGCTGCTACGCTTTTTTAATACTCTTTTATGCCCTTTTTGTATGTTCTTTCTTTTTTGTATTTTTTTCATACAGGATCGTAAGGCCTTTTATGATAAGCCCGTCGTCGATCTTAATCCTGTGTCTGCAGCAGGGGATCACTTCTTCGGTGAGATTTCCCGTCGCCACAACCTCTGTCTCATATCCCAGATCTTCCCATATCCTGTCTATCATTCCGTCGATGCAGGAAGCGTGTCCGTAGATGCTTCCGCTCTGTATGGCGCTTACCGTATTTCCGCCTATCAGCTTTGCGGGCTTTTTGATCGCCACCTCGGGAAGATGGGCCGCACTCTTCACCAGTCCATCGAGGGAAACCTCGATTCCCGGAATGATCATTCCTCCGATGAATCTTTTATCTTCTCCTATGACCGAGATCGTTGTGGCTGTACCCATGTTGATCAGAATGATTGGGGCTCCGTAAAGCGATATTCCCGCTACGGCTCCTACCAGCAGATCGGCGCCAAGCTGCGCGGGATCGTCAAGCTTTATATCCACTCCGGTTTTGATCCCGGGGCCAACCTCTATCATCTTCTTATCAAGGAGTCTCTCTATGCCTTCCCTGACAGGTTCCGTAACCGGGGGAACGGACGAAGATATAATTCCGCCTTCCAGAGCTTTGGGATCAATACCGTGGATCTCAAGGATAGTTTTTACAATTATCGCATATTCCGCAGAAGTCTTTTCACGATCTGTACTTATCTTCTCCTCAAATATGATCTTTTTCGTTCCGGGCTCGGAACATCCTATCACTATATTTGAATTTCCGATATAAGCTGTCAGTATCATTTCCGGCTTTCCTCCACATTCCGATAATATCAACCTGTACCCGGTTCGTCAAGACACGAATATATATAAGAATCAGGATACAAATTCTATACACTGATATAAATCCGACCATGGTACAAAATCCTTTATAAATCCATCATCTTCAAGGCGAACTTCAAGAGCATAAGAAAGATCCCCATATCCGTGGATGCCGTGAATTCTAAATTTGAATGGAATAATCCCTATCTCTTTAACACGACGATTACCATATTCTGCAGGTATTTCTTCGACATTTTCGTAATCTTCCGTCAGCCCCGTATAAAGATCACAAATACGAATAGGAACATTATGATCAATGTATTTTCGTAGAATTCCAAATACCAGCCCATAATCTATACTCATTTCATACACCTATTTAGCAAAGGGCAGCCGTTAGTGATTGTGACATTCTAAATTCGCAGCCCCCCGGCCTGCTGACCGAGACTTGTTTAGGAGTGACATGTCTTTCTATTATCTCTAACCTCCCGACGTCAAACCACTCATATGACCCCAGCTTTTTATTCTTCTTCGCTAGTGGTTCAAGCGCATAAGAATCTGATGAAAACATACTTGTGACACAACCGATTGCTACACCTTCGAAACCTGTGACCTTATCACGGCATAACATTCCAAAATATTTTTCCAGATCAGGTTTGACGAATTCCTTCTCTTCCCATTCTTCCTCACACGACACACGCTCAAGAAGTTCTTCAGACAACATGACTTTTTCATTTGGTACTAGTGCGTTCTCCGATCTCTTCTTCGGGAACAACAGGATCCTATCGCATCCAAAAAGCCAATAAACCTTTCCAATGACACATCCCTCGAAGCCATCAATCCTGTTCCGTACAAACATCCCCATTCGACATGTTCCTTTTTCCATTTTAGTACCTCCTATTGTTTCATATTGTTTTCCAGTATTTTGTGGTATTTCATAAGCTGTTCTTTTTCAATATCTATCTTTTCGTCATACGTTCTGGCAACGAGCACCTCTGCTATTTCTCTTAATTCCTTATCATCTATCGAATCGTATAGCCTTTCCATCTTATCCAATATATAGACATAATCTCTACAGTTTCCTGCAATTCGAAACAACACATCATTCAGGATATACTTATTGAAGAGAGGCAAATAAATAAGAAACTCCGGAAGACCCTTAATATGATACTCCTCTACTCTACTTGACCTCTCCGAGAAAACAGCACGATAGCGATCAATATAATACGTGATAGCCCATAAACTGTCTTCTATCGATTCACACTCTTCAAGGCAGCTCTGTACTATCTCTTTTTCGATCCGATCACGCAATTTATATTTCAACGTAATATTAAGGTAAGTTAATACTTCATTGATCAGCTCCATCTTAACCCTCATTGAGCCTTGCTCGATTCTCTGTAGTGTTCTTCTTGATATCTTCCATTCCCCGATTTCTTTTATCAATGCTTTTTGTGATAAGCCACGCTCTTTTCGCGCTTTTTTTACTATTAAACCCAAGAATTGTTTCATGTTTTACCTCCTTATTCAATCTAGCACGTGTTTGCCTGTGTGAATAGGCACACTTAGTGGCGCCTTCACGACATCATCTTTATTTCTCATTTTAGGATTATCGCACCTTCTGATATTACTCTACACAAGCAGTGGCAAACTCTCAAAAAAAGAAGCCCAATGTAGGATCATTCCTACCCCGGACTCCAGTTTTCTATACTAATCATCTGTTTATTATTGAAATACTTCACAAAACAAAAGCTGTTATTGCGTACTCTCGCCCATCGCTTCCCGGACAGCCTGATAAACAAAAGAGCTGACCGATAATCCTTGCGCCGCAGCAAAATCCTTTATCTTTTGTTTCTCACCTTTCGGCACATTAAACCTTAATTCTTCAACTTTTTCCTCTCGGTATTTATATGTTGCTTTTTTTTGAGCTTCTGTTATTGGCATTTTTTACCCCTTTTGTACATACTATACAATAATATACGTATATACGCGTATATATTTGTTAATTGTGCATGTTGATATATACGCGTATATATCGTATGATGTTTCCATAAGGTTATTTTATAACCCGAAAGAAATTATAACAAACTAAGACATATCTATCAATTTATGGAGGCGAAAAAAATGGAAATAAAAAACGTTATAGCAGAAAAAAAGGATCTCAATATCCTCTTCAAAGACTCAAGGCTTATTCAAATCGTTGATGGAAAGATTGTCTCTATCGAGACAGTGCGAGATTATCGTGATTTTTCGACTTTTTTCGGTATTGATTCCGATTTTGAGCAGGAAGATCGAATCCGTATGTTATTTGCTGACCGATTCCGAATGGCACGGAAGGAACTTGGATTAACACAAACTCAACTTGCGGATTCCTTATATAAAAAAACCGGCGTGTCGTTAACAAATCAGATGATTTCGAAAATGGAATGCGGCGACAGATATCCATCCCTATCAAATCTTATTGCTTTATGCCGATTTTTTAACATGTCAGCGGATTATCTTTTAGGATATTGCGAAAGAAAACCGCTTCTTTCAAGCAGCTCTGAACCCGAAAACTTTAACACTCGATTTAGTGGATTGATGCGTGACTTAAACCTCTCATCACACGAATTTTCCGAAAAACTAGAGGCTGTCACCGATGGAAAAGTCCGAAGGACGGATGTTTATGCATATGCAATAACTCGTGGAATGCAGACTGCAAACGTATCCGTATTGCCGTATATGGCCGAAGTGTTTGGATGTTCGATTGACACACTTATAGGCTTTTAGAATTATCGTGAAGCCGCCGGTGTGTACGCACCGGCGGCTTCTCATCACGAGATTAAGTCATTAATTCTGTCTCTTCACATATAAAGGGTTTTCGTCAAATTTTTTTCTCTTGCTCTTCTTATCTATCAACGCATGTAATGCTCGACGATTACATTGACACGATAATGTGCCGTCATGAGACTAGCATATAAAAGGGCCTCTCGATCATACTCCAAAGGTAATCCTCGTCTCTCCATATCTTCTCTAACGGATCCTCGTACTTTATATACAGGATTCTTCTCGATCATGGTCATCTCTTTCTTGTATCTACCCTTTTTCTTGGGATTTGCTTCTAATCTATATTTCATCTCCTGTCTCATCCACTTTTTTTCATCGTCATTAGCGGTTTTAAAACGATAGTACAGGTCAAGAACGCGTAGTCGTCTGCGTGCATGAAGGTTCATGTGTTTTGCTCGCCCAACTTCTTGAAGGCTTAAGATATACCCTAGTTTACCCCTTATATCGCCAAAGAATTCCCGAATCGCTTCCTCGAAGTCTCTTTCAATCAGACATTCGCTGTGTTTGCCCCCCTTCCCTTTTTTTACCAAGACAAAAAGCCGTCCGTCTCTCTCGATCAGGTCATCCGACTTCAGACGAGCGTATTCACTTTTCCGACATCCGATATATGGTGCCACTTTAAATACTCTGTCTTCTTTGTATGTCTCAGCTACTTCGGTGTTCCTTCCTTTCTGACCTTCACCAATCTTCAGTACTGGCCTATTATATGATTTCATGTTCTCATCTCTGCCACAGGTCAGGGCCGCCAGGTATTTCTTTATAGTTGCCGGGGAGTAACCCTCTGAATCAAGATAGTTAAGGTAACTTTGAATATAACTATGCTTTTTTTCTTCAGATATTCGTAGTGGCAATCCATTTTTTTCTACCCACTCCAAGAATTTGTTAATATGCGAAACATATTGTTCGGCAGTATTTTCTGTCTTAGCGGCAATTCGTACACTTCTTTGCCAATCGCCATTGTTTATTTTTCTGTATTTTGACATTTTTTTACCTCGAAAGCTCGTAACGTGAGCTACACGCCGTTCAGTTAACGCCATTGACATTTCTCTTTTTTTTATCCTGGGAGATGTACCCAGTACGACTCGACTTTCCGGTCTCTCCGAAGCAGTCGTCACTCTGCTCCAACCGGTCCTACTTTCTTTTTTTTTTCGCTTTCCAGGTAATTTCAGTTTTCAAACCATAGATATCCCTGCTTCGTCAAATGTCAAAAAAAATGGAAAACCCCGAGGGTTTTCCATCTAACAGCAAATTTAATTATTTTTATATCCACTAATAGCATAATATATAAATATATGTTTTTCAAGTTTTTTTTGGGAGGGAAAAACTATTGTAAGGTTACAGTCAGTGTAAGATTTCTTTCCTGACAGTTTTACTCCTCTTTTATACACAGTATACAAAGACTTATACCCCAAAATTGTTGACTCTGCCATCTATACTTTCTCCATTAACAGTGGTATCATCCTATCATTACCTCGCGTATAGCGGATCGGATTCTAAAACGCGTTCTAATGCTTGGGGATATATCGTTCGCAGGGTCATAACCGCGAAAGTAGCTTGATTTCTATTTTTTCTACAAATATGCGTTTATTTGTCGTGTTTATTCTCAGCTGATTTCACCAGCGAGCATGAATACCCAGATTATTAATCAGCATATTGGTTACATGTAGCGGCACGCTCTTTATCGTGCTTTCTATTCGTAATTATGTGGAG
>JAEEGL011075510.1_pt1 | contig 15616 bp, 12 predicted proteins | sample 9134231 | NCBI WGS metagenome assembly JAEEGL01 (sample SAMN16246548, study PRJNA631951) | gut metagenome | biome: gut microbiome; feature: rumen; material: fiber-attached | host: Bos | place: Iran: Karaj | collected 2018-10
AAAGGGGCGTGGCGGAGGGGTTTTGGGGGTTGAGTTAGTTATATTTTGAGTTGAGTTAGTTATATTTTGAAAAGTTAGTTATAAAATATTCTGAGGTTAAAGTGCTGTCAAAGCTTATATTCCGCCGTAGTTAGTTATAAAATTCAGAGTCGTTTTTTTTGTCACTTGTCACTTGTCATTTTGCGTTTGCAACGCACCCTTAAGGATTTCTTTTTATTAATTAAATAATAATAAAATAATATACTATAATATATAGTTGCAAAAATTTGACAGTGGCAAAACATTTGCAAAATGACAATTGACAAGTGACAATAAGGGAGGGGTCAGGTGTCCTCCTATTCCTCTGACAGCGAGCTGACAAAGCGTCTGTAGGCGGAGAATGTGTTGGCGCGGGAAAGGAAACCCAGATAGTAGCCATCGTCGTCGATGACGATGAGGTTGTAGCGGTTGCCCACCTTGAATTTGTTGACAATCTCGTCGGGCGGCTCGCTGATGCGCACTATGTCGCCTTCGGAGATGTCGCGCATTAGGTCGACAACACGGATGTTTTCGTAAAGTTCGGGACGGAACATGATATGACGCACATCGTCGAGATGTATCACACCCATGAACTTATCGTCGCCGGTAAGGACGGGAAAGACATTGCGGCGCGAATACTTGATGGCTTCCACAAGGTCGCCCAGCGTGTCGCCGTCGCGAACAACGACAAAGTTGGTCTCTATCAATTTGCGCATATCCATAAGATGCCACGCCGACGAATCTTTGTCGTGGGTCAGTAGATCGCCCTGCTTTGCCAGTTTGCGGGCATAGATGCTATGCTTCTCGAAGGGGGAGACACAAAGGTATGTGACCGACGAGGCGACAAGCAGCGGCACCATCAGGGCATAGCCTCCGGTGATCTCGGCAATGAGGAAGATGGCCATGAAGGGGGCGTGCATAACACCCGTCATCACGGCGGCCATGCCGACAAGGGCAAAATTGGCGGTGGAGAGATCGGAGAAGCCTATCTGGTTGAACAGAGTGCAGACAAAATAGCCCGCCATTCCGCCAAGGATGAGCGAGGGTCCGAAGGTGCCTCCCACACCACCGCTTCCTATGGTGGTGGCTGTGGCGACGGCCTTGGCAAGGATTAGAATCAGCATGTATACGATGACAGCCCAGCTGTTGTCGCTAAACGAGGAGAAAACACTGTGTTCGAACAGCAAGTCGTCGCTCCCGTTAAGCAGCTCCATCAGGAACGAGTAACCCTCGCCGAAGAGCGGAGGAAACAGGAAGATGAGAACGCCTAGCGCCACACAGCCTATCGCTGCCCTTACCGCGGGACTGCGGCGACGGCTGAACCACTCCTCCACCCTGTCGGCGATGCGGAGAAAATAGAGCGACACAGCGGCGCAGAAGACGCCAAGAAGCATGTAATAGGGAATTTGGGACAGGCCCACATGTCCAACCACCGAGAAGGCAAACTGCACCTCGCTGCCCATAAGGAAATAGGCCACCGTCGAGGCGCTGATGGCCGACAGCATGAGCGGCAGAATGGAGGTGGCGGTCATATCGAACATGAATATCTCGATGACGAACAGCACGCCAGCTATAGGAGCCTTGAAAATGCCGGCAATAGCACCAGCGGCTCCACAGCCGAGAAGCAGCTTGACGTCGTGTTGACGCAGTCGGAAAAGCTGGCCGATGTTGGAGCCTATGGCGCTGCCTGTGGATGCTATGGGAGCCTCGAGTCCGACACTGCCGCCAAAAGCGACGGTGAGCGTTGAGGCTATGAGCGACGTAAACATGTTCTTGGCGGGCAACACGCCACCGCCGCGAGAAAGAGACAGCAACACAGAGGGCAGCCCGTGCCCTATGTCGCCCTTGACGATGAAGCGCACATAAAGGATTGTGAGCACGATGCCTATGGCGGGATAGACAAGGATAAGCCAGTTGCCGCCGAGGAATGATGGGATGTTGTATGAGAGAAGCCAACGGTTGGTAATATGCACCAAGTTCTTGAGCAGCACTGCCGCCAAACCTGACAGCAAGCCCACAAGAAGGCTGAGCGCCAAAAGGAAAATACGATCACTTACATGACGCATCCTCCATATTATGAACCGTTTATATATATTCTTCATTCTCATAATAGCGGACAAAAATACATACTTTTTGACTCTCCGCCAAATTTTTTTCGTCCCCACAAACTATTTTCAATTCCCGAGCGTTATATAAAAAGCTTTCAGCTTACTTTAACTTTAACCTTAACATTAACTACAGATACGGGTTTTGACGAAAACGATAACGAAAACGAAAATATCGAAAGATTTTTAAAAAGATTTTTGAAAGATTTTAAGCGAAGCGCCCCAAAGCCTTTCTGCCTGCTCCGCAGGCCTGCGACCGAAGTGGAGCAAAAAATTTCAATATATCAACATTTAACCTGTAATAAAAAAAATGAAACGACTTGCTTTTTTATTCACGCTGACACTTGTTTTCTCATCATGTGTGACCCTCGGAAAATACGAGGCACTCGAGTCGAAAAACGCTCAACTTAGAAGAGATTACAACACCTCGCAAAGCGAGCTCAGCGACTTGCGTGACGAGAACGCCAACCTGCAACGCCAAAACCAGTCGCTCACAACACAGATAACCGACCTCAACGACTTGCGGAACCAGCAAAGCGACAGCATTGCCCTGATGAAACAACAGATGGCCAACATCAAGTTGGGGTACGACACATTGATAGAGAACTATAACCAGCGCCTCACCGGACAGACTCAGGACCTTAACCGCACCACCGGCCTGCTGACAGCCCGCACCAAGGAACTGGCCGACAAGGAGGCCGCCTTCCAAGCCAAGGAGCAGGCGTTCAAGGAAAGGGAAGCCGAGCTGAGGACAAAGCAAGCTGAACTGGAAAAGAAAGAGTCCGACGCCCGCAAGGCCCTCGCCGCCAAAGAGCAGGAGCTCGAGAACCTGCGCACCTCGCTGAACAACGCCCTAGTGGGCTTCGCCGACAAAGGTCTCAATGTTGAGACCCGCAACGGAAAGGTTTACGTCTCGATGGAGAGCAAGCTACTGTTCCCCTCGGCCAGCTGGACAGTGTCGAAAGAGGGTGTCGAGGCTATCAAGACCCTTGCCAAAGTGCTTGAAGAAAACGCCGACCTCAACATAATGGTGGAGGGACACACCGACAACGCCGCCTACAAAGGCAGCACAGCGGTGAAGGACAACTGGGACCTCAGCGTGATGCGAGCCACCTCGATAGTGAAACTGCTGATCCAGTATGGACCCAACATCGACCCCAAACGTATTGAGGCATGCGGACACGCCGAGTTTGCGCCAAAGGTGGCAAACGACACACCCGCCAACAAGGCGCTCAACCGTCGCACGGAAATTATCCTAACCCCAAAAATGACTGATATCCTCAACCTTATAGAACAGTGACAATCAATTGCCGTTGCTGCTCACATAAGGAGAGTCAACAAAAATAACCTGCCTGTAGACAGGCATGCTCTGCCGCTGGTCGCCAACCGTAGGAAGATTGGACACCACTTTGTCGACCACGCGGCAAGCCCCTATATAACGTTTCTTATAGTACAGCTCCGAGGAATGCGATATGGTGATTCCCGTCGAGGTGGCTGAATGGATGAAATAGAAGCCTTTGTCGTCGACAGCGGTAACGATACCGACATGTCCGATGGACTTGCTGCTTCCCCGTCCACCATAGAACACCAAGTCGCCCTTGGAGATCTCATTGTCTTTTAGTTTCGTACCAGCCTTATACTGAGGCGCGGCCGACGGTGCTAGCGACACGCCGAATTTGGCATAGATGAAACGAGTGAACCCCGCACAGTCGAAACCTTTGGGCGATCCCCCACCCCACCGGTAAGGAATGCCAATATACCTCATCGCCTCATCGATGACAAGGTCGGCGACAGTGGCGGCAGTGGGGCGCAACGGAGTGGTCTGCGCCGCAACCGAGCCTCCCGTCATGACAACGAGGAGCATCAACAACAAAAACGATCTATTTATTCTTTTCAACATGCAAGGCGATGGTAGAAGTTGAAGATGCAAATTTACAAAAAAAAGAGAGAAACGCACCCTGGAAAGGTGCACTTTTAGTCTTTTTTAAGATTCTTCAGAAGCAGCTACCTGCTGATTATCAGCCTTGAGAGACTTTTTGACACTATAAATGTCGAGAGCGACAACGGCCGCCGTAAACGCCCAAAAAGGAACGGAAAGTTTGTCGGTATCCAAAAAATTGTTGAAGACACCATGTATATAATATGTCAAAAGGCTCAAGGTGAACGCCAACGCGACCCGACCGACCTTCTCGGAGGCGGCGGTGCGATAGACACGCACCCCGGTGGCGAAGGTGGTGAGGAAGATACAGAGCATCAATACCGAGCCCAAAAGCCCCTGCTCGGTGAGCGGACCTATATACTCGCTGTGGGCGTTGCCGCGGTTGCCGGAATTGGTGCTGATGACCGACAGCTGGTAGCTGCGCTGGTAGCGGGCATAGAGGAACTGATAGGTGCCGGGGCCGCAGCCAAGCACGGGACGTTCCTTGAACATCCTTATGGCCGACGCCCAGCGGTTGAGACGCTCAAGATTTGAAGCGTCGGTGGATATGTTGGAGATTGACTTGACCTGACCAGAGATATCGTAGGAGGAATCCTGCTTGTTCTTGCCAAGCTTGTAGAGCACGTCGGACTGGTAGACAAAAAACAATGTGACCAGCAGGCCAAAACCAAGCAGCAACCAACGCACCTTCACGCCCATACGAATGGCGAAATAGACGGCGACGGCTCCTAACACACTGATCCACGCCGCGCGCGAATAGGAGAAAAAGAGCCCCACAAGCAGCAATCCAAAGCATCCGACGAGCACGGGACGCAGCCATATCTTGCCCTCATGACGCAGCATGAAGTGGAAAGCCACAGGGGTAAAAAGCGCGATGACGCACCCGTAGGCGGTATGGTCGTTGTAGAAAGGCTGCATGACGCGGTGGAGAGTCTGCAAATCGTGGAAATTGCCGAGGGTCTTTGCCGTCGATATCAATATCACGACAACCAGCGAGAAGGCGTAGCACCAAACGAACTGGCGAATACGCTCGGTGTTGCGGAACAATTGCGTAGCGGCGAAAAAGAAAGGTATCACAAACCACAAACGGGCGGCGAAATATTTGAACGACACATCAGGAATCTGCGATGTACAGGATGTGACAAGCATCCATACCAACATGGCCATCACACTGATGGCCACAGGATGACGCAAAATACGCCTGTCGTAGTTCCTCTCGACAAGCACACGGAAGATGAAAATGACCGAGAAGAGTATCATCATCGGCTCGACAGGCATGGAGAGCTCCATGCCGGGCAGCAACGCGAAATCGATTGCGAAGGGAGTGAGCAGCGCCGTTATCATCAGACCCGTCTCGAGTCTCAGGATGAAAAGGAGCAGCGCCAATCCGGCAAGCGGCAGCATAAACAGCCAATAGATGTCCTTGGTGAGAAGAAAGAAATTGAGTGTGACGTATGCCGCCGTGATGACCACAGCGAGGAGAAGAGCGCTATTTTTTTTCAGAAAACTGTTCAATCTTCCTGTTTTCTACGCTGCTCGGCAATGAGCAGGACCAAAATACATACTGCTATTGCGCCCAAAGTGCCCAAAAGCACGATGATGGCGCGTTTGGGATAGGCCTTCTTGTCGGCTGGGGTAGCCTGGTCGAGCCAGAACTTGTAAGACACCTGACGCGACATATCGACCTTGGTCTGCGACATACGCGACTGAAGTTCGGCCAACTCCTTGGTCTTGTTGCCTATCAATTCAGCGATGTCGAAACGGCTCTTGTCCATCTTCAATGTGTCGTTCAACGCGCGAATGTCGTTTTCAAGCTCGGCGCACACGTCGCTCATGATGGAATAAGCGTCATTGGCGCGGTCGTGCTGTATGCGGCTGCAGATGGTGTCGTAATTGGCGGCGATAAAGTTGGCGATATCGGCGGCCCAAGCGGCGTCGACATCAAGTACCGACACCTCGACACCGAGAAACTCGGTACGGCGAACAGTGACGTTGGCGCGGTAATTCTCATGCAGCTTGAACATCTTCTGAGCATCGTCGCTACCGATACCATAGTGTTCCATGAGGTTGAACCTGCGGCACACATCGTCCTCCATCGACTGCGACGAGAGAATCTGTATGGCGTACTCGCAGTCGCGCTCTATACCATAGTCCATATAGTCCAGACTGTAACGGTCGGCAAGGATGGCCTTCGACAGTCGGTTGGAACTTGTGGGGAAGATGACCACCGACGACTTGAAACGCGGTGTGACAAGCAACGAAGCTATGACGGAGACTATTACAGCCACCACAGCGACGATGGTGAGAATCTTCCAATGCCGTTTGAAGAATCCAACAGTGGTCTTCAATTGATATCCATTTCCAAAATCATTCATGTATAGGTTAAAGTTTAAAGGTTAAAGGGTACAAGAGCCTGAGGCTCGCGTAGAGGGGTCTTGCGCGTGGCAGCCCCGTTCTATTTCAGTGGTTTGTTGGTAGGGGTAAAAGTTTAAAAGGTTAAGAGTTTAAAAGGTTAAGAGTTTAAAAGGTTAAGAGTTTAAAAGTTTAACGGTGCGCTTATGGGATTGTTGATACGGTTAAAGGTTAAAGGTTAAAGGTTAACGTTAGCAGAGGGCTTTTGTTTTTGTTTAAAAATTACCAACTCAAAGTGGAGGGTTCGTTGTTCTGACGGTATTCAAGACCTTTCTCAGGTCGCGAGCAGTTGCTCACATTGTTCTGAATACTGTCTATCTGGGCCTGTGTAAGAGGTTTGCCGTCGTCCTCGATGAAACGTTTCCTCATATACGGAAACGCAGAGGCGAGGTCGCCTGAATAGTAGAAATCGAAGCCAATAGCGCCAAATGTGTATGAGCGTCCATCCACACTGATATGCGAGCCGCCGCAACGCGGATCGCCGTGAGGATGCGACTGCGAGAAGCCGACATTGAACAGTGTAAACAGTATGTCGGGGCGGTCGGAGATATCGTATCCCGCGCGGCGCCACTGCAACATGGTCTGATGCAGAATGCAACCTGTATAGATATATGAGTACAGATGGTTGCGGTAGTCCACCAAACGGTTGTAGCGTTCCATCTCGTGGTTGTCGGTACGGAAATCCAGGATATTCTCATAGTGTTTGCCCATATAGAATTCCGAGGTGGAATCCTTAAGATGGCGCTCAACAGCCTGCGCGGTGAACTCCTTTATGCCGTTGACACCGTAGGAGAACTGCGACTGAACGGAAAGCATCTTCACAGGGCCGAGATACTTCTTAACCATCTCGCGGCTGCTGTTGAAAAGACGTATCTGCTCGCCGACAAGACAGGCAACAATAAGACGCGGTTCGACACCGGTAATACGGCCCGCCTCTACCAGCAACGCGCTGTCCTTCATTATTGAAGGTTTAAGCATCTCCCACTCAGTAGTGGCCATCCAAGGAATAACCGTGGGCGACTGTTGCGAACGACGGCTATTGTAGACCTCCTGCAGCTGATGCAGAAAAGACTGATAGGCGTCGTTGCTGTCGACATAAAGCGACGCGGCGGCAATCATACGGTCAATAATCAACGGGTTGTCGCTGCGCTCGGCGGCCTCGAGCATGAGATGGGCATTCTCAGGATAGTACTTGCCGAAAGCGGCTAGCTTTAAATACTGCTCGAGCCAGATGGAGTTGCGTTGTTGCGGAGTGAGTTCAGCATCTTCGAGTTCCTTAAGTTCGGAAACCGACATAAGGTAACGGTAGTTGCTGTCGACCGCGCCCTTGTTGTTGGTTAAGCCGAGCTTGAAAACAGCCCACGCTGAAATGATACCAAACCCCGCAATGGCAAACAGATAGACCACAATGTTGAATATCCTGCGGCCCATGGATGCCCTGTAAGCCTGCTTAGCTCTCGGATTCTGCATAGAATCTAACTTTTGCTAGAACAAACGTTTTATCAATTATCTCTCACAGGCAAACGTCAACAAGCCATCGGGAGCGACGAATGGATCATCGCCAAATCGCGAAGAAACTCGACCTTCTCGAAGAGAGTCACGTCCATGATGACAAACACTATGGCTCCGGCGATATAGCCTGCAAACGCAAGAAGGGTTATCTTTTTGAGATACCAGATGAAGTCGATCTTCTCCATACCCATAACGGCAACACCAGCGGCCGAACCGATAATGAGAAGGCTTCCACCGGTACCGGCACAATAGGCCAGGAATTCCCAGAAGGCATGGTTCTGAGCGAAGACGACGTCAGCACCCACATGAGGATACATGCCCTGAACCGCGGCGACAAGCGGGACATTGTCGACTATCGACGAGAGCACTCCGATAATGAGGTCGATAAGGAAGAATCCGACAGGCTCCTCTCCGACATGCATAGTGAGGAAGGTGTCGTTAAGGCCCTGGGCCAAGCTGCCGAGAATGCCGGCAACCTTGAGGCACGATACCGCCATGAGGATACCAAGGAAGAAGAGGATGGTGGGCACGTCGACATGCTCGAGTGTGCTTACCGCTGTGGGCAGTTTCATATTCTCCTTGGAGTATTTGCGGCTCATGATCTCCGTGGTGATCCACAGTATGGAGAGGCCGAAGAGCATGCCCAGATAGGGAGGCAGGTGGGTGATGGTCTTGAAGACGGGCACGAACACCAGCGCGCAGACACCCATAACGAGAACTATAAGACGGAAACGGTGCGGAACCGACAAACCGGACTCAACCGCCTGGGGACGCTGTATGTCGCCCTTGAGTGTGAAACCGAGCAACCATACAGGCACAGCCATACAGACAAAGCTGGCGATAAGGGTTTTGACAATAATATTGACAGTTGTAACCTCGCCCTTGATCCAAAGCATGATGGTAGTCACGTCTCCGATGGGGCTCCATGCGCCGCCGGCGTTGGCCGCGAGAATGACCATACCGGCATATAGCCAGCGTTCCTTTTTGTCGGCTATAAGCTTGCGCAAAAGGGCCACCATGACGATAGCGGTGGTCATATTGTCGAGCAGCGCCGAGAGGAAGAAAGTCAATATGGAGATAATCCACAGCAGCTTTTTCTTGTCTGTGGTTTTGATGTTGTCCGTAATGATGGTGAAACCCTGATAGTCCTCAATCAAGGTAACAATAGTCATTGCACCAAGCAGGAAAAACACTATTTCCGCCGTCTCGCCAAGGTTCTCGATGAGGTTGGAGGAGATAAAAGCCCTCCACGACTCCATGTCGAGGTCGGCATTGAAAGCCGCATGGAAGAAAGAGAAAATGGCCCATGTGAGAACGCCAAGCAGCAATGCTGTAGCGGTTTTGTTGATTTTCAACGGATGTTCAAGCGCTATGCAGGCATATCCGATGATAAAAATGGTGACAAGTGTTACTACCATAATTATTATTTTTTGATTTCTTTATAGATTATCTGCGTTGTTGTTTTTTCTGCATCTCCTCGCTCATCTTCTGCATCTCCTCGAGGCGCTGCTGGAATTTTGACTTCTTCTGAGGTTTGTTCTTGCCAGCAGCCTCGGCCTTCGCCATACGGGCGCGGACCTTGTCCTCGGTGATGACGGCGCGAATCAGGAACATCGTGCCGATGGAGAGCAACAGGTTGAAGAAATAATAGAGGTTCAATGCCGCCGACTGGCTGTTGAAGATGAAAAGCATCATGAAAGGCATGAAATACATCATGAACTTCATACCCGGCATCGAAGCCTGGCTCTGCTGCTGTTTCATGGTATATACCGTATAAACAAACTGCATGGCGAACATCAGCAGACAGAAGAGGCTGATATGGTCGCCGTACATGGGTATATTGAACGGCAGATTGAGAATGGAATCATAGGTCGAGAGGTCGTCACACCAGAGGAAACCTTTCTGGCGCAACTCGATAGAGGCGGGATAGAAACGGAACATGGCCCAAAGGATGGGAAGCTGGATTAGCATAGGAAGACATCCAGCCATAGGATTGACACCCGCCTTCTTCTGCAGAGCCGTCATAGCCTGTTGTTTCTGCATGGCCTGATCCTGTTTGGGGAATTTCTTGTTTATCGCCTCGATCTCCGGTTTCAGATGACGCATGACGGCGCCCATCTTGTAGCTGTTCCATGTAAGCGGGGTGATGACTATACGCAACAGTACAGTCAGCACTATGATGATAATTCCGTAATTCCAGCCAAAACCCTCGAGGAAGTTGAACACAGGAATAATGACAAAACGGCTGAACCACTGGGTAATGAAAAAGCCCCAACCCAACGGAAGCATACGCTCGAAACCACGGTTCATTTCCCTGAGTTCACGATATTTGTTAGGTCCGAAATAGAAACCCATGTCGAGAGTGAAATCGGGGTTTGTCGCGTCGTAGTCAACTCCCAACGTGCTCGACATGTCGCACAAATAGTTGTCGTCATTCTCGGAACGGTCAGTCTTCACCTGCAGTTGCTGAGCGTTGCGGAAGCCGTTCTCAGACATGAGGATAGCACAGAAGAACTGTTGTTTGTAAGCCACCCATTCGATAGGCGTGGTTATCTGCTTCTCATCGTCGCGTCCGTCTTTCAGATTGTCGGCATTGTCGCCTATATTCTTATAGCACAGCGTCGTATAGAATCGTTCGCTGTCTTTGTTGCGATTGGCGTTGCGTCCTTTCTGGCTACGGTCGAACTGCTCCTGACGGTTCATTCTGTTGCGCCACGTCATTGTCAGATTTGGCGACACGCTCACATACTCGTTGATATTATGGAAATTGACATCGAAATCAACCTCATAGCTGTCGTGGCGGAAAACATAGCGGAACTCCAGATAGCGGTTTGCGTCCGAGGGGATGCTGTCCGACGACTGCACATACGCCCTGAAACTGAGTGTCAGCGAGTCGCCTTCATTCACAGTCAGGTCGGCACTCTCGCTGATTTGCTCGCCGTCGACATACACAGCAAAGGGAATAAGGCGTGTGTTAACCACATCGTTGCGCGAGTCGACGAATACAAAGTCCATATTCTTGGCGTCGGGAGTGACCACCTCCAAGGGCATACTGTCGAATGTCACATAATCCTCCAGCACAACCTGTTGTAACTGGGCACCCATCGACTGAAGGTCCGCACACATCTTGCCGTTGCTGACCGTGACATGCAGACGGGGATTGCCGCCATTGACGCCGAACTGGCCCAAGTTGACCTGGTATGAAGACTGCGTCACCGAACCAGTACTGTCAGTCACCACCGAATCTAACTCAGCAAGCTGGTATAAAGAATCTTGCACACGGGTCTGCTCAATCTCGGCGCGTGCTATAGAGTCCGCGCGCATCCGCTCAACATAGTTCAACGAGTCTTGGTGTCTGCGTGCCGCAATTTCCTCGTCGCTGGGTTTAATCCAGAACATATAACCCAGGAAAATCAAAAAAATCAGCACAAGACCAACTATCGATTTCTTATCCATTTTTACGCTATTATATTAGTAATCTGTATATTTTAAAACAACTAGTGCATTCTGATTGAAATTGCAAAGTTACACTATAATTTTGAATTATTACTAAATAATGACGGATTATTTGAAATTCCTGTCAAACTCTATTTTCTTTACATTTGTTTGCGTCTATTTAGAGAAAAAAATGTAAATTTGCCTTTTCTAAATAATATAATTATGAACGCAAAAAAAATCTCTTTCTCCCTTATTTTGACATTGTTTTCAATCTTTTTGACCGTAGCGTGCGCCAATGCGGCTTCTGACAATTTGAATACTTCCGACACTGTTGCCGGCGAGGACAACCCCGTGGAAATCGATGAGTCGACCCCAACGACCGAAGAAGACGAGACGGTCGAAACGAGCCAGATTTCAGAAAACACGCAAAGCACCGTTGTCAAAACAACACAAAAGAAAGAGGCGTCATACGGCCGTAAAGAAACGATCTATATTTCCACATACGGCGCCAACGGCAAGGTGTGGGGCCACGTGACAATGAACGGCAACACCGGTCGCGGCACCATCCACGACGATGACGAGAACAGCTACAGCATCACAGTGACCCGTCATGGAGGCGAGCTCTACGGCACCGACCAAAACGGCCGGCAGTATGTGTTTAAAATGTGATTGACTTTCGATTACGCCACATGAAACCGCATGTTGAAAAACATTCATAACTTTCAATCATGCGTCATGTTATTATTACTACTTTTGCAAAAAATTAAATATATAATATGAAAACGCTACAAGAACTTCAAACAATTGCACTTCAAGTGCGTAGAGACATACTTCGTATGACCACCGCAGCCAAATCCGGACATCCGGGCGGCTCGTTAGGTACCACCGATTGGATGGTTGCAATGCAGTTCAACCTAATGGACCACGACCCCGCCAAGTTCACCATGGAAGGCAACGGACAGGATATGCTCTTCGTGTCGCAAGGGCACATCACTCCCGTGATATACAGCACCATGGCGCGCCGCGGATTCTTCCCCGTCAGCGAGCTTGGCACATTCCGCAAATTCGGCACACGCCTGCAAGGTCACCCCTCCACCGCGCACAACCTGCCGGGCATCCGCATGGCAAGCGGCTCGCTGGGACAGGGTATGAGCGTGGGTATCGGCGCGGCACTGGGCAAGAAGATGACCAACGACAACCACATCGTATACACACTGCACGGCGACGGCGAGCTGCAGGAAGGCCAGATCTGGGAAGCAGCCATGTTTGCCGGCGCAAAGCATGTCGACAACCTCATCAGCACCGTCGACTACAACAACCAACAGATTGACGGCACCACCGACCAGGTTATGAGCCTCGGCGACCTCAAAGCCAAATTTGAAAGCTTCATGTGGGAAGTTGTCGTCATAGAAAACGGCAACGACATGCAGCAGGTTCTGGACGGCATGGCCAAGGCCAAGTCGATGACAGGCAAAGGCAAACCCGTGTGCGTACTGCTCAAGAGCCAGATGGGTTTCGGTGTCGACTTCATGCAGAACACCAACAAATACCACGGTGCCGTACTGTCGGCCGACGACCTGCCCAAAGCTCTCGCACAACTGCCGGAAACAGAGCTTGGAGACTATTGATTATGAAAAAAATAATCATAGGACTTGTAGGGCTTATAGTACTTATAGGACCTATAGGCAAATCCGTACAGGCTCAGCAGCAGGACAAAACCCGAGTGCTGATTATCCTCGACTGCTCCCACAGCATGTGGGACCGCTGGCAAAGCGACGCGAAAATCAAGGTGACGCAACAGGTGTTGCTGAAATTCCTTGACAGTGTCGCGAACCAACAAAACATCGAGGTGGCGCTACGTGTATTCGGACACTTGAACAAAAACTCCTATGGCACACGCCTCGAAGTGCCTTTCGAGCCTGGCAACAACTACAAGATCCAAAGCAAAATCAAGACCCTTGTCCCCAATGGCGCCTGCACGGCGGCATCCGCGTTGAGCAACTCGCTCAACGACTTCCCCGCCCTGTCGGGCGACTCCAAAAACGACGTCCAGCCCCGCAACATCATACTTATCATCACCGACGGTATGGACGACTGCGACGGCAACATCTGCGATGTGGCCCGACAAGTGCAAATAAGCGGTGTGATTGTCCAGACTTTCATACTCGGCATAGGCGACAAACACGACTTCCAACACAGTCTCGACTGTGCCGGCAAATTCACCTATGTTCCTAACGAGGAACAGTACACCGAGACCCTCTACAACATATTCCGCATGTCGGAGGAAGAGGCCAAAGTTGTGATCAGCGTCAACGACGAAACCGACCACCTGATCGAGAACGAACTGCCAATAGCGCTCTACGACAGCCAGACCGGCGTTGTGAAATACGCTACTCTCTACTCTATCGACAGCCGCTACACTCCCGACACACTCATTGTCGACCCTCTGGTATCATACGACGTGACGGTTTTCACAACCCCCGAGACCACTCTGAAGAAAAAGCAATTCAGGCCCGACAGACTGAACCGTCTGAACATCACCATAGAGCAAGGGTCGCTACAGTTACAACTTGATGGGAAACGCACCAACTACCAAATTCCACAATACCCCGTACTGGTATACAAACACAAAAGCAGCAGCCTTGTCGCCACTCAGCCGCTTGGCGAGCGACACGACTATCTGGCGGGAAGTTACGACATCGAAGTGCTCTCTACCCCTCCCCTGCGACTCGACAACGTGGCGATAGTCGGATCGTCAGCCACCAACCTTACAATACCTTCGCCCGGATTGGTCAACATCAACAAACCCAAAGCAATATCGTCCGGAGCTATATTCACCTACAAAGAAGGTGTGCTTACCCCTGTTTGCGAGCTGAACCCCAACAAAATAAACGAGCGGCTTCTTCTGATGCCAGGCGAATACCTGATGGTGATAAAACCACAGAACAGCATAAAATACAAAAGTTCCAGAAGCAAACGCTTCCAGATTGAATCGGGACAGACTACGAACATAAACCTTGCAAACTAAACTAACATACTATAACACAACTCAATAAAAGATACTCCCGGGTTTATAGCCGTCATCGACCACGTTGAACGCAAACTGTAATATATGGAAACCGACAGAATACTGCTCCGAAAGTGGCAAGAGACCGACTCCGAGTCGCTGTTCAAATACGCCTCCGACCCCGAACTGGGGCCTTTGGCAGGATGGCCGCCACACAAGAGCGTTGAAGAGAGCCGCGAGGTGATACGCACCATCTTTAGCAAAGATGGTATGTGGGCTGTGGTATGGAAAGCGACTGGAGAGCCTATAGGATGCGTTGGTTACCTTTCTGCATCGGATTCAAATCTTGCAATCGAAGCCGACAACGCCGAAGTGGGCTATTGGATTGGCCGTCCCTATTGGGGCAAAGGTATATGCACAGAAGCACTGAACCTTGTTATTGACCACTGCTTCAAAGAAAAAGGCTTCACGACGCTCTGGGGATGCTATTTCCCCGACAATCCCGCCTCGGGCCGAGTGATGGAGAAATGCGGCTTCGAGTATACAGGCAAAGAGGTCCTCTGTCCCAACCTTAAAGTCGGCGCCGAAAAACCGGTAAGAGTAATGAAACTGCAAAATGAGCAACTGCATCAGACAAATCCGACAATTTAAGATCAAAAAATATTCACTATTAGTATTGATAAATAAACAAAAACAACAATAACAATGACCCACTACGAAAACAAATCAAGCAAAGAGTTGCGCGCCGGCATGGGCGAAGGCCTGGTAGAAGCTGGCAAGCGTAATGAAAACGTTGTGGCGCTCAGCGCCGACGTGAAAGGCAGCGTCAAGATGGACGGCTTCGCCAAGGAATTTCCCGAACGCTTCATCCAGTGCGGTATTGCCGAGGCCAATATGGTCGGCATCGCCGCCGGCCTGAGCCTCTGCGGCAAGGTGCCCTTCATCGGGGGCTTCGCCGAGTTCGTCACCGGCCGCGTCTATGACCAGATACGCCAGGTGGTGTGCTACTCGAACAAGAACGTCAAGATCTGCGGCTCGCACGCCGGCATCTCGCTCGGCGAGGACGGTGCCACACACCAGACCATGGAGGACATCGCCCTGATGAAGGTGCTCCCCAACATGACCGTGCTCGTGCCCGCCGACTTCAACCAGGCCAAGGCTGCCACGCTGGCCGCCGCCGAGCAC
>JAEEGL011636400.1_pt1 | contig 15616 bp, 14 predicted proteins | sample 9134231 | NCBI WGS metagenome assembly JAEEGL01 (sample SAMN16246548, study PRJNA631951) | gut metagenome | biome: gut microbiome; feature: rumen; material: fiber-attached | host: Bos | place: Iran: Karaj | collected 2018-10
CTCGGCTTATATTGCCGAGTTTTTAGAGAATAACACACGCATAACAATGTTTTCCACAGTCGGCATAAGCGAGCGTCCCGATACCGTCTGCGGAAAGATCGGCGAGGGGAGGGTGGCTATCCTTATAGACGGCACACCCAGTGTCCTTATCGCTCCTTATCTGTTTTGCGAAAGCTTTCAAACGATGGATGACTACTGTGAACGCCCGTTTTATGCAACTTTTTCGCGTTGGCTTAAATATCTGGCTTTCTTTATCGCCGTTTTTACACCCGGGCTTTATGTGAGCGCAGTTATTTTTAACCCCGAGATATTTCCCGAGCAAATGCTCACAAAAATAGCTTTATCCGTTGCAGACACGCCTTTTCCAATTGTTTGGGAGGTGCTTATTATTCATTTCATTTATGAAATAATGAGAGAAGCAGGACTGAGACTGCCGAGATCACTCGGTCACGCGGTAAGTATAGTGGGCGGCCTTGTAATAGGCGATGCCGCTGTAAGCGCAGGGCTTATCGGAGCGCCGACACTTATGGTTGTTGCTCTTACCGCCATATCTTCGTATGTTATACCGGATATTTACGGTCCCGTTGCAATACTCAGACTTATTTTGATAATTGTTGCCGGTTTCTCGGGACTTTGGGGAGTCGTGACAGGCGGTGCGCTCATTGTGATAAGCATATGCTCACTTAAGAGCTACGGTGTTCCGTTTACGGCACCTTTTGCTCCGTTTATGAAATGGGGCATGAGAGATTCGTTTATGCGTGAAAACATCAAAAAACTTTCTCAACGACGTTATCTTGTAAATAATACGAAAGGCTTTGAAGATAATGCTAAAAACTGGCGAAAGATATAGCATAAGCCCGATGCGGTTGTGTTGCACGCTGTTTTTGATAAGACTGCTTTCCGTGATCTCAATATCTTATTTTACCGGTTACAAAAGCATACAAAACGGTATTTTGCATATAGCTTTGGAGCTTGCAGTGTATGTTGCAGCGGCGATACCCGTATTTCGGAATAAGAATAAGAGAATGCCAAAAACGCTGATTTTTATATATTCTTTCTTTGTGTTTCTGTGTATATTACGGGTGCTGATTGTTTTCGGCGAGCTTTATAACACATGCTCCGAAAACGGACCCGAATACTTTATAATGATGTCGGCGCTTACACTTTGCGCAATTGGGGCTTCCGTAAAGGGACTTGAGGGAATAACAAGAGCTTCGCTTTTGTTTGCGGTTTTTTGCTGTGTTTCTTTTATCTTTATAATCAGAGGAATGATAACCGAAAGCAGAATACTCAATATTTCGCCCGAAATCTATGAGTGGAGAAATATAATGCTTAGTTTTATTCCCGCAATAGGTAATATGCTTGCATTAATAGCTTTGCCGGGACTTATTTCTCATTGCCCTAAGGCAAAGTATAAGGGTTATGTAATAACAAATGTATTGACATTTTTATTTGAGGGAGCAATTTTAACTATTGTTGCTTCTGCATTGGGAAGATTATGCGAAGAACTGGAATTTCCCGTGTTTTACGCCTCAATAGTTGCAAACGTGGGTATAGTAAAAAGGATGGATTTTGTGCTTATATGTGTGTTTATACTATGTGTGTTCACATTTTTGTCGCTTCTGATAAGCATTACGGGTGATTCCATATCGTATATATTTAATTTTGAAAGGAGAGGCTTTGTCTGTGTCGTTTGCGGAATAGCGGCTATGATAATTTGTATGTTCATTTCTTATAATGAGGTTTTGACGGAAGTGTTTATGAATAAGTATTTCTGGATAGCGATAATATTTATTTCTGCAGTTGTTTTGCCGATATTTAAGATCAAAAGAAGCAATGCGCTTAAAATGATTTCTTTTGCTTTGGCAGTTTCAATTACCTGCTTTAGCTTGAACGGATGTGCTTATATCAACGAGCTTGATGAGCGTCTTATCATAAAAGGTATTGCGGTAGATAAAAACAAAGGCGAGTATGATCTTTGCTTTATCATCCTCAATACCGATACCACAGAGGGTACTGACATTACACAAATAGTGAAGGCTTCGGGGATAACCGTCACCGCTGCAGTTGAAGCAACAGCGAAAAAAAGCGGAAAATATCCTTACATGGGTAAAAACCTATTTGTGCTTTTCGGCGAAAGCTGTACCGAGCAGGATATCAAATCATCAATCCATTCGTTTGCTCACGATTTTGACAGCAGGTCTAATTTTAATATTTTTTACGCAGACGGAAATGCATCTGACATGTTGAAAGAAGATAATCAAATAGTAAATCCGCAAAAATTCAAAATGCTTGCCGACGCGGCCCTTTATGCCGACGGGCTGAACAAAAGCGTAGTTGACGTTTATTGTGACAGTATGTATGAAAACGCGGATATTGTTGTTCCGCTGATAGATTTTAAAGACGGAGGCGTTACCCTGAACGGAGCTATGGGATTTTCCGATGACGGGAAAAAAGTAAGGCTTACAAATGATGACGTAGTGGGCATAAGGGCGATAACAGGTGATGTGTCGAGAATGGTGATTGCCTTAGGCAGTAAATTGCACGAAATAAAAAAAGTAAAAACAGAAATGTCGTTTATCCCGGAGTCTTTACAAAAGCAAAAAGTAATAATAAATGTTAAACTTCGATCAGATACAGACAGTGATATATACGAATATGTATCGGAGTGCTGCAAAAGCGTTGTTAAGAAATGCAAAGATTATAAATGTGACTGCATATCTCTTAAGCGATATATGTTTTTATACTACAACGAACTTTACAACAGCATCAAAAACGTAAGCTTGTGGCTTAGAGAAGCCGATTTTGAAATTTATATATTTCGCAATTGATAAGGCTTCATGATAAAATCCAAAAAACGCCGAAATTCTCAATTATTGCTTGTAAAGTTGCTTTCGTTGTGGTATAATTAACAAGAGTTTATATACTGAGAGAGGGTGGGCTAATTTGGTTATTTTGGGCATTGATCCCGGTTATGCCATAATAGGTTACGGCGCAATAAACGCCAACGGATTCAGCCATTCTCCAATAGGCTACGGCGCCGTTACCACCGTGGCAGGCATCCCTTTTAACAGAAGGCTTGAAATAATTTTTGAGGAAATGAATGCCATAATCGCTCAGTATAAGCCGGATGCAGTATCAATTGAAAAACTGTATTTCAACAGCAACCAAAAAACCGCAATTTATGTAGCACAGGCGCGCGGAGTTATACTTTTGAGCGCACAGCTTGCAGGCGTTGATGTGTTTGAATATACACCTCTTCAGGTCAAAAGCGCGGTAACAGGGTACGGTCAGGCAACAAAAACCCAGGTTATGAGAATGACCCAAAGGCTTCTCGGACTAAAGGAAATACCAAAGCCCGACGACACCGCCGACGCACTTGCAATAGCGATCTGCCACTCTCACTCACGCGGCAGCGCCCTACAAAAGATGATAATAAACAGAGGAAACAAGAGATGATATACAGCTTACACGGAAAACTGATACATAAAGAACAAGGCACCGCCGTTGTAGAATGCGCCGGTGTGGGATATATGTGCCTTATTACGTTTAATACCTTAAAGGCTTTGCCCGAAATTGGAAAAGACGCATTTTTGTATACATATATGACAGTCAGAGAAGACGCCGTTAATCTGATAGGCTTTGCCGAAAAAAGCGAGCTCGACTCCTTTAAGATGCTCACCTCAATTAATGGTGTGGGCGCGAAGGTCGCACTTGCGATACTAAGCAGTCTTTTGCCTGAGGAAATAGCAGCCGCAGTTTTGAGCGGAGATGTAGGTCTTATCACAAAAGCGCCCGGCGTGGGTAAAAAACTTGCGCAGAGGATAATATTGGAGCTTAACGACAAAATAGCGAGTTATTCGGTATCAAATACTGCAAGCGGCACATCAACCGTTGCGTCAATCTCAAACGAAAACGTGCAAAACGCGATAGACGCGCTGACGGTGCTCGGATATTCACCTGCTAATGTTTTGCCGATAATATCAAAGCTTGATATTACACTGCCGACTGAACAACTTATAGCCCTTACGCTTAAAGAGCTCGGAAAAAGCAGATAAACATAAACAAATATATGAAAGGATAAAACCCGTAGAAAAATAGTTTCGCGCGGGTTTATCGGTTGCTTTTAGTTATGGAATATGATTTTGAAAACAGGATAACCGACCCGGAAATTACTGCCGATGAAATGCTTGAAAGTGAAAATCCCCTGCGCCCGAAAACACTTGACGAGTATATAGGTCAGGAGAAAGCAAAGGAGAATCTGTCGGTATTCATAAAAGCGGCACGCTTAAGGCAAGAACCCCTTGACCACGTGCTTTTGTACGGACCTCCCGGCTTGGGAAAAACCACTTTGGCAGGTATTATCGCAAATGAGCTCGGTGTTAATTTCAGAATAACTTCGGGTCCCGCAATTGAAAAGCCCGGCGACCTTGCGGCGCTGCTCACCAATTTGTCTGAAGGGGATGTTTTGTTTATTGATGAAATCCACCGTCTTTCCCGCAGTGTTGAGGAGATACTTTACCCTTCAATGGAGGATTTTGCGATAGATATTATGACAGGCAAGGGTCAGATGGCTGCTTCATATCATTTGCCGTTGCAAAAGTTTACTCTTGTAGGCGCTACCACAAGGGCGGGTCAGCTCACAGCGCCCTTAAGAGACAGATTTGGCGTTGTACTAAGGCTTGAAATGTATTCGCCCGAGGAGCTTTCGCAAATAATCAAGAGAAGCGCAGGCATTTTGGGTATAACCATAGACGAAGAAAGCGCGCTGATAATAGCCTCGCGCTCACGCGGCACTCCGAGAATCGCAAACAGAATGTTAAAGCGTGTACGTGACTTTGCCGAGGTGATAAACCACGGTAAAATAAACGCTCAAACAGCAGAAATAGCACTTTCACGGCTTGAGGTAGACGAGCTTGGGCTTGACAATAACGACAGGCGTATGCTTGAGGCGATAGTCAAGTTTTACGGGGGCGGACCTGTGGGCGTTGAAACTCTCGCCGCTGCAATAGGCGAAGAAGCAATAACGATAGAAGATGTTTATGAGCCCTATTTGATGCAGATAGGATTTTTAAACAGAACTCCGCGAGGACGCTGTATTACAAAGGCAGCGTGCGATCATCTAAAGCTTGAATATCCCGAAAATTGATTTAATATGATTTTATATTTATGATGGGGGAAATATTATGGGAAGATTATTCGGAACCGACGGCGCAAGAGGTGTTGCAAACAGCGAGCTTACGTGTATTCTTGCAATGAACATCGGTAAGGCGGCAGCAATGGTACTGACGACAGATGATGATAAGCATCCGTTATTTTTGATTGGAAAAGATACACGTTTGTCATCTGATATGCTTGAGGGCGCGCTTATAGCAGGTTTGACTTCAATAGGCGCAAATGTTATGTCGATAGGCGTTGTGCCAACGCCTGCGGTTGCATATCTTGTCAGAAAATATAAAGCCTCGGCGGGAATAATGATATCGGCATCTCACAACAGTTATGAATTTAACGGAATTAAAATATTCAGCTCGGACGGATATAAGTTGCCCGATGAGCTTGAAGAAGAAATAGAAGGCATAGTTCTCGATAATGTTATACCTTATCCTACGGTAGTTGATAACGGCATAGGCAGGGTAGAGCGCAATGAGAAAGCGGTTAACGATTACATAGACCATATTGTTGATTCTGTTTCATACAGGCTTGACGGACTTAAAGTAGCGCTTGATTGCTCAAACGGTTCTTCATCGCTTACAGCGGAAAAGCTTTTCAGCGCATTGGGTGCAAAATGCCATATGCTGTATAATAACCCCGACGGGCTGAATATCAACCGCGATTGCGGCTCAACGCATATGGAGAATCTTATAGAATTTGTCAAAAATAACGATATGGACGCAGGTCTTGCCTTTGACGGCGACGCTGACAGATGCCTTGCAGTTGACGAAAACGGCAATATTATTGACGGGGACTTCATTATGGCGATACTCGCAGAGGATATGAAGCAGCGCGGCAAGCTGAAGAAGAATACTGTTGTAGGTACTGTTATGACCAATATGGGCTTTAACAAATTCTGCGATGAAAACGATATTAAATTCGTATCCACAAAAGTAGGCGACAGATATGTGCTTGAGGATATGCTCAGAGAGGGCTACAACCTCGGCGGAGAGCAGAGCGGACATATAATTTTTCTTGACTACGGTACAACAGGCGACGGTCAGTTAACGGGCGCCCAGCTTTTGAGCCTTCTTAACAGACGCAAAGAAAAACTTTCGCATCTCTCTAAATTAATGAAAAAGTATCCTCAGGTGCTTGTAAATGTGAAGGTAAGCGCAGAAGGAAAGCTTAAATATTATACAGACCACGAGATAAGAGACGAGATAGAAAACGTGAAAGCCTTGCTTGAGGGTAGAGGCAGAGTTCTTGTGAGAGTATCGGGAACGGAGCCTTTGGTCAGAGTTATGCTTGAGGGTGAAGATATAGACGAGATAACGGCTCACGCAAACTATCTTGCCGATATCGTTAAAAAACGACTTTCTTAATGTTGTTGAAGGGAATAACATATGCGTACATCTTACTGGAAAGAATATGAGCTTATCGACACATCGTGCGGCGAGCGACTGGAGCGATGGGGAAATATAATACTTATAAGACCTGACCCGCAAATAATTTGGGATACACCTAAAAAGAATATTCTTTGGAATAAAGCCCACGCGAGATATGTTCGCTCAGGCACGGGCGGCGGCTCCTGGACCGTATACAAAAAAGTGCCTGATGTTTGGAATGTCGCCTACAAGGATATGATAACATTCGGTGTGCGTCCGATGGGCTTTAAGCACACGGGAATTTTTCCCGAACAGGCTGTAAACTGGGAATTCGCGTACAATAAAATAATAAACGCGGGCAGGCCTATAAAGGTGCTTAATATGTTTGCTTACACGGGCGGTGCCACCCTTGCGTGTGCAAAGGCCGGCGCAAACGTGTGTCACGTTGACGCTTCAAAAGGTATGGTACAGTGGGCGAGAGACAACGCAAAGCTTTCGGGCCTTGAAGGCGCTCCGGTAAGATGGATAGTGGACGACTGCGTTAAATTTATTAAACGTGAAATACGCAGAGAAAACAAATATGACGCAATCATTTTAGATCCGCCAAGCTACGGCAGAGGACCCTCCGGAGAAATATGGAAGCTTGAAGAACAGCTTTTTGAGCTTATTGATTTGTGTTCTCAGGTGCTTAGTGATAAGCCGCTGTTTGTTATCTTAAATTCATATACAACAGGTTTGTCACCGTCGGTAATGTCATATTTGCTTTCTGCGGTGCTTAAAAGCAAATTCGGCGGCAATGTTACTGCCGACGAAATAGGTTTGCCGGTTACTGACACGGGACTTGTTTTGCCCTGCGGTTCAACCGCAATTTTTGAAGGCGAGAATCAATAATATATATGGAAATTATCCGTATATACTGAAAGGCGAGAAATGGATAATTTTATAGAAGTAAAAAACGTAACATTCGGCTATAAAGATTATGATAACAACAATATTCTCAACGAAACGTGTGTTATAAACAATATATCGTTTAATGTAAAAAAAGGCGAATTTTTGGCGCTTTTAGGGCATAACGGCTCGGGAAAATCCACGCTTGCCAAAATGTTTAACGGTATGATAACCCCCGATAAGGGCGAAATACTCATAGAGGGAATACGCTCTGACGATGACGACAGAAAATATGAGATACGCAGTAAAGTGGGTCTTGTGTTTCAGAATCCCGATAATCAGATAGTTGCCAGCATTGTTGAAGAGGACGTGGCTTTCGGTCCCGAGAACTTGGGTGTACCCCCAAAGGAAATAAGAGAGCGTGTGGACGAAGCCCTGAAAGCTGTTGATATGTACGAATACCGTAATTTTGCGCCGCACAAGTTATCGGGCGGTCAAAAACAGAGAACGGCTATAGCAGGGATAATTGCCATGCAGCCCGACTGCATTGTGCTTGATGAGCCTACCGCAATGCTTGACCCAAAAGGGCGTGCAGAGGTAATGGCTACCATTAAAAAACTAAACAAAGAGAAAAACATAACCGTGATACTTATCACACACTATATGGACGAAGCGGCTGCAGCCGACAGAGTGATCGTAATAGATAACGGAGATCTGCTTATTGACGATACACCAAAGAAGGTGTTTTCTCACGTAAAATTGCTGAAAGAACACGGATTGGATGTGCCTCAGTCGGCGGAGATCGCATATATGCTCAAAGGCGGAAAAGAAAATTCCGAATTACCCATAAACAGACACAGATGTGTTGAGTATATCGTAGATCTTTTAAATAAAAACTAACGGAATGATAAAATGAGTTTACTTGAGGTAAAAAACTTAACTTATTCTTACGGCGTAGGAACACCTTTTGAAAAAAAGGCGCTTGACAACGTAAGTGTGAACATAAACGCAGGGGAATTTATAGGCGTTATAGGCCATACGGGGTCGGGAAAATCTACCCTTATGCAAATGCTCAACGGGCTTTTAAAGCCCGAGAGCGGCCAGGTTTTTCTAAACGGAAACGATATAAACGCCCCGAAAAACAATATAAGAAATATCCGCTTTAAGGTGGGACTTGTTTTTCAGTACCCGGAGCATCAGCTTTTTGATGACACGGTACGAAAGGACATATCGTTCGGTCCGCGAAATATGGGGCTTTCGGAAGAAGAGATTGCTGAAAGAGTTATTTCCGCAGCGGAATTTGTCGGATTGAAAAACGAACTGCTCGATAAATCTCCGTTTGAGCTTTCGGGCGGAGAAAAAAGACGCGCCGCGATTGCAGGCGTTATATCAATGGAACCTGATATAATCATATTTGACGAACCAACCGCAGGTCTTGACCCGAACGGAAGAAATTATTTGCTGGAAAGAATCAATGATTACCACAAAACCAAAGGCAAAACAGTGATTCTTGTTTCTCACAGTATGGAGGATATAGCAAAATACGCCGAAAAGGTCCTTGTTCTTAACAAAGGGCGTATAGAGATGTTTGACGAAACAAAAAAAGTGTTTTCTCATGTTGAAAAGCTCGACAGCATGGGACTCAGGGTACCCCAGATAACATATATTATGAACAAGCTCAAAGAGTACGGATATGATGTTTCAGGCGGTGTTCTTACCGTTGAAGAGGCATATGATGAATTAAAAAGGCTTTTGTGCAGAAAGAGAGGCGAAAAATGTTAAGCGATATTACCATAGGGCAGTTTTTCCCGGGAAATTCGATAATACACAGGCTTGACCCCAGAATAAAGCTTGTGCTGTTGCTTTCGTTTATTGTATTTATTTTTATTACGGGTAATTATTTTTCGCTTTCATTTATCTTTATCTTTGTGCTGAGCGTTGTAATGATGTCGGGCGTTGCTTTTAAAATGTACTTAAAAAGCCTAAAGGCTATTGTTTATATAGTTTTGTTTACATCGGTTATAAACCTGTTATACGGAAAAGGAGAGCCAATCGCTCAGCTCGGTGTTTTAAAGGTTACCGTCTCGGGTATAAATAACGCGGTTTTTGTCTTTATCAGAATAGTATCACTTATACTTATAAGCTCTGTTCTTACTTATACAACTTCACCCACACAGCTTACAGACGGTATGGAACGTCTTATGTCGCCGCTTAAGGTGTTTAAAATACAAGTCCACGAGATAGCAATGATGATGACGATAGCCTTAAGGTTTATTCCTACATTGCTTGACGAAACAGAGAAAATTATGAACGCCCAAAAGGCGCGAGGAGCATCAATGGACAGCGGAAACGTGATACAGCGTATAAAAGCATTTATTCCTGTTCTTGTGCCGCTGCTTGTGTCGTCTTTCAGGCGCGCATATGAACTGGCAACGGCAATGGAATGCAGATGTTACCACGGCGGTGAGGGCAGAACACGTATGAAAAGCCTTCACTTGAGAAGGGCGGACTATATTTCGGCGGTAGTGTGCGTTATAGCGTTTTGCGGCGTGGTTGCACTTAATATTATTTTACCTGCGGCGGAGAGATAATGAATTATTTACTAAAAATCACTTATGACGGGAAGAACTATCACGGCTGGCAAATTCAGGAGAACGCCCTGACCGTGCAGGAGGTTTTCCAAAAAGCTTTAAATAAAATACTTAATGCCGAATACGAAATAAAAGGCTGCAGCAGGACCGATTCGGGCGTTCACGCAAACGAATATTACGTTAACGTAAAAACAGAAAGAAATATTCCACCGCACAGACTTAAGGCGGCTTTAAACGGTAATTTGCCAAGCGACGTGGCAATTCTTGACTCACGGACCGTAGACGAAGAATTCCACGCACGCTATAACTGTATAGGTAAACAATACATATATAAAATATGGAACAGTGAAGTAAAAAACCCGTTTTTAGACGGCTATGCGTTGCATTACAGGTGGCATATAGACGAAGATCTGCTTGATAAGGCAGCAAAACACTTTGAAGGAAAACACGATTTTACGTCTTTTTGCACTCTTGATCAGCGCAAACAGGAAAATATGACGCGAACAGTTTATTCTGCCGGCGTTACACGTAACGGCGATATGATAATTTTCAAAATTGAAGCTGACGGTTTTTTATATAACATGGTACGTATAATGACGGGAACACTGCTAAGGGTTGCGCAAGGCAAGTTTGCGCCTGATGATATACCCGGTATAATTTCTGCAAGATCACGTAAAAAAGCAGGACCCACCGCACCTGCGTGCGGGTTGTATTTAAATAAAGTAAGTTACAAAAAGGAGGATTTATGTGAGCCCGAATAACACAAACAACACATTTGATAAATCAAACGGTAATGTAAAATTCACCGATAATTCTCCAAAGAAAATAACAAGGAAGAGAGTTCTTATTACCTGCGGAATAATAGCGTTTGCGCTTTTCATATTGTTCTTTGTGCGCTCCTGTGGTGACGGTCAAAGCCTGGCAAGCAAATTTAAGCTTGACGTGCTGAAGATCAACACCGGCTCGGGTTTTCCCGAAGATATTGTCGGCAACACCGTTGCAAAAAATAATTCTGCTTATTTTGACGGCTGTTACGCATACATAAGCGACACATCTTTTACAGTCCTTAATACCACTGCCGGTGAAGAGGTATCTTTGCAGCACAGCTATGCGTCACCTGCTTTTAAATGCTCATCCGGCAAAGCCATAACGTACGATATCGGCGGATATGATTACTCTGTTGTTACGATCAACGGAGATTCATTGAATAGAAAATGTGAGAATAAAATTTATTGTGCAGATATATCTTCAAGCGGAGTGTTCGGTGTAGTTACCTCAACCTCCGGTTATATGTCGGAAGCAAGCTTTTATAATTCCGACGGTCAGTTTATTTATTCTTACAAGATGTCTGAATATTATATTTCGGCGCTGTCGATAGATCCGTCCGGCAACTGCTGTGCGGCGGCGGGTGTCAGCACAAACGGCGGAAAACTTGTCTCTTGTGTGTATATACTTGATTTTTCAAAGCAAGAGCCTGTTCATAAATATGTATTTGAAAACAATACCATATTTGATATAAAATACATAGATAATAATACCGTGGCGTGTATAGGTGACAGCGAAGCATATGTAATAAACCTGAGAAACGATGATTACAGCGTTTATTCTTACAGCGGAAAGATCATAACCGCCTGCTGTCTTACAAGCAAAAACGGTATTGTTTTGTCGCTCTCTTCCTCTATTGACGGCAAGAATTGCAACCTTGTAAGAATAGACACAAACGGTAACATTGCTTATGAGATAAAGACCGAATACTATATAACCGACGTATCATCTTATTCGAATACAACATTTGCTTATGCAAAGGGCAACATATACGCGTATTCGCCGGACGGCACCCAAACACGCTCGTGCAAATGCGGAAACGATACAAAAAGTATAATTGCACTGTCGGATAAATCGGTGTATACGGCGGGTATTTCAGAGATAAACTGCTGTAATGTAAATTAATCTAAGCGTTGCTTGATAACAGAAAATATTTATGGTATAGTACCTTTTTAAGAGGAGTTATATGTTTTTTGTATATGATTTGATTGTTATTGTTTTGTTTATAGCTGTTCTTGCTATGGGCTATAAAAGAGGCTTCAGCGGCTCTGTTGTAGGAATTGTATCAATTATTGCTTCATTTATCGCGGCTTTTGTTATTGCTAATATTGCAGCACCAATAGTTTATGAGGCTTTTTTTGCCGAGAACATAAAGGAAAGCGTTTATTCTGCTTTGCCGAAAAGCAACAGTGCAAACGATTTTATATCGGCTCTGCCGGGCGGTCTTTCGTTTGTGCTTAAAGACTCTGCGGGGCAAATCGCAAAATTTGTCGAAAGCGGAACAGATAAAGCGGCACTGTCGATAATTTCCATCGTACAACCGGTAATAACAGAGATCATAAGATCTGTTGTATTTATGGCGGCGCTTGTTATTATGTGCTTTGTTGCGAGACCCTCATTTAAAAAGATTCTTAAATTTTTGTTCAGCATTTCGATAATTAAGGGATTAGATGGTTTTTTGGGAATTATATTATCTGTACCTGCCGGGTTGTTTGCGGTGTGTATGTTTGCGGCGGCACTGTTTGTTGCGGCAAAGTTTACTCCCGAAATAGCAGATATGCTCACAGATGATATAATCGAACGATCATATATTTTCAAATATGCTTATAATAACGTATTTACCGGATTTATACTTGGATTGATTTTATAAACGGCGTATTCGATATCAGGAGGACAAAAATGACCGAAGATAAAAATAAAAGAATATTTACAATACCTAATGCCATATCGTTTACAAGGATTCTGCTTATAATACCTTATGTTATTGTTTTCTTGAGCGGCAATTATATACCTGCGGCGTGTATACTGATAGCGTCGGGCTTAAGCGATATGTTTGACGGTATGATAGCAAGGAAATTTGATCAGATATCAGACTTGGGTCTTATACTCGACCCGCTCGCAGATAAGCTCACGCTTATTGCGGTAGTTGTTACGGTGAGCATAAAAATACCTGATATTGTGCCGCTTGCCGCAGTATTGTTTTTGAAAGAATTGCTTATGATGATAGGCGGATTTGTGTTTATACGCAAAAATATGAAAATGCCCGCGTCAAAGTGGTACGGCAAACTGGCAACTATAATATTCTATATTTCCGCTACGGTGCTTGTTTATATTAACGCGATACTGAAATATAACAACAAAATCATATCTTTTATACTTATTTTGATCACGACAGCCTCAATGATATTTGCATTCATTATGTATATAAAACTATTTACGGACGAGCTTCACAGGCAAAGCTCTCAAAAAGAAACCGCACAAGCGAAAGGAGAAAACTAATTGATTTGTTCAAGATGTAAAAAGAATCCCGCCATAGTTTTTGTTTCATCAAGCAAAGACGGCAACGACACAAAAGGCTATTGTTTAAAATGCGCTAAAGAGCTTAATATTAAGCAGGTCAGCGATATTATAGATAAAATGGGGATAACCGAAGAGGACCTTGAGGCGGCATATGACCAAATGCGAATGCTCACCGAAGACGGAAGTCTTGATATGAACGAGCTTATGGATATGTCGGGGCTTGACGATGATTTAGATGAAGACGACGATCAGGAGAAATTTTAACGTGGCGGAGCGCCGGTGTTCCCTTTTATGAAAGGTCTGTTTAATACCGGGGAGGGCACAAACAATACAGGCGCAGACAAAACTGCTTCGGGAGTAAGAGGAAAAGACAGAAAGAAAGAAAAGAAAAGAAAAATGCTCGGCGCTTATTGCACAAATCTTACGGCAAAGGCAAAAAACGGCGAGCTTGACAGAATAATAGGCAGAGACAAAGAAACAAGCAGGGTCGTTCAAATACTAAGCAGAAGAATAAAGAATAACCCCTGTCTTATAGGTGAACCCGGCGTCGGCAAAACCGCTATTGCAGAGGGTCTGGCTATCAGAATTGTAAACGGCGATGTTCCTCAGAGACTGAAAAATAAAGAAATATTTTTACTTGATCTTACCGCGCTTGTTGCAGGCACACAGTTCAGAGGTCAGTTTGAAAAGAGGATCAAAGACCTTATAGACGAGGTTAAAGCCGACGGAAACATAATACTGTTCATTGATGAGGTGCATAATCTCGTAGGCGCAGGAGAATCCGAGGGTTCAATGAACGCAGCAAATATCTTGAAACCTGCGCTCTCAAGAGGTGAAATTCAGGTTATAGGCGCAACGACTTTCTCCGAATACAGAAAGTATATAGAGAAAGATACAGCGCTTGAAAGACGTTTTCAGCCTGTTACCGTCGCAGAGCCTTCCATTGCAGATACTATTGCAGTTATAGGAGGAATAAAAGACTATTATGAGAATTTTCACAATGTAAAAGTTAGCGATCAAATAGTGAGGAAAACGGTTATTTTATCCGAGAGATATATTACCGACAGATTTTTACCCGACAAGGCGATAGATTTGCTCGACGAAGCCTGCACACACGCTTCTTTGAGAAATAAAGACAGGGACAGATATGAGTCTTTGACCGATAAAAAGATAAAGCTTGAAGAAAAAGAAAAAGAACTGAGCGAAGAAGAAACGATAGATTATGAAAAACTTGCCGAGTTGCGCTCAGAGACAGCTAAAATCGACAAAGAGATTGATTCTATTGATATCAATTTGCTCCACTCAGATGTTACAGAGGACGATATTGCCGGGGTAATAGAATTGTGGACGGGCATACCCGCTACCAGAGTAAAAGAAAATGAACTAAAAAAATTATCCGGTCTGGAAGATAGCATAAAGGCAAAAATAATAGGTCAAAACGAAGCAGTAGAGGCGCTTTGCGCGGCAATAAGAAGAAGCCGCGTTCAAATAAGCCCCAAAAAGCGTCCGTCATCGTTTATCTTTGTAGGACCAACGGGTGTCGGAAAAACAGAGCTTGTAAAGGTTTTGTCACAGGAGCTTTTTGATTCGCCCGAGACCCTTATCCGCCTTGATATGAGCGAATATATGGAAAAGCATTCCGTTTCCAAGATCATTGGTTCGCCTCCGGGTTATGTAGGATATGAAGAAGCCGGTCACGTTACGGAAAAAGTCCGCAGAAGACCTTACAGCGTGCTTTTGTTTGATGAAATAGAGAAAGCTCACCCCGATGTGCTGAATATTTTGCTTCAGATACTTGACGAAGGAAAAATAACCGACGCGCACGGCAGAGTGGTGAATTTTGAAAATACGGTCATAGTTATGACATCAAATGCCGGCAGTGAACGCAAGGAAAACCTTCTCGGTTTTGGCAAAAGTGAGTTTGCCGCAACAAAAGAAAAGGCATTGAAAGCGCTTTCCGACTTTTTAAGACCTGAGTTTATCGCAAGGCTTGACGAAATAATAGTGTTCAGAAATCTTGATAGCTCAGATATAGAAAAAATAGCTGAATTGATGCTCAATGAATATAAGGCTCCCCTTGCAGATAAGGGGATAGTATTTGACTACGATAAGAGCGCAGCCGAGCTTATAGCGAAAAAATCCGACTGCACCAAAAACGGAGCGCGTGAGGTAAGAAATACAATAAGAAAGCTTATTGAAGATAGAATAGCAAAGGTAATTATAGATTCAGACGAGGCATCTGTCGGCAGTATA
>JAEEGL012558373.1_pt1 | contig 15616 bp, 11 predicted proteins | sample 9134231 | NCBI WGS metagenome assembly JAEEGL01 (sample SAMN16246548, study PRJNA631951) | gut metagenome | biome: gut microbiome; feature: rumen; material: fiber-attached | host: Bos | place: Iran: Karaj | collected 2018-10
ATCTGCTGCTGGGCGGCAACGCTTCTGCGTGCCGAATCCAAGTCGACAGAAATGCCTTCTTTCTTGAGATCTTTCTTCAGTTTCAGATAAGCATCATACGCCCGTTCTTCGACTTCCACATCATCGCCCACCGTATTGGTGAAGTGTACCGTACGGACCTTGTTTTCCCAGTCCTCCGGTAAGGGATTCAGCTTATTGACCAGCACAAGATAATCAAGACCGTAATCCTTCTTGTTTCCGATATTCCCGCATGCTGCGATCGTAACGCAAACCATCATGACAATCATCAGATTTATTATTCTTTTCATCATACACCTCAAAACATCATAAATATTTCTATTGTAATGTTTTCATTTCATCGGGACAACTGCTGTTGTTCAGGAAAGATCTATTCTCCTTGCCATTCGAATACCGCAACATAATCGGCGCTTTCCGCAAAATCGATCGTAAGCATCGGATCAGTAGAATAGTCGCTGCCATTTCTGGTCCATTTGACAAAAGACCAGTCTTCTCCGCCTTCGGCAGTAACTGCCGTCAAAGTATATACCGTCGGCTCATAAAGGCTGAGGATCATGGAGGACACCGGATCTTCTGCCTCAAAAGCGCCTTCCGCTTCCGAGACTGCCGTAAACAGCCCCAAGCCTTCGGTATTCACGCTGATACCGATCGGTGCTTCCGGAATCTCGGTCGGAACGAAATGATACTTCTCTCCTCCTTCGATCTCCAGCAGGACACCGTCCTCTCCCTCTTCCGATACGGTCGCGATCAGATGCCCATCCTCATAGTCGGGAATCAGATCGCCATGCAGCTTGTTTCCTTCCTGCGGAAGATACCATCCGAACATCTCATCGCCGAAAATGCCGCCGACATACCATCCCGGATAGTCCTCCAGATCAGATTTCATGATCGACAGCAGATTCTCATTCTCATCGGTAAAAAATCCGGTCCTTGACCACTCATTCGCCTCTTCTTCCGGTGTCTCCTGTTTGGCCTTGCAGGATGTCAGCGAAATCAGCATGAGAAGGCTCAATAATAATACGGTCATCTTTTTCATCAAAATCATACCTCCTTGATCAACACAAGCATTTTTCTAAAAAACTCTTTGAACAGATCTTGAAAAACCCAAAAAAACTTTTTCAAGGATAAGCCTCAAAGAGCGAGTAACAAACCTTAACTTCTATAGTTCAACTTTACCTTATGGGAAAACCTTTGTCAAAGAATGCGGAAAAAATCACCAGTTCTCCAGGATAGTCCGCAGCTTCCGGTCGATATCGATCCTGGCTTCCCTGCATTCGGAAGGATGTTCCTTGGCTGAACGGAACATGAAGCCCAGGATCAGTCTCGATCCGATCGGCAGCATCTTCTTCAGCATGCTTTCGGGAAAAATGAAATGCGTTCCATACCTGCAGCACAAAGCGTCATAGGTGCAGAAGTGTTCTTTCTGAGAAAGCCTTTCTTCCATCCTGCGGATGTAGCGGCAGGTATCCCACAGAACATCGTCTTCTGCGCCGATAAAGACGATATGTCCCTGTATCCTTTCGACTTTGATCTTTTCTTCTTCCCGGATCGGGTGGCGTTTTTCGCTTTCGTTGAACAACCCGATGGAACTGATGAAGTTGCCGCTTCCTTTGCTTTCTTCCTGTATCTTCTGCCAGTATTCCGGATGACGGTAGGCAAATGGCAGATAAGGAAGAGGCTCTCCATGGATGGAAACCGTCGATTCCCCATCTCCCGGACGTTCTTCCGCTCCGTCTTTGCCGTCGCGATAGAATCCTTCCATAACAAAATCGCCAGGAGAGAATGCCAGCGTCATCGTGATATCCGGATAATAAGACGCAGCGATAAGTGCCAGCATGCCCGTGGTGGAAGCGCCGACGATGCCGATCTTTCTGTTGCCTTTTTCTTTCAGAAAGGCGATCGCTTTTTCGAAACGTTCCAAAGGATAGTTGTGATGGCCGTAATCCGCTTTGGCCGGGGCCATGGTCAGACAGCTGCATCCTCTTGCCTGCAGCCATTTCACTCCTGTCTTCGCCAGCAGATCATCGATATCATCCCCCAGCATGGCGATAAATGCACGATCCGTCCCTTCTAGAGGATAATATGCGCCGTAAAATCCATCCGTATCAATTGAAAAATATCGTTCCGCCCTCATCTTCTTTCCTTTCTCATTCATAAAGTTAGCGCTATCTAACTATCACCATTGTAACACTTGCCTATTATCATAGAAATAAAAGATGACTCTCGGTCATCTTTATCATTTCATGTTCTAGCGAGTTCTTCTTGATCAGACTCGATTCTTTAGGAAGCCGTGATCTCGCGCATGTTGAAGGTCCTGATCTTGCGGTAAGCAATCAGATTGACGATGAATGCGAACAGGATTTCGATTGCCGAAGCGATCGCCCAGGCTTTCAGGTTGAAATCCGTGATGAACTGATTGTCTGCCGACTGGCAGAAAGAGATCAGCAACGGTGCCAGGAAATAACCCAGGACGATGCCAAGCAGGATGCCCAGGATCGTCGTCAGGATGGTTTCTTTGATCAGATAGACGATCGTATCTCTGTAGCTGAAACCGTTGATGCGCATGATGATGACTTCCTTGCGCTTCTTGCTGATATAGATATTCGTCATATTCATCAGGATCATAAATGAAAGTATGACAGCGATGACGATCATGATCAGGATGATGATGCTGTACATCTGCGAGATCGAAGAGGTACGTAGGACGAAAGAATCCGGCGTATCGTAACCGAGATCGCTGTTGATCTTCGAAAGTTCCTCTTCGAAACGGGAAACATTCTTTCCGTTCAGGTTTACATAATAGGCATTGATCTTTGCTTCTGTATCAAAGATCTTCTGGTATGCTTCGAAGGAACTGATGAAATAACGTCCGTAATAGTTCTTGAAAGCGCCGGAAATCGGTACATCCGTCAGATGCAGGCCGTCATCATACATCTTCAAAGCATCTCCCTTTTCATAATCGAATGCTTCCAGGAAACGATGCTGGGCCAGCACCCCGTCTTTAGGCAAGACGATTTCTTTCCCGGTTTTCGGATCGCGAATACCGATGAACCGCTTGAGATCGCTGTCGCCCGTAATCATCGTTAAAGCCGTGATCGAACCGTCATCGTTATAAAGACGCGATTCATAACGTGCTCCGGTATAGTCGATACCGTTATCAGAGAAATAGTATCTGATCGTCTCGGCATCTTCTTCCGAAAGCGATTCCGGAAGATCGACCCGGATATCATAAGTATAGATGTCGCTGACCTGATGGGAAACCATGCCATCGAAAGCATCTTTCATCGTGAAACCCAAGCCGACGATCAGGCAGCTTCCGGCAATGATGGCGATCGTTACCAGAACACGGGCTTTATCGTTGATCATATTGCGCAAGATCAGGCGCGAATACAATGAATTCTGCGACTGTTTCCTTGCGCTGTTTTTCTTTTTACGCAGCTTCTTAAGGATCTCTCCTTTCATCAGCATGGCCGCCGGCGTACGGATCAGGCCGCTGCAGGCAGCGATCGTCACGAGCGTACACATGGCTACTGCGACCAGCATAACGACCAGGATATAAGCAGGAGAGATCGTCGGTTCTCCCATCCGGAACGCATACATGTTGGAACGGTCCATGATCGATAGAACATTTTTCGCCAGGAATTTCGCCAGAACGACGCCCGACAGAGACCCGATGACTGCGGCAGAAATGCCGAAAACCAGATATTTCCCCAGGATTTCCCTGTTATAGAAACCGAACGCCTTGGTCGTACCGACCTGCTTCCGCTGGTCGTCGATGATGATGATGAGCGTCGAAGCCGTGACCATCGCTCCAACGATCAGGAACAGTACGCCAAGACCCATGCCGGTCTTGCTGACGGAATCGAAATTGGATTTAAGATCGAAATATCCCATATTCGCATCGAGATCTTCGACCAGCCAGACGGAATCGACTTTATCGATTTCCTTCTCGGCATCCTTGACTTGCGTTTCATACTCGTCAAGTTTCTCTGCATACTCCTGTTTGTAATCGGTAAGCTGTTTGTCTCCTGAAATCAGTTTCTCTCTGGCAGCATCGATCTCTTTTTGCGCATCGGTGAATTGCTGTGCCAGGTTGATCTCATTCCATTCCAGTTCCCACTTGGCATCCGCAAGTTTCTGTTTACCCTCTTCATATTCTTTCCAGCCATCGTCAAGACGCTTGCGCGCATCAGCGAAATCCGCTTTTAAATCTGCAAGCATCTCTTCGGCTGTATCGATGCAGTCATAGGTCGCACACGTTTTACCGTATTTTTCGATACGATCCGCCAGTATCTCGTTCGGAAGATCGTGATACTCATGCAACAGTTCGCGGATCCTCTCCAGCCGTTCCGGAGTCAGATGATCGCCATAGCCGATTTCTTCGATCATTCTTTCAAACTGATCCATGATCGTATCGATTTCCAGATCGCTTAGGACCAAGCCATCCACACGGTTCATGAAAATGGCCCTCGCAATCGCGATCTCCTGGTCAGCTTCTTCCTCGTATTCGGTCGTATCCGCCATAGCCAGGTCAGCAAGCGCCACGTTGAAATATGCGGCACGAACCGCTTCACTGAACATATCGGAAGCATCGATATATTTACGCAGCAGTTCGATCATGCTTCTCGTTGATTCGTTCAGATCATCCTGTTCATCTGCCCATTCAATCAGCTGTCTGAACGCTTTTATGATCCTGCTTCCTTCCTCCGACGGCTTTTCCGCCGTTTCACGATATTCTTCCAGACGATTCTGCGCCATCTCATAATAGCCCAGTTTCTCAGCGTATTCGGCTTCGCCCTGATCCAGTTCGCTCTTGGCGCCTTTCAGCTGGCTCTCGCCGGAAGCGATACTGGCACGTGCCGCATTCAGCGCTTCTTCCGCTTCCTGACGTTTCCGGCTCAGTTCATCGATCCCGTTCTGCAGCTGCTTATTGCCCGACAGGATCTCATCTTCCGCGCTTGTGATTTTATTTTTTGCATCCTGCAGCTGTTTTTCTGCATCTGTTTTCTTTTCTTCGAATTCATCGGTGAGTTCTTTTTTGATGCTGTCTGCCTGCTCCTTGGATAGAAGTTCAGAAAGACTGTTCAGTTTCTTGTAGATTTCTGCCGCCTTCGCTATATACTCGTTCGAAAAAACGTCTTTCTCATCGCCCATCGCAACTTTTACATATGCCCTGCTGTAACGGTCGCCGGTCTGCGATTTGTCAAAGGCGTTCTCATTCAGGAAAACGACATACTTCGAGTCCTGGCGCAGATAGTCCGGATGGGTAACCGTCCCTACGATCCTGAAAGAACTGTGATACAAGGCATCTTCGTCAAAAACGCTCGTGATCCTTACAGTGACCGTATCGCCAACGGAAAGATCCAGCTTCCTGGCCAGATCGATGCTGACGGCGCATTCATCCGAAGAAGACGGCTTCTTTCCTTCAAAAAGATAAGGCTTAGAGATCCTTTCGGTCATCGAGTCGATCTCGACCCTGATCTGTTTGTCGCTGTCGATCAGCTGACCGGAAACGACGATCGTGCCTTCGACGTCTTCCACATATTCCTGTTTTTTTATGTTATCCAGATCTTCTGCGGTAAAACCCAGGGAAGATACCAGTTCATAATCTTTGAAATTGACTTTGTCATAATATGCCAGCGCACCGTTGCGGATACCGTTGTTCTCTAAAAGAGCAGTAGAAAAGCCCCCTATTCCCAGCATGACGATGATGCATACCGACAGATAGGATATGATCTTCTTCTGAATGTTACGTAATGAATCGATACGCTGTGTTTTTTTCATAGAACTACCAGGACAGATCCTCCGCGTGCAACGGATGATGGTTGATCCTTACGCTCGCGATCTTGCCGTTCTTCAGCTTGATGACGCGATCTGCCATCTTGGCGATCTCCACGTTATGCGTGACCATGATGACGGTCTTGCCGCGTTCCCGGACGATCTTTTCAATGACTTTCAGGACACCCTGACCCGTCACGAAATCCAGGGCGGCCGTCGGTTCGTCCGCCAGAATGATCATCGGATCTTTTACGATGGCCCGGGCGATGCAGACACGCTGCTGCTGGCCTCCCGACATCGAAGAAGGATAGCGGTTCCAGCGGTCGGCAAGTCCGACCTGTTCCAGACATTCCTCGGCATCCAGCGAATCCTTTGCGATCTCGGCAATGAATTCAATGTTTTCCAAAGCGTTCAGATTCGGCATCAGATTGTAGGACTGGAAGATATAGCCGATATAATCGCGACGGTAATCCGTCAGTTCTTTTTCACTCGGATGAGAGAAATCTTTTCCTTCCACCAGCATCTGTCCCTGCGTCAGTTCGTCCATGCCGCCGATGATATTCAGCATCGTCGACTTGCCGCATCCCGATTCACCCAACACGACCAGGAGTTCCTTTTCATAGATATCGAGATCGATCCCCTTCAGGATCCTTCTGATCTCTTCTCCGGACATGAATTCTTTGATGACCCCGCGCAAGGAAAGAATGACTTTTCTGCTGTCATCGAATGAGAATGTATCTTTTTCTTCAAGATCCAGTGCGATCAGAGATGCGATATTTTCGCAGATCTTGATCTCTTCGGAAGTGAATCGGGTCGAACGGTCGCTCAAAAGGATCGCGCCGTAATTTCCGTAAGGCGAATGCAACGGAATGGCAAGGCAGGAGCCTGTAATGAAACGTTTCTCTTCATCGCCGATCGTGACATCGGGATCATCATTGGACAAGGTACGGCCTAAAGCGGTCGCTTTTCCGACGATGCCTTCGCCATAAGCGACGCTGTAACCTGTCAGGTCCGATTCTCCTGTATTGGCAATCACATAGATGCGCCGGCTCTTGTCATCCTTGATCCAGCATGATGCGCTTTTTACTTTAAAGGCATCTTCAAAAACGCTAAGCGTATTGCTCAGGACTTCTTCAAACTGATTGTTGGAATGCAGGTCTTCAACGACGCGCCATAAGATTTCCGCAAAAGTCATAAGAGTCAAGCTGTTTTCTTTCTAAAAAACCAAGGCAGATACATGAGGAACAGAACGATCAGAACCAGAACGATCAGTCCCGCCAGATAGAACTTGCCGAAGATGTTGCTTATCAGGATCAGGGCAGGATTATTGTTGTGGCCTCTCAGGAATAAGAAATTCGTATCGACCAGGCTGTTGATCACGAAGGCCACAACTGCGGCACAGGCCAGAAAAGCCAGAACCTTGAGTATATTCTTCGGATTCGGACGGTAGCCCTCGCATAAGATCAGCCAGGGGTACAGGATCAGCAGCACATGCATCAGTGCCGAATGGATATGCATGAAATTGAACAGAGGCAGACAGATCCAGTTCGGCGACAGAAGCGCAACCAGACCGGCAGGAATGCAGATGGAATACAATACTTCCTTTGCCGTTTCTGTCGGATGAAGCGTATGCCACAGACATACGAAAATATTGATGGAACACAGATGGAACGGCAGAAGCTGCCATTCGAACTGATGGGTCAGGATCGTCATGACATACTTGGCGATCTCATCGATCAGCATCAGCCAGGTCAGGACGACATAGACCTTGTGCCGTTTTTCCTGACTCATCTTCGGGAAAAAGATCTTTCCCAGAACACAGGACAGAACAAGAAGGATCAGCCAGAAAAAGTAAGTCGGGCCGAACATCTTGAAGGCATGATAGCCGCTGCCTTTGATTTCACGCATCGTCGTGGGTGTGTACCAGAATTCATCCATGCTTGTTACCTCTGATATTTATTCTATCGCAAAAATATGCTTTTTATAAGTATATATTGAGTACCGTCTGCAGTACCATCAGCATCAGGCTGAGTATGACCATGAAACAGCTGAAAAACAACAGATAAATATTGCTGGCGGAATTCAGCTTCTGGACATAGACCCGTTCGTAACGTCCGGAAATATACAGATAGATACTGATGATGAAGACGCCGGCCAGACCGTATGCCATATATCCGGCGATCGCCGAAGGCATGACGCATAAGGAATAGATCAGCGCATTGAACAGGATGTGGATAATGATGGTCGGACCGATGCTCCGGTAGCGCAATGCCGTTTTGCCCAGCAGCACTCCCATGCAGAATGCCGGCAGAAACTCCGAGAAATGCACATGGGCAAAGGCGAACACCACCGCGCTGGCATAGAGACCGAAATTCTTTCCATATCTTCCCAGGACACTTAGAAGCACGCCTCTGAACGCGTATTCCTCGATCATCGGCGTGACGATCACCAGCATGAATACATACAGAAAATCATTCAGATAACCGGAATCATAGCTTAAGCCGATGCCGCTGATCAGTTTTCCTTCCAACCCGAAATGCGCAAACAGGATATTCGATACATATGTCGATACGATGCATATCGTAAAAAAGACGATCGTTTGCACAAAGAGATTGATGAATGTCGCTTTGATCTTCGTATTGATTACTCGCAGCGGGATCTTGAAAAACTGGCGCATCAGCCAGAAAGGGATCAGCGTGCCGAACAAAAGAACGATGAAATAGATCCCGAAATACAAAAAAGTATCCTTCAGGATATCCGAATCCATAGAGACCAGATAATAATGCAAGACAGAAGGAATGACCAGCACGAACAAGGTATATACCGTCAGCAAAGTACCGACGATATTGAAATGTTTTACCGCCGTCTTGCGGCTGATCCTTTTGCCTGTAACGTTGCTCATATGAAAATTATATAACTTTTAGGCCTTTTTAGAAAATTCAGTTAAAGTTCACATTGCCGTCCTATAGTATTCAATGGAGGTGATTGCAATGAAAATCAATGTGAAATCTCTTGTAATATTGTTTCTGGTAGCTTTACTGGGCTCAGGAATCGGCACATTCGGTGTCTTATCCTATTACGACCATAATATCCGAAACGTTACGGAAACGCAGGAAAACGTCGTTGTGAACGAAGTAGAATATACGAATATCGAAAAAACCGATTATACCAAGGCGATCGAGAAAGCCTATGACACCGTAGTAGAAATCAGCTGCAAAGTCGAAACATCCATGGGCGGCAACTATTTCTTCTTCGGAGGCGGAACGACGACATCGACTTCGACCGGTTCCGGCGTCATATTCTCATCCGATGGCTATATCGTCACCAACGAACACGTGATCGACGGTCTGACCGATGAAAACACGATCGAAGTCAAGCTTTATACCGGAGAAGTATGCGGCGCCAAGCTGATCGGCTATGATGTGAGGACGGATCTGGCGGTATTGAAAATCGATAAGAAGGATCTTCCTTTTGCCTCGTTCGTCGATTCGGATCAGCTGATGCTTGGCCAGGATGTGATTGCGATCGGCAATCCGCTGGGTCTGGGCATCTCCTGCTCCAACGGCATCGTTTCGGCATTGGAGAAAGAGATCTATATCAATAATGTCTATATGTCCGTCATTCAGACCAATGCAGCGGTGAACGAAGGAAACTCGGGAGGCGGACTGTTTGATATCAACGGCAATCTGATCGGTATTGTCAATGCGAAAAAGTCGTCATCGATGACCACGACGGTCGAAGGAATGGGCTATGCCATTCCTGCCGATACGGTCGTCACGATCGTCAATGAACTGATCGAAAACGGCTATGTGAAAGACCGTGCCGCCTTAGGCGTCAGGGTCTATACTTCCAATTCCTATTACAGTTCCAAAGGCGTGCTGATCTCGGAAGTCATCGAAGGAGGCAGCGCAGACGAGGCCGGCATGCAGGCGAATGACATCATCATCGGAGTCGACGGTCATGAGATCGCTTCCTATGCCGATCTGTCGAAAGTTCTCGATGGAAAACGGGTCGGCGATAAAGTGGATGTCACCGTACTGAGAAATGAGAAAGAAATGCACTTCGAAGTGATCCTCCAGGCCAGTTCAAGATAATCGATCAGATACAAAAAACATTTATAAAAAAAGACGGGTTCATACCCGTCTTTAATCATCATCTTCGTCTTTTCTTTCGGCAGCCGTAGCAGCAACGACTTTATCCGTAACGTTCTGCGGTGCAGGTTCGTAACGGTCGAAATCGATGACATACGTTCCTCTGCCCTTGGTCATGGAACGGAGCTCGGTCGCATATTTCATCATTTCTGCCATCGGTACTTCCGCTTCGATCTTGGCTTCGCCCTGATCGGCAGAACCCGTATCCAGGATCATGCCTCTGCGCTTGTTGAAGTCGCCGATGATATCGCCGGTATATTCTTCCGGACAGATGACCGTGACCTTGCCGATCGGTTCCAGCAGGATCGGATTTGCCTTCGGAATGCCGGCTTTGAACGCCAGTCTGGCAGCCGCTTCGAAGGAGTTCGGCTTGGAGTCGACCGGATGGTAGGAACCGTCATACAGCGTCGCTTTGACATTGACGACTTTGCATCCTGCCAGAGGACCCTTCGACATGCAGTTTCTCAAGCCTGTTTCAACCGATGGGAAGAAGTTCTTCGGGACAGCGCCGCCAAAGATCTCTTCAGCGAATACGAGATCCTCGGAATCCGGATTCGGTTCGAATCTGACCCAGACATCGCCGAACTGGCCTGCGCCGCCGTTCTGCTTCTTATATTTTCCCTGAACCTCGGACTTGCCGCGGATCGTCTCACGATACTGAACTTTCGGTTCTTTCAGTTCGACTTCTACCTTGTATCTTGACTTCATCTTGTTGACGACGACATCGATCTGCTGGTCGCCGACCGCATACAGTACCTGTTCACCGGTTTCCGCATTACGGACGAAATTCAGAGACTTGTCTTCAACCAGCACTTTCTTTAATGCATCGGACATCTTGTCTTCATCGTCTTTGGTCTTAGGAGATACCGCAACACCCAGCATCGGACGCGGATATTCGATGTCGGCGAAAACGACCTGTTTCTCTTTGACGCACAGGGTATCATTGGTTTCGGTCGCCTGCAGTTTCGTCAAAGCGCCGATATCGCCGGTATGGACTTTCTCGATCGGAAGCTGCTGCTTGCCGCAGATGACAAACAGACCGCCGGCTTTATCTGACGTATCTTTCTTTGAGTTGTACAGAGGCGTAGCCATCGACAGAACGCCCGACATTACTTTAATATAACTGATCTTGCCAACGAAAGCATCGACAACGGTCTTGAATACCAGACCGGAGAAAGATTCGCCGTCATCCGTTTTCAGTTCCGTACCCTTGCTGTCCTTGACCGTACCCTTCTCAATATAAACCGGGGTGTTTTCTTTCAGGAAATCCAGGAGCTGTTCGACACCCTGCGAATTGGTCGAACTGCCGGCAAATACCGGTTTCACATCGCCGGAAACCAGCGCAAGCTTCAGACCTTTCGCCGTTTCTTCCGGAGTGAACGCTTCGCCTTCGAAGAATTTTTCCATCAGCGCATCATCTGCCGAAGCGATCGCTTCGGAAATCTGATCATAATGCGGATTCGAAGTATCTTCCAGAACCTTGACGGAACCGGTCATCTTCTTGCCGTCCATAGTCGGCACTTCAAACGGTACGACAGAAGAGCCGAACTTGTTTCTCAGATCATCGACCGTCTTTTCAAAATTCGCATTGTCGTCATCGATCTTATTGATAAAGAAAACGATCGGCAGATTATTCTTCTTGCATAGTTTTACGGCGCTTTCCGTGCCGGATTCAATGCCTTCCTTTGCGGAAACGACGATCACTGCCAGGTCGGCGACTGCTGCGCCTGAAACCTTTTCGCCCTCGTAGTCCAGGTAACCCGGCGTATCGATGAAATTGATCTTGGTGTTCTTCCACTCGATCGGAGCCAGTGCCGTATATACGGATAATCCTCTCTTGACTTCTTCCGGATCATAGTCCATGGATGAGGTGCCATCCACGGTCTTGCCCATGCGATCGATCGCCTTTGTCAGAAACAAAGCAGCTTCGACAAGTGCGGATTTGCCGGAACCCGAATGTCCCAGCAGCACAACGTTTCTTACGTCTTTTGATAAGTATTCTTTCATATATTTCCCCTTATTCCTTTAATAGATCGATTAATTCCTGATTCTCGCTGTCTCTTACATATTCCACGGCAGTTCTGCCGGCATTGTCTTTGATCGTCTTATCGGCACCCCGCTGCAGCAGGAATCTGACTAAATCATTATATCCCCCATAGCTCGCTCTCATCAAGCAGGTGCATCCTTCGTTGTCTCTGGCATCGACATTGGCTTTGTTTGCCAGAAGATAATGGATCACATCGACTTTGAAGGCCAGGACCGCATCCATCAGTGCGGTACGTCCCTTTTCATCGACGGCATCCAGATCCGCTCCCGCTTCCGTCAGATATTCGACGACTCCTGTCTCGCCCAGGAAAGCCGCTCTCATCAGGGAAGTCCTGCCGCTGTTGTCGTGCGCATTCACTTCGCTTCCCGCTTCTACCAGTTTCTCGCAGATCTCGCGATATCCGTGTTTGGCTGCTCCCATGAGAGCCGTATCATTGTTTTTATCTCTTGCTCTGACATCTGCGCCATGCGCGATCAGCTGTTCCACGATCTCCAGATATCCTCTCTTCGATGCACGCATCAGGCATGTCCTGCCATCGCCATTCTTATGATTGACATCAGCCCCCTGTCCGATCAGTTTCTTGACTTCATCCAGTTTTCCGCTGCTGCATGCTTCCAGCAGTGCATCGTTCAATGCTTCATCCATTGTCATAGCCTCCTTTTTTTATATGAATAAAAAAGTGAACGCTAAAACGTCCACCTGAAAAGATCATTTTTGATATAACACAAGTAAAGCGTCATTTACCCCTAAGATCATATTTCTCATATTATCGAATCTTTTCATCTTGATCCTATCTAGGATAATTGTATCAATTAAACGCGGGTCGTTTCAAGTGAAAAAAGGAATGTAACTATTTTCATCCTTTGAGTTTTTTCCGGATCTCCTTATATGCCGGAAGATGGTTGCCGACGATCTGGTAGAAGCGTTTGGAATGGTTGGGTATGATGAAATGTGTCATCTCGTGGACCATGATGTATTCCAGACAGTCCAGCGGGTAATGGACCAGGTAGGAACTGATACAGATACGGTCTTTCGTCGGGTAGCAGACGCCCCATTTGGAAGTCATCATGCGGGCTCTCAATTCCGGCGTTTTCAGGTAGTTGTAGCCGATCAGGATACCTCTCTGGTACTTGTAGAAGTACTCCCATGCTTTTGCCAGAAGATCGCGGTCAAACTGCTTATATAGATATTTTACGGCTTTTTCTTTCTCAGGACCGTAAAGAAAGATCTGCCGATCCCTGACTTTGACGCTGTTGCGTCCGCTTTCCTGATAGATCAGTTCGCAAGGCTCTCCATATACATAGAAAAGATCCCCGCCGTCATAGATGTGCGATCCCTCTTTTTTCTTCTGCATTCTCTGATATGCGTTATATATCCATGCGCGTTTTCCTTCGATGAAACGGTAGACCAGATGATCCGGCATCAGCAAAGGCGCGCTGACGCAGATCGTATCGTCTTTCAGGCGCAGATACATGTGACGGATGTTCTTGCGTTCGATCTCCACATCGAAACGGATCCCTTTGATTTCGATCATAAATCAATTCTAACATTCCTTTGATGAAAAACGTCACAGGATATCGGGAACCGTCGAAAGGATTGCTATAATAAAACTGAACGATGAGGAAATCGCTATGAAAACAAAAATCACTGTTATTACCGATAATATCCCCAATGGCGGACTCTCGGGAGAATGGGGTCTCTGCCTGCTGGTGGAATACAAGGACAAGAAGATCCTGGTCGACGCCGGAGCATCCGATCTGTTTCTTACCAACATGAAGGAGCTCGGATTCGAGACGGATGATGTCGATTTTGCGACGCTCAGCCATGCGCACTATGATCACGCAAATGGCATGCCGGCGTTCTTTCAAAACAACGCGAATGCAAAACTCTATGTCAGGGAAACGACGGCGGCAGACTGCTACTCGCGTAAGTGGATCTTTCGCAGATACATCGGCATCCCGAAGAAGATGATGGAGACCTATCGGGACCGTATCGAAGTCGTTTCAGGCGATTGTCAGCTGATGGACGGCGCTTATCTGATCCCTCATAAAACAGAAGGTTTGTCAGCCATCGGTAAACGTGAAAACATGTACCGCAAGACGGCAAGCGGCTGGATGGCGGATGATTTTTCTCACGAACAGAGTCTCGTCCTGGAAACGGATCGGGGTCTGCTGATCATCAATTCCTGTTCCCATGGCGGTGTCGCCAATATCGTCGATGAGATCAGACGGACTTTTCCGGATCGTAAGATCTATGGATATATCGGCGGATTCCATCTGTTTAATAAGACGGATGAAGAAATCATTCGCGTCGCAGAAGGCCTGAAAGATATCGGACTGGACTACATCTGTACGGGCCACTGTACCAAGGACCATGCTTATGCGATCCTCAAAGAAAAGCTGGAGGACCGGATGCATCAGCTCCGGACTGGTCTGATCATCGAAATATAGCGTATCCTTCAATGCGATAAAGGAGAATGAAAATGAGATCATATGTGGAAGAAAGCGGGTTTTTCGGCAAAGAAGATCCTGAAGAACTGGCCGTCCGGTACGGGACCCCTCTTTACGTATATAATGAGGAGATCATAAGACGTCACATGAAGGCCGTGGCGGGAGTCGTTACGAAATATCCCTACCGCGCAAACTACTCCATGAAAGCAAACAGCAACTTAAGCATCCTGAAGATGGCCAGGGAAGAAGGCCTGAATGCCGATGCAATGAGCGTTGGCGAAATCATGCTTCTGTTTAAAGCGGGATTTACCGCGGATCGCATCTTCTTCGTGCCCAACAACGTATCTGAAGAAGAGCTGCAGTTCGCCATCGGTCACGGCATCATGACAAGCCTCGACAGTCTGGATCAGCTCGAGCTTTTCGGCTCCATAAATCCGGGAGGAAAATGCTCCGTTCGCATCAATCCCGGCATCGGCGCAGGCCATCATGAGAAAGTGGTCACCGCCGGCAGGAAGACGAAATTCGGAATCGAAGAACACGACATTGATGCATCATTCGATATTGCAAAGAAATACGGTCTGCACATCACAGAAATCAATCAGCATGTCGGAAGCCAGTATCTGGATCCTCAGCCTTTCCTCGATGCCGCAGAGAATTTCCTGCGCATCGCAGAAAAGTTCGATGAACTGGAATGTATCGATTTCGGAGGCGGCTACGGAATCCCCTATCATAAGCTCGATGATGAAGCGCAGTTCGATATGGAGAATTTCTCGAAACGTTTTACGGCGGTCCTGGATACCTACGCAGAAAAACATCCGAATGATCTTCCTCTTTTCAAGAGCGAACCCGGACGCTACTGCGTGGCCGAGGGAGGCGTGATCCTGGGACGCGTGCATGCGGTAAAACAGAACTACGGAATCAGATATGCCGGTACCGATATCGGCATGAATGTGCTGGCAAGACCGACGCTCTACGACTCGTGGCATGATCTGGAGATCCTAAGAAACGGCAAAGCCGTGACAGACGGGAAGCGCGAGAATGTCTATGTGACCGGAAACATCTGCGAATCCGGCGATCTTCTTTGCAAGGACAGGAATCTGCCCGTCATTCATCGCGGCGATCTGATCTGCGTGCTGGATGCCGGCGCATACGGTTTCTCCATGAGCTCCTCC
>JAEEGL013591430.1_pt1 | contig 15616 bp, 11 predicted proteins | sample 9134231 | NCBI WGS metagenome assembly JAEEGL01 (sample SAMN16246548, study PRJNA631951) | gut metagenome | biome: gut microbiome; feature: rumen; material: fiber-attached | host: Bos | place: Iran: Karaj | collected 2018-10
AGTGTAATCCAAACGTTGACGGATGATGACAGTGTATTGATTACCGGACTGTCAAAAGCAGATACATACCATGATCAGACATTAGGACGTATTGAAGTCGGCGGACGTTATGGCTTTACAGATGCATTGTCAGCCTATGCTTGGGCTAATTATACCTTTGGTTCAAGCTATGACGCGATGGGAATTGGTGCAGGCTTGAATTACGCTTGGTAGAATATATTCTCATAAACAAGTAACCAACAAACACCTCCCCAAAAACTCGGGAGGTGTTTTGGTTTGTTTCTTAAAAATTTGAAGATCCCTGGACATTTTCTAACGAAAACGAGGGATGACTGGTTATTTAAGTCTACAAACTGTATTGGCGCATGATTCATTTTTGTGTTTTTCGAAAAATATTGACAAAAACAGATTGACATAAACATTGGTTTATGTTAAAGTGTCAGCAATTAATTCTATTATTAACTAATATTACTTAAAATTATGGCAAAATCTGTAATTATAACAGGATCTGAGTGGAGCAACTTGCTTTCCTTACCAAAAGATGAGCTAAAGCAAAAATTGATAGATCTTATCAAAGACGGTTTGTGGCTTCGTGATAAGCGTGGAGTGGATATTTGCAAAACTTTGCCTCCTCACGATGCTTATGAAGTAATGTGTGAGTATGCTGTTCGTTGGCTAAGGATAGACAATAAAATACAAGATGAATTTGTTGTTTTTTCTACAGAAGATTTGTTTGATTTGGTAACCAAAATGATGGAGGAAGCACGCGAAGATCAACGCGGTGTATTTTTTGGGAATCCTTTTTCACCAAAGCTTCAGTGGCATATGTTTGAGAAGTGGCCGGCAGAACAGTCTCTTCCTATACTAAGTGAGCTTTATACTCTTGGTGCGTTAGATTACAAGCTAAAATTCGTCGTTCGGAAGGCTATTCGCTTGGTTGAGGTCAAAAATTTTCTGGCCTCAATACCTCGTCCTGTCAACGAAGCAACATTGCAGGAATACGTTGAAAATGCAACAACATGAACAAAACCAACATCCTCCCCATAGGGAGGCTGTTGGCGTATTAACCTTTCAAACCTATTGGGCTGAGGTTTTAACATTGCCTCCCGATGCACTCGACGATATATAATTGTCATTACATTGAGAACCAATGCAGCGTTTGAGTACAACTGCAGAAGAATCTGATGTTTGACCGGTTATGTTCATTGATGGAACAAAAACATCAACAACTTTTATTTTGAAAGATGTATAACCAATATTCTTACTCTCATCTATAAAGTAAGTTTTTACATAATAAATACCTTCTTGTCCGGGCATGGGAACGCCTTCAAGAGTATAGGTATTCTCATTATATGACAGCCATCTGGGAAGCGGAGTATCATCGGCAAGGCTTGAATAACTCTTGACTTCTCCTTTAAAATTCATGCGGTCGATCAAATCCTGCGGAATGACTACTCGCAAGCGTTTTCCGGTTTCAACCTTGATGTCAGGCAGGCGTTCAGATGAAGAAAGATTGACCGGCGGACGCTTTGTCGGAGTTTGCGATAAATAAGGACGGCTATCAGGCATAAAATCACCTTTCCCCCAACGTTGCATACTCTTATTTAAATAAGCTGCTATCTTTGACGGTTTTTCATTCAACATATAATAAGGTATTGCATCAAGTCCAAGAGAAACATATAAATTGCCTAAACTGTCTTGTAAATCAGCATAAGATTTAAAGGCTTTGACCTCATCACCGATAGCGCGGGCAGCTTCAAGCTGGGCTTTTTCATCTTTTGTGCCCTTAGCAATAGTAAAATCTTCAGCAATATTTTCTGAAGTATTGGCTATTTCCATATTGATCTGGTAGTCCTCAACTGCAGACATGTATTGAGCCCATGCGGTATATACCTGACTCAAAATAAGTGAGGACATGCGTTGACGGCGCAGAACAGCTAAATCTTTAACATTGGGATTGTTTACATCTTCATAAATGCTGTAACCAATCTCTTTTGCTTGTTTAGACCACATACGATTGTAATGTTCTGGATCACTCTTGTATTCAGCTTCCGTCGGCTGTTGGAACTCTTGAATAATCAGCTTGAGATCTTGCGGATTGTTTCCAAGGTCGTGTTCCCGGAGTTCCGGACGATTGTTGAGGGCTAGCCATTCCAAATCAGAAAGGCTGGTCTTGATTTTTGGAAGCTCAAAGTTACCATATTCAGAACCAACAAGTTGATATTCGGTCGACGGATGCATTCCCATTAAGCTAGAAAGGCGAGTTTGAGCAGTTTCCAAATCACGCTTGAGAGAAGAAAGTTTTTTGATGGCCTCCATATACTGTCTTTTCTTGACCAACAAATCAACCGGTTGCGGCTCATTCTTTTCAGATAATTGTTTGGCCGTAGCGTTCATTTCATCAACTTCAAGAGTCATAAACTCAATCATATCGTCGGTAACCGGCAATAATTTTTGAGCGGCCAATGTCCTCCAGTAAAGGCTTCGTGCCTCTTGCAAAATGTTGTGAATTACTTTGCGGCTCTCTTCAAAAGCTACGCTGGATTTATAATCAGCATCACGAGTTTGACAATAAACCATGGTCATATCCAAAACGTTCCATGCTACTTTCAAATCAGGACTAATGGCTGAAGAGTTGGTTTGGTTGATATAACCGGCATGGCTGACAATTTCAGGCAGGCGACTGACCGGAGAAGAACCGGCACGAATCAAGCTGTCTTCATAATTAATCAAGCGACGAGTATAATTATATTTTAAAGCTAAAGCCATTGCCATATACATATCAATCGGCTTTTCAAGTTTACGGGGAGTGCTGACAAACATATTTTGTACGTCTGTGTCTATTCTGACGGCTCGGTCCCATTCGTTATAAACAGCCGCTTCAGGATTGTATGCAACAGTTGCTACACTAGATGCCGGAGCCGGAGCCCTTTCAACCTCTATGGCAGGAGCTGATGCCTTCCTGTGGTGGTGCATACATGATGATAACAATAAAACAAAGATAAACAATGGTATCAATAGCTTTTTCATTATATTTTAACCCTTCTTGGTACTATAATCTATTTGCAGGTTTACACCAAATTTTTCAAAAAAAATAGTATTTATTTGCTTTTATCTACTTTTATGTATAAAATGAAAAAAAAGAAAAGATGGTAGAACAAAAACGATGTTTGATATTTTTAAAACAGTTTTTAAATATAAAGAAAAAGAAAGCCCTGATAAACTGGGGTTTTATCCGGAAAGAGTGCATGTCGCAGCTATGCCTGAAAGGCGGTATTTGTGGACATCACGGTTTTTGGTTATTTTTACTTGTTTATCCATTTGTGTAAATATGATGTTGGCTCTGTCACTTTATGTTATGTTACCCCAAAAAAGCAGTACCCCGAGGTTGTTTTATATTGATCGTTATTTCAGTCAAATCGGGTGGATGGAACCGGCAGAGATGAAGTATCCGTTAGAAAATTTAATTACTGAAGAACATATAACAAACTATATCATGATGCGCTACACCATAACTCATGATTATGATGAACTAGCTAAACGATGGGGAAATGGTTCGTATTTGTATTGGATGTCGTCTCCAAATGTGTATGGTGATTTTGCTAAATATGAACTTGCGTACAATATGGAGCAGTTTAAAAGCAAAAATATGGTTCGAAATGTTGAAATTGATTGGATACGAAATGTAACGCGAGGAGTATGGCAGGCTCAATTTCGCACTTTGGATTATATGTCGCAAAAAGCAAAGCCAATTGTCGGTATTTGGCGGGCAACAATGAATATTGATTATATGGATCAGGAAAAAACAGAAAATGAAATTTTGCTTAAAAATCCGTTTGGTTTTGTGATAACGAGTTTTCAGCAGGCATATCTGGGAAGCGATACCGCTGCTGATGACTATTTATCCGAATCAAAGAAAATTACTAAAGAGCTGTTCTTGTAGTAAAAAAGACCGCAAACAATGCGGTCTTTTTTATGCTTTACAGTTTAAGTTTTTTATCAAGACGTTCTAGTTCGTCGATGTAACTACTGATTAACTCTAATCCCTTATTCCAAAAATCAGGTTTTTCCGGGTTAAGACCAAACGGAGAAAGTAAAACTTTATAATCAGTAACAGCCGTCTTTGATAGCATTTCTATATATTTATCAGGAAAATCTTTTATTTTGCCCTCTTGGCTGACCTGATAAAGTGAGTTGACCAAACAATCTGCAAAAGAATATGCATAAACATAAAACGGTAAAAAGAAGAAATGTCCGACCTGCGACCAAATGTATGCGCTATCATCACCAACATCAACATATTTACCAAGGCTTGAACGCATTTCCTCCTGCCAGATTTGATTTAGACGGTCAGTGCTGAGTTCACCTTTGTGACGTTCTTCATGGGCGCGAGTTTCAAAAAAGTGAAAAGCAATTTGGCGAATCGCAGTATTAATCATATCACTGACTTTAGAAGCAATAAGCGCCAGCTTCTGCTCATTATCAGGCATTTTTTTGACCATTGATTGAAACGTTATCATCTCACCAAATACGGAGGCTACTTCTTCGGTTGTCATGCGAGAATATTCATTAAGTTCTCCGTTTTGGGTTCTGGTCTGATGGTGGCAACCGTGCCCAAGCTCATGAGCCAAAGTTAAAACATCATTTTGTTTGCCGGTAAAATTAAGCATAAGATAGGGATGATCTTTAGCATTTACCGGAGCACAAAATGCACCACTACGTTTGCCGTCACGAGGCGGAACATCAATCCAATTATGAGTGAAAAAATCTTGAGCAATATTATAAAGTTTGGGAGAAAATTGTTTGTAAGCATCGAGGACCAACTTTACTGTTTCGTCCCAACTATATTCTATATCTTTGCTGAAAGATAACGGAGCATTACGATCCCAGTATGAAATTTTCTTCGTTTTAAGCCATTTAGCCTTTAGCTTATAAAAACGGTGCGCAATATTAGCATAATTAGCACGCACACTTTCTGCCAAGGCATCAACTGTTTTATCACTAACATTTTCACTCATATTGCGTGATGAAACAGGTGCTTTAAAACCACGTTTTTCGTCTTCAATGGCTTTATCTTTGATTATCATATTATATATAAACGTAAAAAGATCCGCATTTTCCTTAGCAACACGATTAATTTCTTTTCCGGCCGCGTGGCGGAGGTTTGAATCTTTATCAAGCAAGAGTTTTGAGATTTCGGCATCGTTGTAGTTTTTACCATTGACCGTATAAACAAGCTTTGATGACGTTTCTTCATAAAGTCTTACCCATGCACTTGATGAGGTAATTGATTTTTCAAGCAGGACTTCTTCTACCGGCTCTGATAATTCGTATTTTTTGAAACGACGTACCCTTTCCAACCACGGACGATAAAACGATACTTTTTTATCTTTAAGCCACTCTGATATTTTTTTATCCGGCAATGAATTAATTTCTAAACTCAAAAATACCATAGGCTTGCCGTAATCTGTAAGTTTTTCGCTGATACTTTGGTAAAAAGCTACTGCCTTTTGATTTTTCATTTGTGTAATCATATTTAAATATGCAAAACCGCTTATTTTTCCGACAGAAGATATTTCCTTTTCGTAGTCTTGCAGAGCTTTAGCAATTTCAGCAGCAGACATCTTATTTAGTTGTCCTTTATATTTACGAGCAAAGTTTTTACAAAAACGTCCGTATTTTTCTAGGTCTGTATTGATTTTGGGATCGTCAATACCTTTATACAGATCGGACAAATCCCATGCCGGCAAATTTTTATTCTTCATTTTGTGTGTTCTCCAATTCTTCGTGTTTTTGTATGATTTCTGCCATTTCATCATCAATATTTGGATTTTCGCGATAATATTCTTTTAGGTCTTCGTCCATTTCTTCTTTTAGAATTTCCGGTTCAAACATATAATTACTCCACGGACGAGGTTGTTGACCTTTTATCCAGTCAGAAAAACCTGTAAGTATGACTTTACCATCACACACATAGTTATCATATACAGCTCTCAATATGCATGATTTACGTTTATGACAAGTTTCAACTTGGGTTGCCATATGAGCCGTACATGGGACAAATCCTCGATTTTGACTATCAACGTGAGGGGCAAACATAACCAGAAAATATTCAATTAAAAATAATCCGAACAGAATCGAAATTATGAGGCCGAACCAATGATTTTTTATAAATTTTAACAATTATTTATTCCCTTGTCTTTTCTTTAAGAAACTTTCTAATAGCAGTAGCTCTTCTCGGGTGTTGGCACCGGCGACTTCTTCTGCCGAACATTCAACAACAGCACATTTTAATCCCTTTGAGCGAGCAATGGCTATTGCATCTGTAAGATAATATTCTTTAGCGGCATTGTCATTACCGATTTTTGATAAAATATCAAACATGGTCTTGCCATCAAAGCACATAATACCGGAATTGCAGAGTTTAATATTTTTTTCTTCATCTGTTGCATCTTTGAATTCAACTATCTTTACCAACTCGCCATTTTCAATTTTGAGACGTCCGTAGCGGGCGGCATCTTCGGGCGTAAAGCCTAACACAACTATTGCATATCCTTCATCTCGTTTGGCAATCATTTTGCGATAAGTCGCAACAGTTGTAATCGGATTATCACCAAAAATAACCAGGACATCTCCATCAAAACCTTTGAGTTCATCTTTTGCTGACAATACAGCGTTGCCTGTACCTAATTGTTGCGCCTGAACACAAGTCGGATGAGGAAAAACTTCTTTTTTTACCAAATCTCCGTCCGGAGCAATCACGGTAATAATTTTATCGGCATTCATTTCTTCCATAGCATCAATAATGTAACGTATCATAGGTTTGCCACACAGAGGCATCATAACTTTGGGCAAGTCGGATTTCATGCGAGTTCCTTTGCCGGCACCTAATACTACAGCCGCAATTTTAGATTTTTGCATTATATTATCCTTTCTAACATTTTTTTAATAACTAGATTGTATATTATCAAATATATCCGATTAGTTAACAAGGGCTGTATTTTATGAGAAAACTTTTTTTTGCAATATGTTTCATTACGGTAGCCGTTTGGGCAACTAGTGTATGGTCTGGTTCTCGCGAGCTTATTGATCCTGTGGAGATAAGTAAAGTTAAAAGTAATCAAGCTATTTCTCAACCGCTACCTAAGGAAGATGATACAGAGATTCCTCAAGATAAGGAAGAGCTTAAGGAATATATTAGAGAACGTGCCAAAACTGCCATTAAAAGTAATATGGAAGATATAGAACTCAATTCGGGAATCGGAATTGTACATAGTGATGAATATATTGCTCAACAAGCCCAAGACGGCAAATCAACTTTTCAAAAAATATATGAAGAAGCAATAAGTAGAGTAACATTGGATGAGTATACAAGACCAATTGAAGAATTACAGGCTCCAGCTCCATCAGATGCAAAATTAAAATCTGAACTTGATTTGGAACAACGTAGTTTTAGTGCAAAATCATTAGGATTTGATATAATCAGCGTAGAATTGCCAAACGGGCAAAAAGTTACTGCTCCGGCAAAAGAGCATATACCTTATATGTCGAGCAAGATTGAGATTATGCCCAATGGTATTGTAAGAATTAAAGATACCGTAACGGTCGTAGCTAACGGGCAAAAATTAAAATATGGTTTGGTCAAGGCCCTGCCAAAGTACTCGATTTCACGAAACGGAGTTAAAAACAGCGTTATTCCCTATCTCAACAGTGTTAAAATCAATGGAACAGACGTTGAATATAAATTGAAAGATGCTTTTGATAGATTTTTGATTATGCCTAAAAAGCAGTTTCCACTACAACCGGGTATATATACTTATGAATTTGATTATATCTTGGATCGCAAATTATGGTATTATAAGGATTTTAATGAATTTTATTGGGACGTAACCGGAAGCTATTGGAATTTGGTTGTCACTAAAGCTATTGCTACTGTAAGATTACCAATTAATGTTAAAGCTTTGGGGCAAAATTTGATGGTAGGTTTTCTACCTAATGATATTACGGAAGAGGGCACTATTATTACAATGGACCTTGCTACCAAAAGTTTGGGCTTTACAACAGAGTTACCTCTGGTAGCCGGCGAAGGAATGTTTATGTTGGTACGTATTCCTAAGACCGGATTTATTGAACCCGATTTTAATAAGAAATTTAAGTGGTTTGTTGAAGACTTTGGTGAAATGATTTTTGCTATAATCGGTCTGATTATGATTTTGGGAGCGTATCTTATCTCATGGAAAAACATTGATTCATCGGCCAAAGACAGTGCAAAAATCAGTTTTCAGCGTACACCGACTTTATATAGAATGTTGTTTAAAGGAATTTATGATAAAGTATCTTTCGGTGCATTTTTGCTTGATATGTATAAACGCGGTATCATTAATATTATGAAAGATAAGGACAATAATGTATTGTTAACAAAACGTCGTGATAATTTTAATAATTTAGATTCTTATCACAAAAAGGCTCTGCAACAAATTTTCAACAAAAAAGAGAATACTTTTGTAGTTCGACATGATAATGTTGTACGTTTGAACAAAGCATCAAAGTTTATTGAAAAAGACACATATAAAAGATTGAAATGGCTTTTACTGAAATTAAATGCAGGTTATGTGCTGTTGAGTGGTTTGATGCTGTTGTTAACAGAATTGGCTATTGCCTATTTGAAGGTTGATATCTGGCAGACATTTGGGATTTTGGTTGCGTCGTCAATTACAATAGCTTTTTATTGTTTGATTTTATTTGCTAAGATTAATAACAAGTTTGTAATGATTATAGCCAAGTTATTTGCTATAGTATTTATAGTTATTGCTACCTTGATAATGACTGCATATATAAAAGCTGTTTCAGCACTATTAATTTTGGCAATGATATTTATAATATTTATGTACAGCAGATTGTTCAGTAAGCGTGACGGATTGATTAAACACAATGTATCTGAAACTAAGGATTTTGCAGAAAAATTAAGAAACAATGCCAATGCAATTATTTTGGGCAACCAATTTGCCAATAATCAACCCAATATCTGGGCTTTGGATGCCGTCGGAGCTTATCCTAAAACACACGAAACAGAAGAGGTGTACAAGCTAGACTTGATAGCCGAACTTATCAAGATGCTGTAATGTTATATGGCCTGATATGTACGTGTGTTTAAAAATGTTTAGGCATTGTTTTCATTATCAAACAACTCTTGTTTGGTACATATGAGGTATGATGCACTCAGGGAAGCTACTATCAAAATTATAACATTGTAGAAAAAATCACCAACAATACCAAATAGCAACGGATTGATTGGCACAACCTGCTCTGCTTTAACAAGGTAATAAGTTATAATGATTATACTATAAAGAAGAACAAAGAAAAGTGAAAATAAAAGGCCAATGGTATGATCCGAGGTGACAGTAAGGAATGATTTGATGCCAGGAGTTTTCTGCCTTTCAAGAATAAAGGCAAATATGCTGTAAAAACGGATAGCAACTATCGGAATCCAAAAACCGCATGAAACCACCGCAAAATAGAGGCTTTCTATTCTCCAGTCCGGATTGGGAACTCTTTTAATAAGTAGTACCAAAGAAATGATTGGCAAACAATTAATTAAAATTACAACTATTAATGCAACAAACATCTTTAAATCTCGGAGTGTTGGCAATAAAGACTCTGCATTTGGTGTTTTCCGGCGATTAAGTGTTGATGTATACCAAACCCTTAAAAACATAGCTACAATAAACAGCTTCAACAATAAAATGATTAGATCTGGCAAATCTAAACCACGGTGGCATACAAACGGAGATTTGTCGGTAATCGTCTCCATGTTACAAATTAAACTATGATGTGATGCAAAAGACAACAGCGTCATAATCGTTGCAAAAATTGCACATGGTAAAAGTAAATATTTTACGGATTTTCCCCAAAGGTTTAATGGGAGTAACATGAGATTCTTCATGCTAATCTTATGCTTATGCGTAGCGACAGATTTATCAGATTTGCGATTCAAGAAATTATCAAATTTTTCAAAAAAATGAAAAAATTTTTCAGTATTCATCTATATCTCCTTTACTGTTGAAACACCTGGGATTGCTTTGATTTGACTCAATAACTTTTCATCCGCAAAGGCATATCCTCCGAACAATTCAATTCTGATGTCCCAATTATCATTTTCCGGTTTTATATATACTTTGTTAGGACCATTTTGATCGTGGCGCAAAATTTCATGTAGCGGTCTGACTGCGGCAATATTATTAACATGAATTATCAAGCCGTGAGAAATATCAGCGATCGCTTTATCTAAGGTTTCAACACTATTGATCATAATGCGCGGAGTTGCTTCCTCACTTTCTTTTTCAATAGAAACATTTGCTAATAAAGGCAAACCTGAATTTATTATTTCTTCACTGCGAGAAAGTGTTTCTGAAAACATCAACCCTTCAAAGCTCCCTGAGCTGTCAGAAAGTCCCAAAAATGCAAATTGATTACCTTTTTGCGAAATGCGTTTTTTGAATGAACTTACACAACCGGCAAGTTTGGCACGAACCTTGTCACCGACCTGCAATCCTCGAAAAATTGTATTGCAACTTCTTACTCCGAGTTTTTCCATACCATCATGATAGCTGTCTAACGGATGGGCAGAAAGGTAAAAGCCTATGGCTTCGGATTCCAGTTTTAGTTTTTCCAGTTCCGGCCAATCCGGAGCATCTTTAAGTTTTACCTGTGAACTAATTTCCTCCATACCAAACAATGAGGCCTGGCTACTGGTCTTAAGTTCACAGCTAGAATTAATATGTTGAATTATATTATCAATATTCTCAAACAATTTGCCACGGTTTTTATCGAGACCATCAAAAGCTCCGGCTTTGATGAGCTGTTCCAGTTGTTTGCGATTGATTTGTTTGATATCCATACGATGGATAAAGTCGGAGATATCTTTAAATTTGCCATGAGCTTCACGCTCGGTTACCAGGGCTTTCATATTAGATTCACCAACACCTTTAATTGCAGCCAGGGCATAAAGAATTTGGTTGCCTTTAACGCTAAATTCATAACTGGAATTATTGATATCCGGAGGTAGAACTTTAATACCCATTTTGGTACATTCTTCTTTGAAAAATTGTAGCTTGTCGGTATTGATAATATCCATGGTCATAGTCGCACTCATAAACTCAACCGGATAGTGTGTCTTTAGATATGCCGTTTGATAAGAAATAAGAGAATATGCTGCGGCATGCGATTTATTGAAGCCATATGAGGCAAATTTTTCCATCTGGTCAAAGATTGCCGTTGCCGTGTCTTTATCAATGCCATTGGCAACTGCGCCGTCAGTGAAAATAACACGGTGTTTGACCATTTCTTCCTTAATTTTTTTACCCATAGCCTTACGAAGTTTGTCAGCACCACCCAGGGTGTAACCGGCTAATTCCTGAGCAATTTTCATAACCTGTTCTTGATAAATCATAATACCGTAAGTATTTTTTAGAATCGGTTCGAGTTTGGGGTGCAGATAAGTAATTTCTTCCTCACCATGTTTACGGCGAATATAACTCGGAATATTATCCATAGGCCCAGGACGATACAAAGATACAATAGCAATAAGATCTTCAAAACGGTCAGGTTTGATTTGTTTGTGAACATCTTTCATTCCGGCAGATTCAAACTGGAAAACACCGGCCGTATCTCCTCGTTGCAACAGTTCATATGTAGCTTTATCATCAAGTGGAATTTTATCCATATCCAATTCTACGCCATGATTTGCTTTTATTAAATCAACAGCTTTTTTAATAGTGGTAAGTGTTTTTAGGCCTAAAAAATCAAATTTGATTAAACCGGTTTCCTCAATATACTTCATATCGTATTGGGTTACCGGCATGTCGGAACGAGGATCTTTGTACAACGGAACTAACTGATCAAGCGGTCTATCTCCAATCACGACTCCGGCGGCGTGCATACCGGTATTACGATACAGCCCCTCAAGCTTCATGGCAATTTCAAAAAGCTTGTTGATTTGTGGGTCACTTTTACGCATTTCTTCCAACTCGGAAACTTGATCAAGAGCCTCTTGCAAGCTTGGCTGTTTGCCCTGAACCGGCGGAGGAATCATTTTACTGATGCGATCAGCTTGAGAATACGGCATTTGCAAAACACGGGCAACATCACGGATTACGGCTTTTGATTGCAACTTGCCATAAGTAATAATCTGGGCAACATGATCAATACCATATTTGTTTTGAACGTATTCAATAGTTTTGTAGCGGTTTTCTTGGCAAAAATCGACATCAAAGTCAGGCATATTTACACGTTCGGGGTTTAAGAAACGTTCAAAAAGTAAATCAAGTTTAAGCGGATCAAGATCTGTAATATACAAAGACCATGCAACAATAGAACCTGCACCGGAACCACGTCCCGGTCCAACCGGAACCCCGTGTCCTTTTGACCAGCGAATAAAGTCCGACACGATAAGGAAATAACCGGCAAAACCCATCTTTTCAATAACGCTTAATTCATATTCAAGACGTGCATAATATCTTTCGTCAATTTCTTTTTTTTGTTCTTCGGTCATACCTTCAAAATAGACCTTGGCTTCCATTCGCTGTTTCAGCCCAATATGAGCTTGTTCACGAATATATTCGTTTTGAGTTTTGCCTTCCGGACATTCAAAAATCGGTAATAATGGAGCTACAAATTCAAGCAAGAAGTTACACCGTTTAGCTATCTGTACGGTGTTAGTAATTGCTTCCGGCAAATCAGCAAAAAGCTGAACCATCTCATCAGCAGTTTTAAGACGTTGCTCAGGAGAATAATGAAAACGATTTTCATTGGCGACATACTCGCCGGCGGCAATGCAAACTAATGCATCATGAGCCTCATACATTTCGGCATCAAAAAATAGGGCTTCGTTGGTTGCAACAAGTGGAATGTTATGCTTGTAAGCCAATTCCAAAAACTTTGGTTCAGTCTTGGTTTCCTTTTCTAAGCCAAGGCGCGAAATTTCCATATATAATCGGTTTCCAAAAATGTGTTGCAATTTTAAGACTAATTCCTCAGCCTCAGGAAACCTGTTTTCTAAAATCAAGCGACCAATTTGTCCGTCAGCACCGGCCGTCAAAACAATCAATCCCTCATTATAAGTTTCAAGATCTTGAAGAGTAATTTGCGGCTTTTCTGCCGTCCCCGTCAACCCGCCGAGGTAGGATTTGTTCATCAATTTAATGATGTTCATATAACCGGTTTTATTTTGGATTAACAGCACAATTTTATCCGGTTCGACTATGCGCCCCTTAGATTTTAAGACATCATCTGCGTCGGGATTTCGCAAGTACATTTGTGTACCAAGAACCGGCTTAACGCCGTTTTGCGGAGCCATTTTAGAAAAAGCTTTGGCCCCAAACATCGTGGCAGTATCTGTAACTGCAACCGCAGGAAAACCCATATCTGCAATTCTTTTAGTCAATGCCTGCATTTTCATTGCTCCTTCAAGCAATGAATAGGCCGAATGTACACGGAGATGTATAAACTGCGGTTCGAGCATTATTTTACCTTAAAAACTACCAAGATACACCACTAATGCAGCGTTCGGGATATTTATCACAAATCTCTTTGTCAGAGTTCATTTCATAAAGGCGTTGGCGTTTTTCTCCAAAATCACCGGCGACGCAACCAGCCAAAATCAATAACGAAACTAAAAGTAAAAACTTGTTCATCAGTATTTCCTATAACTTAAATGTAACCTTGAGTGCCAGAAAAACCATTATTACCATAAAAATTCGCGATAAATATCTGAACCACAAACTACGATCATATTCCGCTGAACTTTTCCAAACCCCCAACAGCAAAGCAATACAATAAAAAATGAGAAAGCCTGCCAGTGAGAGATATAAAATCGTTAAAATTGAAGTTGAAAGCTCGACTTTTCGGCCAATGCTTACAAAGTAAGCCAGAATAGAGGTTTTACCTAATTTGTGAACCAGTAATCTACCTACAATTTTGGTAACAAAAGAAAGAACAGGAAGTCCTAAAAAACCGAACATCCAAAATGTATCACGAAGTTTTATTTCCCCATTCATAAGTTTTTTTAGCATAACGTTCAAAATCCTCGTTCTTCTCGGGATTATAATGCGTCAAAAACGGTAGCTATGCAAGTGATTTTTGCCAGTTTTACCGATATTAGATATGGCGAATTATGCGTTTGTACGGTTTTATTCCAAGTTCTCGCTGAATCGAGGCAATGTGCTCGGAGGTATCTGTCCAAACCGTATATTTATTAACAAACTCTTCTGCCATGTCGGGCGATTTTGAAAGTTGTATGCGAATCGTCTCATCAAGCAAAGTGTGCAAGACCGGTTCAAGCTTACCAAAGTCAATATGCAACAATCCTTTGGAGTCGAAACTGATTGCACCATGTTGCAAAAGATAATTGAACTGTATCAACTCTCCCATGCGGTGGGGTAACATTTTATGCGGACGAGCGCTTAAAAACATGCGGCCGACAATGTAGCTGACATAGACTTTTTTGAGAGTTTCGGCATCAATAACACCGTTTTTGACGTATTGAGGCATAAAAGTCAGCGATATAGTGTCGGCTTTGTGTTCCTCGATAATGTGTTTATAACTTCCAAGTGCATTTTGATATTCGCTGTTGGGGCCTAAAGAATGCCCGTTTTCGTGCCCGATGACAAAAATGTGGTCAGCCTCTTTGTCATAATAAGCATGGAGTTCGGGAGAAACCAGTCTTTGCAGAATTTTTTGCTGTTTTTCTTTGTCGCCGCTCATACGAACCTGACGGTGATAAACATTACGTCGCCCACCTCCGGTTTTTACCGACAGTTTGTCGTTGTTGGGCAGGTTTTGCGCTGTGGTGATACCACCGCGGCATTGGGCATAATCACCTTCAAGATCCAAAATATCCGCGTCTATCATCGTTTGTTTGAGATTTTCGCCGTCAAGAATAGATTGATGATATTGATCATGATAGGGCATCATCTTGGCAAGGACGGGAATATATTGCTTAAACTTTAAAATGAGCTCCGTACCTTCAAAGTTGTTGAGCCCTACTCTGACACCGAGCATATCTTTTGAAACCGCTTCGATATTGTGTTGCTCAAGCAGAGAAGTAAGTTCTTTGTTGTTATAGACTGAAGGTGTGATTTCGTCATCGTAGTTTTCGCGGCTGATGGTAAACTCAAGCGGACAGTCCTGCAGAACGGCCCAATGCTTGTCAGCTAAGCTGTCCATTTCAGGATTGTTTTGCAAAAGTGCCTGCGCCTGCCAACCGAGATAATCTTCAAAAGCGTGATCATCCGTATAATGTGCGGCGACTTCAAGTTCATTGGCAATGGCCGAAAAATCTTTAGCAAAATATTCGGTATAGTCGATTGCCTCTAATTCTGCACCGTTACGGCGAACCATAGTACGCGCGCTCAAAATCTTTTTGACCTCATCAATTTTTCCGGAAGTCAGCATATCAATCAATATATCTTGAAACTCTTGTTCGGTAAGATCCTGCGGATAAAAATTGTGCCCTTTGAGTAACGGAAGCCCTTCAAAGATTTCTATCGGTTGTTTGTCAACACCGTTAAAACCGGCGACACCGTTTAAGGAATTAAACAATTCAAGGGCTCTGGCAGCA
>JAEEGL014060083.1_pt1 | contig 15616 bp, 10 predicted proteins | sample 9134231 | NCBI WGS metagenome assembly JAEEGL01 (sample SAMN16246548, study PRJNA631951) | gut metagenome | biome: gut microbiome; feature: rumen; material: fiber-attached | host: Bos | place: Iran: Karaj | collected 2018-10
GCGATGAGCGGACAAACTTCGAGCATGTGGCTCTGGAGGCAAGAAGAACGGTCGCCTGCAAAATTGAGGGTGTAATCCTCCAAGAAGGAGCAACCGATTGGCATACCCTGCTGAATCACCCAAAGTGTGCGATAGAGGCAAGCGGTCTTCCAGTCACCTTCAGCACCAAAGCCATAACCTTCTTCCATCAGACGCTGTGAAGCGAGGCCTGGAATCTGGTCGAAGCCTACAAAGTTTGGATCGTTGATGTCAGCATCGCCAAGGTCGTCGAAGTTTGTTGTGAAGGCAGTAGCACCCTCATCCTTCAGCACACGACGAAGAGCGATTTCTGCTTTGGCTGCGTTCTTCACTTTCTCCCAATAAACCTCTTCACCACTCTCGTCAATCTTGATGGTGTAGAGCTTCTTGTACTCTTCAACGAGTTCATCAGCCTCAGCGTCAGTCACCTGCTTGAAGTATTCCATGAGAGAGGAAACTGGATAGTAATCAACATGGTAGCCCAGACGCTGCTCGAACTCAACGCGGTCACCGTCAGTCACAGCAACATTGTTCATGTTCATACCAAACATGAGGCAACGCACATTTTTAGCATCGGCAACACCTGCTGCCACACGTGCCCAAACTGCAATCTGCTTCTGAGCTGCCTCGTCCTTCCAGTAGCCACAAACTACCTTGCGAGGAACACGCATACGAGTACAGATGTGACCAAACTCGATGTCGCCGTGAGCACTCTGGTTGAGGTTCATAAAGTCCATGTCAATCTCTCCCCATGGAATTTCTGCGTTGTACTGCGTGTGGAAGTGGAGGAGAGGCTTCTGGAGTGCTTGAAGACCCTTAATCCACATCTTGGCAGGAGAGAAGGTGTGCATCCAAGTGATGATACCAGCGCACTTCTCGTCGTTGTTTGCTGCCTTCATCACAGCTTCCACTTCCTTGGAGGAGTTGGCTGTGCCCTTATAAACCACTTTGATTGGAATGATACCACTATTGTTGAGTCCCTCAACCATTTCCTTTGAGTGGCCATCAACGATTTTTACTGTCTCGCCACCATAGAGCAACTGTGCACCAGTCACCCACCAAAGTTCCAAATTGTCAAATGCCATAGTTTTTCTACTTTTTAAGTGTTAGTATTTTGTTCGTTAATTCAAAATCAATGCTTCTGCCCCTTCTGTCCATAGTAAGCATTAGGGCCATGCTTGCGATTGTAGTGCTTCTCAATCAAAAGAGGATTCATGGTTAAGTTAGGATTGACAGAGAAGGCTACGAAGGCCATCTTTGCACATTGCTCCATCACCTTGGCATTATAGACAGCATTGTCTGGCGATGTGCCCCAAGAGAATGGTCCGTGATTCTTCACGAGGACTGCAGGAGTGTGGTCTGGGTTGATTTTACGGATGTTGAGGATTTCGTCAACAATGACGTTACCCGTTTCCAGTTCGTATTGACCTTCCACTTCCTCCTTGGTCATGTCACGAGTACAAGGGATGGCCTGATAGAAATAGTCGGCATGAGTTGTGCCAATGTTAGGTATGTCTTTGCCAGCCTGAGCAAAAGCGGTTGCATAAGTGGAATGAGTGTGGACTACTCCCTGAATGTTTGGGAATGCCTTGTAGAGGACGAGGTGGGTGGGTGTATCGGAAGATGGATTGAGCTCACCCTCCACCACTTTACCGCTTTCGAGGTCTACTACCACCATGTCGCTTGCCTTCATTTCGTCATAACTCACACCAGATGGTTTAATGACAACAAGACCTTTTTCGCGGTCAATACCAGAAACGTTACCCCAAGTGAAGATAACGAGACCTTGCTTTACTAAGTCAAGGTTTGCTTTGAATACTTTTTCTTTTAGTTCTTCTAACATAGTCTTTCTGTATTTAATTTAAGTATGGGATAATGAATTTAAAATCTTAAATCTATATAATGAAGCTCCCCGACGTGACGAATGATCCATCATATCGGTTGCCTGAACAAAGTCTTTTTCTAAAATGAATCGGCGGAAATTCCGTTTGTCCATTGTGGTGTCAAGAATGCTTTCATAAAGAGTTTGAAGCATGCTCAACGTAAAGTATTGGGGCAGAAGATAACTGCCAACAGGTTCGTTTTTGATGTTTTTTCCCACCGCACATCGTGCTTTCTGAACCATTTCATTTTGTCCAGCACGAAGGTTGGGTATATTGTCTACATCTATCCACTGGGTGTGATGGATGTCGGAAAGGTTGGGATTGTAGTTTTCCACATCCATGAGTGCGTAATATACAATGTGGATAAATCGCTCGTCAGAATCACGCTCCACGACATCATTTGTGGCGAGCTGTTGCATGTATATGTTGTCAAGTCCTGTAAACTCTTTCAATATACGCTGTGCTGAAGAGTCCACACTTTCGTCATTTTGAACAAAATCCCCAATCAACGAAAGTTCACTCTTACCCGACTCTTGATGGTGCTCAAATAACAGCACCTTTAAGCGTCTTTCCGCAAATCCGAAGACAACACAATCGACGGATACGTAGAATTTCGGGAATGCTTGGGTTACTTTCATTGATTGGGGCTTTTATATTATATAAATAATGTGTAGCTTACCAAAGAATTGCGTAGAGCACCAAAGTGATGAGGCAGATGCCGATGGTGCCGTAAGTGTAGCCACGTGTTGTGCTGAACAAGCTCAAGTCGATAGGCAAAGCCAATGGGTCGGCCTTCGTGTCCTTCGCGTTGCTGTAGAGCCAAACGGCGTTGCATCCCACGAGCACACCAAAGAAGATGAATGTCTGGAAGCCGATATCGTTCAGATAAGCAGTTGTAGGTGTAGAGTCGCCCATAGCCACAACGATGATGGCTACAACGATGCAGAGGATACCGATTCCACCCAAGATGCCTGCCCACTGGAGCATGGCCTTCTGGTCTTTCTGTTCTGGCTTTTCAGCACTGATATACTTCTTGTCGAGGTAGCTCACCAAAATGAAGAAGCTAACAACGATGATGAAGATATAACCAGCACGGAACTGGAAGGCTACATCGGGGAAGGCAAACTTGAAGATGACACCCAGAGGAATCGTGATGATAGCCGTCCAGATGGCAGCAGTAGAAGAAGCACGTTTCCAGAGCAGACCCAAGCCGAACACTGTGATGATACCAGGATAAATGAAACCTGAGTACTCCTGAATGTACTGGAATGCTTGGTCAAGACCGCCAAGGAGAGGCTTCACAGCCACAGCTGCGATAACGAGTGCGCATACAGCTACAACACGACCCACATTCACGAGCACCTTATCGGAAGCCTCCTTGTTGATGTACTTCTTGTAGATGTCCATTGTGAAGAGGGTAGAGGTACTGTTGAACATCGAAGCCAGCGAAGAGATAATGGCAGCAGTAAGGGCGGCAAACGAGAGACCCTTGATGCCTGTCGGGGTGAAGTTGCGGATGAGCCAAGGATAAGCATCGTCGGCCACATTGATGGAACCCTGCAAGTGAGAGAACTGGTCAGCGTTCTGAGCCATGTAGAAAGCACAGATACCTGGAAGCACCACGATGAAAGGGATGAGAATCTTCAGGAAACCTGCAAAGATGAGACCTTTCTTAGCCTCGTCAATGCTCTTAGCAGCCAGACCCTTCTGGATGATATACTGATTGAAGCCCCAGTAACCGAGGTTTGTCAGCCACACACCACCTACGATGGCAGCGATACCAGGCACATTGTCAAAGGCATTAGAGCCATCAGCATGTGGATGTGCCATAGCATTGGAACGCTGGATAACCAAATGGAAGTGAGTGTCGTTGGCAAAGTCGCCCGTTGTGAGATAAGTATATACTTTGTTGAATCCATCGATGAAAGAACCATCTTCGCCAGCAACAGAAACGAGGGCGAAGTATGCCGTGATGAGACCGCCACCCACGAGGAAAGTCACCTGCATCACGTCTGTCCAAGCCACAGAAGCCAAACCACCATAGATGGAGTAGATACCAGCGATGAGGAAGAGGCCGATGATGATGACCATACGCATCGAAACATCCACGCCGAGGAACGATACAGTCAATCCTTGGAGACCTAAAATCTGTTCAATAGCCAGAGCACCCAGCCATGCTACAGAGGTCAGGTTGACAAACACGTAGAGGAAAAGCCATAAGATAGAGAAAGCAAGACCTACACCGTCGTTGTAGCGTTCGCGGAGGAACTGCGGAATGGTGAAAATCTTGCGTTCAATCATCGTCGGCAACAGGAACTTACCGATGACAACCAATGTCACAGCAGCCATGACCTCGTATGCTGCGATAGCGATACCGTCAGCATAACCAGTACCCGACATACCGATGAACTGCTCTGCCGAGATGTTAGCCGCAATCAGTGATGCACCAACTGCCCACCAGGTCAGTGTGTTACCTGCCAGGAAGTAGTCGCTGGCACTCTTTCCTTTACCATCCTTGTCACGGCTCAGGAACATACCGAGGCTTACGAGCAGGATGATGTAAACAACCAAAATGATAAAGTCGATGGTTTCAAAGCCACTCATACTTATCGCTTCGGTGAAACTCAATTGTGAATCCATTTTTTAATTTTGGGGTTGTTAAGATTTGTTATTTGATTATTTGTTATTTGTTTTTTATTCTTCCACTGAAAATGCATACTTGCAATAAGAATGGTAAGGCTTCTCTGGCGTAACAAATGGGTTGCTCTGTTCCCAACCTGGCATCATGCACTTGTTGGGGGAATCTGGATACTTCTGGCTTTCCAGACAGATGGCGCAATGCTTCTGATACATGACGCCACCCTTGCCTGGGCGAGTGCCGTCCTGGAAATTGGCAGAATAGCCCTGCACACCTGGCTCATTCGTGTACATATCGAGACGGATGCCAGAACGTGGGTCAATCATCGTAGCGGCGATTTCCTCTTGGTTGCCCTTCGTGTTCAGACACCAGTTGTGGTCATAACCGCCACCTACAGATGCCATTTCGGGGTCGTTCTTGTCAAAGTCGGTACCGATGGCCTTGGGGGTACGGAAGTCAAACACTGTGCCTTCCACAGGCTTGATTTCGCCAGTTGGGATGAGATACTGGTCGCCAGGCGTGTAGTTGTCGGCATTGATGTAGAGCACAGACTCGTCAATCGTGTTGTTGAGGTCGCCTGACAGGTTGAAATAAGTATGGTTAGTCATGTTGAGCACCGTAGGAGCGTCTGCAGTTCCGTCGTAGTTGATGATGATGGCGTTGTCGTCCGTCAGTTCAAACTTTACGGTAGCCTCCACGTTGCCAGGGAATTGGTTATCACCAGCGGGAGATACTCGCTTGATGGTAAGCGACTGGTCGGTGGCTTCCACTACATCATACACCTGATACTGCCACCCTGTGTAGCCGCCATGCAGACAAGCCACACCGTTGTTGTTCTTCGGCAGTGTCACAGTTTGGCCGTTGTAAGTATATTCACCATTATTGATGCGGTTGGCATAGCGACCTACTGAGCAACCAAAATCCGTTTCAAAATTCCATGGGAAATAATTTTCCACTTTGTCGAAACCACAAGCCACATCTACAAACTCGCCATCTCTGTTTGGCACCATGATGCTCACAATGCGACCGCCAAAGTTTGTGATACACACTTCCATACCATTGGCGTTCGTTAGCGTGTAGAGCTTCACTGGTTTAGCTCCCACAGTGTCGGCATAGAACTTTTCTCCGTCGTATGCCACAGCTATAACTGTGTCATAGTCAGCTGGATTGATGCCAGATTTGGTTAACTCAACTTGAGCTGGCTGTTGTGCAGAATTACATGCACAAAGGAAAGCTACGGCCGTAGCACTCCCCATCAAAATCGATTTGAGATTTTTCATAAATGTTTGGTAAAAAATAATTAGTTTATAAACTTTCGCCAAAGTTACGGCTTTTTAACGATTATTTACCCCCGAAAAACATGTTATATAACATAAAGTGTGGAACCCACACTCTTTTCATGCTGTTTCGAGGATAAAACATTCGTTTTTTCTAATGAAACCCTAATTTTGAGAATTTAAAGAGGTAGGGTGTAAACGAATCTAGCACCATTGGAATAGTTGGTGCCGAGCTTGATGTCGCCTCCCAGCCTACGAGCTATGGAACGGGCCACAGTGAGGCCAATGCCTGTTCCGTCATAATAATTATCGAGTTGCACGAACTCTTCGAAGATATGCTCAGATTCTTTAGGTGCTATACCGATACCAGTATCCTCTACAGCGAAGATTACCATATTGTCGTCAAGGGTAATACGGAGCACAACATGCGCTTTCTCCTTCACAGCGTTAGCACCTCCAGCAGCCTCAGCAGGGTGTGTGAATTTCATAGCGTTGTCAAGTAGCAACGCAAGAGCACGGGCAGCTGGTGCGAAGGCTGTGGTAAGCATGGCTGTTTCAGCTTCTGGGGATATGTCAAGGTCGAAGTCAAGATGTGTGGACTGTAGGATACAAGAGTTATCGGCAGCCCTTGCGGCAATCTGGATGGCCTGCACCTGTTCGTTACGTTCCAATGGGATGCAGCTACCTGCTTCTGCCAGTTCGAGCATCTTATTCACCAGCGATGTGATACGCTCAGTGTTTTCAACGATTCCCTTTTTCATTTCCTGCTGGGTAGCCTCATCGAAATCCATACCCGAAGTGAACACCTGTGCAAAGCCGCAGAGAATGTTAAGTGGGGTGCGTATTTCGTGGGAAATCTGCTGAATGAAGTCGGTCTTCATACGTGACGACTCCATAGCCTGGTCGAAAAGATTGAGAGCTTCTTCGTAGCCTCGACCCATCTTCTCAAACATGGTGTTCAGTTGGGCATAATCCTCCTGCAACTGGCGATGTTCCTTTTGCAGACGTTTGTAACTTTCTTCTATAGTCATGCTTTCTGTTCTATGGTCATAAACTTGGTGAAACCTGTCATCTTCAGCACTTTGTAAACACTGGGGCTGACATTGATGATTTTGAAATTTCCTTTACCTGTCGTCACTGAGCGCATCGTCTTCTGTATGATTCGCAGTCCTGAACTGGCTATGAAGGTAAGCTCCTGGCAGTCCATGACAAGATCTACACCTGGCTCAGCGAGTGCCGGCTCGATGTCTCTCTCAAACTGAGGCGCATTCAGCGTGTCTATACGTGCGCCAGTCTTGATGATGGTCTGTCCATCTTGCTGAAGAATTTGTGTCATACTTAATACTCTTTCATTTATAATGATGCTCATGGTGAGCAGATTACGTCCGTCAAGCCGTTGGTAGCTTACGTGATTCATGATGTTTTTCACGATGTATATCCCCATGCCTCCAATCGGTCGCTCGGCAGGATTGGCCTCCATATCGTTGCTTTCAATCTGCGTGGGGTCGAAAGCATACCCCTTGTCACTAAGTAAGAGGGTAAGCGATTGCCCATCACTTTTAGCGCAGAGGTTGATAGTACCCACGATGTCTTTGGGGTAGGCGTAGAAAATGACGTTAGAAACCATTTCCTCGAGCACGAGGCCGATGTTCATGTGCATTTCCTCGTTGAGGTTGAGTTCTTTGGCAATGTCATCAACGAATTGGGTTACACACCTCAGTTCTTCAACACGGTTGATGATTGATAACTGCTTGGTCATCACGTCGTTTCTTTCTTTTACAGATAGGCACATCAAGGTGCGATTATCACTGGAATCGGCATCATTGCGGAGGCCATCCGTAAAAAATAAGTCATTCTGCTCTATCATGCTGCAAAAAAAGTGAAAAAAAACGTTCAAACAAACAAATACAGAAAAAAAGTGATAGTTTTCCGTAATTAGTGTGACAGTCATGTTAAAATACTGTGTATTTTTGTACACGAAATTAGGTGAGCACACTATACGGCCCCTCTGAAAACATAATGGTGCTTGGCCACAGAAAATTAGAAGAGGCTGACGCAGTGTTTGATTAACGCTGCGTCAGCCTCTTCTAATTCTCCGCCACTTGTGGAATTCTTATCTTGAAATACTTAAAATTCTTTGACTAAAAATTAAATTTTAACTAAAAATGGTTCTTGAATACAACAAATACTTGTATAAGTAATTCTTTAGTTATTAGTCTTTTATGCAACTTTGTTCAGCTTCTTGATGATGGAAAAGATGAAGAGGGCGGCGAGGAGGCAGATGCCCGCGAGAGTGCCCCACACGATGGTCAAGTCTTTACCCCAGAGGTAACCTGGAATCTGTACGAGGAAGTTGCCGAGGGCAGTGGATACAAACCAACCACCCATCATCATGCCTTTGTATTTAGGAGGTGCCACTTTAGTGACGAACGAGATGCCGATGGGGGAGAGAAGCAACTCGGCGAAGGTGAGCACGAGGTAGGTGGATACGAGCAGGTTGGGAGTCACGTCGGCCATGTGGAGGTTGGTGCCTTCAGCGTCGTAGGCAGGCAGGGGAAGACCAAAGCAAGCGAAAGTCATCATAATGTAGGCAGCGGCTGCCACGAGCATACCGAGTCCAATCTTGACGGGTGCCTTTGGCTCTTTTCCCTTCTTGGCAAGCCATCCGAAGAGGGCGATGCTGACAGGGGTGAGACCTACGACGAAAGCTGGGTTGAACTGCTGGAAGATAGGTGCATCAACTGCCACCACAGCGTCGGCGTTCTGATAGTAGGTATAACCGAGGATGGCGGCAGGGATAAAGATGAGTGCGGCTCCGATGCTCTTACCTTTGGCGGTTTTGCTTTGGAAGAGGCCAAAGAGTCCGTAGATGATGAGGATGCACCAAACGAGGTTCATCACGTTGAACTCCATAGCAGTTGCACCAGTGGCAGACGTGGCTGTGTAGTCGCGAGCGAAGAAGGTGAGGGTGAGTCCGTTCTGGTGGAAGGCCATCCAGAAGAAGAGCACCACGGTGAAGACAAGGATGAGGCAGATGATGCGCTCGGTGGTCTCACTTTTCGAGAGTGTCTCCACATTCTCAGTTGCAGCGGCCTTGTTGCCCTTCTTGCTGGTCGTGATGACCTGTGCGAAGGTGCTCTTACCGAGGTAGTAGATGGCGATGCTGACGATGAGCGATGCACAAGCCACGGCAAAGGCGAAGTGGTAAGAATCGGCTTCTGTCATGCCAAGGCTACCCTGTGCCCAGTTCATCATCTTGATGGCAGCGGTGGGGGCAAAGAGGGCACCCACGTTGATGGCCATATAGAAAAGTTGGAAACCAGAGTCGCGCTTGGCGGCAAACTGTGGGTCATTGTAGAGGTCGCCTACCATCACTTGGAGGTTGCCCTTGAAGAGACCCGTGCCGAAGCTGACGAGCAGCAATGCGCCTGCCATGGCTATCATGGCCACTGCCTCCTTGCCCAATGGGATAGAGAGGAGCACGTAGCCGATGAACATGATGAAGATACCGATGGTGACCATCTTGGAGTAGCCGAACTTGTCGGCCAGCATACCGCCGAAGAGGGGCAGGAAGTAAACCAGCATCAGGAAACTGGAGAAGATGGTGGAGGTAAGTTTCTCGTCGAAGCCGAAGTTGGCTTGCAAAAACAGGGTGAATACGGCCAGCATGGTGTAGTATCCGAATCGTTCGCCTGTGTTGGCTAATGCCAAGGTCCACAGACCTTTAGGTTGTCCTTCAAACATAGAGCTATAGGTTTTTAGGTTTTAAAGTTTTTATGTTTTTTAGTTATTGAATGTTCGATTTCTGCAAGCCATATCCCTTCTTCTTATCTTCGAAAAGCAGGAGGAAGGCGATGACGATGGCGATGGCACCACAGATGGCAAAGATGGTCATCGTCTGAGTGTAGTCGATGATGCCGTTGGCATCGGTGTTAGCTTGGTTCACTTTACCGATGAGGATGGGCACCAGCGAAAGGCCGATGTTCTGGATGTAGAAGATAACTGCGTAGGCAGTGCCCAATAGCTGCATGGGGATGATTTTCGGGACGGATGGCCACATGGCAGAGGGCACAAGTCCGAAAGCGACACCCAGCACCAGCATCATGGAGATGGCGATAGCTACAGAAGTTATGGGTAGGGCGAAGACGGCATGAACTATGGTGAGGAGCACAGAGCCGATAATCATAAGAGTAGCACCTTTACCTATCTTGTCGTACACATAGCCAAAGACAGGTGTGAGGACGATGGTGCCGTAGGGCAGCATCGAAGGGATGGAACCAGCGAGGTCTTCATCCACACCATACTTGATGACCATGAGTTTGGTGGCGAACTTCAAGAAGGGAAACACACCTGCATAGAACATGAGGCAGAGCAGGGTGATGTACCAGAAGCCTTTGTTGGTGAAGAGGAATTTGAGGTCGGCAAACTGGAAGCCTGGTTCGGGTTCAGTCGCCACGGCTTGGGCGGCCTTGTCCTCCTTCTTATCGAGGATGTTGTAGATGATGATAGCTACAACACCAGCACAAAGCAGGGCAGCACCCAGACCTACACTGGCTGACACGCCACCCATCTTCTTGGCGAAAGGAAGGGCGAAACTGAGGGCGGCAGCGGTACCGAGACGTGCCAAACCCACTTGCAAGCCCATGGCAAGTGCCAGTTCATGTCCTGTGAACCACTTGACAAGCACCTTGCTGACGGTGATACCCGCTATCTCGCATCCCACGCCGTAGGTGGCGAAGCCGAGACAAGCATAGATGACCTGCATTTGGTAGCCGAAAAGTTCACCCTCGAAGGTGTTCTTCAAAGCCCACCACTTGATGAGCGCACCCACAAACATGAGCACCGTTGATAAAACGCCTGTGAAGCGGATGCCAAACTTGTCGAGAATGATGCCACCGAAGAAGAGCAGCAGGAGGAACACGTTAAAGAAGCCGTAGGAACCTGAGAAGAATCCATACTCGTCGCTCGACCATCCCAAACCGCCTTGGTCTTTCGCCAAGGTGAGGAGGGGTTCGAGGGGCGACATCACATCGGTGAAGAAATAGCCGAACATCATTGTCACGGAGACAATGACAAGTGCCACCCAGCGCCAAAGTGCTGAGTCACTCAATCTTTTCTGAATCGTTTGTGTCATTATGGTTAGTTGATTAGTTTTTATTATTTAAGTTCTTGATTTTGTGAGTTCTTAGTTTTGATGCTTCACGTATGTGTCAAGCCAATTAAAGAAGCGGCGTTGCCAGAGGATGCCATTTTGAGGTTTGAGCACCCAATGGTTCTCGTCGGGGAAACAGAGGAACTCGGAAGGAATGCCACGCAGTTGGGCGGCATTGAAGGCCGACATAGCTTGCGAGGTGACGATACGATAGTCCTTTTCGCCTTGGATGCAGAGGATTGGAGTGTCCCACTTATCTACAAAACGATGGGGCGAGTTCTCGAAAGTCTTCTTGTGTCCGTTCCAGAAAGCACCACCCATGTCCCAGTTGGCAAACCACATTTCTTCCGTCTCCAAGTACTGCTGCTCGATGTTGAAGATGCCATCGTGGGCGATGAAAGCCTTGAAACGCTTGTTGTGGTGGCCAGCCAACCAATAGACGCTGAAGCCTCCGAAGCTGGCACCTACACATCCCAGACGATTCTTGTCCACGTAGGGAAGGTGCTGGGCAGCGTCGTCGATGGCAGAGAAATAGTCGTCCATGCAATGACCGCCATAGTCTTCCGAAATCTCTTCGTTCCATGCCTTGCCGAAGCCAGGGAGACCACGACGGTTGGGAGCCACGACCACATAGCCATTGGCAGCCATCATCATCATGTTCCAGCGGAACGACCAGAACTGAGACACGGGGCTTTGGGGACCACCTTCACAGAAGAGCAGGGTGGGGTACTTCTTGGTCTTGTCGAAATGAGGAGGCAGCACCACCCACGAAAGGAGGTCTTTGCCATCCACCGTCTTTGTCCAGCGTGGCTCCACCGTGCCCCAGTCGATGTTTTCCTTAAAGTATCGGTTTTCCTGAGTGAGTTGTGTGGCCGTACCTTTGGTAGGGTTCACGATGTAAAGCTCTGTCGCTTCACACATGCTCTGACGTGTACACAACAGATTCTTTCCGAACAGCTGAACGGAAGTGTAGTCGTATTGTCCCTCTGTGATTTGCCTCAGTTGGTTCTTCAAGTTGACCGCATAGATGTGGGTTTCGCCATGCCAAACGCCATTGAAGTAGAGTGTTTTCGAGTCGGCCCCCCAGCAGTAGGAATCGACGTTGCTGTCGAAGTCGGTAGCCAGTTGACGACACTCTCCCGTCTTCAAGTCTTTGATGATGAGTCGGTTCTGGTCACTCTCGTAGCCATCCTGCCTCATGCTTTGCCAAGCGAGGTATTTGCCATCGGGTGAGAACTGAGGGTTGATGTCGTAGCCCGCAAAAGTCATGCCGCCCACGACAGGAGCCTCGGTGTTCACCGTTTGATTCTTCAGCGACTCTGTGTAGTCAACGGTAGGACGCACATACCCTTCTGGCTTGCAGAGGTTCTTCGTCGTGCCTGTCTCCACATTATATATATATATGTCAGCGTCGGTGGAACAAGCATAGTCCTTGCCCTCCAGTTTTCGGCAAGTGTAGGCAATGGTCTTGCTGTCGGGCGAGAAACAGAGTTGTTCGATGCCGCCAAATGGTTTCATCGGACATTCGTAAGGCTCTCCTTCGAGTATATCCTTCGTGCCCGTGATGGCTGTGCCGTCGAAGTTTGCCACGTAGGGATGGGGAATGCTCTCCACCCACTCGTCCCAATGGCGGTGCATCAGCCCCGTGATGACACGTCCCGAAGCCTTGTCGAGGTCGGGATAGCGGTCTTTGGTACGCTGGCCATACTGGATGGACTTGATGAGGATGACCCGTTTCTCGTCGGGCGAGAAAGTGAAGTCTTCCACATCCTCCTGCTCGTGAGAGAGTTGCACGCGTTCAGAACCGTCGGGATTCATCTGCCACACCTGCATGGTGCCCTCGCTGTCGGCAGCCATGAAAGCAATCTTCTTGCCTCCAGCGATAAACTTGGGTGAGAGTTCCGAGGTCTTGGCTGTGGTGAGCAGCTGTTCGCCCGTACCGTCACTATTCAAAACATAAATCACAGTGTGGCTTTTGTTTTCAGCCACACTGTAATAAGAAACATTATAAGTAATCAACTTGGCATCGGGAGCCACCGATGCGCCACCCACACGTCCCATCGCCCAAAGCAGTTCGGGAGTGAGGTTGCGGTTCTCGATGGGAGGCGTTTGTCGCCCGATGAAAGTCTGTGCATCAGCATCGATGTGTGTCATAGCGAGCAGAGATGCAAGTGCAAATGCTGTAGCAAATTTTATCATTTATCATTTATCATTTAGCGCAGCGCACATTTTTCACTTTTACTTTTTCCCCTTCTGTGCTTCCTGTTGCTGACGGAGAATTTCCAGCTGTTTCTCCTGCATGGCTTGCAGACGACCCATGATGCTGGAAGTCTTCTTCTTGTCGCCCACGTTCGCCTTACGTTCAGCATGACGCTTCTCCAATTTTGCCAACAGTTCGTCGTCATCGGTGGTCTTGCGAAGATACCACATCATCAAGATGCTCACGAGACCCGAAACGAAGTAGTACCAGTTGAGACCAGAGCTGTAGCTGTTGAACGAGAAGAAGAAGATAATCGGCATCAGGTAAGTCATCCACTTCATCATGCCCATCTGCTGCTGTTGCTCAGGAGTCATGGCGTACTGCTGCTGACGCTGGGTGATGATGGAGTTGGCCACCGTCGAGACGCACCACAAGATGCAGAAGAGCGACAAGTGATTTCCTATGCCCCAAATGTTGAAGTCCCAACGGATGATGTCGTCGTAGGTGGAGAGGTCGTCTGCCCAAAGGAACGACTGGCCACGCATCTCGATGTAGTTGGGGATGAAGTTGAAGAGGGCAATCCAGATAGGCATCTGGATGACCATAGGCAGACAGCCACCCATCGGACTTACCCCATATTCGCTGTAGAGCTTCATCACCTCCTGCTGCTTCAGCATGGCATCCTCAGACTTCGTGTATTTAGCATTGATTTCGTCCATCTTGGGTCGAAGCACACGCATGTTGGCCGACGAGAGGTAAGACTTCTTCATCAGCGGGAACACCAGGAACTTCACGATGATGGTGAGCAACACGAGCACGATGCCCATGTTCAAGCCCAGTCCTGTGAGGAAGTCGAATGCATAGAGGAAGAAGAAGCGGTTAATCCACTTGATGACCGGCCAACCCATATAGACGAGCGACTGGAGGTCGAGGTCGTCAGCACCGTTCAACAGCTTCTCGTTCTCCTTCAGTGTGGAGAACTTGTTGGGGCCGAGGAAAAAGTGGAAACTCGTCGGCTTCACACCCTTCGTGTCGAAGTCGGCGGCAAACGAAGCCTTGTAGGTCTTCAGATAGCCAGAACCCTTCTCCAAATACTCCGACGACATATAGCTGACCGTCAGAGGCTGGTCGGCAATGAGGGTTTGGTTGAAGAACTGCGTCTTGAAGGAAATCCATTTCGTCTTTTCCTCAAACTCATCCTCTTCCTCGTTGCTGCCGCTCACCGACAATTCATGCGTGTCGCCATCCGTATCGCGGTAGGTGATGGTGGCATAGCGGTTCTCGAAGTCATAGCCCTTCTCCTGCTGCTTCATGTCCTCCGTCCACTCCACCTGCACTTCCCGAGTCTTCGAGGGGAAGAAACCCTCCAGCCCCGTTGCCTTCACATCCATGTCGAGGATGTAAGAGTTCGGCTTCAGCGAATAAACGATGTCGAGCGAACCACTGCCCACAGGCAAATGCATCGTCACCCCGTCAGCAGCTTGGTCGGTAGGCGTGAAGAAAAGTTCGCCCGTGGCGATGTTCACCGTCTTGCCATCCATCAGGAGGTTCATCCGTTGCTCGTCGCCCTCGAAAAGAACCACATTTCCCCCATTGCGGCTCTTGTAGGAACTGTCCTTCAGTTCCACCTTCTTCATCTGACCACCCCTGTTCGTCAGCGTCACGCGGAGCAGTTCGTTCTCGATGACGGTCAAGTCCTCCTTGCCGTTGTACGCCTCATGGAGCGGATTGAGCGTGTCAGTCCTCTCCTCAGCCATTTTCTCCAATTTCTTTTGTTGTTCCTTAGCCTCCTTCTGTGCCTCCACCTGGGCGATGGAGTCCAGCATCAGCTGTTCCTCCATTTGGTTGCGTCGGGTATAGTTTTCGTAAGTCATAAACCCGAACACCACCACTGCCATCAGCACGAAAGCCGTAAGCGTGTTTTTGTTCATCTTAATTGAGTTATTTTATTTTTGTTTTTGTCTCAGTCACACCCTCTTTTTATCGAAAAAACGATACGAAAAGGTTACAACCATTTATAATGGTCGCAAAAATCATGCAAAGTTACACAAAAATATTGATTTATCGGTCACCATCGTAAAAAACTTCCTTTATTCGTCCATCTTTTTCCTTTTTAGCCACTCAGACGAGTGGCAATAGCCGCACACCACTTCAATCGATAGCCGTATGCCACTTCAAGCTGTAGCCGTACACCACTTTAAACAAAAGCCGTACACTACTTAATGCATCAGCCGCATACAACTTTCGAACTCAGCCTATGTTTGTACAGACTCAGCCTGTGTCTGTACAATCTTAGTCTGAGTTTGTATAAACACAGGCTGTGTCTGAAGGTTGAATAGAGCAGAAGGTGAAGGTGGATGTAGGCAAGTGATGGAAGTGGATGTGGGCAAGTGGTTGAAGTGGATATGTGCATAAAGAGTTGTTAATGATTCGTACCTTGCCTCTATA